>ULSG01015352.1_pt1 | contig 93062 bp, 75 predicted proteins | sample 1956191 | NCBI WGS metagenome assembly ULSG01 (sample SAMEA4835703, study PRJEB28245) | human gut metagenome | biome: gut microbiome; material: fecal sample | place: Denmark | collected 2008 | reverse complement strand
GGCTGGTACCGGTGGTGAGGTGGAACTATCCAAGGACGCTCAGGAGATGTTCTCTGATCCTGATACATACAATCTCCTGGTCATGGATTGGGATATTTTAAATCGGAGAGCCATGAAAGGGAAAACATGGAAAGAACGGAAATGGGCGATGTTTGTCCCCGGTCAGATGGCTAACTCCGGTGTCAAGAGAACGATAGGGTTAGGTCATTATTTGGATAAGCCTGACGACAAGAAGCTTAATAAGATTAAGATTGATGCCACGGATTTTGAAGCCAGTACCAATAAGCTTAACGAGGAACGGAAGAAGTTATCTACGAAAGATAGGGTAGCTTATACCTCTCATACCATGTTCTATCCATTTACGATTGACGACTGTTTTTTAAGCTCATCCCAGAACCTATTTCCGGTCGAGTACGCTATCAAGCATAAGAATGATCTTCTTGAGTCGGGGCAATATAGCGGCATGCTGTGTGATGTTTTCCTTGAATCGGGCAATAAGCTTGGTACTACGAAATCTAATAAACAGCTAGCTGGTTTTCCGTTTAGCGGTGGTGTTATTGACGCTCCTGTCCAGATATTTGAGATGCCTCAATCCAATAGGTTTGATGATTTTATTTATGTCGCGGGATGTATGCCTCCAGGAGAAGTTGTTCTTACGGATAGCGGATGGAAGAAGGTAGAAGACGTAAAGATGGGAGATAGGCTAGTTTGTATGGATGGAGGCTATCATGATATAGAGTGTATTATGATCCTTGATAAGGAGGATTATGATGTATATACGTTCAAGCTTAGTAATACGTTCAGAGAATTGACATTTACGAAGGAACATCCGTTATGGGTGTCTAAGGGTGTATCTAGGCATGGATATGCCATAGATGAGGATAGATTTGAGTTCGAGTTCGTGGAGGCACGAGATGTTAGAGAGGGATATTGGACAGCCATCCCTAACGTATATAGGAAAGAGATAAGAAACGATGATAAATGCTTCCATGGATTATACGATAATATTGATTTTTGGTGGATGATTGGTTTATGGATTGGAGATGGATGTCTTGATGACTATCATGTGATATTCTCCGTAAATAAGATTGAGAAGGGTATAGTAGATAGGCTTGATCGTATATTTACGGATATTATTCCTTGCGTCCATAGTTATAGCTATGGAGACGGGTGCTACCGTTATAGTGCGAACAATGTAGATTTGATGAAATGGATAAGATCTAATCTAGGATCAGGTAGTCTTGGAAAACGGATACCGGAGTGGATAAAATATATGCCACAATCGAACAAATGGGCGCTCGTACATGGTTATCTGGATTCAGACGGATCCATTACCAGAGATAAGAGAGGATATTACACGATGGAGTTTGTAAGTGTGAATCTTGGTCTTATGGAGGGTTTTCAGCATATCCTTTTCTCGCTTGGAGTAGTATCAGGTATATCGAAGATGAGAGAATCCATGGTGATGAGTATAGCCGGAAGGGACGTGAATACGCATGATACTTATCATCTTCGTCTTGGTAACATGGATACAATACTGGCAAAGGATTCTATCCTTAAGTGTGATATATCATCCTTTAAGCTGGAAAAGATAATCAATGGGATAAGAAGTAGAAGAAAGAACACAGGCTGCTTTATATCGAAGGACGGTGATAAGATATACTTGAAGATAAAGAGGATAACGGATAAAAAATATACAGGTCAAGTATACAATTTTACTGATGATTGTCATAACTATATGTGTATGAATATGTTAGTATCAAATTGCGACCCTTATAAACAGGCCAAGTCTGATACTCCTTCATTAGGTGCTTTTTATGTATTTAAGAGACGTGTTGGTATTCGAGATCCTTATGCCTATAGAATAGTGGCTTCATACGTATCCCGCCCATCATCCATAGACCAATTCTGTCGTACATGCGAGGTACTTCAGAAAGGATATGGTGCTATATGTCTTATGGAGAACGCTGACCAGATGTATGAGCAGTATCTTAACCGGAAGAGTGGTATGCCTGCTTCTTTTTTCTTATTCGCTGGTGAGGCAATAGCCAATAAGTATGTGAAGGCCGGCTCCCGGCAGAACAGCAAGCTGGGGCTATACCCGACCCCCGGCAACCAGAACCTGCTCTTCTCCTGCGTGGTGGATTATTGCTGGCAGGATTTCGTTGTCGGTTATGATGATCAGACTGGTCTTGATATAACTGTCAAGGGTATTGAATTGATTGATGATATAGCCCTATTGGATGAGATAATACAGTACAAGCCCGGATTGAACGTCGATAGGATAATAGCCTTCGGGCATGCGTTGGTTCTCGCTAGGTATTTTGATGATAACAATTACATGCCTAAATCGAAGATAGATGAGATGAATAACGCTCGTAAGGAAGACGCTTATAAGCACCATGAGATATATGCCTCTGCCTTTGGATCGGTATCTATAGGTGCGTTTCGGTAGTTTAGTGTTGCTTAATAACTTATCTTTGCTAAAAACAAATTAGATTGACATGGAGATTTTCAATAGAGATCATTCGTTTCCGGCAAAAGGGGCGCTATTAGGATTACCTCCTCAGGCTATTTCCACGAAGAAAAAAAATAAGAAATGGAAAGAGGATTGTATGGACGCTCTTGAGGCGATAGGATTGAAACAGTATGATCGTAACCAAATGTACCGTGACTATTATCTGATGGCGGATGGTAAGTTGTCTTTTATGGAGATGGCGGATGTTATCCCACAGTTAAGGAACGTACAGAAGTTAAGGAGTGATATAAGGATACCCTCTTTCTTGAAGCATTATGATATCATAGGTGGTATTGTAAACGCCTTTGAGGGATGGCTGACAAACCTACAGGATAAGTATACGGTTAATGAGGTAGGGGATATGGCTATAAGTGAGTATGAGGATACGATGTCAAATCTTCTTCATCGTCATATACAAGAACAGTGGGATATTATCGTTAATCAGCGTCTTGTAGAGGCTGGTCTTGATCCTACGTACAATGAGTTTAACTCTGAGGAGGAGCGTCAGGCTTATGTTCAGCAAATCCAACAGGCCAAGACGTCTATGACCCCTGATGATATCCAGAGGTTCATGAGTACCAGATGGAAGACGCAGGCGGCGGTATGGGGGGATCATACGATCGAGGCTGACCGCAGCCGGTTTTATATGGATGAGCTTGACAGGGAGAATTACCGGGATCGTCTTCTTAGCGGAAAGATGTTCCGGAACCATTTCGTTGGCTTCGACTATTATCGTCCGGAGGTATGGAGTCCGATGGAGGTTTTCCATCCTGATGTGAAATACCCGCAATATGGATCTTATGTAGGCCGTATTCATTATTACGAGGGTGTTGAGTTGATATCAAGATACGGTCATAAGATGACGGCCAAAGACAAGCGTCGGATTATGGGAGGTGACGATGATTATGAGGGATGGGTATCTAATGACGGTGCTAGGTATGATTGGAAGAAAAAGAAACCGTCTATTACCGGTATGTATGAGAATGAGGTTATTCCATGGAAAGGATACCATGACTATGAGTCTATAGTCGCCGCTGAGGACTATTATGGTGTGCCTATGGGAGAGTACCATACCTTCGGACCTGACGGGGAGGAACACACCCAACCCCGCTTCTTGCCCCGCTTCCATCCCTTTGGATATTTCAACTCCGGTATGGCCGATGGTAAGAGATATGAGATAGACTCTCGCCTTTTTAGGGTTATGGAAGGATATTGGGTATCCATGAAACCGGTATTCTTAATAACTTATATGACAGAGACCGGGATGGTTGATCAGGAACTTGTAACCGATGAGTTGCTCCCGGAATTCTTGGAGAAGAACGGTATAAAGAAAGTAAAGAGGGTTATGGCCGATGCTGTTGGTGATCCTGAGGTAAACACCTATATCTTGGAGTATGTCCCTGAGGTTAGGTTTGGCGTTAAGATCACCGGAGGTAATTTAATGGATAAGCCTATATATATTGGTGGGGATCCAATACCTCATCAGATACATGGTGACAGCAGTCTGTATGATTATGTCATTCCGGTTTCGGGATTTATAGGGGCCAGTCTCGCTGATCGCATACAGCCGTTCCAGATGATGTATAACCTTGCTATGAACCAGCTATACAATAACGCCGAGAAGGAGATCGGTAAGTTCTTCTTAGGCGACTTAGGATTCCTGCCTACGGAATATAAGGATATGATGGACAAGAAGGGAGCTTTGGCTACTTTTATGCAGATCGTTAAGTCCGTCTCATTTATGGGTGTAGGTGGTAATGACACAAGCAATCCTTACCAGAATCCGCAGATGAGCAGCATATATAATCAGTTCGGTGTATATGATCTTACTAATACGGATCAGATAAGATCCCGTATGGAAATGGCGTCTTACGCCTATATGATGGCTTATAGGATGATAGGTATATCCGAGCAAGCGATGGGTCAGTCAACTAGATACGAGAGTTCTACGGGCGTAAAACAGGGAGTTAACGCTACTATGCTACAGACCCAGACTTACTTTAATGATTTCGATGACTTCAAGAAACGGACATTGGATATTCATCTAGCCGTGGCTCAAGTATGCCAGAAGGAAGGATACGATTGGACCGTGATGTACAGGAACAGCGATCTGTCCTTGGCTTACGTCAGTCTTACGGATAATAGCTTGTCGTTACGTCATCTTAATGTTATGGCTGTCTCTAATTCCAAGAAACGTCTGGAATTGGAGAATTTGAAGCAATATATATTACAGACGAATACTTTGGGCAATGACTTGCTTGATATCACTAGAATGATGAATGCCAACTCGACGGCTGAGATGAATCAGATAGGAAGGGATGCCAGATCTTACGCAGATCGTGTAAGACAGGAGGAGTACCAGAATCAACAACGACTTGTACAGCAAAAAGCCGAGGCCGATCAACAGGCCCGTAATGACGAGCATGAGAAGGAGAAGGAGCTGGCTTATATCAAGGGTAACTTCGATTTACGGGGTAAGAGCATAATGGCCGCCGGTCAAGCGGCTAGGACACAAGATAACGCAGAGGGTATGGATTATGTGGAAGCTATAGCGGATCGAGCCTTGAAGGAAAGGGATCTGGATATCCGTGAGGAGGATATGAGAACCAGACAGGCTAATGCCGAGGCTGAGCGAAGATCTCGTGAGGAGATAGAGAAAAGGAAGTTGGAATTAAAGGAAAAGGAGATAGATGCTAGGAATAAACGTTCTGATACAGATAGGTTTACGTCAATAATAAACAAGAATTGATTACAAGTTTTGTAAATATTTTTACAAAATCTGTAATCATTTTGGCGTAAAATTCTGTCATATACTATAATGGGTTTGATTTAATTGGTAATTAGATTAATGATAATTTTGCAAAAAGCAAAAAAGGAAATTGTATGAATGACATGGGTGATTTCGCTAAGGGTTTTAAGACCATGAGTGTCGAGGAACTTTTTTACCGTGGTGACGGTGATGGCGATAAGAATAATATCGAGGGTAAATATGATAAGGATGGTAATCCTATAGGTGATTCCAAGGAAGAGCCTGCCGACGGCGGAGCGGCTGACGGTGGCGGGGATAAGGGCAGCGATGCTACCAACCCAGACCCGGATTCTCTTGGCGAAGGCGGTGCTGATAATAATAACGTGGTATCAGGGTTTAACGGGAAATCTTTCTTGGAGAAGATGGCCGCCAGAGGTATCATAGACAGTATCGAGAACCTAGATATTATGGTAGATGATAAACCGGTCGATCTTTCTACTATCACTAAAGAGGATGATTTACTCGATATAGTGGAGGGATTGATCAAGGATAAGGCTGATGAGTTGTTGAAAGACAAGGTTGATACCGGGTCGATGTCTGATTTCATGAAGAAGATGATAGAGGTGGATAAGGCCGGTGGTAACGTTGGTCAACTATTAAGCCAATATCAGAGTATTCAGGCTCCGTTGGATAACCTTGATATGAGTAATAAAAATGATCAGCTTGCGGTTATCCAGCATTATTATAAGATGTTGGGTATGCCGGAAGATGAGATAAAGGATAATATGGAAATGATGATTGGTAAAGGCGATGAGTTTATTGAGTCCAAGGCCAATAAGTTCCATGATATCCTGAAAAAGGAGATGGATAACCTTATCGAGGAGGAGAAGAAAAAATCCGAGAAAAGGAAACAGGAGTTGATTGAGCAGATGAAGATCTATAAGAAAGGTCTTAAGACGTCTATAAGCTCAGAATTCCAGTTGACTGACACGATGATAGGTAAGGCTGTCGATTTCGTTACCAAGCCGATAGACAATCAAGGTCATACGGCTATAGATAAAGCTTATTCGGAGGCTATCAAGAATCCGGACATGGCCGCTGATCTGGCCTTGTTCTTGATGAATAAGGACGAGTTCCTTAAACAGAAAACTAACAAGGTTAAGATGGAGGTCAATAAGAAGACCATCACTCTTCTTTCTGGCAATAAGGGAGGAAAGCAGAATAAAAATAATATCGATAATGATACTATAGAGGCTAACTTCCTTGATCTGAGTGGATCAAAGAGTGTATAACATTAAAAATAAATAGAAATGAATCCATTTTTGACAAAAAGTTTTCCGGCTACCGTGAATGGTGATAACGTTATTGCCTTCACCGATGCCAAGAACTATAAGACTTCGCTCGTAGAGCATAACTTAGGCTCATTGGCGAGCTGGTATTATGAGGATCCTGATAAGAATCATTTGGGTCTGTTGAATCTGTTCTCTAATATCGCTAATTACCCCGTTCCGATGTATATGGGTATGATTAATAACGGCGCTACGATCTCCGTTAACGGTATTGGAGCTTCTTTCCGTTATGATTTACCTGTTACAAAGACATTCGCTGTCGTTACGGCTGAGGATACTTCAGGTCATCATCTAAAACCGGGTATTGACGGTAGTTTGTTTGATATCGTTTTGAATACCTCTGAGTTTACGGCTTATGATGTCATCACCTATGACGCCGCTAACGGCTGTAATATCCTTATCTCAGGTGAGATCCCGTCTAAGACAGAAGGTGACTTGACACGTTATTGGTGTCGTGTTATCGGTGGTAAGGCTAAATACTTCCCTAAAGAGAAATTACGTCCTGGTATCCGTTATTGGAAGATCGGTCATGCTCTTGGTGAGTACAGCACTCAGTTCTCTAAGGTATCTGGAGCTGACAAGGCCGGTTCCATGACCTGTGAGTTCCGTTTAGGAAACCACCGTGGTGTTGAAGGAGAGACAACTATGTATGCTGGTATGAAGTCCATGCAGGCCGCCCAGAACAGCACTTCAGAGTTTGTGGAGACCGCTCTTCGTCGTATGAATGCCATGAGAAGTGAGTATGAGGGTAATATTCCTGATCTGGCTATTATCGGTAAGACTGTTAATGGTAGACTTGATTTGCGTACAGCTAAAGTAGCCTCTACGTTGGAGGTGTTCTGTATGGCTGAGTTGGTTAAGCTGGAAGCTAGACAGTTGATGTGGCAAGAAGGTGGTATTATCATAGATCAAAATGGTCCTGTCCATTTGAATGAAGGTATCTATCGTCAGCTTCGCCGTGGTTACACTATCTACTATAGCCGCCCGATGGGTATTACTAAGGATACGCTTATGGCTGCCGCAGCTTATATTTTCCGTGGACGTCAGGATCTTCCTATTACGGAACGTAAGATTAAGTTCAAGGTAGGAGCTATGGCTATGATTAACTTAGAGAAGTTGATCAGGGAATCGTTCTTCACTACCTTGCAGAACTTAAGCTGGGGTATGGGAAGCGATAGGATGTTGCCTTCTAATCCTATTTCCGGTACTAACGACGCCATGATCTTAGGTCCTGTTCAGGTTAAGGGAGCTTTCATCCCGGGCATCGGTAATGTTGAGTTCGAGCATGATCCTTCTTTGGATTACGCCGACATGACAGATCGTAGCGAGTTGGTGAATGGCATGTATCCTAGATCCTCTTATTCTTGTATTATCGAGAATATCACTGACGCTGGATCGACTAACGCGTATTCCGCTATTCCTAATACGGCTAACGCTAAGTTAGGTAATATGAACAACAACGTATTCTATATCAAACCAGAAGGTGTAAGTATGTGGTGGGGTTATGAATACGGTCGTTGGGCACACAAAGCCAACGGTAATGAGATCGTATCATCCTTGCCGGGCATGAAAGAGCAATTCTGGTGCCACTCTGCTTCCGCAGCATGGGTTATGGATAATAGTAAGTTCTTGATTATCGAGCTTCAACCGAACTACTTCGGATAAGTTTTTTCATATATGTAATTTGGTTTTTAGAGGGGAGGATATTCCTCTCCTCTTTTTTTAAAGTAACGCAAAAAGGAAATGAAAGAAATTTTAAAATCAAGGAAGGTATTGGCCGAGGTAAACGGTTTCAATATCATGTCAGATACCTTATATGAGGTTGTAGGCAAACACGATGGAAGTGCTCCTCAGGCCTTTCAAGACGCTAATATAGCTAAAGCTCCGTTCCCGGAGAACGCCACTCACGTATGTTGTCCTTGGGATGATTTCTCCAAGGCCTATAACACCGGTTTTTATCCAAGATCAAGATGCTATAATGGTCTTGACAAGAATGAGATCGACAGGCTTGTCAAACAGCGGGTAGATAATATCATGAAACCTTTCGAGGAAATGTCACAGATGGATCTATCTCAAACCAATTTAGAATTTTGGGATGACGCTAAGGATAAGATCTTCATGGGTAAGGTTTATAATACGGCTAATACCGTAGATCTATTTTATTTATATTTGGCTGTATTTTCCGGCATGTTGACTCCTCAGGAAATGGATGGCGATCCTGTCTTCATGAACTCCATGTTCTGTTTCGTAGAGAAAGACAATATGAAGGATTTCGTTCAGCAACGTGAGATCAATAAGATGAACATCAGCTATAAGTTTATCAGCGCCCTTAAGAAAGGCGGCGACGATCGTCAGGCTGTCATCGATCTTCTTCTTTACATCGGTATCGTAACTCGCCCGGATTTCACGGAGGATGAGTATTATACAGGATCTCTATCAAACTGGATGAATGAGAAGAAGACCAATGTTGATTATCTGCTTGATATCTGGGATCGGTCATTGGAAGGTGATTTCAAGGAAGTTCTTGAGTTTTACCGTATCGTAAACGTCCTTCAACGAAATGGTCGTATCAATATGACTCCATCCGGATTACAATATAATGGCCAGATCATAGGACCTGACGTTCGGACATCCGCTGAGTTCTTGGCTACCAAGAAAGATTTTATTAACATAAAGGCTAATGTATTGGATGAGTATGAGGAGATCATATCTATGTCTAATATCGATGATAAGTCCAAGACCAAGAAGGTTAAGGATATTAAGAAGAAGGATGGCGTAGAGGAAGGTGATAAGGTTAAGGAGGAATAACGATGACAATCCAAGAAGCGTATCTAAGGTCTTTGCAGAAGAACGAGCAGAATTTAGCCAATGGCGGGATTAAGCTTGATCCCGGAAGATTTGTGCTTTTATTTAATGAAGCTCAAGATAGGTTGATAAGATACTATCTTAACAGGAAGGATGATGAGACCATCCGTTCCATACAAACTCTTCTGGTATACTGGGAATCGCTTAATAAGGGTAATCATATAGATGATCCTGAATCGACATCATTCGGTCTTCCGGATGATTATCTATGGTTCTCAAATATAAAAGGTTCGTTTTCTTATAAAGGATGCAAGGTTGGTGATTTCGTTATGTGGGAAGCTAAGAACGAGAACGTCCATGAGCTTCTTGGGGATGATAGCAATAAACCTTCTTTTGATTACCGGGAGACGTTTTACACCATAGGAGATGGGAAGGTCGTGGTGTATGAGGACGGATTCCGTACCGATGAAGTCAGGATGACCTACTACCGAAATCCGGTACGGGTGGATCTGACCGGGTATATCAACGCTGCCGGTATCCAATCCACGGACATCGACCCGGAGCTGCCCGATCCTTTGGTGGAGGAGATTCTGGATATTGTTGCTAAACAATTCAGCCTTAACGAGAATGAATTGTATAGATATAGAATGGATAAGGATAATGTGGCTTCTTTTAAATAAACAACGTTAGTTTGATAGAAAGACCTGCCTAGAAATAGGCGGGTCTTTTTTTATTTCATGGTATGTGTGTTTTTGCTTTTTTATTCCTATATTCGCATAATATTTAATTGTGTAAAATATTATGATATGATTTCAAGTAGTAAAATTTTATTCGGTGTACCTATTAGATGTGATGAAGAAACATCATTTATGTCTTTGACTGACTTGCAAGAGGCTTATTTAAGAAAGAGGATCGTAGAAGGATGGAGTGATAAGAGGATAGAGGGAATTTTATCCAATAGGAATAGTTCTGAGCGTATATATTATGTTATAAAAGATAAGTATATAAGAGGTATATCTTTATCAAGTTTTATTAATGACGTAAACAATACCTCTCTTGTCAAGACATTAAAATCGCTTGGGGTGTATAAATCTACCGGTAGAGGATCGAATAGGTTGGTTATGTGTGCTAAAGAGATATGGATGATGGTCGCCATGGAATTACATCCATCTATATATAATGAATGTATAAAAATGTTTGGAAGATCAGATATAAGCAATGACGCTATTATATATATAAGGGGAGGAAACGAGTATAGTGATATGTATAGGTATCTGTCTTCATTTTTTAGCTCCGATGATATTGAGAGAATAATTTTTGCTATAAATAAGACTGTTACCGGTGAATGTGATAAGTTTTTATACACCAAGCAAGAATCGGAAAGGATTGTTTGTATTCAAAAGGATATATGTAAGTTTATAAAAATGGGTATATTCGAATCTGTCGATGATATAATTGATATATTGGTAAATGATGTAGATGATGATCATGATTGTAATATATTCACCTATTTGGCTGTCGATGGTTTAAGTAAGGATATTAAAATAGGTAAGACGTTTAATGTAAAGAAGAGAGAGAGGAATTTAAGATGCGCTAATCCAAGGTTAAGTATCATAGCTTGTGTAAAAGGTGATATAGAGAGATGTTTGCATGATAAGTTTTCCGACAAGAGGATTTTAGGAGAGTGGTTTTCATTGTCATCTAATGATGTTGATAATATTATAAATGAATATGGATTTGTTTTAATAGAGTAGCTTTACAAAAAATGTAATCCGTATTAATATTTATATACTCATGGCTGTACTTTATTGTCGTGATCGTCTTTATTATTATGTTTGCGTTAGGTAAATAATTTTTTAAACTAAATATTGATAATATGTTGCACAGACCGCAAGACCGGGTACTTTTCGTATCCCCGCACGCTAAGATGGTGGATGTTGACTCCATCTTCTTAAAGGAAGGACAGATCGGTATTTACGATACTAAAGATACTTCCGATAACGGTTGTAAGGCCGTGACTGATTTTACCGGTAAGCCTCGTAACGACAAGCGTTATGAGATCCGTATCGGTCGTAATGAACAAGCGGCTTCCCGCTCTATCTATGATAAGGATTTTTCCACGCCGTTATTCTCTTTGAACGAGATCACGGAGATCTACGCTTCTTGGCCGAAGAAGGATCACGCTTATGTCGATGATGTTATCTTAGGATACAACGGTGTGTCTGATGACACGGCTTTCTCCGTATCCAAGGGCGACCGTATCGCTATCCGCTTGGTTCTCGCTGGTCGTGCCTTCGAGCTTCTTGGCTATGAGGAGGGTCGTGTAGAGATCAATGACGCTATCCTTTTGGATGATTGTGATAATACTCCAAATCAATGCGAGGAGTGCGATCCTTGCGAGGAGGTTGATTTGTTGCCAGCCGTCCTGAAATGTATTGAGAGGATGAAGAACCAGCCTATCGCTGGTGGTGGTAAGGTATCTGATTATATTGATATCACTCCGGTTACAAGATGTACTAACGAGGCTACGGAGCCTGAGACGGAGGACGTGAACTTCTATTGTATGGAGGTTTGCGATACTGGTGATGACCTGGCCTTGGCTGAGGTTCGTGCCCAGTACCCGGGATTGAAGATCGTTCGTGAGAGCATCAACGGCAGCATGTCACGTTATAAGGTGATGAAGAAAGGGGCTAAGCCTAATGACTATACTCAACGTCTGATCTCTATCATGAAAGGATGCGAGGAATGCCCGCCTAGCTATACTGAGGTTAAGGGCGGATACCTGTATTCCATTTCATTGGAGGATGACGGCGTTGATATGTCTACTACGGTAGAGTCTTTACCTAATGTGGTAGCTGATACGGTTAATAAGATGAGCCAGATCAAGGGATCAGGTTTGTATATTGCCGCTACTTCCAAGAAATTGACGGATGAGGAGATCTCTACTTTCGTGGAGGCCAATCCTACGGCTATTATCTACTATGTGGCTAAGACATCCGATATGTGCGAGAATCCTACGGTTCGTACCGCTTCTTGGTCAGCTTGCGGATCTTGCAAGGTATCCACCGAGAAGTATTATATCACGATCCCGGATGATGAGTGCGGAAACAGTGCTTTGGAGGAAATCAAACAGGCTTTCCCGGAACTGGAGATCACGGATTATGGTACTCCAGCGGCTTGCCAGCATAGCTTCCAGACAGAGGTATATACCAACATGTTGTGTGATGAGTGCGACAAGGTGTTCGAGGGATTCTTCACCAGCAAGGCTCCGGAATCATACCGCAACCGTATGTGGAAGAAACTGGAATCGGCTCAGGAGCTTGGTACTAATTGCAAGTGTGGTATCCGTTTCCGTGGCAAGGAAATGTTATTATCTCCGTCAGAGTGCTTGATGGATAAAATGACGTATATCGAGGATAGCGTAGAGATCGTTGGCGCTAGCGGTGGTTATCCTGATTCTCTTGATGAGGGATCTCCTATCTGGTGGGATCAGCTTCATTTCGAGAGATTGTCCAGCAAAGCACCACGTACTCACGTAGGCGGCAATATGATGGATGATGAGTTGAAAGGATATGCTCACTTCAATGGATTCCCGAAACATCAGGATTTCATGGGGCGGACGTTCATGAACGAATATAGTCGTGTAGAGCAAACGGCTCAGTACGTTGACTTCCAGATTACGCTCAATCCTCATAGATACGCTCAGGGATTCGGAAAGGTTATCGCCGATGATCCGGTTAACCTGATCTTACGTGTACGTTATGGCGCTCATGAGGGTGTTCAGGAGATGATTAATATGATCGGTGCTGCCGCTGGTCTTGGCTCGGCTATCGTAACCGAACCGAAATAAAGAACCTTTTTTGCGTTCATATATTTCCTAAAGGGGAGAGATTCAATTCTTTCCCCTTTTTTATTACCTTTGAGGCATAAGAACTAAAATGTTATAATATGTCAGGCATTAATGAGTATCTAAAGAGACTTGCTTCCATCTTCGGTAGCATGGGTTTCTCCGTTCCGCCAGATGACTTCTCAGGTGTTGTCATAGACGGAAAGACGTATCCGGTCATGATGAGGAATGACGGGTGTTACGTGTACTTCGATGATAAAGGAGTAAAGAGACTTGTAAGCGAGGTCCCTAAAAAGGACTATCAGTTCATTAACATCAAGGACGCCCGTGTGTCGATCGTCAACCAATGTTATCGTACTCCGGGAGGTCAGGTAGAGGCTCGTATCCATACCTATATGAATAATAAGGGAGAGATACTGGCCGAGAAGATATTTATCATCAACTCTTCAGATGTTGATACGCCTATTGGTACGGAATTGGACAAAGTTCCTGCCGAGTGGGTAGCTATAGATTGTAGCATAGCGGAGATGACCGATCGGGAGTTGATATTCGTAAGTAAATGTTATGCCACGGAAGGGGGCAAGGTCCAGATCGAGGGCGTAGAGTCAGTCGACCCCCGCCTGAACCCTGAGGTGTCCCATTATGAGGTGGTTAATACGACTGACGATAGTAATCCTATTGGTACGGAGTATGACGCTATCCCCGACACATGGAATCGTATAGTATGTGATTTTCCGGACATGACCCAAAGGGAGATAATACCGGTTCTTAAATGCTTTGATACCGGTACCGGGAGAGTACAGATAGAGGGATATAAGATATTTGATTATGAGATGGGTACCAGAAAGGAATGGTATCGCGTCAAGCAAAGTACCGATCCTGAGAATCCGGTAGGTGAGTTTATCACCAGCATAAGCGATGACTGGGTTGAGGTCGTTTGTGACTTCACGGATATGGAAGACCGGATGCTTTCTAATACGGTTGAATGTTATCGATCAACCAATGGTGTGGTACGAATCATCCACACGGCATCTTACGATGGCGAATTAGGCGTCAGGTCAGAGTCTTGGGAGGTCGTTAGCTCCACCGACAACGGTATCCACGTAGGCGACAAGGCGAGATCGTTATGGAAAGGCCTTACCCGTATCGAGTGCGAGGAACCGGATTACATGGATCGACTTATCGATACCACGGAGACTTGTTATGATACCGGAAAGGGTACGGTGAAGATCAGGAGACAGGAGTCGTTGAACGGAAATCTGGATGTAAAGACTTTTGATTATAAGATCGTTGAGTCTACAGATCATGATCATCCTATCAATACCACGCCTACGCAGGCGGTTATTAATGGCTGGACGGTCATCAGCTGTGATCTTAATATCATGGAGGTAGATGACTGCTATGAGGTTGGTGGTCATAAAATCCATTTAAAGGGATTCAGGACGGTCAATCCGGCGTTGCAGGATATTAAGTCCATATTGTATGTCGTGTATTCCGATCATCCTGATTATCATGCTGGCGATGAGCTTAATTCTATTCCAGAGGGGGCTAAGGTGACGATCTGTGATTATGCGGATAAAAGCCAAAGACATATGGTCCCGGTGCGCGAGTGCTATGAGGTAGATGATGGCCGGTTCTATGTAGAGGGAAGCAGGTTGGTGGATAACAATATGGTCGTTGAGCGGATGTCGGTGATGGTGCTGGAGTCATCCTCCCCGACCTACCCGGTAGGTACGACACTGACCTCCATTCCTGATGGCGCTACTATCGTGGCTTGTTTATGTCAAACCTGTTAATTCTCTAGCTATGGTAAAAGTATGTAATGATTATTTTATGATTGACGCTTTAGCCGGAGGTCAGGTCATAAGAAAGAGAAAATATCGTCGTGAGAATACGATGATCGGATATAAGTGGTATGATTATAATGGGGTTGAGGTTATCGACCCCATTGAGATATCACGTCTTGATAGTCTGGCTACCAAACATCAGCGTGTGGATCAGGCTTACGATGACCATGCTGTTTTCATGTCATCAACCAACTACGTTAATAGCGTATCTGGTATACCTATGGACAAGCATATGGTTGTAGTCGAATGGAGGCCGGAAAGCGAACAGGGGTTTGTTACGATGGCTCATGAGCAAGGTCTGGAAGGTGATAGCTATTATATCGTTGTCATCAATACAGGTGATAAGCAAGCCACGATCTATACTCCGGTAGACCCGGAGGAGCCAAAGGAAGGCGCTACCCGTGCCGAAGAGGGCGCCAGCGTCTCTGTTGGAGGATCGTACGTATCTATATCTCCAAGGCAAGTGGAGAGAATAAGAGTCACGTTTAGGGGCGGAAAGTGGTATTATGAGCTGGTAACTAAAACATATCCTAGCAATACCGGTGGCATTAAGATCGGTGACGTGGATTTCGTTACGTTCAGATATTTGTGGGACGAAAGTTCAGGAAGGGATTTGGATACGATGACGGAGGCTCTCAACTCGAATGTCCCGACTATCGATAATCTTGGTGTTGGTTATAATGGCCCCGGTAACGGTGATGAGTCCGTAAGGAGCGTGCTTAAATGGGGTGGTGATAACACCGGGTCTGGTAAGGAGTGTGTTTGGATGTCGGTAAAGGATCTTCGTGCTCAATATTACGATATATTACCTGAAGAGACTCAGTTTATAGCCTACTCTACATGGTTTGGATCCAAAGGTACTGGTAAGTGTTCTTTTGAGCTTGTAGGGTATAAGGGCGGTACGATGAGACAGGATGGGTATAACTTTATCAATACCGGAGGATCTGTCGTATATCAAAACACATATGATTTTATTTGCAATACCAGTAAGGGGGCGAGTACATATAAGACTTCTTATCAGAAAGTAGCCCGTATTACTTATAATAAGCTCACCAATGAGGTCTATATGTCTATAGGCGATGCTATAGATCAGGAGGATAATTATGATAAGCTGGAGCGGGAGATCAATAATATAAAGGAAAGACTTAGCGATGTCGAGAGCGAGTTGGCTGTCGTAAGACGTATAGCCGAGGGCAAGAACACGGCGTATATCTTTGATACGGTCGATGCCATGAATGAGTGGCTGGCGGTTCCGGAGAACACGGCTAAGCTCCGTGTGGGGGACAGCTTCTGGATCAGGGAGCAGGGTGTGCCTGATTATTGGTGGGATGGGAATAAAGCTTTAGAACAGGAAGGGCCTAAGGTTGATCTATCTCCTTATTATACTAAAGATGAGATTAATGATATCGTTGATGATATCAACCAGAAGATAGAGGATAAGAGTACGTCGATCATCTTTGATACCTATATCCAGATGAAGTCTTTTGTGGATGATCCTACCAATGCTGATAAGCTTAAGGAAGGTACTATCTTGTTGATACGAGATAAGAACGTACCTGATTATTATTACGATGGAGCTGGTATAGTTAAGATGGAAGCCGACGTAGAACAATGTCTTTACGTTACTTTAGCCAATAAGCCTACGGAAAGCACCGTTAGTTATACCCAAGATCGGGAGGTGACTGATTTCGCTCCGGGAGCTATAGCTAGGTGGATTGACGCTGATGGTAATGACGTGTTCTATAAGCTTGTAGAGATAGTCGGCGGTAAGGCTAAATGGATTACCCTTATTGATACTAAATACGGCAATGTGACGCTACAGAGCACTTACGACAAGAATTATGAGATCGTAAATATCGTATCTGGGTCACGTTTGCAGGCCATCAATAGCGAGAAGAATGAGATTAAGTTCGTTAACAGCGCTACCGGTAATGTTACTGTCGTGTTTAACGCCACGGTATCAGGAGGAGCCAAGAAACTTACGAGCCTGTTGGCCGTGAACGAGGTGGTCCTTACGCCTGGGGCGGCGGCGTCCTTCACCCGTACCGGCGAGACCTTCACCCTCTCCGATCTTTTTGGTGTTACGATCTTCCCCGATCTGGCTGATTCCAACCGTGAGGGAGAATGGGTGATGAGCGTAGGCGTAACCGGAAAACCGATCCTTATGGAGGTAAAGGAGATGAGGAAGTGGGATGAGAGTATTGTCAGGGAACTTACTATTGATGAGCTTAACGAGAAGTTCCCTAACGTGGATATCGGATTTGCTGTCGTATGCAAGACCATCAACAAGGTATATGAGATGGTTAACGGATACAAGGAATGGGTGTCTTATGATATAACCTCAATTAGTTGATATGGGATTTTTAGTAGGATATGATACGGCCCTGTCCTCGGTGACGTTTTATGTTAACGAGGATAGGTTCCCTTGTTATAATGGGAAGGATGCTGATTATGTGCCTGATCCGATAGTAGATCATGGTGCTTTTAATCGTAATCTCAGGTTCTCGGCAAACAATCCAGGATTCGTGGACGTCGATTGGGGTGACGGGACAAAGGATCAATACCCTTTGGTCAAGATATCTGACGGTAGTTATAGGATAGTATTCAGGTCTTTAGATATTGAGTACAAAAAGAATCCTGACGGTACTACATGGTGGTATAGGAAGGAGGATGGATCTCAGTATATACCGGTTCCTCCACATAAGTATAGCGATATCAGGCGTAGGGAGGTTACGATGAGGTTCTCTAACGTAATCGATGGGGAGTTCAATATGGAGGGTATTGTCCTCCATGAGTTTCCTGTAGTTAATCTACCTAATATAACTTATCTGGTTATGACCAGGTCTGTTTTAAAAAATGGAGATATCCCATATGACAGGATAAGCAGGAGCGTTAATCTTCGTAATATACAGATGGGGTCTTTTTCTCACCATGGTGTTTGGGATAATTGGCCGGAGGGGTTTTTAAAAATGAAAAGATTGAAGTATTTTGGGTGTGTTTCCGTTTTTAATTTCGCTGATAATCCTGATTCTAATTGGAGAAGATTCTCTGAATGGAAGAATCTTACTGAATTTAACTTCAACTGGTGTAACATCCCTTCTTATGATCCGGCTTTTAATTCTATTCCAGCAAAAAGTATAAGCATTATAAGCAGTCGGAGTAATATACCTGTATTTGATGAGATGGATAAGGTTGGAGATGATAAGACAGACGTTGCTTTTATGGGTAGTGGTAGCTCATGGAAACAAGATCTAGTAGAAGGTAAGTTGAATAAGATTCAGGGCACGTATTGTAATTCAAGCACGGTACCGGTAGACGATCTCCCAGATTGGTTGTATGAGGTAAGGGAATTTAGGATATGGACTTTGAGTGATGGTGGTGCATTTATAAATACGCAGGAGAGGGCTGATACATTCGTAAATACATTTTATGATAAGATAATGTCGTGGAGTTATATAACGATGTCACAGACGGCTTCTGACGGTAATAGGAATCAGTTTTATAAACTCACCTTAGATTTATATACTTCCGCAGCTCCTACCAACAAGAGACCATCTGGCGTTTATCAAGCCCCTGAGGGGTTTGATAAGGGTGTTAGCAACGGTAATCCTACGACGCCTATGGAGAAGGTGTATGTGCTTACCAATAACTACGGGCAGACATGGGTCTTGGCCCCTGCCCCGGCTTCTAAGGCCGCCCTTACGAGGGCAAGGCGGGCTGGGAAGGCTAGGATCACCCCTTTCATCCTTGGCGTAAAGGACGGCCATGTATCCGTGTTCGGCGGAGATGTATTGGATGATAATATGAGTAAGTATAATTTCGCCGACAAATACGAGGCTATAGATATCTGCAACGATCTAGGATTGGACAGCTCGCCGGTTGTCGAGTATTTCAGGAGAATAGAGGAGGGAGAGGTATGAAGTTGATATGTAAGGATACGAATAAAGGGTCTATAGCCTTTTTTACTAAAGGCAAATACGCTTTTAGGGGCGTTAACAGGAATGATACTACTGATGATGTTCCTGGTCCTATATTGGATGATAATAATTATAATGAGACTATAGGATTTTATTCTAATACTCCCGGCATGTGCGAGGTTGATTGGGGAGATGGGAGTAAAGAGCAATTCCCTTTTGTAAAGGCTAGGAGTGGATCTATATATGGTCAATATAGGTTGATGTTCAGGAGAAGGGATATAAGTTATCGTAAGAATCCGTATAGCCATCCATGGTGGTTTTATAAGGAAGATGGGAGTGAGTATATCCCTGCGCCTAATCATGCTTATGATGATGGCATGGATAAGGAGCGTGTGATATCCATGTCTTTTACCAATGATGTTACGATGATGGAATCCTATAGGATTATGATGGTAGGTTTTCCTATACTTGATATGCCTAGCCTTATCAATATAATTATAAGTATTCCTGGGGATCGTACCATAACAGATATACCAAAGGATAGGATAATGAGATCGGTAAATATAGAGCGTATAGCATTAAGAGAGTTTGGTGTGGGTACGTTGACGTCCATCCCGGAGGATTGGAATAGACTAACTAAATTGAAAGGTCTGAATTTGTCCAAGTCTATTGACTTTAGTGATACCGAAGCTTCCAATATAAGGAAATTCCCTTCCATGTGGCCTAATTTGGAGATATTGCATTTAGCTGGTGGAAGGGTAAGGTTATATCCTAAGGAATGGTTATCATTCAATAATTTAAAAGAATTGTATTTAAATCCTGGTCTTGCCACATCATCGTTTGATCCTAACACATGCCCGGCTATGGATGAGGTGGATAATATAAATTCTAGTTTAAAGATTTTCGATCATATAAATAATTGGTATGGATCTGTCGCGAGTTGGCATCCGTATATGAGCGGTAAGGGATTGGGAAACATTGAGCGTATCGACGCTTCATTCTGTTATAGTAATATAGATGTAAGTAATCTCCCGGATTATATATATGAGATGAGGTCTATGAATAGCTTTCATATGCATCACAGCTTGTTAACCCAAAGTCGATGTGATACGTTTATATCAACATTATATGAGAAGGTGATGGGGTTTGATTATCTCACTATGTCTTCCTCTGCTTCCGATGGCAAAAGAAATCAGTTTTATGGATTGTATCTAAGTATGTATTCAATTTCCAATCCTGATGATAAAAGACCTAGTGGCGTATTACAGGCTCCCTCTGGTTTTATAAAGGGTCAGTCTAATGGCTCTCCGACGACTCCTATGGAGATGGTTTATGTGTTTATGAATAATTATGGATGGAGGTTTAGTATAGCACCAGAGGCTTCGGTGTTAAGGTCAATACGATCTTCTGATATTGACACGAGGTCATATAAGCCATATAAGCTTATTGTATTTGACGATGGGCGTACCTTTGTAGGCAATGGAGATGTTTTAGCTCATGATACGGATAAGGTATTATCGTTTGGGGGTCAACCAGAAGGGGAGTATTTGTGTGATTCTATGGGATTGGACAGGAATGTTATTGTAGAATATTTTAACAAGATAGGTAATGGCTAAGACATTATATAAATACGAGGCATCATCCAACAAGTTCGTGTGGTTCACCACATGGGATAGGGCACTTAGAAATTATTATACCGATGATTATAATTATGTACCTGATCCTGTCGTTGGTGATCCTTATAATACGTTTGTCGAGTTTAGATCCAGAAAGCCCGGTATGGCTAATGTGGATTGGGGGGATGGAATAAAGGAGCAGTTTCCTATGACCAAGGTTCAAGGGCGGGATGATTATTGTATTATATTCCGTTCTTTGGCAATACAACATAGGAAAAATCCCAATACTACGTGGTGGTTCAGGAAGGAGGATGGATCGCAATACGTACCTATAGATAATCATGCTTACGCTGATGGGAGGAGGGACGTACAACGGGCTGTGTCGATAGATTTTACTTGTGATATTTATTATGCCAATATCCAAATTTGCAAGATGACATCTTTCCCGATTGTGGATATACCAGGACTTGAGTTTTTGATCGTATCCTATACGCTGTATGTTAATGACGGTATACCTGTAGACAGGTTGTCAAGATCCAAAAAGTTAATTTATATCGATCTTCAAAAAATAGGGCAAAGAATGACCGTAATTCCTGAGGCTATAACCAGTAAGACAGAGGTATATTATTTAAATATGTTTAATATACTTGATCTTAGGGATATAGAATCTAGCGGGATAAGGAATATAAAGAATATGAAAAATCTTCAAACCCTTGAATTGTCTTCATGTTATTTGGATAGGTATATAAAGGAGTTTAATGATCTTCCTAAATTAACTTCGTTGAAAATGAATCCTGGCCCTTCTGATATGTGGAATTATTTTGATATAAATACCCTTCCTTTTTTCGAGGTAGATAAGATAAATCCTAACATTACTAATTTTGATTTTTTAAATGACTGGGTAAGTGGAGAAAGGAGGACGGGTTGGAATGATGATAATATGTCTGGAAGGGGATTGGAACATCTTACTAGTTTCATTGCAACTAATAGCAATAGTCTTAGAATGGATAAGCTTCCGGATTATATTTATGAGATGAGGGCTATTACACGGTTTAACGTGAATGCATCCACTCATAGCCAAAAAAGATCAGATGATTTCGTAAACTCCTTCTACGACCTTGTTGTAGGATGGGATCAGATTACCATGGCATCCGTGGCCAAAGATGGGGAAAGAAATCAGTTTTATGGACTTGCGGTTTCTATGTATAATAGTCTATATCCTGACGAGAATCAGCGTCCTTCCGGCACGGAGAAGGCTCCAGAGGGATTCGTGAAAGGCCAGTCCAACGGATCTCCCGCTACGCCTATGGAGAAAATATATGTATTAAAAAACAATTACGCCCAGAAATGGACGATAAAACCGGAATAATATATTTAATATGAGTATTTTAAAATATAAATGGGGGGGGGTAAAATCCTGTTTGTTTTATGATGAGAAGAAGGATGCTACCCAAGGTGAAGATAGTAGAGGTATTCGAGGAACTGTCCCCTCAGGATAATGGATATTGGGAGGTTCCTGATGGGGTCTATGAGGTTGAGTTCGCTTTGGTCGCAGGAGGTCTTAATGGAGGATATTCCGATATATATAATGCCGGGAGTGGTGGCAACGGAGGTGGTGTACTAACTGGGACTATACCCGTAAATCCAGGTGTTACATATAGGGTGGTTGTAGGAGATATAGGTGGTGATAGTATATTTGGTATATATCAGGCTATTGCCGGCAAAGGTGGAATAGGCGGATATGGAGTTGAAGGGGATGGCTATGATCCTTCCCCAGGAAATCCAGGCAAGATGGATCATATGTTTTTAACAACAAATATCCTGACCGATACCCTTATCCTATGGGCGCTGGTGGTGGATCGGGAGCTTATACAAGAGGATGGGATACAGGCTTTTTATCCGGAGGTAAAGGTGGCAATCACGGAGGAGGTGATGGAGCTGGAGTTGAGGATATTGAGGGTGTTATTATTAATGGTAAAAATGGAGGTGATGCCACTTATTATGGTGGTGGTGGAGGAGGAGCCTCTAAAGCTTCTAATAGTGGGACCGCAGGCGGTCGAGGAGGATCAGGTTATCGTGGTATTGTTATTTTGCATTACTTTAAAAATTGATAATATGAATAGAAATGATATTATAAAAGAACTGGGTTCGTATTTTGATATAGTGGAATTGGTATGTCCTCATACATACAATAAGTGGAAGGACAGATCGTGGCAGTTTCTTGATACTGCTTTTCTCCATAATCTTCTTATATTGCGGAGGGATATAATCAAACAGCCTATGTATTGTAATAATTGGGACAAGCAGGGGCAGTTTTCTCAACGAGGCCTTAGATGCAACATCTGCCAGATAGTTAAGGATAAGAAGGATATTTATCTATCCGCTCATGTATTGGGTAAGGCCGGTGATTTCGATATCAAGTCGATGACGGCGGAACAAGCCAGAAACTTGATTTTAGATCATCAGGATATGATTCCATATCCTTTTAGGCTTGAGGGTAAGGTGAGTTGGTTGCATTTTGATAGTCTTGATACGAGGAACGGTATACATGCCGTGGTGTTTTAGGGACTTAACGGTATAGTAGTTAACTTTGCGAGTAAGGTATAAAATGAAAGACAAAGACATGATAGAGCGAGTGGGGGCTTTGTGGAATATTGCGCTTGCGTATGGTGCCTCTTGTTGGGCTTATTTCCAGCCAGTACACCATTTATTGACTGTATTACTTATAGTATTAATAGCGAATTTCTTGGCTAGGTTAGCGCAAAGCGTAAGGGGCTGGAAGCTCCGACGAAGCCGTAGAAGACGGTTTAGTTTTAAGAGATGGCTTAGGGAGGTCAGGTTAACTGATATTCTTAAGGAGTTCGCTTTGTCTTGTTTTATAGTAATGACATTATGTGTTATATATAAGACGCTATACCCGATCGAGGAGGAGGCTAGTATGATACTTACCGTAACCAAATATGGTGTGTATATAGCCCTTGTGGGATATGTCATGCTTTTCTTGAATACCATAGGGGATACTTTCGCTGACGCTTATTTGGTTAAGGTATTCAAGGCCGTGTTTAAGAGGATAAACGTATTCAAGATGTTTAGTTTTTCCAAGAACATACCTGACGAGACGTTTGACGATATAAAGAAGATTGCTGATGATGAGGTTAAGGATAAGTCTTAGGGCGATTTTTTGTTTAGGTCTGTCGCTGTCCCTGTCCTCTTGCGGAAGCAGGAGGCAGGTTAGCGAAACGTCTATTGATAGCCGGTTGATCAGCAGGATAGAGACGATGATAAATGAGGTTATAGACCTGAGGATGGTGGAGATAAAGACCTCTGACCTTAATGCCGATATTATTATAACGGAGAGGAAGTTCGATACGGACAAGGATGTTGATCCTGCCACGGGGGAGCGACCGGTGTCCTCGCAGACAGATACCCATATCGTCATTGGCCGGCGTGATAGCACCGTGACAGCCGACTCCCTTGGTATTGATAAGACGAGGAATGATATAAAGAATATGGATAATAAGATAGATATCAAATCTAAGGATGTGGATGATAAGGATGAGTCAAAGTGGCCTACAGCTATTATCTTTATCTCGATCTTAGGTATACTAGTTGTATTGTTCGTATTATTGAAAAGATTAGGATTGATAAAATAACAGGTGTACAAGGCGCCTTATACACCTGTGGGTTATCACCCCAGAAAGGATTGCAAATGCGAGGTCAGTCCCGGATTCGAACCGAGGTGTATGGTTTTGCAGACCACCGACTAAACCAACTCATCCAACCGACCGTATCGCGAATATATAATTTTGTCTTTGACCAAACAACCTCTTTGACCAAATTTTTACTCAACTAGAATATCCCTTAAAGAGAATCCCTTATCTAGTATACTGTTTGAGGAAATGTCTTTTCAAGGTCTACACTTATTGACACCAAAAGGAAATGTGGCGGCTCCGTGAGGCAGGGCAGGAGGTATCCCCACACGGCCGGCCAGGAGCGGAGCGACTCGTAGCCCACCTCCCTTTCCCCCTTGGCATATTACGCTTAAGCGTTGGAAAGAAGTAAGCATATCAATGCATTAACGTCTGATGTAGGTAGTTGTTTGTCGATTAAAGATCCATAGACAACATAAGTAGATGTCAAAAATACACTAAACTAAATTATTGATATAAGTTATTGTTGAGATCTTGATTTTTCAATCTACTACATATTTTCATATTAATGTAATTAAGTTATATACTTTAGATAATAACAAAGCGTTAGCTAACTCTTTTTAATCAATCAACTTATGAGATAAATAAAGAAAATCTTTATAATGAGACTCCCTTCTTAAGGGGGCGAAAGTTTCTTATATCACATGTCACAAAATAGACAACTGTGTTTATAAAAGAAGGTGGATAAATAAATTCATCTCTTTTCTTAACTATCCCTACGATAGTCTCCCTACGCAATGTCCAAGTTGGATTTCGACCATAGCGATCGCCGTAAAAAGCCGCGATCATAAACAAAAAAATGAGTACTTTCACAAGCACTCATTTTGAAGATACGGATATTTTCGTATCTTTGCCTTAAATAAAAAGAAACTATGGTAAAGTTACAACTTATTTTTGATCAGTTCGCATCTTCCTCCGAAAAAAAGAGGATGTCAGAGGGAAACAGGGCCTTGAGGAGGGATTCCGGCAAGGTCATTCTGCCTTATTTGTTTAATGACAACGCTAATCCTTGTTGCGATAACCCTAGGATAAAGCGTCAATCATCATCAAGATCAGAGATATTAGAGAAGCCGATATCGGAGACACTGATAGGTCTTCTTATTATATGCCTTGACCCTATAAGGTTCAGGGTGTTAGGAGTACAGTACAATATCAAATGGTTTTACTATTTTGTTGATGAGATAGTGCGCTATTATATCAAGCATCAACGTCTTGGTGGCGATAATCTCGCCTATCAGGTAAGGCTTGTCAGGTGGCTTCTGCTTAGTTACGTGAACGTGGCTATCGTCCATGGCTATTATGCTATGGTGAGAAAGGCGAAGAAAGAGCATCCTGATCTCTTCGTGCATAGCAATAAGGCTAGGTATTATTATTGGGATAGGTGTCCTTTAGACTACCACAAGCTAGAGGACGAGCAAAATATAAACAACCCGACCTATAAGGCTCATGAGTGTAACAGGAAGCGCTCGGAGGACATCAAGCGTGTTATTTATGATTCGATGGATTCGATCAGGAAACGCGACCTTAAGGATTTCGTGTCCTCCAAGAATAACGGAGTTAGTATTTCTTTTAAGGAAAAGGTTCAGAACAAGGTCAGGAAGAAGGGCTTTGGTAATGTCAGCATCAAGACCATAGAGAGGGCTATAAAGAGCTATTTAGATGAGCGTGGTGTCACTTTCTCTGAGTTCGTCGATGGGGTGAGGAAGTTGGATAGGAAGATAAAGGAAGTCAAGTCCGCTTTTGGCAAGGTTAAAAGGATTAAGATATTTGGCGTCAAGGCTTATGATTATGTGTCTGGAGATGAGATAGTTGATGAGTTTGGTATGGTCGCGTTGTCTGATGAGGTGTGGATTCCTGATAATAGCACACCGTTCCTTGACGATTATATTGAATCGCAGTATTTGTCTAACAATTTTAATTTCTAATATTATGGTTAATATAAAATCACATGACTTTTATACGGTGTTTGATGATAAGAAGCAACTTTTTAAAGTATCATCATTATTTGATTCTTTGGATGAATCTGAAGATATAGTCAAAGATTTGATGGATTCTGGAACATTCATGTATGTTGTTGACGAACGACTGTCTATGATATGGGTGGATATATTTATGATGATAGAGCTTCTTGGGGAATATGATGGTGGGGATGTTAAGGATTTGGCTATTAAATGCTCTTCTCTCTATTTGAAAGATAAGGTGATGCGTTTAATTGTCGATTATGTCAATTGCGATTCTGATGATTATGATGATAGCGTTGATCCTATATTGAGTTATTGTAGCAATCTTATTCATAGTGGTGATGGGAATATTGATTATCTGCCATTGTCCGACATGGTAAGTTTGAATGTAGGGAATTATATGTCAGATGACATGCTGAAGCTATTTGATATTGCCAAGGAAGACACTCGCATAATATCTATATTGTTTGTTTTGTTAAGTAGACCGTATGTTGACGATTATGGTTTTTTTACTCTTACCGATTTGCTTTCTATGATGATTGATAAAGGTTTTATCGGTGATCGTGATGATATAGTGAATGCCTTAGGGTTTATCTAAAAGTAGGTTTATTGTATTGGTATGACCCTATTTTGTATCTTTGCTTAAAAGTAGTAAAGATGAATCAGATAAATATCATACCGAAGATAATTCATGATAAGTTCGCCGCTAGGATTATCATGGATGATTACGATATAGAGAAACCTATCGTTATTACTGTCGTGGCTAGGCGTAACGATGGAGAGTACAATACCCAGATACTAACATACCCGACATCTGGCGTTGATTATGAGGGTAATGTAAGGATGGTGTTTTTCGATGTCGCTAGATCTCATGTTTGCCAGATAACATCGGTATTTATCAACGGGCATGAGGTCAAGACGTATTATACCGATATCCCGGATCTTGATATGCAGGCTCGTTATGACGATAGCTTGTGCCGGTACGATAAGAAGGTTAACATGAACGATATCCGCTTGTCGTTTCAGGTGCTAGAGACACGTGATCCAAAGGTATTGCAGGTATTGGATGAGTCCGAGTGGGGACTACTGGAGGACAGGAAGGCGATCATCGAGATCACTACGCCGGGCATGTCCGACCCCGTTACGTTGTTCCTTGGCAAGAATCAGGTCAATACCTTTACCAGCCTAACACTAGGTCTCAATTGTTTTAATTACGATGATTGTAATGTCAAGTACCTTGACCTACCTGATGGTATATATGATATCAAGATCATAGGTAGCCCTTCTGCTTACAACTTCAGTCGCAAGTATCTTAAGACGGATCTTATACGCAGACGTCTTGATCGGCTATGGATTAAGACTGATATCCTATGCGAGGATAAGGATAAGGATCTTATAAATAAGATACAGGAGATGGAGACGCTTATGACTGTAGCGGAAGCTAACGTCAGGTTGGATAATATAGAGGCGGCTCATGAGATCATTGATCGTGTCGGAGAGCTTCTTGAGATGGCTACTAATTGCGTGGATTGTTGAACATAAAAATATTTAGTCGTGGGTTGTAATACTTGTAAGGAAAAGGCGTTAAAGGCCGAGAGAGAAAGGATTGAGAGAAGTATGATGAATCGTGCTTCCTCTACCGTTGTTAGCGATATGGAATACGCTTCTAGGAGCACCGCCGGTTGTATGGTCATGCTCGATCCGTTGAAGACCATGGAGCGTGACGTGGTGAGCATATACAAACAGACCCGTACCATAGGTGACGTGGGTATCGTCTATCTCAACATGCAGAAGAAGATCCGTGAGTGGATCAAGAACCTGCCATATGGATGCCCGCCTGATGAGGAGGTACAAGAAATGAGAAAGGAGATTCTGGATGGGCGCGCAATCTATATCAAACCTTGATAGAATAGATCTATGTAAGGTCGTAGATGAATGGCTTTCTTGTCAATGGAGTGGATACATGAGGTATCATAGGTATAGGATCGGGAATAAGCCTGATGTATCTTATTGGGGCAAGATAATTCGTCTGCAAAGGTCATTATGCGATAATGATTGCGGGTTATGCCCGGATGAGATAAGATCGTTAAAGGAACATATTAACAGGTTACTAGTATGAAAAAATACAGTTGTTCACATATAACCCCGTCCACTTGCGTGCCTTACGAGGGTGATCTCCCAGAGTGGTCAAAATATAAGGACTCTGGTGAGTGCGTTATGATCTCCGACGTGATAGAGGAGATATATGACGAGCTTACCCGTATCAGGGAGGCTATAGATGTCCGGGATCTTGGTGAGTCTTGCGTGAAGGTAAGTGGCGATAAGACCGTAGCGAAAGTTCTTTATGCTTTAGAGGATAAGATTTGCAATGGGTGATTAATGTCCTGATTTTGGGATATTAAAAATAGCCAATCGATTTGTGTTTATCATTTCGATTGGCTATTTTTTGTATGTCCACTGACTCTCACGAGGGAGTGGACATAAAGTAATTAATTATTAACTTCAAAATTAGATTAAAAAATGAAGACGGTAAATGTTTTGACAAGAAAAATGGGTGATTTTAACGTTTTTCAAAGAACTAGTGATGGTTATTTTGATGCCAACAGTTTACTTAAGCAATGGAATGATAATCCCGATAACATAAGAAGAAAGTTTTCTGTATTTATAGATAGTCCTAAAACCATAGAATTTTTAGAAGCTCTAAAGGATGATGAAAGCCATAGTCCAAAAATGGACAATGGTGATAATCAGTTATTTGTAAAAGTAAAAGGTAGAGTTACAAAACATGGCAAGACACCTGATAAGATATGGATGCATCCTTTGTTATTTATAAAATTCGCCATGTGGATAAATCCTAGATTTGAGGTTCAGGTTTTGAAGTTTGTACATGATCAACTTATAGATTACAGAGATAAGGCTGGTGATGCTTATAGGAGAATGTCTTCCGCTTTATCTAAAATCGTGGACTCATCAAGGTTTAAAGATAAAATACAGGATTTAGCTAGATCTTTGAATATAATAGTTTACGGTCTTCATGAGACTATGATAAGAAATTCCGTTGGCGAGGAGGCCAAGGCTAAGGAGTTGATGGAGCTGGAGATTGATATAGCTAAGATGATTGAATTTGGATATATAGTTACCGAGGAACAGTTAAGGGATTATCTGTATAAGGTTTTGAGAAGCAAAAAGGCTCTTCCTTTGTAATTTGATTTTAAATTGTATCTTTGTAACAAAGTGAATCGTAATGATATACAGTAATAAAGAAATAGTACGGACGTTCACCAAAAACAACCCGCCTGCCGGGTACGTGGGCGGCTCTGTTGACTACCGGGTCCCGGCCAATGTTTATTTTGGCGATACGCAGGAGGAGGCTGATAGTAAGGCTGAGGATGATGTCAATGCCAACGGTCAGGATTACGCCAACACATATGCCGACATAATACCGGCTGTATGGTATAATGATCAGGTATGCGATGAGTTTATCAAGAACAATTGCGTAAGCGGTAAGGGATCCAAGGAACAGATATGTGTAGAGAAAGGTAGGTTTGTGTCATACGTATCCAAGAAAGACGCCAATGATAAGGCGATGGTTGAGCTTGGAAGGATCGGGCAGGGGGAGGCCAACGCCGTTGGGACATGCTGTAAGGACTGGGCCTCACAGCCTCTTCGTGGCGTTTTCTACAAGAACGATTGTGAGGCTGGGACATCAGGTAAAGAAGGTATTGTGTATGAATTGCCAGCCGGAGCCGTCATATCCGATATATCCCAGATTGATGCTGATACGTTAGCTTATAGGAAGTTCATGAAAGAAGGACAGGAGAAGGCTAACTCCGAAGGTAGTTGCTCCCCTGTATTCTATAATACTACGATCGGTGATTGGTTTGAGAAGGTATGTCCGTTTGGATATAAATCAGGTAGGGTATATTATTCTATCAAAGCCAATAGGTTTAGATCATGGATATCAGTAGAGGATGCCAACGCCAAAGCCCGTGAGGTTTTGATGGTAGAGGGGCAGGAGTACGCTGATCTTAATCTTGAGTGCGAGAAATGGATTGAGAATATTGATCAAGAGGATCAATGTTATTGGTAAGAATGCGTTTGTGTTTTCCATAATGTTAGATTAGTGTTTGGAGGTAGGGGCTTATGGTCTCTACCTCTTATTGTTTCATGCGTCTCGTTGTCTTATAATCAAACCAAATAAGTATCTTTGCTAAAAACATTAATATTATTAATATGTGTAATACAGGTGGTTGTTGTCATGATCATTCGAGGGAGCGTCCTAAAGAATGCTGTCATGGCGTTAAGATAGATAGGTTTCTTAACAAATGCCCTGAGGATCCTTGTGATCCTTGCGATAGGGATTGTCAGGACGAGCCTTGTGTTGGCTATGGATGTCCTATAGTTTTATATGATAAATGCGTCTTATACTCAGGTGATGAGTTGGTGGTGGACGGTATAGAGAAAGGCACTGATATCTCTGTCGTTGTAGACTCATTGAGGCGTATTATAGCGTCTAGGGATAAGCAGATAGATTTATACCATCGCGAGGTTCTGGATTTGAAGAAGATTATAAACGAGCTTGTCAACGCCGGTAATGGCGGTGGCGATAGCGGAACTGAAGAGGAGGTATGGTAACAATGAATGGTTGTAACAAGAAACAATACAGGCCTACTGTAGACGATACGAAAGTACCGTGCTCTACGTACATGAGCACCGACTGTGTTTATCCAGGAGACAAGGTACGTGTGGAGTCATTGGGATTATCTCCCAGCTGCGATATGTCTGATGTCCTTAACGCTATGATAAAGGCTATACGGGACAGGGATGCTGAGATACTTGAATTAAGGAGAATGATTAATAAATTGATTTGATATGAGGAATAACTGTAATCCATGTAAGCCGGAATATAGACCGGGGAATGAATGTAGTATCTACAGTTCCCAGATCATATATGATGGTCAGTCTTTTCCTGAGGCAGATATCAGGAACGGAGATGGCATGAATAGCGTAATCGAGTCTCTGGTAAGGAAGCTGGTTGCCGTATCTGGAGCAACGGCGTCCATCCAAAGGGATTCGTTTAAGGGAGTGCAGGCCGTAAGGTTAAGATACGAGCCTCTGAATGTTCTTAGCGTGACCTACTGCGGTACTATCGTACCTAACGACGGGTATGTCGTTTCTGGTAGATCCATTAAGTTCAAGAAAAGGTATTGCATGGGCGATGAGTTCGCTGATGTTAATATCGTATATACTACATTGAATAGTAATATTTTAAATACTTCATGCTATGGCTAAGAGAGTGTATGATACGGTCTTGGCTTCCGAGTGTGACGGTTGGGTATGTGGTGAGACACTTAAGAAAGGGTCTGTCCCAGCAGACAGGTTGGAGCTTGATTCTTTTTCAGAGGCCGTCAGGGAGCTTATAGAGCGTTTTTTCGAGGAGGGATGGTTGCCGGACATGATCTGCGATCTTGGTTGTGGTGGCGCCAGCGTGTTTGAGATTAAGCCTACTAACTTCGAGTATCCTCCTGAGGGCGGTGAGCAGATTCTGGAGATTATCGTAGGCAAGAGTGATAAATGGACTATAACTCAAGCGGAATGATATGAATAATTTAAAAGATATTCTTGCTAAGATCGAGCAAGGCTCCTCATGGGTGTCCTACGACAAGATTTCCGGTACCGGTCCCGACAAGGTGGCGATCAAGGTAGAGCCGGGATGGATGGGTAGGTTGCCTAGGGAGACTTACGTAGCGGTCGAGAAAGGCAAGGTAACGAAACTCGCTACCATAACCCAGAAGGGTATGGAGCGGGTGAGCGTGGATCCGGCCAATATCATGTTTGACATGGAGGGCGGGACGGCGGTCATCAACGCCAAGCTTAACTCCGCCTCGGTCAAGGCCTCCTGCCTTACCCTTGGTGGTTCGGTAAGTAAATGCTATATGGTGTCTATGAACGTCAACGGGTTATCCGTTAAGATACCTGACGAGGATAGCAGATACGTGGTGTACGCCGATCCTGAGGATCCGGGAGCCACTGACCTGTATGACGCTAGCTTCGTTATAGCCATGCCTAAGAACATGGATAACGAGGAGCATCATGAGATGTTTGTCTTGAATGGCAAGGTTGTTAATATCAATCAACAGCCTAATGATATACCTTATATTATACTTGATCATGACTTTGATAACGTGACTAGTGAGAACGGTCAGGTCGTTATCGATATCAAGTCCAATACCGAGTATGATATTGAACTGGTATGTTGCACTTGTGGCGATGGCAGCGAGGAGCCGGAACCGGAACCACCCTTTAACGTGGATCCGCAAAGGTTGACGCTTAATAAGGATGGTGATACCCAGATCGTGAGGGTAGAGGCCGGAGATAATGTTTCATGGAGAATAGAGGAGGATTGACATGGCAAGGGAAGTAGATAAGAATTGCGTTGAGGGTAATTGCTTTGCCATTAACGACAAGAGCCATGGGGTAGGCGATAATAAGCTTAACATCGTATACAAGGCTAATTACACCGGTCAGATCTGTACGGCTAAGTTCCGTATAACGTCAAAGGACGGTAGTGTTGTTAAGGAGTATATGATAGCCCAAGATGCCAAGCCCGTTTATTATAATATCAAGATGGTTCAGCCGTTTACCAAGGATGACTGTCTAGCCAACCAGCACGGTTCGGTTGTCTTGTATGTGGTTGAGGAACGGACGTACAAGTCGTTTATCTCACAGGAGGACGCTGACGCTAAGGCTATGGAGGATATAGCTCTTAACGGACAGAAGTACGCTAATGAGCATGGTGAGTGTATAACTGACATCTGGTATAACGAGGAACAAAGGAAAACCTTTATCCGTAACAATTGTGATAAGTTTAGTGACGGTCAGGAATATGTTTACATCGTTCCTGAGGGTAAGTACGTGTCTTCTATCTCTCAAGAGGACGCCGACAGGAAGGCTCTTGAGGATATTGAAAAGAATGGTCAACAACAAGCTAATCTGGAAGGTGAGTGTAAGCCTAAGGAGAATATCTATTATGGTAAGTTTAGCAAGACCTTTACCCGTAACAATTGCGACTCCACTCAATACGGAACGGAGGTTGTTGTTAACGAGACTATGGTAGAAGGCGACTTCAGGTCTATCGTCTCTCAGGAGGAGGCTAATAAGTTAGCCCAAGCCGCCGTAGAGGCTCAGGGTCAGGATATAGCTAATATCAAGGGTAATTGTGAGAAGATACCGGTATTTACCGGATCGTATTCTAAGGTATTCCAGAGAACTAATTGTCCTGAAGGTTCTACGCCTGTTGACTTTACCGTGGATGAGAAGATGTGTACCGGCTATCCGTTCACTTCTACAGTATCACAGGATGCCGCCAATAAGCTGGCGCAGGACGCTGTCGAGGCGCAAGGTCAGGCTATCACCAACGAGCGTGGCGATTGTCAGACTAACGTCTACTATAACGTTAGGATGGAGAAGACAGTCACGAGAAATAATTGTGATGAGTTCCATATCGGTCAACCTTATACTTATGTTGTAGCCGCTGGTAAGTACTTCTCTATTATCTCTCAGGAGGATGCTGACAATAAGGCTAAGGCCGATCTTGAGGCTAACGCCCAACAACAAGCTAACCTTGAAGGTGAATGTAAGGAGAAGGTCGTATATCATGGTAAATACAGTAAGGAATTTACCCGTAATAATTGCGATGAGACCCAGTACGGTACTAAGGTTGTTGTAGACGAGACTATGGTGACAGGAGACTTTAGGTCTACCGTGTCTCAGGAGGACGCTAATAACAAGGCTAAGGCCGCTGTTGAGGCTCAAGGTCAGGACGTGGCTAACGTGAAAGGTAAGTGTGAGAAAGTTCCTGTATATACCGGTACTTATACACGTACGTTTACCCGTAACAATTGTGGTACTGGTACTGGTGGAACTTATACGGTAAACGATAGGATGGTTGATGGTTATCCATTTACTTCCACCGTGTCTCAAGAGGATGCCAACAGCAAGGCTAAGGCTGCCGTTGACGCCCAAGGACAGGCTCTTGCCAATATCCACGCCCTTTGTACGTATACCGGCCGTGCTTCCTTGGAGTTCACGAGAAACAACTGTGGTGAGTGCAAGATCGGATCTAAGGTGACGATCACTCAAGATATGGTAGAAGGACACCCATTCCAGTCTAACGACTCGCAGACCGCCGCTGACGCTATGGCTATGACCGCCGTACAGGCCCAAGGACAGGCTTTGGCTAATACCAAGGGTACCTGCTCTAACGCTACTATGTATACCGGTAAGGCTAGCTCCGAGTTTACGAAGAGCAATTGTGGCGCTAATCAGGTAGGAGATCCGTTCACTGTAACACAAGATATGGTGGAAGGTCATCCGTTCCAGTCTTGCGTATCTCAGGATGAGGCTAATTTAGTGGCTATGGCCGCTGTAATGAATCAAGGCCAGAAGATCGCCGATGAGCGTGGTACTTGTCATGAGGCTCCTAAATATACCGGTCATTATAGCGAGGCGTTCGAGAAGAATAACTGTCCGTCCGGTCTTGTCCCGTCTTCAGTTACCGTTACTGAGGCTGATGTAACCGGAGGTCCATTCTACTCATACGAGAGTCAATACGCCGCTGACGAGCTTGCTAAGGCCGCTGTCAAGGCACAAGGTCAGGCTATAGCTAACGATCGTGGTACTTGTGATGAGTTGAAGATATATGTCGGTAATTATAGTAAGGAGTTCACTCCTAAGTGTCCTACTTGCCAGTATGCTGATCCTATTACCGTAACCCCGGATCTTATGGGACAGTTCTTCACCTCTACCCGTTCACAAGAGGAGGCTGACGCTTTGGCTAAGGCCTACATCGACAGGATGGGTCAGGCGTTCGTTAACAAGAACTATGATGACACGTGTCATACTAAGACTGAGCAACCGGTATGGGAGACTATCGAGACCGTATGCAAGGATTGTATCTCTAAATTACATCAACGTAATACCAATACCTGCTATACTGATCCTGAGAATCAAGAGCGGTATATAGCTGGCGGTAATAAGACATGCTTCTGGTTTGGTACGGCATCTAAGGCCTTCACTCGTCAATGTGCGGATGGTGGGGTTGGAAGCTCTGTTACCGTGACTCAGAATGATGTTACGGATCCGGCTCCTAGCTCTGACGGCAAGTTCAAATCATGTGTATCTCAGGCTGACGCTAACGCCAAGGCATTGGCGGCTGTTACGGCTCAGGGACAGAGCGTGGCTAACTCGAAGGGTACTTGTACGTGGACAGGAAGCTATACCGGTCAGGTCCAGAAGAACAATTGCGCTGATGGCGGCGTAGGAGACATGGTATCCGTAAGCAGCAGCAAGCTTCCGGGACATCCGTACACCTCCAACATATCTTTGGCTGACGCCAATAAGAAAGCTGAGAATGCCGTTCGTGGAGCTGAGGGTCAGGCTTACGCCAATAAGAACGGAGGATGTACCTGGACTTACGTGGCAAGCCGTGACTTCTATAAGAACAACTGCGCCGAAGGCGGGGTAGGCCAGAGGATAACGGTGACCTCCACACAAGCCAACGGCGGCACGGCTATCACCAGCAAGGTTTCTTTGGCGGATGCCAGAAGCAAGGCTGAGCAGATCCTAGATCAGAAAGGACAAGATTACGCTAACCAGCATGGCACTTGTGTATGGACCGGTACTGGAAGCGCTACTTTCTACAAGGATAATTGCGGCTCTTGTAAACAGGGTGTGGCTATATCAGTTCCTTATAGCTCGTTAGGATTAGATCCTATAATATCAACGGTCTCTCAGGCTGACGCCAATAACAAGGTTCAAGAGGCATTCAGAAGCAATTCAGCTACCAGAGCCGCCGCTCAAGCTTACGCTAATAAGAACGGAGATTGCGAGGACACTCCTCCTAATTGGAGTGGTTGGAGCTATGATGGCGGAGACTATTGCTCAGGTGGTGATGTTTGGGCTAGGTATAGAAGGACTGATAGCACTGGATGTCACTCTGACGAGACTGAGAACAGGTTGCATAAGTCTTGCGATTGTGGATGTTCAGGTGGTTCTTGTGATGGCTGTTGTGATCCTAATTCTTGGAGTAGAATAGGAGAGGCTGAGTGTAGATCTGGCGAAAGTGTAGCTTTATATAGAAATGATTGTGGAAGAGAGGAATATCTAAGCTATGGATCTGTTTGCTGTAATATGATCGGTTTCCAAGGGGGATCTGCTACTAGCAGGAATTGTCCATCTGATAAACCTTGTAGAGTGACGATCCCCTATCCGGATGTACCTTCTGGATCTATATGCGCTTCTAGCACGTCTTCTGCCAACGCTCAGGCTAGCGATAAGATAGAGACGCTTAGATCACAAGCTCAGGCATTAGCGGATGCAGGTTGTAGTGGAAGGGTATGTAATGATTATGTAGAGGCTACTGCTACCAAGCAAGGTTGTCCGTCAGGATGTACGGCTCCGAAGGCTTCCGCTTACTGGGTTTCTGGCGGAAACAATGGCGCTTGGTGTAAGTGTCACGGTGATAAGGTCGTACTTACCGCCGCGGCACAGGCTGACGCACAGAGACTAGCGCAGGAAAAAGCCAACGCTATGGAATGCGATTGCCCCAAAACATGGAGCGCCAACGCTATGCTGAGCGGTGATCCTTGTAATGGCCTGTCTGGTTCTGCATCCACCTTAAGGTGCTCCTATGAAGTGTCTTACAATAATCAATGTGGATCATCTAAATCAATAACTGTAACTGTTACTGGTAGGAATGATCATGGACAAACCGTTACGGCTGGAAGTACTACCGTAAGTATACCTACTGGGTCTGGTAAAAAAACCGGTGTCATAGGTTTTGATTTAGGAGTACAATGTGGATCCATAAGTGTTTCTGGGAGAGGATCTGGGAACTGTTAAGATTCTGATGTATAACAAAAAAAAGGAGAGGCTAATAAGTCTCTCCTTTTTATTAAAAACCATCACAGCAGTGATTGTCAACAATTACCTGAATCATGACCAGAGATTGTTACATCTCCACATACCACTTCTCGGCTAAAATACACACTTCCACTCTTGCTTCCAGATCCTGCGGGAATTGTAAAGCTAGCGCTATTGACCTGCTCTTCTCCGTTTTGTGTATACCCTATACCACTCACAGAACCAGATATAGATCTACCACATTGATTATTATACGTAATCGTAAATCCTCTTGATGTGACAAGTTGCTCATGACTCATGCAATCATTATTCATAGATACAGACCATGACCACGTCTTCTGCTCCGGGCAATCGCATTCCATAGCGTTGGCTTTTTCCTGCGCTAGTCTCTGTGCGTCAGCCTGTGCCGCGGCGGTAAGTTGGTAGTTTCATCAACCTCTTTTATTCTATTTTCGATAGAAATGACTAATATTGTATCACTAACATTAAAAAAAAGTAAGACTATGACATGTACTAAGAAAAAGAAGATGGCAGAAGGAGGCAAAGTCTCCGAGAAAAAGAAACCTCAAATGAAATGTGGAGGCAAGGTTAAGAAAAAGAAGTAACAACAGGAGGGGTATATCCCCTCCTCAGTATTTAGCATATGAAAAATTCAGAATTTGTATCTAGGATCATGAATGACATGAACTCCATTAACAAGGACGCTCATGTCAGTAGGAGATGGATATTATCCATAGGCAGACAAAAAGCAAGGTCTTATATAGCCCAGAAATACGCTGACGGTACTTTGTTCGGCGAGGAATCGTTATACACCCATATCAATTGCCTGGAGATGGAGAGAGTTCGGAAGGTTGATTGCTGTTTTGATGAGTTCAAGTTATGCCGGATTCTTATGAGATCTAAGAAAAGGTTGCCCGATATGATATATACCCGTATAGGACCGGCTATTATAAAGGTATCGAACATCATGGATGATATCATATTCACTCCTATATCGTTAAGAAAATACGCTAATAATAAGGAACGTAAATATGGTAATATAGATCAATATTATTATTACGTCAATGATGGATATATCTATATACCTGATATAAATATAGAGGCTATAAACGTGGATCTTATAACCCTTGACAGGAAAGCGGCGCTAGAGCTAGGGGGATGTGGAACGGAAAAAGATGATCCATGTATATCTCAATGGGATTATGATTTCATATGCCCTGATAAGTTACTGGAATATGTGGTATCTGAGACGTTAAGAGAGACGATAACCAAATTGCAGATCCCCACGGACGAGAATCCGGATATGGATATTAACAAGAAAACTCAAAAGATTCAGTGATGATAAATATAATAAGGTCAATAATTAATCTCTTCGGTTTCAATGATGCCATAGTTGATGGTATAGGCGAAAGAGGAATGAGGGATAGCTCAATCATAAGATATAACGAGATACATGATATGTATGATAAAATTATAAAGGATTTAGGAGATGTATCAGCATACGTATCCAAGGGTTATATCTATGATAAGATAAAGGAAAGAACAGGATTAAGCACCAGACATATTAGTAGGATATTGAATCATACTAAGAAGAAGGATCTTAGATTCGTATAGCATATTTACCGCCGCAGCCCTAGAGAACCTGAAACAGTTATGTCAGGAAAGAGCCAATGCGATGGAGTGCGATTGCCCCAAAACATGGAGAGCTAGTCTCTGTGCGTCAGCCTGTGCCGCGGCGGTAAGTGCGGCCTTATCACCGTTACACTCACACCAAAAGTCATCTAAATATTACTCGAATTAGGATAGAATTGTTATATTTGTGGCATGAAAGTTAAGTCGTTTAAAATACTTGATCAATACTTTCTTCGGTTCTACAGGTCTATTATGTCTAAGAACGGAAAGAGGAGGAAGCATACGATCGTGGAGAAGAATGATATTCTTGAATGTCAGTCGTTGATCTGGAAGGTCATACGTGATAAGTACTTAGATAATGAGGGCGGGGTTTATATAAATAACATCGGTTATCTATGTCATAAGATTAATCCCAACCGTAAGATATATCTGAATAAACTTACCGGGACTATAAACAGGCGTGGGACAGGTGGATATTCTTACGTCCATACGTGTATGGATTTTATGCCGAGGAATAAGTATTTTCATTTATATATCTCTCCAGCATTAAACAAGGAGTGTAGGATGGCTATGGAGTCTGGAAGGAGATATAAGTTCTTGTACCGGGAAGTTGAATCGGAAAGTAAGGTATTTGGAGTTAAATGGGTTTATAAACTGTAGAAGTTTTTGTGATCCAGTTAGCCCGTGAGGGTAGACTGGATTTTTTTTGTATCACGGATTCAAATACATATCTTTGTGCAAAAGACTTGAATATGACAATAAAAGGCTTATTGGCCGAGATCAAGGCCGATTTACATAAATACGACGATAGCGGAGCTATAGACACCTCGTCTGTTTATAGGTGGGCTGAGATAGCTTTAAAAAGGTTTGGGGGTGTTATAGCCGTCATGTCCGAGGCGGTTGTAAAGACCAGCAACAAACAGGCGGTATTACCTTCCGATTTCTTCGACATGCTTGACGCCTATAGGTGTGAGCCTCTTGTCTGTGAGATTCCGGGGGGCGATAAGGCTAAGGCTGACCTCCAACACGAGATCGGCTGGGTCGAGCGCACCGAGCGCGGCTTCCGTTGGAACTCCTGCACGGAGTGCTGTAAGGAGGAGTTTGAGAAGACGATCACGGAGAAGATATATATCGGGTCTCACGAGGTTCGTTTCCATTACCATCATCCAGTAAGGTTATCTATAGGTCGTGGATTGAGGCGTGATTGCGCTGCTGATAAGTATCGGGATAAATACGCTTGGGATAATTATGATATAACTATATCCGGCAATACTATGTATACCGGCTTTGACGGATTTATTTATATCGTATACAGAGCTACTCCTAAGGATGAGGATGGTCTACCATATATACCTGAGACGGATTTAGGTTATCTTGAGGATTATGTCGAGACGTATATCAAGATGAAGATCTTCGAGAACGCTGCCGTGAATGGCTTGATACAAGGCGCTGGTGACGCTTACAAATTATATGCTCAGCAAGAACCGGGTAAGTTTGCTAGGGCCATGAAGGAGCTTAAGATGTCGATGATTACCTTGAATGATTATCGGGAACTGGCTGAGGATAACAGGAGGAGGATGTTGTCTTATGAGCGTATGTGGCCTAACGCATTTGATAAGTGTATTAAAATAATTTAACAGAATACGATGATATGGCAGATTGGATACATTTAGATAAGACAAGTGGTACTGGTCCCGCTGAGGTTAAGGTTACCGCTGATATTAACGAGACTGGCGAGATACGTCAAGTGACGTACAAGGTTATAAAAGAAGGGACCAAGGAGGAGAAGACGTTCGTGTGCAGGCAGGAGTCGGTTCCGGTGGTGATCATCCCTGAGTTCGATTTCCTTGTGCTTAGGTATATCTGGGCTGACGAGGATGGCATTGACTTCGATACGGCAACCGGTTTCGACAACACTGGCCTCCCGGACGTGGACGGCAAGCTGGTTGGTTGGAGTAAACAAAACCAGACCACGCAGGAGCGGGTAGGTGATTATCTTATCCACGGTGGTGATAATATGGAATCAGGGAATGAGGCGGCTCTGATCCAGATGGGACCGTTATTGGATGGCGATAATTACGATAAATTACCTCTTGAGATCAGGTGTAGTATATACGGTAACTGGTATGGTGGTCGTGAGAAAGGTAATGTCACTATCAAATTCACGGCCTATAAGGGCGGAACGATGGAGAAACGTGGATATGATTTTGTCAATATAGGAGGTGAGGAGGTTTATACCGGTGACGCCCCTACTAACGTATCCGCTCACGGCGAGGATAATTGGCAAAATATAAAGACCTTGTATTCTAAGGTAGGTACGATGATCTATAACAAGGAATCTCGTGACTGTATTGTAAGAATAGGTGAATAGATTTTTCTTCATAATATAAACACATCGGCTCTCTTGTCCGTGAGGATAGGAGAGTTTTTTATTTTTTAGTCCTTTACTTATGACATATTTGATCTTTTATTGCACAGGAATAATCTAGCTTTGCCGAAAACTAGCGTTATGATTACATTAAGTGATGTTAACAACGAACTCCATGTCCGGTTATATATACTGGAGGTGCTTAAGGATTATATAAGAGATGATGATTTCGATGGCCTTGTAGATAAGGCGTTGGATTTTGTCATGGAAGGCGTTTCTATGCCTAAGGCTCCGGCCAAGGATACCACTATGAGTGACATATCAAAGAGCGTTTTGGCTTTGGTAGCGGGTGCTGGATTAGATGAGAGGCTAAGCAAAAGCTCTTTAGAGTTAGCTTATGACAGATGTAGGATGAGATACGTATTCGATCCTCGGAATCGGGATATACACGGTGTAGTCGTAGGTTATTCCAATGACTTTAATAGTCTGGTAGCTGTATGTGATGAGGGATCGAAGAAAGGGGTGGACAAAGGATCTACTGATTTTGTGGACGTCAATGAGAGATACGTGACTAATGGTTTCTTTTACATATCCGTAGAGGACGCCGACAAGCAATCAAACTACATGGGAAAAGATCTGTAATTATTATGTTTTTGTATTTTCATTAGATGTGAATTGCGAAGTGTTTAGATTTTCCTTCTGGCTTGTGATAGTCAGAAGGATTTTCTATTTTTGTGCGATTTGAATGTTTTGCATAATACGTACAGTTTATTAGAATCCGCCACATAAGTGATTATCTGGCGGATTTGCTATATTTGCGAAAAAGATAAGATCGTGCAAAATAACTCTAACATAGCGGTTCCCGATTCCGGGATGAACAGGGATAAGCATCCACAGGACCTATCCCCGTCTGAGTACAGTTTCGCCTTGAACGCTACCATAGAGGGTGACGATGGGAGTCAGATTAAGATTCAGAACGAGCCTAGCACCCTTTTATGCAAGCGATTCGATGGCTATAAGGTTATTGGGTATAAGAATGATATAGCTGGTGATAATACTTATTTCTTTCTCGTGAATCCTGATAACAATACCTCTAAGATCACGTTCATGAGGTCATTGGATTATGTCAAGACCGTAGAGGATCAATTAGCAGGATCAGGGAAAGATATTCATCGTATCCTTGGCGAGAGACTTGAGGAGTCGGATGGTCGTTTCGATGAGATATGTGATTTGATGGAGGTGTTGATAGAGGATGGGACCGATGACCCTTGTCTTAACTTCTCCATTCATCACCCGATTTTCGATATAGAGATCAAGGATGAGAAATGTGGGAAGGTGATATACTGGACCGATGGATATAATCCCCAGCGATATGTTATGGTCGATAAGGCTCTTAATCCGGATGATGATGGTGACTTTTGGTATCATTACCATGGGTATAAGACATGTGGGGATGACAAGCCAATAGAGAGGTGTAGGCTGGCCTGCGAGAAGCTGCTGGTGTTCCCGTTGCTGACGGCCCCGTGCGTGGAGCCTGAGGTCGTGGAGTTCGGGGGAAGCCTGCGTGCCGGGACCTACCAGTTCTGCGTGGCGTTGTGCGATGAGTTCGGGATTGAGAAGACCGGATATTGCTCATTGACCAATCCTATCATGATATTCGATCGTCAGGATATAGTCATTCGTGATGGCTTATGGGGCAAATCAACCAACATGGGTATCCGGCTTACCGTATCCAATATAGATAAGCAGGTATCTCATTATAAGATAGGTGTTATACAGAACACCGTTGGATATAATGGCGAGCAAAGCCCGGTTCTTGAGTATTTCATAGAAGGTATACATCCGATAACGGAAAGGACTATTTATTATCTTACGGATCAGTATGGCGAACGTACGACCATGGAGAAGTTGTCCAAGGAAATACCGGTATATAAGACGGCCAGAGGGATGACATCTGTCGGGAATCGTCTTCTTCAGTACGGCTTGACCGTGGAGAACGAATGGAATCTTCAACTGGTCGTTAATTTCTTGGGTCATTTCGTTAAATGGCAGACATCGATAGCCACGGAGAATCTATATAAAGACGGTGTGGCTTGCTCTAAATACGCCTCTTTCATGCGTGACGAGGTATATCCGTTGGGTATAAGATTCTTTACCAATACGGGATACAGGACAGCTAGATTCCCGCTTATCCCTCGTCCGGCCACAAGGGAGGAGATGGAGATTATCGTTGATGAGGACGGCAACTCTGAAGACCTGTCAGCGGCTTCGGTATTGGAGAACAACCCGCAGTGCGCCGGGAACAGCCGCCGTTATCTTTGGCAGTTTAAGAATACGGCCAAGGTTATAAACGATCCGTCTTGGGGATTTGATGATTTTGGGGGAGAGTGCAAGAATCAATTAGATGTTAAGCAACTCAGGTATGTAGAACAGGAATATGCCACGGTAGGAGAGACTCAATTCGTTATTAATACGATTGGAGAAGATGTTACGGTGGATGATGCTATTGATTATATCGCTGATAATATAGAGAATTTGTGTGATATTATAGAGCCTAATGTAGGTATTACCGATGAATTATGTAAGGCTATATCGTTGCCGGAAGATCAAGATGGTATAAAGGCTCCTGATTTCCCTAGTGGATGTGATAATATCGAGAGGATAGAGACCAGGACTATATTGGATAAAAACTCTTTGGTAGATTCTAGGATTGATTTTACGTATAAGCTGGCTAGTGATTACGTGGAGACCGAACCTACGACATTAATACAAAGTAACGCCGAGTCTCAAAGGAAGTTTTCTGTATTGTGTGATTTTGATAATTACTCTAGTGGAGGCAAGAATATCATAGATCTGGTTCAAGAATGGCTGGATGGTCAGGATGGGGACAAATTCCCGTCTGATATAGATTCTTCCGCCTTGGTCTTGTGTCAGGATATGTCTAATGTCCGGCAGTTGTATGATGAGGGTATATGTACTAATGGATGTTCGGTAGGAGATCCTTACGTGAATCCTACTATTAATGATGTTCAACTACCCACGTTCCAAGGAGGTAGGTCATTGGGTAAGTGTACGTTTTTGTATCAATATCCTGGATGGGAAGGGAAAAAGCATACGGAGACAATGCTTGATCAGTTGATGGATACGATGGAGGAATACTTCCCCCAATACGAGAGTCGGTTTGGTATTGAGAACGCCATGTGTCTTTTTGGTGATGGTGATAACTCTAAGTTCAATACCGGCATATCTACTGACTGGGAAGATCGTGTGTCTGTGCAGAATGATATTGATGCCAAGACCAATTGGTTCGGCAGAAGCAACTTGACTTATTTCAAGTTTTATCCACATGTATCCTCATACGCCAGATGGGTTGAGTTGGATTACGAGAAATACATAAGTGGTTTATCCGATCCTGATAACGGTATTATGTATATAGAGATGATGGGTAACTATAATTATCCGATCGGTGACTCATCATCATACAATAAGGTTCGTATAACGTTTTTCTCGGACAAGGAAGGTACCGTGGCTCCTAATCCTTTGGCTAATGACGCCAAGAAAGGTGTTATAGTTAATTACGTGGATCATAAGATATTTATGATGCCAAAGTACTTGTTCTGGAATGATGACAAGACTACTTTCCATAAGATATATGTTTGTATTGAGCCAGCGGTATGTGTGTTCTTCACCGGTTTCGCCATGAGGCAGGACATGAAGGAGCTTGCAGGGTTCTATACGGCCGGCACCGCCATTTTCCCTGCCCCGTTTTGTTTTGGCATTCGTCCTCTGGAGATAAAGTACGTATTCTTTTTTACTAAAGAATTGAAATTAAGGAGATTTATCACATATGAGGCGAAATGCATCTCATGTGGAGATAAACCCGCTGATTGTGCTCCTAGACCTTATCAGTATGGTGATTTTGGTTATTGGGAATCTATCAATAAGTATCCGGCTAATTTTGAGTTGTATGATTCAAGCAAGATCGGGATATCGTCTGGAGGATCGAAGAGGAAGGATATAATAGATTCTTTGACGAAATACTATGGGTCTCCTAAATCTGTTGGGGGTAAGTCTTACTTCACTGGTAATGGGGATAACGCTGAGTATCCCAATACGTCAACCACGTTTTGTCAGAAACCTATACGTCATTACAAGTTCCCGGATAACTCTATAGCTCCTTTCATGGGTAATCCGTCTCAACTAACCGGTCAATATGGCGTTGACTCCTATATTTATCCTATAGGAGTGATGCTTGATGACGACATTGTTAATGAGTTTCTGGATATAGCGGTAGAGAACGGTCTTATAGATAAGGCTAGAAGGGATTCTATAATAGGATATGAGTTGTATAGGGGCGATAGGACATTGGATAAGAGCGTTATCGGTACCGGTCTGGCTTATGATATGTTTAAGTACGATGATCCCGACGGATCGGCTAACCTTTATCCTAATTATCCTTACAATGATTTGTCTGATGATATGTATATCTATAAGGATATTAATCGTGAGAATTTTATAACGCATCCGTTTAACAGGAAGGGTAATATCTGGTATTCATTCTTAAGCCCTGATATTGCCTTCAACAAGCCTGATGCTCCCACTGAGTGCCTTGTTGATGGTTATCAATTAGGTAAATCCTCTGGTATATTCAGGGAGGTGGAGGATCACCCTAAATGGACGATATTAGGAAGTAAGGCTTATAGTATGGCAACGTCATTGGCTACGGTGGAGGCTATGGCTAATTTAATATCTGCCATAGCTGAATATACATATCAATCGGCGTCCCAGCAATATGTCGGTGGGGGCGTGATGTTTTTGGCCAACCCGGTGGGTATAGCTCTGACGGCTATCCGTCTGGCTACAGGTATCGCCAAGGCTACCTCCCAGTCTGTCGTGGATATAGGGAAGTACAGGTATCAGTGGTTAACGGCCTTGATAGATAGGGGGCCTAGATGGAATTACGCTTATTATTATACCTCTGTCGCTCATTATAATCTATTTTACCAAAAAATAGGAGCGTCAGAGTTGCGTGGGTTGTCTACGGCTAAGTATATTAAAAGTGGATTGTATCCGGTAACGGATATCTCATCGCAGGGGGAGGTTGTAGGTGGCAAGCCTATAGTTGTAAATAATCTCGATCGTGAGCATTCGTTATTCATGTCGTTTGGCATGGATAAGTATATGCTTGAATACCCTGAATTAGTATCAAGTTATGATACCAGTCGTATTCAGGATGAATGTAATATTCGTAACGATGAGGTGGCTGGTATGACGCCTCATTTTATGACACGTGAATCTTTCGTATCCTGCCCCTATATGAGGATAAAGAAATATTCTCCGGCTCAATACGGGCAGATAGAGGATATCAGATGGGTATCGTTAGGCGGGTGCGGGTTGATGGATGAGGATAAGCGTAAACCTGTTTTTGGGGGTGATGTGTTTATATCCAGATTCTCGCTTAAAAGAAAAATGCCTATGTTTTACTTGACCCAGTTTGGTCAGGGAGATATGATACCATTCCCTTACTACGACTATAGGAATATCGGGTATCCACGTTATTTTGTTAATTATGATACCGGGGAGGATTATCTTAATAAGACTGATACGGATACTGGATCGCTATATTCGTTCCCTAGCCGTAAGAGTGCTTATGAGATGGCTTGCAAGACCGGGGATATGTATCTTAGTGGTCGTTTCTTTCTGTATTTTTACGGCATACCTCAGTTTCTAGTGGAGTCTGAGATTAATTGTAATTTCCGTATAGCCGGGCCTGAGCCTTACGAGGGATTTTATCCGGAGGTAGGGGATTATATATCATGGACTCAGGAGCGTAATGTTCCTATATCAAGGGATAATGTGTTTAAGATGAGTCCTGTGTATAAGAATCGTTTTACGCTAGGCGGAAGGTCATTACCAGAGACGTATGATAGCAATTTTTGGGACTGCGCCTACCAAAGACCCAACGGTGTCATATGGAGCACCGCCGACGTTTCAGAGAACGGCATGACCGATCCTTGGCTGTCGTACAAGCCTATGGATTATCATGAGTTCAAGACCTCGTTCGGGAAACTTATAAGCATGAAGGGGATAGAGTCGGATCAGATATTGGCCCGCTTCGAGAATCAGGTAGGGTTGTACAACGCCATAGACGTGTTGGCGGAGAGAATATCCCCGGAGAATAGCGAACTAGGAACAGGTGGTCTTTTCGCCTCTCGTGGTATCGAGTATAATAATACGACGTTAGGATATTCCGGGACCCAGAGCCGGGATATGATCAGTTGTGAATTTGGGCATTTTTGGGTCGATTTAAGGCGTGGTCAGGTATTCAAGGTAGATTCTAATGGCAGGAATCTTACGGAGGTCACACCGGGGCTTAGAAACTGGTTTAAGGAGCATCTTCAGATGAAGATCATCCGTAGCCGGATATATAACGCCGATACGGATGCTGAGTTGTCTTATTATGATATCGATAACAAGTTCTTTGGTATAGGTCTGTCCATGGGTTGGGATAATAGGTTTAAGAGGGTTCTGATAACCAAGAAGGATTATATACCGGTAGGGAATCCAAGTGAGTACCAATTCCGTGGCGGCCGGTTCTACAGGAACGGACAGGCGGTGGAGTTGCAGGACACCAGCCATTTCACGGACGTCTCGTTCACCGTTGGGTATAACTGCCTGAAGGGTGAGTGGAAATCATATTTATCCTACACCCCGGATTATTATATAGAGCATCAACATTATTTCCAGTCTGGTAAGAACTACTCTAGTGATAGTCGGGAGATAGGTCTATGGTCTCATGGATTGACCAACCAATCGTATCAAGTATTTTACGGTAAGCTATATCCGTTCGTTATAGAGGTACCGGTACGTGAGCAGTATGTGAATAAGATCCTCACGAACTACCAATATAGGATGGATGCCAGAAGGTATCAGGATGAGGTTAATTACCAAATTCTTAGGACTACCGGATTCAATAAGGCATGGTTTTATAACGATACCAACAACAGCGGTGAGCTTCGGATGGTTATCGCCGACAAGAACGATATGAGCCAGCGCCTAAGATATCCTATAACTAACGACGATAGCCGTGATATACTGGTGACGGAAGTGGACCAGAAGATCAACATCAACGACTACTTCAACGAGGTTAAGGACGATACTAATAACCTACCGGTATGGGTTAAGGACGTGAACGATATTGGCCGGGAGATCGACCCCATGGCTGTCGATTATCACCGGAGGTGGCGTGATCGTCTTCGTGGCGATTGGTTCTTGGCAAGGTTCGTGAATGACATTGAGAGTAGGTTCAAGATGATAGTTCGTTGGTTTAGCAATGAGGAGAAAGTTTATTGATTTAGGTGATTATATACAACTTTACACCACAAATGTACCGAATTATTTTTATGTATGAATAATAATCTATATATATATGTCATGAGATTAGTCGAACAACATATAATCAAGCGAAGCTCGGTATATTACAATGAGCTTCAAGACCTGTTGCATAAGTGTAAAAACTTATACAACAAAGGGTTATATGTCGTTCGTCAATATTATTTCCAGTATAATGATGATAATACCGTTAAATATAAATACCTCAACTACTATTCTCTTGAAAAGAAGCTAAGAACAGAAAACGATGTAGACTATCGTGCTTTACCATCATCTGTAGCCCAACAGGTATTGATGATGGTCGACCAGAATTTCAAATCCTTCTTCAATCTTCTTAACAAGAAGGGTAGAGGTGAGTATTCTGAGAAAGTAAGAATACCTAAGTATCTTGATAAAGATGGGATGTTTATGGCTGTTTTCCCGACAACAGCCTTTTCTCAGAAATGGATAAAACAAGGTATTATTAAGTTACCAAAACAATTCTCTTTTACCATAAGGACTAATAAACAAAATGTCCAACAACTTAGGTTTATCCCTAAGAATGGATATATTATGTTTGAGATTGTGTATAATAAGAAAGAGAAAGGTCTTATGTATGATAACGGAAATTATCTTGGTATTGATCTTGGACTTAACAATTTAGCGTCTTGTGTATCAAATACCGGTTCTTGCTTTATCATCAACGGTAAGCCTCTAAAATCTATCAACCAGTATTATAATAAAAGATTAGCATATTTAAAATCTAAATTAAAAGGTAATAAACAAGTATCAAGACAAATAAGATCGTTAACCAACAAAAGGAATAACAAGATCAAGGATTATCTGCATAAAGCTAGTAGGGTATTGATTAATCATGTAGTCTCCAATGGCATTAATACGATCGTAATCGGTCACAACAAATGCTGGAAACAAGAGATCAATATCGGAAAGCGAAACAACCAGAACTTTGTTTCTATTCCTTTTAATATGTTTATCTCAATGATATCATATAAGGCTACACTTGAGGGTATTAATGTTAAGATCGTTGAGGAATCCTATACCTCAAAATGTAGTTTCTTGGATAACGAGCAGATTCGTAAGCATGAGGAATATGTCGGAAGACGTATCAAACGAGGATTATTCAAGACATCTTCCGGCAATATTATTAACGCCGATATCAACGCTGCATTTAACATCATTAGAAAATCGGCAAAAGAAGCCTTCGATGTAAGTACCTTACCAGAAGGTAGAGGGTTTTGGTGGAACCCGGTACGGATTTCTGTATAGATATATACCATTTTACGATTTTAGTGTAAAAAGGCATATAATCACCTTGATTTATTAACATATAGGGGAGGGTGTTTATCATTCCCCTTTTATACTTTCAAATGATATCAGTTATGGTTTGATTTCCGTTGAAACTGGTTGATTTTTATCACAATGAATATTGTGATTGACAATTTGTTTTATTTAATATTGAAATACAATAAATTTTAATAATTTGTTTATATGGAAGATTTTCAAGGTAAGTATGATGGTAATCAAATAGACAGCAGGCTTGATAAGGTCAAGGATATGGTTGGCGCCACGGCGTCCGGGGCTGGCGCTGCGGGATTGGTGCCGGCTCCCGCCGCGGAGAAGCGTACAGCCTTTCTTCGTGGTGACGGCACATGGCAGGATATAGATGTTCATGAGCCGGGCTTCTTGGGCGATAATCTCGATAGCGAGGATGATTTTAGAACTATATTATTTAATTTGGGCTTTGATAAGGAATTTACCCTTACCAAAGCGAAATATGATATAATAGCTTCTAAATGTGAGGTTGATATACCAATTCAATATCTTTTATCCGGAGCATCATCGACGTATGGGGTTGGGGACTTGATATTAATTAAGGATTCATCCGGGAATATTCAAGCCATGTTGCGCTCTGGATGCAATACGGGAGCTGGGGTCATTGTATCTTATTATGTAATGATCAATATATCCAGCGACCTTACCCATACGTCCATTGTCACCAGTCATACCGTACAATCGGTATCTAACCAAACCAAGGACATATCCTTAACGATTGGTGGTGACCCAGTCGGAGATAACAGGAGCATCAACTTCTCTACGGCCGGTACAGGGACCAAGGCCTTGATGGATGATGGGACTTATAAGGAGATAGGTTCTTCTGGAGTGGATATCTCAAGTTATATTTTAGAAGGAATTGATTTTAAGAAAAATACTACCAAGGAAGGTTTCGATAAGATAAAAAGCTGTATTATTAATAAACAGCATATGTATGTGTATTATAAAGTCGAAATGGGTGGCGATGTAGCCGCTTTTACAAGTGATGTTATAACTAATTTTTTGTATGGTAATATATCCTTGGTTATGGTTGATTTTTCGAATATTGAGTTGAAACAAGTAGTAATAAATTCGAGTGATTATAATATAACCGTAACAAAAATTTAATGTTATGATTCAAAAAAGGAAGGTTACCAAGAACTCAGGCAAGTGTCCCAAGTCGGGGTGCATAAAGAAAGTAGGAAGTGACTGGAGAGTGGTTAGTAACAAGACCGGAAAGTTATGGCCGGCTAAGTACAGGTCGAGGGATTCGGCTAAGAAAGCTCTAGCGGCTTATCACATGCATTGAAAAGCGTAGGCGGGTAGGTGATATGAGTCATGTACCCGCCTAATGTTTTAATCCGCATCTGATTATACCTATCTTTGTAGAAAACGTTATTTATGGCTAAGAAAGATAAGAAAGAGGAAATCCCTTCATGGATAAAGGATTTGTATAAGGAAGATCTTGATCGTGTTGTAAGAGGTGAGCGTCCCATGTATTTCAGGGGTATGGATGATAGTCCTTTAAAGAACGTATCCCCGGAGTTTGATATCCTTAGTGGAGGAGCTGCTGTTAAGGGTATGAATGGGATAAGAGGTGCGTTGTCTCCGTTGAATAATGGCATGGGTAATTATAATTTCAGCATTAGGGGTATAAATAAGAAGATAGGCGAGCTGGTTGATGAGGCGGGATTGTATCTGCCTGAGAAATTAAGACCTATATATCAGACTGTGGTGGACGCTATGTCGAGATCCAAAGATAAGGGGTTGGGTTATATCACGCAGCCGTTGGCTAACGCCCTGTACCCTGCGGACGAGCGACGGAACCGGCGTCTAGACGGGGAGCATCCCGTTGGTTATGTGGATGCCATAGACGGCATATGGCCTAGGGAGAAATATGGGCTATGGGGAGAGAAAATTGAGCGGAAAGCCGAAGGAGGTCCTACTGGTAATGATCCTATGTATGTAAGACAAGATGTATCTGATAGAGCTTCGTATTTAAAAGATATCTTAGGTAATGCCATAAGAAGAAGGTTGCACGAGAATGTCACTCCTGATGTGGTAGCCTCAAATGCCAGTCTTCCCGATAAGGTTAAGGAGTTTATATACGGAAGAAATGGCAAAGCTAATGTTGATGAATATAGTGAACAGCTATGGGGTAGATTCTTATCCCAACCTAATAGTCTTGACGGAAATAGCAAGGGAATAAGAATCCCCGATAATATTATTGCTGATATCGAGAGGATGTTTAATCGTGACACTAAGGATGAGATAAAGAGGTTAGATAAGAAGATTCGTGATACGGAGCGAGAAATATATGGTTCCGATAAGCCGGTTACAGATGATGCTTATGGTAGACTGGAGTTTTTGAAAAAGTCTAGAGAATGGGTAGATATCTTTGAGAAGAATCGTAATTCGGTAAGATCCGGAAAGCCTACGGTTTTTTCTGAGTACGATTTTTATCCCGAAGCTGCTGGTGAGCTTACCCCATTATCAGGGTTTGGTAATTTTACTATTTATAGACGTCCGGATGGGAGGTTAGGTGTTTACGATGTATATGATTTTTATAGTAATGATCAAGAGTTCCCGATCAATATAGCTACCAAGGTATTAGATGCTATAGGTGATAAGTTTGAGGAGAGAGGCTCTTTCAAGGATTATAATCCTGCTCCAGAGAGTGGTAAGGATGCTCTTATTCGTAACGCTATTATGTCTAAGAATAAGTTGGAGGACAAGGCTGAAGGAGGTCGTATAAATACAGGGAGCGATTATGGTTCTGGAAAGTATGTGATTGATCCTCGTAGATCAGAGAATAATAAGATGGCTGTATATGATGAGATATGGGATTATCTGACAGAAAAGAAGGGGATACCACAAACGCAAGCTATCGGCATCCTGTCGAACATCGCCGCCGAGTCCGGAGGGGACACCGAAGCCCTAGGCGCCGCCGGTGACTTTGGTATCCAGCAATGGCTTGGACCGAGGAAGAAAGAGCTACAGCGTAGGTATGGTAAGAAACCGACATTGACCCAACAACTGGATTATCTTGTGGATGAGTATCAAGGTCGTGTACCAGGGCTAGGCTGGAACTACATGAACCAAGGCAAGTTCTTTGATAAGGACGCTCAAGGTAATGTATATAATTACTATATGTATTCGAAGGCTGATTTTGATAACGCTACCAACTACAAGGACGCTACCGTAGCATGGAATCAGGGGTATGGCAGGCCTCTTGGATCGACCTTAAGAAATGAGAAGAGATTTGAGTTCGCCGATATGTTTGCTAATAGGTATGGTGTCCCGGAAAACGAGCCAATGAGGTACGAGTTCGGGCAGCGGGATTCGGGCACGGGGGACGGAGGTCAACAGCCCGTGCCTGAGACGGTAGCCCCTGCCGATCCTTCTTTGGCTTCTCGTCCTGCCATGGATAGCTGGTGGGAGAAGGAGGGTCAAGATCTGTTATATAAGATGCTAGCTCAATCCGGCGCTAACAAGAAAGTTATAGAGGACATCGCTAATAATATTAAGAATGATCCTCAATCAGAGGCGCAGATAGCGGAGGCTGAGCGTATGCGTAAGGAACAGGCGAAAAGGCAGTTGGTGCTTAATATGATACCGGGGTTGATGCTGAATATAAAAGGAATGTCGTCAATAAAATCCGAAGGAGGTCCTGTTGGGGATGATAAATGGTTTTATGATAAGGATCAACGAAAACGCATCGTGGACAAGCAAGAGGCGATAAGAGCATTAAGCAAGGAAAGGCATAAGATTCTAAATGCGTCAAGATCTGCTTTTCAACAGGGTCTTATAGATGAGGATCAGTTCAGGAGAATGAATAATCTTCCTATATTTAAATTGAGTGATAATATAAGAGGAGGCGGAAACAAGGATGTTGATCTCTTGAATAGTCTTTTTGATACAGCCATGTACGACACGTTTGGAGAATCTGTTAAAAAGGGGTCAGAAGAGGGTGAGATAAAAAGGAAGGAGAGGTTTTATCCCTATAAGCTTATGGCTGATACTTTACTTACAATAGGTGATATAGCCACAGCATCTCCTGGATTCTTGAGATTAATAGAGAGATCAGGCGCTAGATTGTATCCGTTATTGAATAATATAGCCCATAGTAATTCTGTCCAAAAAATATCTGGTGTATCAGGAATAGGTGTTGATTCTTCTCAGATGGCACTAAGCCCGGATGATGATAATTTTTGGAATATACTAGGGGTGGCGGGTGCGGCCGCTGAATTGATAGGTGGTATGGATATATTAAGAAATACGAACGTGATGGGTAGGATCGGAAATAGATTGGATGATATTCTTGATATAGCTAATCCTGTCGTGACTTTAGGAGGGTTAGCTAATGATATATTGGACTAATTCGTTATATTTGTCTGTTTTTAAAAATATTTTAGTATGAAAAGGTTGTTGTTTTTATTTACTATGTTATTGACGCCATTCGCTTTGATGGCGCAAGAGGTAATCCCATCAGAAGGGTCTATTACTATTGATCTGACTACCTTTACCGGCATTATGTCTTTCGTTACGATGTCAGCTACTCAGCTAGCTAAGGTGGTGCCGTATATCGACACCCACAAGTGGGCTAAGATCCTATCGGCTGTAGTTATCGGCATGCTGGTATGTATCCTGGCTTGGTTTCTTCAGGTATCCCCGTTGTTAGTAGGGAGTGAATGGTGGGAAGCTCTGTTGTATGGGGTGGCTGTCGGGCTTAGCGCTGCTGGCTTCTATGACCTAGTGAAAGCAATAGGTTCGTTATTTGTAAAAAGGATCTAGTTACTGTAACTATCTTGCGATGAATTAAAATTACAAGGTATTATTATCTGTAATATAGTTAATTATATTTTGTAATTATATTAGTATTATTTATATTTGTGCGCCTATCTACTCATCACGAGCGGATAGGCGCATTTATTAATTTAAAACGTTTGGTAAAGTTATGAAAAGTAATTTGATTTTGTCATCAGAGAGTAGGGAATTGTTAGGTAGAAACATTTCTGTTATGTCCAAGGACGGATTTGTATGCATAACTGAAGTAATGGAGGCGTTGAACGAGAAACGCAAGTCTATTGGGCTGGAGGCGAGAAGACTCGACCACCTGTTTGCTACTAATGGATTTCAGGAGAAAATGAAATCTCTAGTTAAAGAGCTAAGTGCCAACAATATATGTACAGTAATGAAAAGTACTGTACAAAAAGAGGTATTGAAAATAGGTAAGATGACGGATCTTAAAAAATACGGTATGGCTTATCGCAAGGGAAAAGGAGAGGGGCAAAAATGGTATATTAATCCATATTTCTTTGTCATGATAGCCTTGGAGTTGGATCCGGAGATATACGCCAAGGTGATAATATGGTTGCATGATGGATTCATAGAGGACAGGAATGCCGCTGGCGAGGCTTATATCAAGATGAGTTCGGCCGTCGCCATGTTGGTTAGCGACAAGAGTCAGTTGTCTGATAAGATATCAAGGGTAGCTAAGGCTATTAATTTTATCGTCTTTAACAAGCATGAGAGTGGGATAAGGAATACGGCTACAAAGGATCAGTTAGACGACATAGTAGCTGTAGAGAATGTTATCACCGGGGTTATAGATGGTGGTTTTATAGATACTTATGATAAACTTATAGATTATCTTGGTCATGAGTGGAAAAAGAAATGGGGTAATCCTGTTATGTCTTTAAAGGATTAGTATTAAAGAGACTCATCATTGTCAAATGGTGAGTCTGTATTTTTTTTAAACTATCTTTGTATCAGAACGAAATAATTTGATATATGGGAAAGTATGTAATTAAAAGGAAGATACCTAAATATCAAGATGCTGGGGAAGTTGATCCTGTCATGCCCGGTAATGTTGTTGGTCTTCAGGGTCTTGGGGTGGAACCTCTGGTTTCGTCTACCCGGATAGGATTTGATATTCAGCAGCCTGATATTAATACCATTGATACAAGTGATTTGAACGCTATCGTTGACAGCAATAAGAAGGTTGACGAGTCTGGCAGTACGGATGTTTTTGACTTTACCACCATACCTTATTATGGCGCTGATGATATAGGGTCTAGATTCACTCAGATGGGTCGTGGTATAGGGCGTATGAGAAGCGAGGGATATGGTGATTTATCCACTGGGGCTAAAACAGCTAATACGATAACTACCATAGCCTCAGGAATTGGTGGTATCATGGGATTGGCTCGTAACGTGGTTTCTGGGATAGCGTCTGAGAAAGGTACTCGTACCAATATCAGGTTGGCTCAGGAGCGTGAGGCCAGACAAAGAAGGCAATCCCAGATGCAGTACAAGGATGGTGGGGGTGTTTATCTAGGGCCTAATAACAGGTTCGATAGCGGAAGCCTTACCGGTGAGTATCTGTATCCGTTACCTAAGTCGATGGAAGATCAAGCCAACGTAGAGGTCGAGAAGGGTGAGTACGTGACGCAGCCCGGAGAGGCGCCGATGGAGGCTATGGGGCAGAAGCACGCCGATGGTGGAACCCCCGTTTCCTTGGAGGAAGGTACGAAGGTTATTACCGATGATACCACCATAGAGTCGGATTTCGCTAAATACATTAGGGATACGTATGGTATTAAGGCTACGCCAAAGGATACGTACGCCACGTTAATGGATAGGTATAAGGCTAAGATAGGTCTTAAATCAGCTTATGATGATCAGAAGAAGGCTTTGGATAAGTTGAAGAAGAACGATAAGATAGATGACGAGAATACGAGGCGCTTAAACGCTTCCGTATTATCCAAGGCTATAAATGATAGTAACGAGACGGTTAATGGCTTAGAAGGAAGATTTACGGACTTCGCTAATGTCATATACAAGGAGCAGGAAGACCGGAAGATGAAGAAGGATGAGGATACTTATTTTGCCAAGGGAGGTGAGATAGATAACATCATATCCAGATCCATGAAAGAATACGGTCTTACGGAGGAGGATATAGCTGAGGCTAAGAAAGAGCTGCTTAAGAAAGTGGCTGGTATTCGTCAGAAGATGGAGAAAGGTGGTAGCTCTTTATTCGATTATCTCCTTACTTTCCGTCCTGTTGAGAACAAGTATAATAATAAGGATAATACGTTTGGGTATCAGCGTCAGGGTCAGGACGGTTCTTATGGCGGCATTAACGCTGATGAGAGACTGGAGTATTATAAGACATTCATGCCTTTGGCTTATGATGCTTATATGAGTGCGCCTAAGGCTACTGCCGCCAAAGCTCTTCAGGATGCTATATATAGCACCACTGGTGGGTGGATGGGCTTGGCTACGGCGGAGAACCCGATCATCGCCAACGCAGAGGCGCTTCGGGATTACACGACGCTCGTTTCTTTTGGCGGTGAGGATAGCCAAGGTAATTACCCGGAAGACAAGAAGGCCGCATATCATGATAGAATGAGAGATAATAAGTTTGGTCAATATTCGTCATCTCGTCCTATGATCGGTCTGGATGTTGTTACAGAGGATCAACACAAGGCTCTTAACGACGCTGGTATCACTCATTTCAGTCAACTGTTTTCTGACAAGAATAAAGATATTGTTAATAAGATCCTTGGAGAGGATATGCTTAAGATGCAGGCGTTAAGATCCATGAAAGGCATGGAAGGTCTTGACTTCATACTCGATCCCCACAAGGTGGCTCCCGGCCCTATGGATATAGGTGATGTGGAGGAACCTGATGTAGATCTTGGGATGCCGGAGCTGGTTGATACCAGTAAGCTCCCTAATACCAATGCCAATACCGGTACTAACACCAGTAAGACTAATAATGGTAACGGGAACAGGAATATAGTGGGTGGTGGCCTTGACTTCCCTGAGGTGTTCAGGATGACTCCGGGATCCGTGACAACGGAAGGTCTGGAAAGGCATTACGCTCCTACCGTGGATCCGGTATTGAGATCAGCGGATCAGTATATGGTTGAAGCCAATCGTGCTTTCCAATCACAATTGGATCAGATGGGTAATGTCCCGGATTCTCAAAGAGGAGCTTTATCATCTAACCTACAGGCTATCATGAGTTCTAATATAGGTAGGTATATTAACGAGGTAGAGCAGGGCAATGTCGCTCAAAGAACTTGGGCTGATAATGTCAATTCTCAATCATGGGCGAATACTTATGACAAGAACATAGCGCAACGTCAAGCTTATCAGCAACGGATATTGCAGGGATTGGCTATTAATGACGAGAATTGGGCTAGATATTTTGATAGCGTGAATGACGAGATCCAGCAGAAATGGAACACGGCTACGACCATGAACACATTAAGATCTATATTCGGGGATGTCAAGATCGGTCCGAACGGGCAATTGATAGCGGATCCTCAGGGAGATGTATTGAGTTACAGGAAATTGTATCCTGCTCAGGAAGTAACTAAAGGCAAAAAGGGATAAATAATGGCTTCACAATACAGTATATTAAGGAATTACGGTAAGTACGTATCGCCCTACAACATGGATGTCATGATGCAGGGTATGGGATACATGCAGCAGAAGATAGATACGAATCGGCAGGCTATAAACGAGTATGCTGATTATATTATCAATTCTGATATAGCTAAACCTCAGGATAGGGAATATCTTCAGAATAGGTTAAATGGATTGATACAGGACGTGAATAACGTGTATCGTAAATCCAATCTGGCTTCTGATGGTATAGCCAGAAGCATACAGGCTCGTCTTGGAGAGGCTTTAGATACCCGTGTATTGAACGCCATCGCTGGAACGCGTGAGTTTAGGGAACTATCTACTAAATTAGAGGATATGAAGCTGAATAATCCTAAGATGTATAATCCCATAAATGAATTAATGGCTCTTATGCCTTATTATAAATGGTTGAATGATGGTCAGGTAGGAACTAGATTAGAATCTCTTCATTACACTCCATATACGGATTATAACGCTGAGATAGATGGTAAGGTGAAGGATTTTTTGACCAAGCATAAGGGTCAGAAAATACAGATCCCGGTTCTCAATGATAAGGGCGAAAGAACGGGAGAGATTATTGAAAAGACAATTGATGAGATGGGGTATTCTGAGATAAGGAATATTATAGCATCCAGTATGTCCCAAAACGCTAAGGCTCAAATACAATTGGAAGGTCAATACATGGCTCTTACCAATCCTCATATGTTCAATCAACAATCTACCTCTGCTTTTATTCAACAATATGTGAATGATTTTGATGCTAAGGAAAAAGCTATAAAGGCGGAATTAGGGGGTGTTGGTAATGATGCTAATCGTAAATTAATGCTTGAGACTAGTTTGGCTGATTTACGTAATCAGAAACAGACTTTCATAGATGAGGCTAATTCGTTTATAGGACCTAATTATGATGCAGAAAGAGCGGGGGCCTTTATGGTTCAACAGGAGTTTCTTAGGGGGGCAGCTATGAGATGGTCTTATAATAATTCATCTGTCATCCGCAAGGCTGATGATTATTACTATAAAGAAGATGAGAGATTAGCTCGCAATGCCAAGTTCGTGTGGGATCAAAAAATGGATAAGGAAAGGCTTAAGATAGAACAATCAAAGGCTGATGCTGCATGGGCTAGGGCTATAGGTGGAGGAGGAAGTGGAATGAAAGGGTCAGTATCTACTGGTGTTCCAGGAACATCGTATACTGTCCCTATTGCGCAAGAAAAGGTAAAACCATCAACAAGGTTGATGGATAATATCGCTTCTAACAGGGAGAGTATAAAAGTTAAATTTGATGTTTTGGCAAATGCTATAGGTGACAATGTGATGTCTAATATAAATGCTTATATAGATAATAACCCCGATGATTTTAAGGGTATGTCACATCAAGATGCCGTCATGAAATTCATTATGAATAATAATGGAGCTAAGTATGATGGTTTGAAGACTGATAAGGCGAAGAAGGCTTATGAGGATCTTGCAGAGGCGTATGACCAAAGAAATTCATATTATTCCATTTATGACGGAGCTATGGATGCCAAGAAAAAAGTGTCTCAGAATCTTGATAACGCCATTATGGAGGAAATATCAAATAACCCTGGCATGGATATTTATCTAGATAATGGAGAGAATGTCAATGTAGGTGATATGTCTAGATTATCATCTGTTCGTATGGGTGGTAAATCCATCAATCCTTTTACTGCCGCTAAAGTCTCTTCTTTGATGTCAAGATTGGTCGATACTGTCTCAGATGTTATAGGGCCGTCTTACGATCCTTCTGGTCAAGGCAGGTTGATAGAAGGAAGGAGTGTTATAGACGCAGGTAAGGCAGAATTGATATTAGATGAAATAAATGAATCTTTGGGTACAGATCTTACCGTGGATGAATTAGACGCTGCGTTGAAGGATAATATTACTGATAATAAGACATGGGATAGACTATTAGTTAGGTTTGATGGAGATAAAGATAAGGCTAATTTGGCTTATATCACGTTAAGAAATATAAATAGAGAAATGGGTTCTCCATTTGCTCATAAATGGTCTAATTCAGGCCCTATCAACAGGGTCCTTGATGACATGGAGGATGCTTATAATAGGTATATAGAATCTAGGTATGATGAGTTCGGAAGAAAAGGATGGACTTTCAATGAGAGGGCAAAATCCAATTCGGAGGAATTTAGGTTATATAATGGTATATATAGTTTAGCTAATAAATCCGGGTTGAAATTAGATAAAAAAGAAGGATCTCATACATTGTCTGTTGAGCAGGATGATGATAATAACTGGTGGATAATAGCTGATGCAGGAGAGAATAAAGCTCAACGGGTTCAAGTATCAGAACAGGATTTGGCAGGGATAGGATTTACTACCTATACTAAGTCAAGAAATATCCCGTCGGTCTCATACAAGTCGAGGGTGTCTGGGGCAGGGTTTTCTTCTGCCTCCGACAAGGCTTATGGGAGATCGGTAGCCGATTTAGGTCTTGGTTCTTACGCTACGGCTGATAACGCTAAAGATGATATACGCTCATTTGTTTTGCCTTTGTTCCCGGATGATTATCATAATGATATGTCTATGATAATATCTGCGGTTATAGATGGATCTAGCAATTATGAGGTTAAGGCTGAGGGATATGATCGAGGGTATGGACGGCATGGTGTGGAGATTAAGATATATAAGAAAGGTTATGGAGGTGATCCTTCTAACAACCCTTTATATACTATAGATAAAGAAGGTGTTGATTACGCTGATAATATAGCTAAGGTTATGAATATAGCTCCTCAGGCTTATTTGGTGGAGGCTCTTAAAGAGGCTATGACTAAAGAGGCTAATTCTGTGAATAGTTCTTTTGGAAGGAAGGATATTAATGAGGATCTGTATAATATTATGTTACCGGTAATGGATATTATAAATAAAAAGAGGAATGGAAACGAGCAATAATAATTTACCCGATGGTAGGGATATAGCTCAAAAGCATGGGTATCCGGTTATGGATCCAATGGAGATAAGGGCAGTTGGTGTATATCCGAGTTCATTAGGTGACGATATAAACAATCCACCTTTACCTAACCTTGATCCAAATTCTTTGGCTGATGATTCTAAAAGGGCTATACCAGCTTTATCAGAAAGAATAAAAAGACGTGTTAAATCGTCTTATTATGATGATTTAAGGGCTAAAACTCCTGAGGATAGTATTATTAGTAATGGTATCCCATCTGGTAGGTTTGATGTGTCCGGTCCTCGTATAGGTCTTGATGAATCAAGATTTAGATTAAGTGATGGAACTTGGATACCTAAATACGAGTCATTTCAGGCTGGCGTTGATAATGATTCCAGATTAGCTAGAAATCAAGGTACAGGAGAGAAGATATTTAGGGGATTGGGTAAATTTGTTTATAAGACGGCTTTGTATGGTATAGGAGGTATTATTCAGCCTTTTTATGGTATTTACGAGGGAGTCACTAAAGGTAAATTTGAATCCGTTTTCAATAACGATTTTACTCGTTGGTTAGATGATATGGATAAGCGAGGAGATTATAGGCTCGCTCATTATTATGATAAAGAAGAGAGAGATATGGGATTTCTTCGTAGTCTTAGAACTGCTAATTTCTGGACTAACGATTTCCTTTCGGGTCTGGCTTTTACCGCTGGTGCCATGTTATCATCCGCCGTATATTCCGGGGCCGGCCTGATGAATCTTGCTCGTACCGGAGCTAGGGCTGGGGTGGCTTTAGCTAGGATAGGTAAGGCCGCTTCGGACACCAAGAAAGCATTCGGCGCTTACCTTAGGGCCGCCCGTATAGGGCAGAGGGTAGGCAAGGGGCTGGATACCGCCTTATTTCTTGGTACGTCTACCTCATGGGAAGCTTCAGTGGAAGCTAGAAGTATGTTGATGGAGGCCGAGGAGAACTTCAGACAATCTTATCGTAACGCTTACGGGAGGGAAGTCCCGTATGAGGATCTTATGAGGTTCAGGGCTGACAATGCCAATGCCGCTAACGCCGTATTCGCCGCAAACGTCGGCATATTATCATTATCCAACATAGCTATGTTTGGTGATATGTTTGGTGTGGAGCTGGGCGTAGACAAGTTCATAAAACGCAATATATTTGGCGTAGGAGCCGAGAGAATGGACAACGGTGCACTAAGGGCTATAACACCAAAGAAATGGCAGAAAATAGCTGGTAATACGTTTAATATCATCAAGCGACCGGTATCTGAGGGTTTGTTCGAGGAAGGTCTTCAAGGTGTGTCCAGCAAGTCCGCGGAGGATTGGGTGGAATCAAGATACAATCCCATGGCTATTCGCCAGAATATAGGTTATATGGAAGCTATAAAGAACGGATTCAAGGAGACATACGGATCTAGCCAAGGCTGGAAGGAGATCGGTATCGGTATGATAATAGGTGCCGGTATGGGGTGGAAGAGCGCTGGAGGTATAAGGGAATGGAGCCAAGACATGTCCCGGAACAAGGGGATGGTGGAGGCCTACAACGCCAATGCCGGCGCCTTGACTACCGCCGCTATCCGTGCTATTCGTGGCAGTATGGCTCTTAACGCTCAATTATCAGGCTTAAGTACGGATAATAACGCTGACGATATACCTAATTCTAGAATCGTAGATAAGACTTTTAGTGATGCCGTATTCAACCGTCTTCGTTATGATCAGGAAATGGGGATGTTAGATGATACTAAGGAGAATTTCAAGACAGTCATCGAGTCTATACCTAATAGCGATATAGCCTCCGATATGAATATGACAGATGAGCAGGTAAATGAGTATAAGTCCAACCTTATCAGTGAGTTCAATAAGAAGGTTGATAATTTTACTATGGCCAGCAGATTTGCCGACTCCCTTACCGATGGTATATCCAATAGATCATTTAATACCTATATCTCCAACATGGCTTATAACGGTCTTGAGGCTAAGGATAATTTGGATGATATCGCTAATCAGTTAGGAAGGATATACAATACGGATATAGGACCTGCTTTAGATATATATTCTCGTCTTAATCCTGATTCGAGTAGGGATCTTGAGAAAATCAGGAAGCTTACGGATGATATACAGAAGATGGAGAAGAATGTTTTGAAGCTTCAGCAGAGTATCACATCTAAGGAAGCTCTTGAGTCTGATAAGGTCAAGTTAGCCAAGGAGAATGATAGACTTCTTAAATTGACGGAGGATAGAATTGCTTTGGAGAGGAGATTAGCTACGTTAGTTAACTCAGAGACAGATATATCTAAGCTGTTATTAAACAGGAATGAATCAAGGATCAGCGCCGCCGATCTTATGGCAGCTTATGAGGCTATAGTTGGTTTTGAGAACGCTGTATCTATCCGTGGGGTTGATAATTATAAGGAGGCTATGGCGTTGCTTAGCGAGTATCGTCATAATCTTGTGGCTTATAAGAATATAAATGAGTCTCTTCGCCGTATGCGTGACAGAAGATTCATACGGTCGCAGGAACGTGGGTTCATGAAGATCTTGTCAAACGTATGGGGAAAGACTTATGAGGAGGATGACAGCAAGTATGATTTCAGGAATACCGATGATCCTGATGCTAATTCCCTTTATGCCAATGATCAGGCCATAGATAAGGCTTATCAAGATGGTCTTATAGGAGAGGACGAGGCATTTATGTTCAAGACCTATAATCATATGATCGCCAGATCTATGGAGAATGATATCAAGGCTGATGAGGGCGGTATCGTTGAGAATGTACCTGATAATGAGGATATCATAAATCCTTCTGATGATAGAATCAATAATATAGCTATAAAGATATGGAACGGTAATGAGGATATCTTATCTCCTAGGGAGAGGCAGATATATGATAATAACAAGGATCGTATCAATGATCTTGTAAATGGGTTTGGCGATAATCCTATAGCTAGGCTTAATAAGATTAGGTCAATGATAGATAGGTTAAATACCAACGATAACGTCTTAAATAACATCAGGGATACTATTGATGATATCATAGATATGAACATTAATAGTCTTGATCAGGATCAGGTTAAGGGGGCTATACAGACTTACAATGATCTTATGAATGATATTGACAACGGGAATGAGGTTGATCAGGACAAACTTAATGAGGTTATTGATATTATCAATAACTATTCTGATGATCCTCTTCTTCAATTCGTGGAATGGATGAGGCTGTATGATAATGGGAGTATGGTTGTCAAGGATTACGATAAGTCTATACCTATGGGTGATGTTCTCACGGAGAGCGAACCCGGAACATCCACCGGCAGGACGGAGGCCAATGCCGCCCAGAATCCGGTAGTGTTGATGGCCCAAAAGAGAGAGATTGGCGGAGTCATGTATTATGAGGTAGGAGGAATGAGACTTGACAGGTTTATGGATGGTCTTGGGCTTAAAAGATCTGATGCCACTGACACCGATAATGGGAGGGTGATGGATTTCACCAACGGAGCCGACATATTTACTGTTATAGAGTCGAATAACCACTCAAGATGGATGATAAGCGAGGATGACGCTCAGGCTTTCGAGAACGCTACCGGTGTCATACTGGGGAGGCAGACCGCCTTATCGACCTCCAACTGGTTCATGGTGTATCGCAAGGGGCAGGATGGATCTATTGTCCCTTATTACACGGGTGATACGTTTGGGTTTAATAATGAGTCGGTTAATCAGGAAGCAACGGCTAGCCTTCGCAAGGGTGGTACGGTAAGGTTTGTGATGGATATGTCAGATCCATATACCAAGGGACTGTATGATAAATACAATAGCCTTAACGTCGTTGATCCTAATTCTGACGAGACCAAGTCTGCCCGTAGTGATTTGGTTAATAATATGGTTATTAAGATCGTGGATGGTGACGGTAATTTTGTCTCGGTGCTAAAAGCCAATGATCCAGACTCAAAAGGGAGTAACGCTGATTTAAGGAGTATGGCCTTTGAGTTGTATAGGGATAATGTGGGATCTGTCGCTGGCGAGATTGATATACCGTTCGTAGGCGCAGTCACCAGTGTTTTGCCGGGAAGACCGAACTTCAGTGTAAGTGATGATAATGGCACGTTGATGGTATCTGAGAATGATTTTACCAACGAGACGGTTGATAAGGTCGAGAGCGTAGGATATATAGAGAACGGGGAGGTTACGATGAGGGATGATATTAAGTATAATATATTCCCGTTCTGTACGGCTATCGTCAGGGATAAGTATGGTGATTATAAAAATTCACGTATCCCGGTCGTGGCTATAAAAACAGGGAACGGAAGAAATTATCTATATCCCGTAAGGTTGAAAAATCAGGATATATCGTCATTCTCTTCCATGATCGGATCAATGGCTGACAGAATTATAGAGGGTCTAGGTGGTGGAGTAAGTATTGATGATATAATGGATCTTAACAACGCTATAGCCAGATCCGGGTTGGATAACAAGACATATATGATTCCGTTGACGGGAGACGTGGATGTTATCAAGAAACGGCTAGAGGCTGTCAAGGAAGCGGCTAGTAAGATGCCTATGACTACTGACGTAAGAGGATGGATAGGCGATTCTAGGACCAAGGAGGATATTTTGATGAATGACGTTACGATCAATATTGATCTTAATAACGATCCTTTCATAGCTCCTAAGTTTAGGATGAGTATTAGGAGGGATGAGGCGTTCTTCGAGGATACGGAGACCCCGTTCGGCAGCCCGTCTGACCTCCAATCGGGGTCCGCATCGCCTACGAAGGCGGCCGAGGACAAGTCTTTGGCTTCCGAAGGTAATATAGTATCGGGAGAAAAAGAAGCCCATGATCCTTGCTAAATAAATTATCTTGATTTATCTTCGCGGTGTCAGTCCATCACCTGACGAGTAAGATATTTAAAAGTTGGTCCCTGTCGGGTGTGTGATGGCCCCGGTGGGGACTTTTTTTAGTAGATGCAACTAGACGCTTTTTTACACCGGAAAATTATGCAAGACCTACGCATCCAGCGAGTTAAGGTCTTGATGATGTTATATACCAGTCATTATTTTGTCAATAACAGACAAAAGCAGTTGCTTGATCATACATACGCTTTAAGCAGGGATCAGGCTTTCGATTATATGACGGAGTTCAATAAAAGACTTAGTGATAAGGTTGGTATAGAATGTACGATGGATATTCTTCTGCCTACCGATGATGATAATGCTAATATCATAATCGAGTACAATGGCATCATTAAGAGGTTGATGAGGGAAGCCGAGAAGTTGGAACTTGACACTGACGCTATTAAGGATATGATGCGCGATCTACTTAATGAGTTGAAGGATGATATTGATCTTAATATCCTGATATTTGACGTAACCCAGTTACTTATAAAATACAATCTATTTAGGTTGGACGCCATAACCGAGCAGGAGTTCAAGGACTCTTTCGTCAGGATGGATAGTAGGAATATGGAGATAAAGAAACTAACTTTATCTGATATCAAGAAGGTGGTGGAGATGATAGAGGATAGGTATAGCTACGCTTTATATATGACAGAGGAATATGGCTGATTACATTTTTTGTAAAAATATCTCTTGTTTGTAGTTTCAAAATAAGGTCTTATATTTGCGGTGTCTATCCGTTGCTAGACCAGAAGAAGATATTAATATCGCTTAGGCGTAGGCGATAAATGAGAGCTATCAGTGGAGTAACGGACGCTGGTGGCTCTCGTTGTTTTATATTATGAACAAAGATCATATTTTGGGGTTGTATAATGATTTAAGTCATTTTTGCCAAACAGGGAAATTGAAACAAGCTGATTATTCAGGTTATTCTAGAGAGTTAGAGATTATTGTTAAAAATTTTTCGAGCGATTGTGATCGTTCAAAAAACGACAATGTGTTTATTGTTAAGGATTGCAGAATAACTTTGAATGATAGCGATTACAGCAATTTCCTTTATATGGCGCTAATAACGTTATTCGGTAGAAGTGATTTTGATCTTGATTATGCCTTGAAGTTATATAATTATTTTATACTTGCAGCCATAGAACGACAAGATGAACTATATGATGCGGGTTATGATGAGTATATAATTGATAGAATGTGTTTAGATCATGTTTTTAATGGTGTTGTATATAATATCATTATATCAAATACAAATAAGGATGTTGATGATATTCATTTGACTATATCTAATGATCTGAAAGTAAATAACGCTATACCTATGTTGATGTCCAAGATAAGACCATATTCGACAGAATATGATTTTTATGGTTTGTATGATTCTATAATAGGATATACTTATTTTCTAAAAAATAAAAAGAACTATGGATTAAGAAATAGTGGACTGTTGCGTACCTATATAGGAGTAGATATTAGTAATGGTCTTGTAAAAATTGGTAAGTCTAAGGATTTATACACTAGGGAGAGTTGTTTAAGGGTGAGTAATATCTATTTTTATATGATTGCATATGTAGATATGGATATAGAGCGTGAGCTGCATATTAAATATAGTGTATATAATGTTGATAGAGAGTGGTTTCATTTGAATAAAAAGCAGGTTAAGGAAATTATAAGCAAATATAATTTTAGAATTATAGAATCAAATGTTAAATATATTGACAATATATATGATATTTGATGAATAATGAATTCCATTTTTTTGTTATTTAGGATTGAGCTTTTGCCTGTTCGTGAGGATCGGCAAAAAGATTTGCACTTTTCGGAGAAACATAAGGTTTGTTATTATGTTGTTATTTTGGTGTCCCGTCCGCTCGTGAGAGTAGGCGGGATTTTATATCTTTGTGTCAAAACGATTTAGTAATGGGTAGATCTTGTTATGTTATAAAAAATAAGGAGGGTAGGGTAGATAATGTCCTTGCCCCGAACGACCAACCATCCGGATTATACCAAAGGGCGATGGAGGTGCTGGGCGACCAGAAGCAGGCCTTATCGGTCTGGGGTACGGCCTACTCCCCCGACTTCGTGTCCTTCTTTGGCGACTGGATGTCCATGCCATCAGAATATGATCTGGATAGTAATGGGGAACCTAGGTATGATGATGTCATGTCCTTTATCAAGCGGAAGAACTATTTCGCCGGCAATTTCATGGCCGATGAGGTTAAGGATATCAATAACACCCTTACTTCCTTGGGGGTTGATAATATCAATGATCTTAATGATATGATTGTATCTAATTTCCTCTCAGGCGGTGATATATTCATCAACAGATATAATCTTGAACGATCCGGGATGTATGACGCTGATGAGATTGATAATATCATGACTAACCGATCGGAGTATGAGCGGGTAAGGGATATGATGAGGAGGATTGTCGATTTTATGTCTGAGGGGAATCTTAATGAGAAGGATATGTATTTCCTGTCCTCCGAGTCAGGCCTTGGTGATGATTATATGATATATGAGGATACATATGACTCGTTAGGAAAGAGAAGGGGCTTGAATCCAATAGAGGTAAGGGATACGATCATGAAGGCGGTAGGCGGTATCAGTGACCGCCGGGAGTTCGATCAGGCTTTCGCCTCCATCCCATACCCTTCCTTGGCACTCCGGTATCAGGAGGATCAGGATTACGCAGATCGGATGTATGACACGTATCGTAATATGACCCGTATGGAGGTTCGGAGTCAGGACGGAAATACGATTACCGACTCGTACTTCAATAGCACCATACCGTATATCAGTATGCCTAAGGATATGAAGGGTCTAAGGGATAAGGTTGGGGAGATAATCGATATGGATGATTTTAAGGACATCAAGGACGTTGCCGGACGTCTGCATGACATAGCCATGGATCTTGCCGACATGGGCGTGGATATAAGCGAGGCGATCAGCGATGAGATGGTTATATCCAGACCTGAGGATATCCGTGATCTTATGGCGTCGCTGGACGTCATGTTGTCTTCCATACAGGCCGGCAATTCGGTATACGATAGCTTTATCTCCGATCTTGATAGGATAACAGGAAAAGGGAATCCGATATACGAGGTTCAGGATACTTATTCTACTGGGGATAGGATGGTGTATGTAAGGTCCGGGAATACATCCCCTTCCGATATGTATGATAGGAGCATGTTGTATATTAGTAGGAATACGTACCATAACACGGCCCCGATAACCGACACCGATCAGGCCTATGAGATGTTGGCCAATATCGGGATAGAGCGACCCTCGTACTTGCCGGCTGGCGTGGTCCCCGCCGGGGCTTCCCGTTCCGATATTGGCGTGGTCAAGGATAACATAAAGAAGCTAGTTATGTCCAACATCTCATCCTCGAATACCGAGAACATGATCCTTACCAGATTAATATACCAACATCCCGTGACTCCTGAGATGGATGATGTTGATATTGATCGGGAGTTCAGGAGATACGAGGCTAGGCAGGGAAAGGATCGGGATTTTATCAAATTCTGTACCTCGTTGAGGAAGATCCAGATTAAGGAAAGGTTAAAAAAATCGGATTTATATAATAATGTCTTACGTTTTCTTGATTTTAATGGATTTTATAATGTATCTTTGAACCACCATGACAGAAGTACGTTAAAAAGCATGGAGATGTCGTTGCCGGAAGGTCAGGTAAGGGATTTTCTGTTTGACGTGGCTATCGAGTCCGGTGACAGTAGCATGAGAGACCTTTTCTATCTGGATGGTCAGGATAGGATGATGGATGCCGGGTTTTACAGGTATCTGTACCAAAGGAATCCGGGCCTGCTCCGGGAGGTCAACGGCGGTGTCGAGGAGAAGCCGGACGGCTCGTCCTTGGCTCGTGGGAGGTACGACGATTTCGTGTCTTTCCAATCTGGCCTATATGAGAAGGTAGGTGAGACGGTTGATGGTGCGATATACAGGTTCGTTGATGATCTTATATACTCCGATCCATCATCATATCAAGAAAATATGGTACGAAGGATGGGTGATGTTACGGTAAGGAGTGACGATAATCGCCTGTCAAGGATAGAGGATGATCCCTCATCCAGTAAGATAGTTAATGAATACACTGCTAATACAAATAAGTTGATGCGAGATTTTTCGTGTAGTTAATCTCTCTTTGACGTCGTGAGACGTTTTCTTTCGAGCATTGAAACATTGAATTTATAGATTTGCATGAATCCGGGCCGTAGTGATACGTTCCGGATTTTTTGTCTTGTACCGGTTCTTATTAATACCAATTGCATGACATGACGTGCTTTGATGATGACATATATCACGATCCTAGGATTATTAATTTTTGAACTTTGTAACGCCCGCTATCAGGTGGGGTTATTATTAATTCAAAAATAAATAGACATGGGTACAAGTGGAGACAAAATCGTTCTGTTAGACGGCATGGGTTCCGGGAGCGGTAGCGCCGCTAACGGTTTATTATCTATGATTCCGGGTATGTTTACCAGCCTTTTGGGTGGAAATAAGATGGATCCGAATTTAGTTGCGGCGTTGATGAACGGCCGTAACAACCAAGACCAGTTCGGAGGAGCCAACGGCTGGTGGTTATGGATCATCGTCCTGTTCTGGTTGTGGGGCGGACGTGGTTTTGGAAATGGTTTTGGTGGCAATGGAAATGATTGTTGCGCTAACGGTCTTCCGGCTCAATTGAACAACGACTATGGTCGTGAGTTACTGATGCAGGCTATCCAAGGTAACAGAAGCGCTATCGATCAGATTTCTAACGCTCTTAACTGTTCTACCTCTCAATTACAAAACGCTATTTGCAACGTTCAGGGAGCTATTGATAAGGTGGCCGGTCAGGTAGGTATGACTTCTCAGGCCGTTATTAACGCCGTACAGCAACAAGGATGTGAGATCGGTAACCAGATTAGCGCATGTTGCTGCAACTTACAAAGCGCTATGGCTAGTGGATTCAATAACATCCAACATTCGTTAGACACCGTAGGATGTAATATCCAGAACGCTATAACTCGCCAGGGATATGAGAATCAGTTGGCTATTACCGGTCAGACGAACGTATTGCAGAACAACTTGACTAACGGCTTCAATAACGTTATTCAATCCAATCAAGCCCAGACGCAAGTGTTAGCCGCTAAGATAGATGCCCAAACGCAGATTATCAATGACAAGTTCTGTCAACTTGAGATGCGTGAGATGCAGAATACTATCCAACGGCTTCGTGAAGAGAAACAGGCTTTGGCTACTTCCGCCATCACCCAACAACAGACACAGAACATCGTTAGTCAGTTAGCTCCAAAGGCTCCGATTCCGGCTTACGTCGTACAGAACCCGGGTTGTTGCTATACTCCTACCGTAAGGGTAGCTAACGAATGTGGATGCGCTTGCGGTACTACTAACGCCGTATTATAAGGAAGGGGGACAATATGGCTGATTTCAGAGGATATATGATCGGTTCATTCGCCTCCTCCCGTCTTGATAGGGGAGGCATCCCGGTAGTAGCCACTACTGGAAAGGTATCTGACGCTTCTGCGGCCGAACCTACGGTTGATTTTGGCATCAATCCGTGTCAGTGGAACTCACTACCTCCGGAAGGAATATTGTTATGGAAAGTCCGTCATCCGGTGACGGAGACAGAGGCTAGTTATCCCGCCACGATCGTTCTTCCGTCTGGCTTATCCACTACCACTCCTGTTACGGTATCCAACGCCGGGGTTGTCGTCAACAAGACACCTATAGTGGATAAGGTTGGGGCACATATGACAGGGCAGGATATTACGACTCCCGTGGCTTCTAGTGATCCTATAGTAGGGGCCTACACCGAGCATCTTGTGTATTATAACAAATGCACCGGCGTGTTCAGGATGTTGGGTCATACGGCTACGGCGGCTACCGCCCCTAGCGCATGAATTTACTAAGAAAGAACAGGGAGGGTAACCTCCCTCCCATTTAAAAAGATCGTTATTATGTTTAAGGATTTAAAGAAAGGATATCAGGTTTATACGTTGGATACCTCAGGGGTTCCTAAATTCTTTATGGGTACGGTGGTTAACGTCTCGGAGCCTAGGTTCGCCCAGTCCCAGTTAGGTCAGTATCAGCAGTTGCAAGATCGGGTTATGGATCTTACTATAGAGGTGGACGGGAAGTCCATGACATACGTAGTTCCAGAGAACCAGAACGTGGCTATGGCCAACGGCATTACGCTAGCCTGCTCCGTGGATCCGATAATGAACCACCTGAACGCCATGAAACGAACCAGTACGGATATCGTGAATAGCGTGGATAAGAATAAGGAGATCATAGAGGCATGCGACAGTATCTTAGAGGATATCAATCCTACTTTTAAGCAGACTAAGGATCAAGACCGAAAGATTAAGAATCTTGAGGAGAAGGTCGATAGGATGGGGTCTTCTTTCGATGAGTTAAAAGAGTTGTTAATTAAAAAATTAGGATAAGATGAGAGTTATAGATTTAGGCAACGGCCAAGAGGAATATGATGATGAGATCTACGACCGCAGAGGCGGTAGGGGACGCTCACGCCGCTCCGACGGCACTTATATGGGTTACGATGGTGGCGTATATGATCATTACGGTAAGGAACGTGACGGGATGATGGAGGAGCTTGAGCGCCGTGAGCGTGATCTCGAAAGGCGCGAGAGGGAACTGGAGCGTAACGAGCGGGAGCTTGAGAAACGTCAAAGACATCATGAGCGGGAGGATGAGATGTACCGTAAGGGATGGTTTGGCGAGCGTGACATCCGTGACGAGTACGAAGGTACCGAACCGTATATGCGCAGGGGACGTAGGAGTCGTTACTACTGAGGAGCAGACGCTGATGACCCGGATTATAAGCGGTATATAGACACCCATGGATATCACTTTTCCAAGGAGTTGGCTAGGGAGGCCGCCGATAAGATGCTTAACGCCGACGGATCCAAGAGAAGATGGACGATGGAGGATGCTAAGCAGATGTTCGATAAATGCGGGCCAAGAAACCTGATAACGCCACTTGGGGAGATATTCAATATCTGTTCGCTATGTTTTATAGCGACTACTTTCCTAAGGTATTGGACTGCGACCAGAAAATAGTCAAGGCTGTCTTGGCTTATCTGGAAGACCCTGACGCTCCGGAAGGGACGGCGTTCGTAAGGTATCTGGCGGTGCGGTGCTTCGTCGGTGACACAATCAAATGGAGTGAGATGATATGATTTGATACAACGTTGGAAGAACCCCGTCGGCGATAGAATACCGATGGGGTTTCTTTTTGCCCGTAACTTTATTATGGTTACATTTGTTCGAGGTAGATCTTTTGTTCATAGGTAGGGAGGGCGGGAATGAAAAAAGGATATCCTCACGGACACCCTTTCCCCTTGGTTGAGAATTACCTAAAACCTTATGAATTACTATTCTTTCGCAAATATAATTATTAAATCGCAAACAGCAATGGGTAAGGGGTATTACTGGATAGAGCCTGTGGATCGGACGTTAAACGATTTTCAGTTTTATAAAGCACGTATCGTGGGCGGTCCTGAATATGACGAGAAACATCATCGTGTTATATTAAGGATGGATAAGTATTTCCCAGTAGGAAGTATCTTCCATGTCCTTAATGATTCGGAGATGTTTGTTATCGAAAGGAAGTTCAAGACATGGGGGAATAAGTATGTCGTTAAGCCTTGTGAGGGTGAATGGGAATGGGAGTCCGTCCAGAAACTTAAAGACAAGGCTATTATATTCCGTAGCGGATTCCTGCACGGGGACGGTAGCTTCTAACGCCTGCCCGCATCTACCCCCCCTCGATTTCTTGGTGTTTATGCATATGGCTATATTTGAGCAAAAAAAATAATTATGATATGGCAGATTTTCAAGGTAAATACAATGGCGAGCAGATAGAGCAGCTTTTGGATAAGGCTAATGATATTGATCTTTCCAAATACGCTCTTAAGACGGACAACGCCCCTACCGCCACGAAGTTACAGGCGGCTAGGACCATAGCGCTGTCCGGGGCTGTTAGCGGTAGTGTCTCATCGGACTTTGGGAGTAATGTTACTATCTCCACGACATTGGCGAACTTCGACGCCTCTAAGATCACATCCGGTACTATCGATATAGATAGGTTGCCTAAAGCGGCATTAGAGAGAATGGTCGTGGTGGCTGATGATACGGCAAGGTTTAAACTTACTACGGCTACGGCTCAGGTCGGGGACACGGTTAAGGTGACGGCCACGAATAAGATGTATCTGGTCAAGGATGATAGTAAGTTGAATACTGAGGCCGGTTACGAGCCTTATACGGCAAGTTCGGCGTCATCTGTGCCATGGTCTGGAGTGACCGGCAAACCTAGCACCTTCGCTCCACCTACGGCGGCGGCCTCCACCTTAGGTGGCGTAAAGGTAGGATACATGACTTCTGGCAAGAACTATAAGTTACAGGTTGACGCTTCTGGTAACGCTTTTGTTAATGTCCCATGGACAGATAATAATACGACCTATAATCAGGCCACGGCTGATACTTTAGGATTGGTTAAGATCGGTTATACTACTAGTGGAAAGAATTACGCCGTATCCTTGGATTCTAATGGGAAGATGTACGTGAATGTCCCTTGGACTGATAATAACACGACTTATGCCCAAGCCACGAGCGATAATCTGGGTCTTGTTAAGATCGGGTACTCAGCTAATGGGAAGAATTATCCGGTAGCTCTTGACGGAAATGGTAAGATGTATGTGAATGTTCCGTGGACGGATACCAACACGACATACACCAATATGGGAGCCGCTACCGCCTCTGTCGCAGGAAAGGCAGGTTTGGTACCAGCACCAGCCGCCGGCAAGCAAACCTCTTTCCTTCGTGGCGATGGTACGTGGGTCGTGCCTACCAATACCACGTACGGGTTGGCCTCCACTTCCGCCAACGGCTTATTGAGACAGCTTAATGGTAGCACCTCTAATTTTATGCGTGGAGATGGTACATGGGCTACCCCTCCTAACACGACATATGCCGTGGCCAACGAATCCACTAATGGATTGATGGCGGCCGCCGATAAGAAGACCATGAACAGGCTTATAGGGGTTAATACGGTCACGACATTAGTCAGCTTACCTATCTCTAAAAGAAGCATCACGGCCACGCTATCAGCGGCTACCACCCTATCCGTGGCGTCAGGTATGCAGATAGGAGAGGAGCTGATGATCAGGTGTGTCCCGTCTGCTGTCTTTACTCAAGCCATACCAAATTCAGGAGCTTATGTAAGCATGAGTGGTACTTCTATAACCACTACGGCTAACAAGCCTTTCGAGATAAATATCTGGTGTTACGCTTCAGGCAAGTATAGCATCGCTGTTAAAGAACAAGATTAAAGAATAGATTATGGCATATACATATATAAACAGGGAAATATATCCCAATATGTTGGTTTTAGACGAACCTCTTGATGATAATTACGCTAAGGGTAATAGTTATGATGATTATATTAATGGCAATCCGATTCCATGGATAGAGCTGGGACAAGAACAACTTTCGTTCAAGGAAGCTAATCCTAAAGCCACGGTTAAGGAGATCATTGAGGCTAGATTAGATGAGTCAAGGGTTCTTAACGAGGAGAAATCGGCTAAATATGAGGAGCTGAGATCTTATGAGACTGAAAATCTCCATGAGTTTTTCTTGGATGATCAAGATATTTATATTCCTGAATATGACAGACGTAGCGCTTTGGCTGATGGGGCTATAGTCGGTAAGATAACGATTATGGGTCTGGAGTTCGATATGACGGAAGGCAAGATCTTGATCGGGATGATGGATAAGTACGATAACGATCTGGCAACGGCGTTAGGGGACAAGCAAAAGCAGATCAGTATAGCCACTACCGTAGAACAGGTGAGAGCTGTCGATGTTCAGTCCGGCTATCCTGATAAGGTAAGTGTTACCACGGCGTACATCCAGCAACAGGCGAAGGAGAAGGATGCTCTCGATCCTCAAAAAGTAGCTGTCGAGTTTTCTAGGATGTTGGTTAATGACAAATCTTTATCCTTATCATCCAACGAGAAATTGGATGTTAAGGTCCTATTTCCTATATGGGGACAAGAAGGAGCGGAGTTCGGGCTATCCGTGGATACCGGATTTTGTCTTAGGGTAGTTAAGGAGGATACGGATATCCTTTACGAGGTTATCCAGCCTCATACGTTATCGTCAGAATGGGAGCCTGGACTCAGTACGGCCTCCTTATATAAGGTTGTTGACAAGGAGCATGCCGGGACTATAGGTGATCCTATCCCTTATTTCCCTCCTATGGAGATATTTAAGGATAAATATTACATTCAGAACGCTGACGTGTATAAATGTACAAGGGATAGTGGAACTCCTCTTAGTCATAATTTAAAGGACTTAGTAGGGTTGTATGTTGAGGTTGTACAGGGCTAGTCGTATCTACCCCCCCCCTATATTTGGCTTGTGATATGATACAAGTTATTTTTGGCATAATAAAATGACATTTATAAATAAATAGATTATGGCTTCACAAAAATTTGGTTTCGTAACCGTCGACCCGGTATCAGGATCAGCAGATCAGGCGGTTAATTTCTCCGGTGAGAAACACACCGGTCGTCTTCAACGCACTATCAACCTTACGGTCACCACGAACGGCGGGGCTAAGAAGGCGTTGGTAGTTAATCAGGCAGCGGCTGCTGAGGTGGTAAGATCAGACAGCCCTAACGCTTCCGTACAAAAGACAGGTGGTAATGTTACCATCACCGGTAAGTCTAACAGTACTAAGCTTACATTTTCGGTCACGCCGGCTGAGGAGAACGGGCTTACGTTACAGCTCCCGGCTGACTACACGGCGGCTGGAAAGACTACGGCTAACGGAGCGATTATCGCCGACGATCCCGGAGCCGCTGGCGAGTTCGTTTGGAGCATCACGATCTCGGACGTACCGGCCAACGTCACGATCGATGAACTGACGGCTACATTGAAAGTAACCGCCGCTGGTGGTCAGACAGCCAACGTGACGGTAACTCAAGCCGCTGGAGACTCTACTATCGAGCTTGACAGGGAGACTATTAACTTGGATGTAAATGGTACTCAACAGACGGTTAACGTAACATCTAATGACAGCTGGACATGGGCGCAAGCTGCGGCTAGGACCGTATTGAAGATGATGAGACGATAATCGTATTAATATCATGTGCTAGAACCCCGATCGACTAAAGCCGGTTGGGGTTCTCTTGTTTTATTATCTTTGTGGGTAGATGATAATTAAAAGACATAATTATGAGTGATTTGAATATTAATTGGAAGGACGGGGTAGGCGAGGTAACGGACCAGCCTCTGACCGTCAGCCCGGGGTCCGGGACCGGTAACGCCGCCGTTTCTTTTGGCTCGGTAATGAACAAAGGTCTTGACCGTACCCTTGAGTTGGAGATAACAACCCCCAAAGGCGTTAAAAAGACGCTTGCGGTGAATCAGGAGGGATGTAGGCAAGCTTATATCACGAGCGACGGGAAACGGTGGCTGACTAGCGACAATCGGGTGTATGGGGTGTTGAAGAGTGACGCTCCGTGTCAGCGCAACGGTACTTGCCTTATTTCTTATGTCCGTCCTGATGGAAGCATAACGGACGCACCTTCCGATAATTGTATAGGCGTTGTCCTTAACGCTCAAGGTAAGAGATTTATGATTGAGAAATATGAGGATCTTAATGAAAGCTATGTAACAGCCGGAGCCGGGAAGGACAGCACTTCCATTTTTTATTGGGGTGGATATGGTACGGATCAGACCGGCATTACAAATTATGACAAAGTAGATGGAAGTGATATTAGAGGTTACCTAAAACCGGAGTCGGGTTCATACAATGGTACCCCTAACCTTTCGGCAAATATTACTGCCTGGACAAGCGGGGCTTTATCTGATTGGAATGGAAAATCCAATTCAGAGATATTAAAAGGAATAACTACCGGTGGTGGGTCTTATACTTCCTATGCGACAATTGGCCATGTGCTTAATACGTTCTTAGCTAGTGCTGACGCTAAAGGATATGATGATTGGTATATCCCATCATGCGCTCAACTTGCGTTAATATTTATGAACTCGACGAGTGTCAATAACGCATTATCGGCTATTGGTGGACAACAACTCAGTCCATCCAAAGCCTATTGGGTTAGCTCAGAGTTTGACTCCAACAGCGGGCATCGCGTGTACTTCAAAGATGGCAGCGTGAACGGCAGCAGTAAGGGCAGCCGTTATAGTGTGCGGTTCATCAGGGACATTTAACCATGGAACTGCTTTGTTTTTACAAAATTTGTAATTACATTTGTGGCGCATGTCCATCACCATGCTTTTCATCGCTAATTTATTATAAAGGGATACAGGTCTGTGATGGGATCGGTATCCCTGTTTTTTAGATATGAAGAAGATAGATGTTTTCGATGTTCAGATTCCTGATGGGAGACAAATCCGTTGTATGTCGTATAATAAGGTTACTTATTTTGATCTTGACGATATGTAAGTTATGTTTCAGTTCATACGATTTACATGATGTGGCTGATACCAAGGTTATGAGTGAGTTCCTGCACCGTGATGGTGATCGTTATTGGGTTACGGTAGATGGCGTAAGGCAGTTGTATCGTAGGATTGAGTGCAAGATGTGTTTTGAGGTTATAGAAAAATTAAAGGGATTATGAGAGAAAAGAAATTTGATTTCGTGATATATCCGTTGGATTTGATTATCACGGCTGGATTAGATTATAAGACGTTGTGTGATCGTTTCGAGAATATGGAACCTGAACACGAGGGGAAATGGGGAGATGAGGATGATATGGACAAGGAGGCGTCTTTCGCGAATTTGGTAAGGGATAGGGACGATGATGATAAATTTGCCATACTTTGGAATTTTTCGAGCGACGATGATTTAATAATGAGAAATATATGTCACGAGTCATTCCATATAGCCATGAGCGTGTGCCAGTTCTGTAATATGTCGCTTGGATTTAAGGTCGGAGAGGATGAACACGCCGCGTATATAGCCGGTTTTGCGGGTCATTGTGTTGGTGAGTTTATCAACAACAAGGATATGGATTAAATCATAAACTATATAAGGAATACAAGAAGGTGATTATATACCAATTTACACCAGTACATTTTGACGCTTCACAGCCCCAGCCAACGCCAGCGACTCCACGTCCCCTACCCGGTTCACCACCGGTGACATATCTTATTGGGTTAGAAGATTCTGTTTTTCTAACCCAAATTTCTTTATGTTCCTAGCTGCCAGTAAATCCCTGTCATTTACGGCTCCGCAAGAAGGGCAAGTCCAGATACGATCGGATAATTTAAGATCTCGATATATGTATCCACATTCGCACATCTTGGAACTAGGTTCGAATCTTCCTATCCGAATCAAATTCACGCCCTTCCAATCCGACTTATAGCTTAATATTCTAAAGAACTCGCTCCATGAGCATGAAGCGATGCTATTAGCCAGATTATGGTTCTTCATCATCCCCTCCACGTTAAGATCCTCAATAACCACGGTTTGGTTCTCGCCTAGGATATTATTGACAACATGGTGTAGGAAGTTATGTCTTTGATTCGATATATGCTCGTATGCCTTAGCTACGGCTAATCTGGCTTTTTCTCTTCTTCGGCTTCCTTTTTGCTTGCGAGTTAATCTACGTTGTAAGCATCTTAATCGTGTGGAAGACCTTTCCAGATATTTCGGATTCTCGAAAACCGAACCATTCGATAAAGTCGCGAATGTCTTTATCCCTACATCGATACCTACAGCGGTATCCGGATTTATGGGAGACTTGCCCGGTAGCTTAATGCCGTTATCTACAAGGATGCTGACATAGTACTTGTTTGTAGGTGACTTTGATACGGTAACAGTTCCTATCTTCCCTTTAAACACTTGATTAGAGTAGAATCTTACCCATCCTAATTTCGGTAACTTGATCCTGTTGTTATCGAAATCGATATGGACATTAAGGATATTCTTGAACGATTTCCTTGATCCTCGCTTTGACTTGAATTTTGGGAAGCCTTTCTTTTCCCTGAAAAATCTGGTGAAAGCCTGATCTAAGTTCCTTATTGACTGCTGTAGGCATTCACTAGATACCTCATTGAGCCAAGTATATTCCTCTTGTTTCTTCAAATCAGTCAGTTTCTTGCATAGATCAACAGCCGTAAGTGATTTTTTATCATCTTGATACGCTTCGATTTTTGTCTGCAAAGCCCAGTTGTAGATAAATCGAGTTGATCCGAAAGTCCTCTCCATTAGCGAGATCTGTTCGGATGTCGGATTCAGTCTATATTTATAAGCTTTTAGCATACTACTATCTTTTGATGCAAAGGTATGATATAAAAAGTAATTATATACGATTTTACTTATGTTATGTAACATAATAGTGTAAAATTGTATATAATTACCTATAAGAATATCAGCCTCCGCTTATTCGTGGAGGCTTTTTATTTATCTTTGTGAAAAACATTTATTTATGAGCAGTTGCGTAATTAAAAAGAATAAGGAAGGTAAGATAGCCCGTGTCTTGACTCCTTCCGGCGAGGTATCTACCTTGTTCGATAAGATAGCGGGTATAGCCGCCGTAAGTGATCTTGATAAGGCCGCTGAGGCTTATATGACTATTTATAACGATAAGTTCAGATCCAAGTTCGGAGACTGGACGAGATCCGTGCCAAGGAATAAGGAGGCGGCCAGATCCATAAGCGCCAGACTTAGCGCCAGCGAGTGGGGGCAACTTATGTCAGCCAAGGTCCTGCCCGCCATAAGCGATATGGATGCCCCGGCGTTGGCCAGAAGTCTCGGGAATAGCGACAATGTCGTGGCTTATCTTACCTCCGGAGAGGTAGGTGATGTCAATGATATGGCTGTGGTAGATACATCTACGGTACAGGAGGTGGATCTGGATTCCATAAACGAGGATAATATTGGTGATACGATACTGAAAGAGGCGTCATGGGATGATATAAGGGCTATCAGGGAGAATATAGATATTAAAGAAACAGCCCGTATGCTATGGAAGGCCGTGGAAAGCGCTTTTACCGGGCAACGACCTAATATTAGGGTGAAGGGCGGAAATATAGACGGGGAGATTATATTTTCCGGGAATGTCTTGCCGTTAAACTATATTGAAGATTATACGCCCCCATCTTCAAGATTGGTATATGATTCTGGTGAACCTCGCCTATTCTTTAGATCGGATGACGGCAAGATACACGACTCTTACGCCAACGCCATAAAAGGCTCGTCCGGCGGGCGGGTAGAGGCCGGGTTCTTAGCCGGCAGTGTCGAGGAGAGCGACGTCCCGTCCGGTACGGCTGACATCTCCTTTGGCTCGTCCTCCATAACCCTTAACAACAGCGAGTCATTCATCCCGATTCTTGGTATCAGTTCAGACTCTAATATAAGCACCCGTGGAGGGTTTGTCAATTACCTTATCAAGAAAGGTATGTTGAGTGGGGAACGTACAAGGTTAGGGGATAGGTATTATCTTACCGGGGTCGGCAATTCTGATGGTCTTAAGATCTATAACGCTATGGATGCCTTGTCTAGGCTAAGGAATAGGTTTGGTAGTATGTCTTCTGAGATGAACGTATTAGGCTCCATCGGTTTTGATACGGAGGTAAGTAATGATCTTGATCTTATCACGACATCGGGGGAGAAGGTTACGGTAAGCAGATCGGAGATCAAGGGCATGTTAAGGCAAGGTAAGTTTGAGGAGCTTAACGATAAGTATGATGGGTTCATGGAGCTAGCCTTGTCGTTGATGATGGAGGATAACGCTTTGTACGGAAGCAATGTCCGTGGGGTTATCGAGAATGAGAAGGCGGAGGATCTCCAGAATAGGACTGATATCACCAATATCTTATCCACGTTAGGTATCCGTGTGATGGGTATGTCTGAGTATATGGATAAGTATAAGATGCGTAATGGTGTAGAGCCTTCGGCTAGGGCATTGTCCGATATGGCCAATGGGGTTATCGCTTTGGCTGAGGGAGCTACGGTAGAGGATCTTAATGAGGAGGTAGCCCATTTCTTGATCGATACTTACCGTAACCAACAGGAGATTGACGAGGTTCTGGATTCTGTTGTCGGCACGCCATTATGGAATCAATTCGCCGGTCGTTACTATGAGGTGTATGGGAAGGAATACCAAGGGGAGGAACTGGATCGGATGGTGAAGCGGGAGATCCTAGGTAAGACGTTGGCCCAGCGGTTCGTACCGGGCATGGAACAGGCGGTGGAGGATCTGGCCTCGTCCGAGGACGCCCAGCTCTCCTTGTTTGGCAGGATAATCCGGGCTATAAGGAATTTCTTCTCTACCCAAAGATCAGACTTGAATAAGGTTCTTGATAGGATAAAGGAGTCGGCGTTAGCTGATGATCCAAGCGCATTTGACGTGCTTCTGTTAAAGGATAGCGACCATCTCATGTACTCATTATCGGATGTTGACGTGGCTAATAAGTTGATCAAGAACGGGAGGTCATTGGAGAGGCTATACACTAGGTTACAGAGGATGAGGTCAAGCCAGAGCCAGAGGATCGGGGAAAGCATCTCCCTTCTACGTGATATAGGCGAGAAGGTAAGACAAGTCGGGGGTGAGCTAAATAAGAATAACAACCTATTATCCACCAAGAGCGTCATAGCGACCGCCAAGGCTGAGGTGGAGTATTTGGTCACTGTCGCCAGTAGCCTACGTAAGAGCGGAAAAGGATTGGATTATGAGACGATACAGGTTATCGATAACGTATATGGGGAGATAGTTCCTCTGATCAGGAACCTTCGTGGATTCGTCAATAATCAGGCGGCTGATTATTATGGCAGCAATAAGGTTGGCATGGTAGAGGATATGGATGATATATTACGTATGGCTGAGACATCCATGTCTGATATAAATGCTCTTCGAAGTGATCGTAATGAGGACTGGCTGGATGGACAGCTTCGGATGTTCAATATCCCGGAAAGGTACTGGAATGGGATAAAGAAGTTGGTGGATAACATCCATAAGGATATCAATGTCATGTCCCGGTTCTTTGGTACGCTGGAGCATAGTGGTAACGCTATTTTAGGTATGTTAGGCCAACGTCTAGCCAAGGCTCATAGTGAAGCCCATACCGAAGGTATATCCAATATCAATAAGATGACTAGGATGATGAAAGAGCGTGGATGGGGGATAAAGGATAATGAGGATCTTATACAGAAGATAAATGGGAAGAACTCGGATTACCTTGACTCGTCCCGTGATTTCGCCAAATACGATTTACTATACAGGACCGAGCAGGCTAAGGCTATTATCGATATATATGATCTTAAGAATGTTACGGGTAAGACCGAGAAACAACTTATCGACCTTCTTCTATCCGATAGAGGCCTTAAGGTGAAGACCCGTGACGACATAGTAGGATATGACGGGGATAAGCCTATCACTAAGGAGGTATATCATATATTCAAGCCTACCATCCAGAATTTCGATATCTCGGACATGACGTTCGAGGATCAGCAACGGTATCTGGATACGATAAATAAGTGGTTGGATGAGAACCGAGAGAAACCTATGGTGCAGGCTTATTACGATAAGATCGAGAAAGTCAATAAGAAGGTCGAGGAAAGACTGGGTCGTAGGGTATCGCAAGCTACGTCCGATTTCATGACCCGTATCCGCAGGAGCCGGTATGTGGCTATGGATAAGTTCGTGAGGAACGGGAAGGTCGATTGGAAGGCGTTTCAATCCGATCCTATAGCCTGGAGATCTTATCTGGATATTTTACGTGACAGGGCTATAGCCAAGAGCGAGTGGTATTCCGATGGGACACCAAAGGAAGAGGGATCCGAGGCTCTGATGATGTCCGAGGAGATCAAGGCATGGGACGAGGCGTGGGCCGAGGAGTTCGGGAATACCAACGAGGGTCGTAAGGCTTCCGCGGAATTCAAGGAGATACTTCGCGGGATAGAGCGGTCAGAGGGCGGTAAGGCGGCGTTCGAGTTCCTGCTAGCTGGCGGTCATCTTGGTTTCTCCAAGGATATGTGGGGATCCGAGGAGGGTGATTATTACGAGAATCTTGTTGATAAGATCACGGAGCAATCTGTATCATCATCAAGAATAGAGAAGGTAGAGGAGGCGATGGCGACAATAAACGAGATCAATGACCAGCTAAGGCCTTTGCTTATCCAGTACCGGGATAGCACGAGATACGGGGAATATGATTTCGATCGTCTTCGTGGGTCATCGTCATTAAGGAAGATAAACGAGTTGTATGATCGTCTGGCAGAAGCTAAGAGCGTCATTAATGCCGCCGCTTCCGCTGAGGCTATTGAGATGGATATGCCTGATACGGTGGAGAGTGGAGTCACGGATTCTTACCGTAACGCTTTAAGGGATGCCATGGCATACGACAAGGGTATGGATGAGATTAAATTCGCCAAGGAACATATGTCTGCCCGCTCCCGGAGTCAGGTGGATAGGATGGCCGCCAAGTTATCTCGGAAGAACCCGTCATGGACAACCGTGGAGGTGGCGTTCTTTAGAAAGAAGTACGGTCCTGACTTCAACAATAAGCTGGCTAATGATATAGCTATGGGTAAGGCTAATAGTATACTTATCGAGTACGCCAGAACTCGGCTATATCCTTATATGAGAAAATACTCTCCCAAGGGGTATTCTGGCTTTGTCAGGAAGATAAATAACGGTACGTATAAGGTATCCGAGTTCTTTGATGCCATGGAAAATGGTATATCAAAGGAAGAGAGCGTATCCCGTTTCGGGTTCGATATTAATATGATCGATCTGACGATCAATAACCAGTGGCTTGATGAGGCTGACGCCGAGAGTTCTTTCCGTAATCCTAATTATAATCCCGATCTGGGTTATGGATATCATACGCCTAGGTTCGATAAGTACAAGAACGAGGCTTTTTTCAAGAAATACGGTATTACCAACGAGGGGGAGGAAGCTACGATCAATAAGGATAAGTGGGAGATGAGGAAAGAATTGCTTAACATAAGCCGTAAGGCTATGGAGGATTATGATGAGCGGTTCAGGAATATCTACCAGATACCACAAATATCCAAGGGCGGCGTGGAGAGGATGGTGCAGGCCGGGGTTGACCCGAAGGCGGCTATCGGCAATGCCGTACGTGATATTGTTGGCGAGAGGGTGGATGACCCTATACACGGTCAAGGACAAGACCTAGGAGGGCTTGACGAGAACGATAACAAATATCGTATGATCCCAAAATACTATCTTAGTAAGCTGGAGAACGCCAACGACGTGTCCCATGACTTCGCCTACTCCTATTCCATGTTATCCTTACAGGCTACCGCTTACAAGTATAAGAGGGCGGCCTTGGATGATGTCATGGGATACAGGAACATGATGCTGGAGACGCAATACGACGGCGGTAAGAACCCGGAGGCCACTCACGCCTATAGGATGTTTCAGGACTGGGTTAACGCCAGCATCTACGATGTCAGGATAAACAATAAGCGGGCGGAATGGAATATAGGTAATTATAAGGTCGATCTTAATAAGCTGGCTCTTATGTTTACCAAGTTCGTATCCAAATCCAACCTAGGCTTCTCCCCGTTCGTGGCGGCTACCGGCGCCCTTACCGGGCAGGCCAACTTCCTTTTGGAAGGTATGGTAGGGCAGTATATAAGCAAGGACTCCATGAAATACGCCTATGGGGAAGCCCAGAAGCAGTTGAGTACGTACGTGTCTGAGATCGGGGACATAAACCGTACCAACAAGCTATATGTCGTTGGAGAAGCTCTAGGCGTGTTTAATGTCCGCAACCGTGTACGATCGGCGGCGTATAACAAGATATGGAGAACCTTATTCCGGGACCTGCCGTTTAAGATGATGGAGGTTCTTAACTCCCCGTTGGATCCGCAGGTCATTATCTCGGTCATGGATGATACCCGCCTATACGAAGGTCAGTTCTGGTCATACTCCAATTTCAAGGAGATGATGATGAAGGACAGGAATATGTCCGCTAACGAGGCTAAACGCGATTGGGAGCGTTTAAGGGATTATTCTATGTGGAACATGGTAGATGTCAAGGACGGAAAGATCGTGGCTAAGAACGAGGCTAACAAGGATATTATAGACCGATATATACCCACCTTGTCCAGTAGGGTCAGGAGTATGGTGCAGATCTGCGACGGCGCCTTGAACGAGCAGAACCGGGTGGGAGCTAGCCGGAACGCTATCCTTAACATGGTACTCCCTCATCGTGGATGGTTTATACTCGCCATTCAACGAGCATATAAGAAAGCCGGTTTCAATTTCCAGACCAACCAGTTCGAGGAAGGATATATGAGAACGCTATGGAGATTGGCCGGGAATGTCTATGGCTCGATGTCCGAGGGCAGGATGGGGGAGGCATATGACGTGCTTAAGGAAGAGTATGATAAGCTTACCCCATACGAGCAGGTCAATATCAAGAGATCGATTATCAATATGGCGGTATTCGCTACCATGATAGCCATAGGACGGGCGTTGATGGGATATAGGGAGGATAATGAGGATAGCTGGTTCGGGCAGTTCGTTACCTATATAGGGTTCAGGACAATCAATGAGATCGCTTCCCAGACATCCCCGTTCATGGAGCTTAACGCCATAGACATGTTGCAAGACCCGCTGGTTACGGCCCGGAAGTTAGGTGATCTTACCGATCCTCGAAACTGGGATCCGTTCGCTACTGTCCAGACCGGCGTATATAAGGGCGAGAGCAAACTATGGAGGCAGCTCATGAAGTTCTCGTTTGGTAAGCAATGGTATAATATCAAGACGGCTAGGGATATTAAGCAGACATCCGACTACTGGTTGATGACCAACGGCATGACGATGGGATTCTTTCTAGGTGGTAGGAATAAGGATGAGTCCGGAGAGGACGCTAATTGGTATTTTGACAGGGGAAGATAACTGATATGGTATGACAAAAAAATAGCCGGTCAATTGTTTAAGACAATTTGATTGGCTATTTTTGTATTCCCATCTATCCATCCCGGACGGATGGGAATAGGTAATTATTTTATGAATACAAATGTAGATCTTTTTCATGATTCCACGAAGAACAGTAGTGAAATTTTGACGTCCGAATCCAACGAAACAGGGTCTTTGAAAATTATCATGCCTGATAAATTGAATCAGTTGACAGCTCGATCGTCCTACATATGTCATATAGACGATTTCGTTAAAGGGAATAAAGATTATTATGGATTTGATATACAATCTGATAGCGAAATGGAATATGATTATGAACTAATCATAAACAAAATAAAACATATCAATAACAATACTGGTAAACATGAATATATATCAATATTTAATAATTTCCCTGTATTAGGTTTTATGTTATGTCAGATAGCTAATTTAAATGACCTTAGGATTCTTGGTGGATACAGATATAGCATAAGATTGAAAAAATATATCAGAAAGGGATATTGTTATAGACTATATAAATAGTATTTTTATAACATATGATAATATATGTATCTATAAAGTTGATAATATTGATGTTAGACGTGATATCCCTCGTGAATTTATCGATGATTTAAATGCTCTTTACAAAACTATTATTGATAACATTTTTGGATATAGATTTTCTATAAGAGTGGTGACTGGATATGATAATTGTATAGTAGACAATATTGAGGTGTTTGTCCCAGTCAAGTCAAATATGGATATATCAAATAGTGTATCAAATATGTTTAGAAAATTTCTAAATGCTAAAAGAATTGATTTTTTTAATTTAATATCTGTTTTTGAATATTTTAACGATATTAATAATTTGAGCATAGGACATCTGATAACTAAGATATATAAAGATTTTATCTATTTATATGATATGTCATTTGATATATTAGATAACAAGATAGTATATACATATTTAGGATCAGGTAATATTGATGGTTATATTAAGATAGGTAAAACCAATAATATTGACAAAAGGGAAAATACGATAAGAACCGGGAATATAGATTTTAAGATAATAGCCTTTGTTGGCAGAGATATAGAAAATGAATTGCATAGCAAATTTGAGATAAAAAGGATGGAAAGAGAATGGTTTCATTTATCTGATAATGATATAGACAATATAATCAACGAGTATGGTTTTATTAGGGTAAGGAACAGTGTTAAAGATAAAAAGATATAGTTATATCATTGATACTTAATGTAATCCAAAAATGGATTTACATAATAATAGAAGGATAGGATATCATCACCCTATCCTTCTTATTTTCGTTATCAGTCTTTATATTTATACACAAAATCATCCACATCCATATACTCACACCCGAAGTTTTCCGCCGTCTTCTTGTCGGAGTCGGAGAACTGCCCTTCTTTTCCGGAAGCGTCCCCGATCATCATGATAGTATCGTATATGATCTTATTTTCCTCATCTACATTATCATTTATGAATTTGATATAATCCATATACTGGTCTATCATCCCCGTATTTGGTTTCCTATTGATGTTATCTTTATCATTGTTGTCGCAATAAAAGTTGTATACGGATATATTGGTATAATCCTCCAATGCGCTTGATATATAATCGAATTTATATTCAAACATCTCTTTGTCTACGAAGCCTTTTTCTATAACGACATCACGGCCGTCTGGGGAGGTAGTAAGCCTCCCGCATTCGCTGCACAGCCCCATGCCCTTGTACGGCTGTAGTTCCTTGGCATACTCGAATTTGTCCACCATATACTCGTTTGTCAACATCCAGTAACTAGACGTGGCGGTATTGTCTACACAACCGCATTTAGCGCATACAAACAGGCTCATAGTAAGTTCTTTTTTGCTTCATTAAACAACCGTTCTACCAGATTCTCAAATTCATCATCAGGCTCTATTATATTTCTTATCTTTATCTGTATGTTTTTATGTTTTGCCAAAGAATAATAATTGTCCTCTACATTATAATGAGTCAGAAGGCCATCTACGTAAATAGTGTCATTTGGATCCAGCTCATTTTTGTAATAATCTTCTATGGTATTTATAGGAATATAACGTAGATTATCTATTCTCATTATAGAAGATTCATCGAATTTGACGTATTTCCCAACAACCCATTTATAGTTCTCTTTTAGATTAGCCTGCATCTTGCTTTTTTCTTCCTTCAACTTATTTTCTAGTTCTTCAATCTTATTCATATTCTATCTGTTTTAATGTTATTGTTATTAAATCTGTTTATCATCTCATTAAAGAATTGACGGTCTATCTCCATAAGCAGGCAGTCCCTTCCCTCCTCGTAAGCCACTATACCTGTCGTTCCGCTTCCTGCTACCGGATCCATTACCGTATCCCCCGGATTCGTATATGTCCGTATCAGGTGTCTTAATAACTCCACCGGCTTCTGGTTGGGATGGATGGCCGATTTCTGCTTGTCTGTCTTGAACGTCATGACCGATAGCGGATATCTCTCCGTGCTATCGTATGTAGTTAGACCAGCTTTGCCATATAGCTCCGTTTCCTTGCATCTTACTTTGCTGGAGGCTTTGGATACTTTCCTTGCGTGACCATAAGTCTTTTGAGGGTTATATGTATGTTTACCAAGCGGCATAGGCGAGAAGATAAGTATCAGCTCATGGTTTCTTAACGGAGCTTTCTTGGCGTTAAGGGAACCAGTAGGGGTAGTCTTATGCCAAACAAGATCGTACCGGTACCATCCCGCTGGGGCGACCCTCATGATCTCGACCGCCGCCGTGAGGGAGCAGGTGACGGCTACCACCCCGTCCGGACACAGCATCTTTTGGATTACCTCCCACATCGACTTATAGTCAAATCCCTCCTTATCGTATCTTGCTTGGGTTATCTTATAAGGAGGGTCGGCAAAAACAAATCTTACCTTCCCTACCATATCCTTGAATACGGACATCGCCATACCCATATCCCCGTTAAACGCCCTTACTTTCCCGTTCATCATCAACCCTCTCCACTTTAATTGTTCCCATATCACCTGAAGGTAACGTAATATCGCTATACACGTTATTCCAGTTCTCGTCAATAGCCAATTGATGCAGTATTGATCTATATATCTGGTAGGTGTTTCCGATAAGTCTCTTTCTATTGATCATATCTTTACCACCTCCATCATACCCTATATGTTCATAGTCTTCGAGATCCGGGAACAGCCTTCTTCTTATAGCCATCGAGTTGTTTACTATAAAGCTTCTTATCCCCAGCGACTCCGTCCTGTCCATATCATCTATCAAAGTTTCCGTGGTATGCTGAAGACCCATGTCTCCGGCTGCGTATCTGCTTATGTCTTCCACGCACCGGGATATCAGCATCAGTTGTTCCCTTGTCAACGTTATTTTATAAAGTTGTTTATTATCCATGATTATCTGATATTAATTTTTCTTTTATATGTTTAGATATATCAATTATCTCATCTTTTATATTGCAGTCATCTTTTAATAATGAGCCAAATATACATGATATGGCGCTTTTTAGGCCTAGCGCTATCCCTATCTCCAATATTTTTTTATCGGTATTAGAGATTTCTATAGGTTCATATAATATTGATGATATGTTGTTAACGACGTATATTATATCATCTTCATTCATTGATGTAGATTTATCGACAATAGCTATAAAATCTTTTATAACCATAATATAAGCTATTTTTATCTCTTTTATCGTATCATTGCTTAGATGCTTATCCTTTATATGTCTTTCAACATACCGGTTTGCTAAATTTTCTATTTTGTTTGATCTGTTCATTTGCATAATATTTCATTTTTTTTATAGCCGTAAATATGTATTCTTTGTTACAATCCCAACATTTTATCAATTTTTTTCGATCCATACTTTCCATCTTTGTAGAAAAACAGCCCATGCATGGCTCCTTATGGTCGTAACTTGATACTACAAGCAGCCTCATACCATTCTCGCACATCACATCGCCTTGTTTCATTTTGCCTACTTTATTAATTTAGCTATCAGTATAGTAAAATTTGATATTATCCATATTACGGATATCCAAAATGTTACACCTAACATGATTCCTATATTTTTAGGTATAGGATCTACTCTCCTGAATGTCAGGATCATGAATATAAATGTCTTGAAGTTCATACGTTTTACTATCCTCATTGTTGTTTATGATAATTATATCTTTCTATATAGTTAACTATCAAGTCCTTAACTCCTTTTGGGACATCTACCAGTTTGAGATTACCTTGGAATATGTCCTTGCCGTACTCATCCATAATCTCCCCGAATGAAGGATTCATGACTCTTGTTGACATAGATATCGGTTGATCAGTGTCAAATTTGATAACGATCTTCTTTCCGCCGTTTATCGCCTTTTTAAAAGCCACGTAAAGCTTTCGGCCTTTTATTATATCACAATTTCCTTTCAGGATATTAGACATATGTATGACATGCTCTTTCTTCGCATCTCCGGGGTTGTCCATAAGCTTAAGATCTCCTCCGGTATCTCTCCATTTCCTGAAGCACGGGAAACATAGACCGTGATTTGCCTTGGCGTGTCTAGGTATCATCCTGCTGCTGCCGGCTGGGATCGTATCGCCACAGCAGATACACGTCCTATCCTTATTGGTGCGCATCGGCACATAGCTCTTTATCGGGTATTCTTTTCTTTTATACATCTTCTTCTGTTTTCAAAATTATCATCACCATACTCATAATTAGGACAAGCTTTGTTGCTTGGACGCCTTACGTATGTTGTTTGTTTCCTATTATGTTTCCTGTTAGGGTTTGTATAATGGTCACACACCTGCCAAATAGAACAACATACCTTGCCATATCTTTTCGCCCATTCATTATCATGCAGATGTACGCAAGTAGCGCAAGTTGGGTTCTTGAGCTTATCCTTATTCTCATCTATAATCTTATTGACCCGATCAAGAATAACATGCATTTTTTCAATATTTATGACGTTAAATGCGTCTGGGCATGGAAGATATGTCATCGAGCTTATATCTATGTCCATTTCCTTGGATTTATTGTAAGCTGATTTGTATTTCCTTCTCATCAAATCCTTTAATTGATTTACTTTTCTCTCATAAGTCCCCATATTTCACTCAGTTTTCCATCCTTGTTTTTTCAATAGATCCACCATCATCTCCTTTATCTTAGGGCTAATGGCTTCGGTAAGTATATCAGCGGCCAAGTTAATAGAGAAGCTTGTCATTCTAGATTCTCCTATATACTTCTCGCTGGTAACTTCTTTCACATAGTCGTGAATATCCTTGATCATTTCATTTTGAGATCTTAGGAGATCCAGTATCTTATCGAGTTTATCATTCATCTTTTTTCTCGAATATACCTGAAAATAACCAGAAGACCACTATCAAAAAGAAAAATAGCCCAAGAGCCTCATCCGGATAATCATGCATCGCCTCTAAGATACTTCTCATAACTTAACATCCATTTTACCGATTATACGATAGAAAATATCCCCAGTCAGCTCAATATCGTAAGTAGCGTCATGAAGCTTATTCTCGTCGATCTCAATACCCATAGTTCTGGCTACGGTCATCAACTTAAAGTTCTCCATATCGTTTCTTACACCCATCAGGAACGGTGTCACCATAACATATACATCCATACAGTTAGGATAGAACCATGATCCGAAATACTTATCCCCACATTGCTGGAATAAAGCCCGTAGGAAGCTGTTATCGAATCCAGCGTTGTTATACCCCACTAAATACATTTTATCCCTCTTGTCGAACTTATCCACGTATTTGGATAATATACCAACTAACTGCCTGTACCCTTCTTCCATAGGCTGATACGACTGCACTTGCTCCAAGGTAACACCAGCCACATC
>ULSG01027695.1_pt1 | contig 93115 bp, 79 predicted proteins | sample 1956191 | NCBI WGS metagenome assembly ULSG01 (sample SAMEA4835703, study PRJEB28245) | human gut metagenome | biome: gut microbiome; material: fecal sample | place: Denmark | collected 2008 | reverse complement strand
TCACCTTGTCGTCCAGCAGGAAAATCGTCTTACAAAGGCCGTCCTTGGGACTTAGGTGGCGGCTCACCACCGATGCGCCGCCGCCCAATAGCACGGCGGGGATGGCGTGCAGGTCGAAGCCAGCTTCCATAGTGGCAGACAGCAGATGTTCGGTGTACTTGCGCCCCTGCCGGTTCACAATGTCGCGCACCACATCGCTGACCGTGCAGGGGTGACCTGCCAGCATATTTTCGATTTGGGCATCCGTGAGGGACAGCCCGGTTTCGCGCCGCACCTGCTCCCGGATGTCATCCACGCAGCGGATCATGCCGAGTTCAAGGCTGTGGGCGGTGTCGGCTGCAGGGATGGCGTTGTCGATGCGCATAAGGTCTACCGTCCAGCCGCCCAAATCAATGAGGAGCATGGATGGTTCGTCCTGCAAAAGCCCCACTTCGGTCATAAGGGCGGCGTAGCCCTGCGGAAAGACCGCAACTTCTTCGATGGTAATGCTGTACTCCACGCCCTCGAACTTGTAGTTCACAGGCTGATTGCTCCGCAGCAGATAATCTCTGAACTTGGGTTTGTCGCGTCCGAAGCTGGTCAGCGGCAGACCCGCTGCAATGCGCACAGAACATTCTGGCGGCAAGCCGCGTTGCCGGATTTCTTTCGCAATCGCTGCCAGCGTCAGCAGATAATAGTTGTCGTTCGCCGTCTTGTCCCGCTGGATAGGCTGCCGCCCGGAGCCACAAACAAAAAAGCACCCTCCAAACTCTAAGAGTCCTTGGCGGGTGTAGGGTTCGTGTTCTCCGTAGCTGGTAAGTCCAGCCGGAAATGAACAATGCGCTGTTTTGATGGCGTAGTAGCCGTGGTCGATGCCGATAATGATGCTCATGGGAAATACCTTCTTTCATTTCAAAATCTTTCGGGAATCTATAATAAACGGCGGGGGAAGAATATGTCTCCCTCGCCGAAATTTTCTTTGGAAATCGTTGTGGTTTTGTTCGTCACCGCTGGCGGTAGGCTCTCAAAACCGTACCGCCAGTGGTGAAAATTTACGCTGCAACAAAAAAGAACGCCCTGCTTTTTGGCAGGACGCACGTAAAATCGCTTGTGGACATTTTCAGGCAAATGGGATAAATTTGGTACATTTTGCCCCAGAATCGTCTGTTTTTATCAATTTTATATCGTAGCTATGATATAAAATTGGTAGATAGGCTTCATCATCGGGAAAAGCTTAATATTAATGTGCGTTTATGGAAAAAGTCCCTTACATTATATGTAATTAGTCCTGCTATCATGTCATACGGCAATATTTGCAACTATTAAAGTACTTCTCACTGGAATTAAAAAATCTTTTCCCTTTTCACAAAAAAGTTCTCTGGTATATTTGCTTTATCATCAATTCTTAGGTAATGTCCATGAAAACCGCCCATCAATTGAGTCGATTCTTTATAATGACAAAACAGATAATATAGGACTTCTTTAAGAAAATGTGACGCTTTTTTGCTTTGCTTTAACTCTTGATTATCGTCAAAAATCACCATTTTCAGCGGCAAACGATACTCGTAACAATAATATGTACTTTGCGAAGCATAATCTGTTACAATATTAGGTTCTTTTAAAGCATCAGCTACATCTGAAATGAACTCTGGCGCATTTTGCAAAGTACCTCTATATGAATCGGCTTCTAGGTGTTCTTTAAACATGAAACCGTTCACGCAAAAATCTGGGGCATCTGAGACATCACCTAAACGCCCCATAAGATGGCAGGTTTTTGAAAGTTGTACTAATTTTTCATTTCTGAAAAGCCTTAAGCAACCGCCCACTTCTTTGAACTCGATTCCATAGGAACGAAAGAAAGTTGCCAAAGGTCCATCACCTGTAATGCATTCAAACAGGTTTCTACTTGATAGGGACGGCTCGCTATTTAGTCGCCTAGTTAAATGATAGAATAAAATCTGGTCGAGTACTTTTTGGCGATTGGATTTTTTTATCAGTGCCTCTGCACGTTCAAAAAACAAATCTTCATCTGTACATTTCTGATGAACACACTCTCTAGTGCAGTCATCAAGAAACCGGATCATAGCAACCATTCCTATGTTTAAATAGTCACAAACACCCCGAAACGTAGTGTCATATGAATGTGTATCGATATACATTTCTTTCACCATTTGTTGAAGAGACTTTTTTAGCCACAGCAATTCTGACAATTCTCATTCATTGTGATAACAACGCTATTGGCGTATAAGATAGTAATTTGGCAGTTATCCGTTATGGTATATTCATTACGCCTCTACACACTTATAGTTGTACAGCGTCCGTTCACAGCAGGGAAGTTTGTCCTTGCTGGTAGCAAACACAACATGAACAGATTGGCGGTTCAGCAGTTGTGGGAAAACGAGGTCATCCAGATATTGCAGTTCTTCCGGTTGCAAGGACACACCCCTGCGAGATTCGCTCAGCAGGTCATCTGCAACGACCTGCGCGCGTTTAGCATCGTAACGGAATTTGATATCCCGACAGGTCTTAGCAGCCCACTGTGGGCAGCCGTTGCAGCAGTGCGGAGCTTTGGTAAGGCGTGTGCAATAGCGTGGCTGGTAGTCCGGGCAGCGTGGCGAGTGACAGACCTCGGCTCAATCAGCGCAGCTTGTACGGTTACAATCGGCGCTGCAAAGGTTTTTGCCATTGTGCAGACATTTACACGGGCACAGAGCGCGGTGTGGTTGGCGCTGGTTTTAACTTGATAACGGTTGCGGATGATTTCGCGGGAGATTGTAGAATCGCTCTTATGCAGACGCTGGGCAATCTTGTGGAGAGATGTACTGTTTTCCAACTCCTGCTGGATGATAAGACGGTCTTCATAGGTTAAATGCTTGTGTTTCATAATGGCTACCTCTATATAAAAGCAGCCGCATTGTAGGAAACAATGATACATTATTATAAAACGCATTTACACCTATTTGCAAAACTAAAAGCTACATCTTGCATTAAGTCCTGCAAATTTGCGTTAAAAAATGCAAGTGACACAAATTGTGCAAATGAGTCTCGAACCCCGCAATATTTTCAGAGATGTCTATGCTTTGGTTGTGCAAAACCATTGCGACCAAGTAGTAAGGGGCATGAGACTCATATGTTCCAAAATCTCCGGACTTATCTATAAAAACACTCGGAAATTTTTCAGCCATAAGTTTACTGTTCTTGTCGCTTAAAAACAATATATAACAAAAAAGGCGGGGAAATTCCCCGCCGCTCGGTGGGCCTGAGTCTTTCGACCAGCCCAATTAGTAGATATCTACTAATTCTTTATATGTATAGTATCAGAAATTCATTCGTTTGTCAACCAGTGTCTTTCGATTTTTCACTTTATAGTTACAGAGCGATTTTCGTATCCCCATATCATTTTACTCTAGGATATTATGAATCTAACTATTTCAATTTTGCTTAAAGGTAAAATTGCTTTATCTTATAATCAAAGTGTGTTATAATTTGTAATTAATCAATATAAAAATACTTTTTTGCAAATTCAAAGAGAAAGAAGGGACAGCAAATGTCAATTTCAAAACTGCAGGAAATTTTTGCTGCGCTACCATATGCTGATACTTGGTCGCTACAACTATTAAGGGTTAAAACTTCGAAACGTAGTGGCACCATTTATACCGGTAGAGAAATCACATTCACGCCTCCGGGCAAACTGAATGAATTTGTCTCCGAAATATCATCACGCTATATAGACTCGAGTAGTGGTATCCTGCAATCATTTCTTGAGGTAATGAATTATGACGGTTCCAGTATAGATAAAACCGTTTACAAACTTCAAGCGGAAAGTGAACTAATTAGCGATGAATACAGTGCGCTAATTGCCGCTGTTGCTACACCTGACGTAGAAACCAATCCTTTAGAGTTTAGAGCTCAAGCATACTTGCTAAAAGGGACTATCACCCTTGATGGGATGCCATATCCTGTAAAACTGATATCCATGCAAAACCCTGTAACCACATTGAAGCATAAGTTCTGGATGCGAAATGGGGAATTTCAAGAGATTGGCAATAAAGTATTGTCTCTCAGACCTGCTATTGATGTTGTTATCTTCAATGATTGCGTTTATATGCTAACCCTTGCGGGAGAGAATCTGTTTAATATGGAGCGTTCCTATAAAACAATTTGTGCTGCAAAAATAAGTGTTATCAACGAGAGCAATATTGTTACGGATTTTGAAGCGTTCGCAGCAATTGCTGGAAGCGGACATAATCCGAGAAAATTTGTCTCATTTAATGATGCGCATTTACAGAAACTAAAAAACGCGAATACGCGAAAAAGAATGGCCAAAAAATTCAGTATTTCTCTTGATGGAGATAAGTTCGATTCCACAAAGCCAGACACGGCTGATAAAATCGTTAAACTTTTATGTGATAGAGGTATGGTTGATCCCTTTGATGATAATCCTAAGGAAGTGGCTGGATCAAAGCAGTGGGTATAGGAGGCCATAAATGTCAATTCTTTTCTCATTCTGCTTATACTATATATCGTTTATCCCTTTATGGTTGTCTATTTTATTTGTTGACATGAAGAGCTGTGCTGAGAATCGCAACAATCTATGGACAGAAAAAATCAGTATTTGTTGTATTCTCATTTTGGCATTGATATGCCTCGTCACCTTGTTTGCTGAATTACGCACAAGTAATAAAGAAAATACGACCCTCGCAATTCTCAAACAAGCCAAAGAAGAAAAGACTTTAACCGCCGAATATCTGCTTTCATATATATTGCCACTATTTGCTTTTGATTTTACCACTTGGGATGGAGTTGTTTTATTTTTAGTGTTCTTCTCCACTCTTGGATTTCTGTGTATAAAGCACAATTATTTTAGCGTTAATATTGTCCTGGAATTGGCTGGTTTCAAGTTCTATACATGTACGCTCATAAACGAAGATAATATTGAAATCGAATCTTCAATAATAAGTCGCAGGGAATTGGCTGCCAAAAAAGGAGATGCGCTTTATTTAAAATCTCTCAATAATGAATACAAGCTCAATGTCGGATAATAACTGTTTCATGGCAAGTGGCCATATTCAATGTGATGCCTGTTTCAAATGATTTTGTGCTGATTACAGTAGCATTCATGTTTATTATCAAATGAGCGACCGCCATTATCTAATTGAGATTTGATTTAATACGCTGTATGACCGTCAGGCTGTATAAAAAGGGTATCCTCTTTCGGTAGGTCTTGCTATGCGCCATAATTATGAAAATGGTCTCATCAAAAATAGTCGCGATTTTGAGGAGGTGTTAAAAGATGTGCTATCTGATTGCTAAAGAGCGCAATGCACACGGTTGCATTGCGCTGAAAACTACCCACGGTCAGCATCTGGCTGATTTCAAATATGCACTAGATGATGCTCTCGACGGCAGCGGAATTCAGCTTGTCACCATCAGCCGACCTACAGCCTACGGTGAGTACGCGCCGTATCGCTTTGTACACAGTGAAGAGGAATTTGCTGCGCAGGTATTGGCTATGCGGGCATAACGAAAATCTTATTTGTGACTTTTAATCCTGCTTCGCTACAAAACCCATCTACGAACTCATCTACAAATTTATCTACGGCTCTGCATTTTGGTTGAGAAACGCTGCGAAAATTACTACACATTACCTAAAATCAGTTGCTCTTATTTGTAGAATACCAACAAAATTTTACGGCGATTCTAGAATTATTGCCAGCGATGCTTTCTCATAACCGGTTCAGTGGGGGTTCGAATCCCTCACGGCCCATAAAAAGAACGCAGCTATGTTATTTTTTTAAGATAACACGGCTGCGATTCTTTATTTTTCGTACAATTCACGGCTCAACTGATTGCGTATCGACTCCCGGCGTTTTTTGTATTGCTGGGTGTAGATCATTAAAGTCGTGCTCGGCTGGGCGTGACCTGCTTCAGCTGCAACCGTTGCAACACCGATGTCAGGATTCGACATGAGCAGACTGACAAAGGTATGTCGGAACATGTGTGGGTGAATGTCGCTGATTCCTGCTTTCTGTGCCACACGCTTTACCAGCTTGTTATAGCCGTCCGGGTTGCGCGGCCAGCCGAAGTCATCAATGATGACAAATTCCTGCCCGACCAGTTTCATCAGCGATTCACGCTTATCCTCTTTGTTCGTCACCATATCCCGCTGCCAACTGGCTCCCATCAGCTTCTTTTTGGTATCCCACCATTCTTTGTACCGCTGCATAAAGGTCATATATTCGGGGGCTACATCTATATAGCGGTCATTGCTTTCCTTGGTGGTTGTGTGCTGATACCCAAAGTCTTTGAAAACCAAAAGGCTCTTGTTGACGTGAACGGTGCAGTCTCTGAAATTGAAGTCGCTCCATGTCAGCCCTGCCAGCTCAGCGCGCCGCACACCCGTATTCAGAAGCGAAAGCACAATGGCCTGCTCTTGAATCGGGTATTTGCTGATTTCTGCCATCAGTTTTTTGACCTCGTCCTCATGGATGCAGTCTACAAACCGAGGGCGGGTTCCTTTTTCCGGCTTCTTGAACTCAGCCTGTACAGAATGATACCGCTCGTTTGCAAAGTGCAGCACTTGGTTGGCGAACAGCACATATTCCCGAATTGTCTTTGGAGCCAGAGGCTTTTCTTTGCGTTCAATGCAGAACGCATCACGAACGGAAACGCCGAGAATTTTTGAAACCTCCTCCGCTGTTTTCATCGTAACCGCCGCTCCGCCGAAGCACTTCATAGCTGTGTATGCGGAAAGATCATAGCCTTCTACCATGGCGGCATAAGATGTACTTTTCATAGCCGCATATTCCGGCAGAATAACGGCATACTCGCTGCGGACACAGCCGTTTTCTTTGACTGCCTCAATAACCTTTTCGCAATCTTCTTTAGTGATTTCAGAGATGGACTTTTCTACAAACCACGGGGCCACATCAACCATTTTTTTCAGATACCCGATTTTGTTGCGCGATGTGTTTGCCTTGTTCTTATCAAAATCATAGTTACCGCGCAGCAGTGCCGATGGCTCCAGTTTTGCTTTGGTGGAAGCAATATACTCGTCTGCTACTTCACGGAACGGCTTGCTTGCACCGCTGAGGCTGCGCTCGGCTTCTTCCTGTGCTTTTGCTTCAAATTCAAATGCTGCTGCCGTGGCTGCCGCTGCGCGCTGCTTTGCGGTTTTCAGCGTCTTGGGGTCAAACTCAAAGCGGGAAAATTTGCGTATGGTACGGCCATTGAGGGTGATGTTTGCGGTGATTTTGTAGTAAGCGGGTTTGTTCTTGGGTGTGCGCAGTTCGATAGATGCCATTTTCAATTCCTCCTTGGCTTGTTCTTACAAGCCAAACTATACAGCAACCTTTATAAAAGCTGTAGGCTGTCGTCAGAACGCACGACACCCTTGACATTGCGGCCCTTTTGTGCTCTTACCCAGCGGCATTTCTGCCCGAATTGTTGTAGTAATCAACTAGTTTCCCCAAGTTGATGTACCACTTGATGCCGGACTGAAATGCCACGCCGGGAACCTCTTTGCAAAGCCGCCGCAGGTAATACGGCGGCAGCCCCAACATTCGGCTGGCTTGCTTAATGCTGACGATTTGCGGCAGCACAATGTGCTCCACTTCTGCGGCTACAATTTCCGTAGCCATAACAGAATTCATTTCCATAGATTTTCCTCCTTCATGTGTATCATATTTGATTCCACAAGCATAGCGGCCACTTGTGGAAAACAAGTGACCGCCATAATCTGAAATCAAATTGTACGTCCTATTCGACACTACTTCCCGGACATACGAGGGCGAACCACCGACCCGGCTGCTGGAAACAGCTCCCGCTTCCTGTACCACATTGTTGGCAGTACCGCCGACGCCTTGAGAGCATCGCCACGGTGCGTATCATGATTGCTGACCCTTCGCTTGAGGTATGTGTTCCACGCCACCTCTCCCGCCTCTGGGGGCGCTCCACCGCCGTTACGGCGGTATCCTCGCGTCAAAACCGGGACGCACCTGCCGAAACGCTCCTTGGGTTGCGGCAAGGTCAGTTGTATGTAGCCGGTGATTCGGATATTTTGCTTTCAAGGTCCTCAAGGGGAGAGGGTCTTTTTTGTCCCTCTATATATATCATCGCAATTAAAAGCCAAATCGTGCAAAAAAATCAAAAAAATTTTATAATTTTTACTATAAGCCCCCAAAAGCTATCAAATTTTGCTATAATAAAGCTAAATATAGTATGATGATAAAGTGTTTGCTCAAAAGGCACCGCTACCCGCCGGAAGGGATGGACGATGCCGTGCAAACAGTTATGACCCAGTGTGAACTGTGGACAGATAATAACGATATGGAATCAGCCTAAAAGAGGAAGTGGCCGCCGCACTGAATTGCGACAGCCACTTTTTTAGTTAAATTTTGAATGCGGATACAGCCCGCACAAATTCAAGAATCAAGGACTGATATAAATCTTCATCGAAATGTCCTTGTATAATGCTGCACTTTTTCAGCAGAGGATCGTAGCGATTAAGCAATTTCTCCATTGCCTTTTCATTACCCTGCTGGGCCAGCAAAAGGGTGTTTTTGAACATTCCCATTTTATTTTTCCTCCATTGCTTTGCGAATTTTGTCACAGGCGCTGTCACGGCGGCGCCTGACCGTACTGGCATCAACTCTCAACTTAGCAGCCGTAGCCGTAACGGAAAGACGGTCAATGTACAAGGCTATCATAACCTCGCACTCTTTCAGTTCCAGTTTGGGCAAATATTTTCGAATAGCTTCCCACATTAGCTTGGATTCAATACTTTCCTCCAATGAATTACCTGAGCGCATGGATTGAGATTCAATATCCGAATCACAATCTTCAATCGAGCACTCATGTTCCTTAATCTTCATTAGTGCGCGGATATAATTTGCTCGCTGATTGTATACCACTCTTGTCAAATAGCTTGTAAGGCGCGCGGCTAATTCTGCATCCTCGCCGTAAATCCAATACTTATCGGCAATATTTTTCTTTGCCATTGTAAACCTCCTGAATTTTGAGTTTCATTGAATAGACCTCAAAACTCGGAGGGGCGCGGGCAGAAAACGGCAGTCCTCTGCCGCCAAAGCAAAAAAGAAGCAAAAAAATACGCCAGATGGTTATAAAAACCATCTGGCATACGAATAATACAAGAAAAACTACGCGGCGAAGGGACTTTTGAAAGGACGCAGTAGCGCTTGACGGGGTTTCTACCTTAATACGGCATGGCTCCGCTTACCGGAGCGTCAAGCACATCTGCCATGCAATACGCCTTTCAACTAAATATGTTCCACAAAAAGAAAAAGCCCGGCAAGCAAAAACTTGTCGGGCAGAAAGCGGATTTACTTTTCTTCCATCCAACCAAGGAATGTCTGCAATTTCTGTATGTCACCGTCATCGAGGTCTTGCAGTCGGTTAAAAATGTTGATACGGTCGGTTTCATCCCCGGCACCGGTAAAGAATTCCTGCGGGGTTACGCCGAGGTATTCACAGATGCGCAGAAATTCGTGCATTGAGGGCAATGCCTTGCCGATTGAAATACTGCGCATATAGCTGCCGCTTTTGCCAAGGTCAAGGCTCATTTTGTGTTCGGAAACGTGGAGGCGATGGCGCAGCTGCTAAGATGGGGTTACTTGCTGGGGGTCTTAGGCTGGGCTGCCGCGGGCTTTTTCTCCGGTCGGTGGGGCTGGTAAAAAAACGCAGCGCTTTGGGGCGGCCAACCATCGTATTCGCGGCGGATCATGCTTTGAATGGTTTTCCGTTCTGCTGCGTGCAAATGTTGCTTCATGGTTTCTTTCATGGGTGGATTCCTCCTGATTTATAAAGATTTATTGTATGCCAAAACCGGCTGTGGCCATCATAAGGGAAACTGCGACCGAAAGTTCCGCCAACGCAATGGAGCTGGCGAAAAGGTGGCCATGGACGCCCAACAGGGCAAGCGAAACAGCGTCCAGAAGCAATAGCCGCAAACGTGCGCGCTTTGCCATCGCCTTGCTTTCCGCACGGGAAAGGTGCATCTGCTTATTATCGGCAGGTGACGAAACCCATATCAGGGCAGAGGAGGCAATCATAATTGCCCAATAATTGTTGGGCTCCTCCGCAAAAATCGGTAAAGCGAACATCGTTGCAAAAATCATGGCGGCAGAGTATAATGCGCACTGCCATTCTGTTTTGGCATGGTAGCCGCCGGTGCGCTCACGGAGGAAAAGAAACGAAACGGTAAAGCAAAAAGCCAAACCGAAATCCGTAATCAGCCCACCAAGCAGTGTCAGAGCAATCAGGCCCACGGCGCGGGAAATGTGTCGGTACAGCGCGTATTGGCACACCTCGGCGTCGTCCTCTTTGATAAGACCGCGCGCCAGAAAGTATTGCGTCAGCTTTTTTGCAATCTGTTCCATCGGCATCCCCTTGTCATCTTTCGCCCTTATCCTACCGCAAACCAGGCTAAAGTGCCAAGAATCCTGCGCAAGTGACAGAAACTCATGCGTGAACGCAAGAATTGCAGGCCACATCGGGCCATTCAAAGCAGAATTGGAACGCACCGTCATGATAATCCATCGTGTAAAAGGCGTTGTTGCGGCGCAGCAGCTCTTTGGCACAGGGCAGACCAAAGCCGTGCAGATGCGGTTCCAATTTTGTTGTGGCAATACAGTCCTTTTCGATGTGGACCGGCAGGCTGGTGTTGATAATCGAGACATACAGCTTGGCATCGCCGTCCGCGTAGGCTTCGTCCCGCAAAACGCTGACCTCAATGCGGCGCTTTGCTTCCTCCAGCTTTAGGCAGGCTTCGATGGCGTTGTCCAGCAGGTTGCCCAGCACGACTGTGCAGTCAATCAGTTCGATTTGCAAGGGCGACAGGTCGTTGACTTCAAACTGAATATCGATATGCTGCTTCTGAGCGGCATAGCCCTTTTGGTTCAGCACGGCGTCGATGACCGAGTTGTGGGTGTTGACCATCAGGGCACGCTCAGTCTGCTGCTCCTGCAAAGCGGCAAGATAGTCCTGTGCCTGTTGCGTCTCGCCTCCCTGCAGCATCCCGGAAAGGGCCGCGATGTGATGCCGAAAATCGTGCGTCATTTTGCGCTGTGTGGCGTAGGCGCTGCTCAAGGCATCAATGTTGGCACGCTGGGAGCGCAGCTGCTCGTTAAGCGTTTTTTGCTGCTCCTGCGCGAGGTTGTTTCTTTCTGTCAAATCTATCAAAATCAGAATCACAGCATTGGTTGCCAGCAGAATTCCACTTGAAAAAAGTACAAATGCGGCTGCTATTTTGCCGTTCATGGATAAGTAATAGCAAATTGATATACCAACCAGAGAAATAAGTGGAAATCCAATCGTCAGGGGTGCCCATTTGATGTTGGCGGAACTTGCCACCATCGGCTTGTGAATCTTTTTGATTCCAGAAGAAAGTAAGAATTTGAGACTATATGTTATAGCTGCGCTTGCAAGATAGAACTTCATATTCGCCACATATTCATCATAACGAATATGAAGCAATGCCAGCAGAGAATAAAGAACGCAAAATTCCAGCAAGGTGAAAATTGCATACGCCAAAAGAACCACCAGTAGGCGCATCCAGAACTTTCCTAAATAAAACAGTGATGCAAAAACAAAGTAAACCGTAATAAGTGCGGCAAATTTTAAAAGCGTTATCGGCGATTCTTCCGAAATATGCGAAACGAAAATCGTAGCGATATAAGACAATACTCCGCAGAGCAGCGCCCCCACTACAAAGCGTAAGCCTCTTGTTTTTCTTTCAAGAAACGCATCGCAAAAAACGGCCACGCACAGCACGTCCAAGCAGCTGAAAACGATCCCTAACCAATAACCCATTTTTTCGCGCTCCTCCACTGCGTATAGATTTTCCGCACGGCACTGGCTGTGTGCGAACTGACCGGCAGCTCGGTTCCGTCGCGCAGATACAGTCGCGTGCTTTGCAGATCGCGGATGTGCTCCATATTGACCAAAACGCTTTTGTGTGTGCGCACGAAGCCGTGGTTTTCCAGTAGGTCAGCCAAATCGGCCATGGTAGCGGTCGTGTACAACAAGGCCCGGTCGGCCCCCTGCAGGTGCAGGCATACCTTGCGGGCCGACATCTCGGCGTACAAGATCTGCTGCGGCTGCAGCTCGACATCCTCGCCATCGCAAAATATGCGAACCGTATCGCGGGTCTTGCGGTATGCGGTAAGGGCCTGCTGCACATAACGCTTCAGCTTTTGCGGCATCTCGGCTTTCAACAGATAGCGAAATGCCTGCACCTCGTACCCCTGCAGGCTGTATTCGACGTAGTTCGTCACAAAAATCAGCAGCATATCGGAGCGCATCTCATGCAGGCGACGGGCCAGATCAACGCCGTTCAGCGGGCCCATATCAATATCCAAAAAAGCCAGATCGTATTTTGCCAGCGGCAAAGCACGCAACTGCGCTGCATCTGTGGCGCAATCCACCGTGGAGCGCGGCATTTGCGGCTTTACGATGGCCTCTATCTTTTCCGCCAGCTGACCGGCAAAGGCTGCGTCGTCATCGCAAACCAGTATGCGCATGGAAAAATTCTCCTTTTCGGCATTTTTGCCCGGCGTGTGCTTGCGGGCATCTGCTGCAAACATAATCTTTTGCCCCCTTGTTGTCAAGTATCTTGCCCAAAATCGCAGAATTACTGTTATTTTTCTGATTATATAACAGATATATCGGCGTGTCAAACGGTACACTATAAGGTAGTGGAAGGGGGCCGTTTGGTATGTTTGATATGGGCAAGCGCATCTGTAAATTGCGTAGGGACGCACACCTGTCGCAAAAGCAGTTGGGCGAGAAAATTGGCAAATCAGCCTCGACCATCGGTTCGTATGAAAACGATACTGCCGTGCCGACGCTGGAAAACGCGGCAGCACTGGCGGAAGCGCTTCATGTTTCGTTGGATTATCTGCTGTACGGTGAAAAGAGCCGCACCCTTCCGCTGCAAAAGATGAGCGAGAACCGCGTGCAGCTGTTGACCGATCTGGCGCAGGAGTTTGCAGCACCTACTAGCCACGGTGCAGCTTTCAGTGACCGAAAGCTGGATATTCTGCGGCGGCTGTATCAGGAATTTTATCGTTAAAAGCATTGGCTGCTCGGCGTGTCTGCCTCCGGTGGGGGCAGACACGCTTTTGCGTTCACGCACGATTTTCTGTCACTTGCGCAGGTTTTGTAGATTTCGGTGAAACGCTGTGGTATTTTGGGGGCACAGCAAAGGTTCCCAGCATCGGCGCGCAGATGCTGAATATATCCGCCCCGAAACAAACCCGATACAAGTTGCTTTTAAAATGGAGGAACTCTTATGACTACGTCAAGAAAATCTTTTCTTTCTTTTGCTGTGGCCTGCATTGTAGCGCTTATGGCGGCTACGGCAGCCTTTGCATCCAATTCTGCCGACACTGACTTCACCTTCAAATTTAGCGGTGGCTTGCCCCAAAGGACGGAATGGCGCTCAAAGACCGATGATACCAACGTCTATATGTCGGTAAAAGGCGTACAACACGCCTTTACCGCTCATGTGGTTGGAGCAGATAATAATTATTCCACCACTGCCCACGATTGCTCTCATGGATATACATATTCTATCTCTAATGTAGGCGTATATCGGATGCGCAACTGGGTGCACGATGGCTCGCCGAGTTATCCATATGCGGCCATCTATGCAGCGCCCAATTATGGATATGAATTTAGCGCGTGGGGCCAATGGAGTCCGGATTCCGTATGATGAGATAGTAGTATTATAAATTCCTTGTTTTATCTCTGAGTGTCCCAGTTCGTGTATTGGCTTTGCGATATCGAATCACTTTTTGCACTTTCAACGATTCACTGCAATAAGCCAATACACGAACTGGCTATTAGAGAAAACAAATCGCACTGAACTCTTGCGCCAAGAGGTCAACGGCTTTGGCTGCGGCGTGCTACAGCTATATTTAGTCTGTTATTATATAAATGTTGCACTACCCTGACTCAATTCACACCAGAACGGAGGAACCAATATGAGAGTTTCAAAGAAAGCGCTTCGTCCCTTTGCCGTGATTCTTGTTTCGCTGTCAATGTCTGCACTGCTCACCGGGTGCCAGACCTCCTCAGACAGCGCATCGCAGGCAGTCGGGGGTTCGGATGCAGAAAGCACTATCCAGCAACAGACCACCGACGCCTCCAATTCGGAGACGAATGAACAAAACGGTTCCAATGAAACGGTTGCGTCCTTGCCGCAGGTTTTTGTGACCGACGTAGAGGGCAACCGCCGAAACCTTTCCGATTTCCCCTGGGCGCAGAAATATCCGACTCTGCTGGACGGCATCGCAAGCGACACCCTGACAGACTATGCATTTTACACGATAGCCTCCGAAAATCTGAAAGCAAGGGGCGAAAGCCTGACGTGCGATTACTTCGGTGACCAACAGGTAACTATCTCTGTGGCGGGCGCTGAAAAGGGGGAGGCTGCGGCTCAGATTCCGCAGGATAAGTTACAGGAGGGGATAGACACCTTCGGTGAGAAGAACGAAAACTATGAATATCTGACTGTTACGGTGAATCTGACAAATTCCGGCAGCGCAGAGGCCGAGGCTTATCTGAACAACCTGTCCATTCGATGCTGTGTTGACGGTTCCATCGCAACAGAAACGACTTGCAGCGAGGCTGTCACATCTGACTTGCCCGCGGTTGCTTCCGGTGAAAAGAACCAGTTCCAGCTCATGTTGGCCCCGGGGGAGACACGCACTTGCACGGTCCTTTACTATGTGAGAGCGGAAATCGAGTTGAGTGACTTATATCTGAGGGCAAACCTCGGCGGTAATGCGGTGACCGAAGTCAAGACCGCCGACAATGTGATGAACGAAGAGTGGCTGGCGTTAGCCTAATGCTCCTGCCATGCACACAGAAACGGATATGTGACCATGAAAAGCATTCTATGTTTTGAGCTGAAGCGCTGTTTTGGAAGCAAGCGGCTGTATCTCTCTCTGCTGACAGGCATCGTCATTTCCCTTCTCCATATCATATTCGGGGTTCTTCCCTTGACCCAGTGGCTGTCGAGTTGGCAAGGAGATTTTTTTCTTACTCCTCACTCTGCATACGGGCATTGGATCGGGATGGACTCCTCCACTGTCTGGCCTACCCTTTTGTATATGCTTCTTCCGTTCCTTTGTGCCTTTCCGTTTTCGGATACTGTATCATGGGACTTTAGCACGGGCTATGTGATGCAGATTTTTGTGCGCCGAAAAAAATCCGCCTATCTGTTTGCCAAGGCTCTGACGATTTTTATTGCCTCCGCCTTTTTGACAGCGACAATCTTGTTCTTCGACTTTGCAGGCACCGCCTTATATTTGCCGCTTGTCCGGCCGGAAGCGCTTACCAACCTTTACGGAATCAGCAATCGCAGCCTGATGGCGCATCTGTTTTATCATAAGCCGCTGCAGTACACCGTCATCTATATTATAATGGATGCTTTATTGGTTGGCGCATGGGAAATCATTGCCCTGGCAGTATCGGTAGCTACAAGAAATCCTCTGCAGCCTGCGCTGTTTCCTTTCTTGCTCTACCTGATCCTGTATTTTATCTGCAACTGGCTTCAGATGGATTCGGTCTCGTTGTTTGCAATTCTGTTGCCCTTCCAGCCTGCGGTCAATGTGAAATGGGTTACGATTGCAATTTACTTCTTAGCTGTCCCCATCGGCAGCATGACCATGTATTTCTTGAAGCGGAATAAGAGTGATGTGCTTTGACAATTTATCGGCAATTTTGGGTAACTTATAGAAAGCGATTGCTGGTTTATTCGCTTTTGTGCGTTGCGCTTGCAACCGGCAATGCACTTTTCTGGTTGCATAAATGGCATAAACAGGGTGTGGAGCTGTGCTTTGCCGACACTATGATGACAGGCGTTCAACCGAGCTTCCTTTTAATGCTGCTGATTCCCCCGACGCTTGGCCTTGTACACCAACTGAAGTTCATTTTAGAGCAGCCCTTTGTCATTTGTGCGTTAGATAATAGATCACGGCTTGCCCGCAATCTCCTTGCTGCGCTCCTTTTCATTGCGTTCAGAGCGGTGATGGCGGTTTCGATCCCGTCCATTGCATTGGGTGCTCTGCTGTTTCGAGGTAGCAAACCTTGTACATGGGAAAGCGGAGCAAGCTACTATGCCTATATGACGGGCCAAACGTTAATAACCCCTGTCAAAACAGGCTCCTTGATTGTCTGGCAGGCTATGACGATCTGGCTCACAGTCTTGCTGGTATCGATTCTTTTCCTGTCAATCAATCTTTCCTGCGAATCGCACCAGCTCGGAAGCATACTCTCATGGGGCGTCTGCCTTTTGGCTTTGTGGATGTGTTCGTTTCCTGTTACACCGAAACTATACAGGCTGCAAAAGAGCGTTTCTTTCTCCGTGAATCGAATTGCCGAAAATACAGTTTGGCGCTATTTTCTCTCAGGCATCTGTATTCTGTTTCTTGAATCTCTGTTTCTGCACTTTGCCGTTACCAGAAAGGACTTTTTAAAGTGAAGAACAGTTTTATTCGATTGCTCCTGCGGGATATCAAGAACTATATCCGAACGAATCGTTTCTTCCTGATCGCGGAAGCAGCGCTGTTTTTGATTGGCTGCATGATTGCGGATATGCAAAAGCCCGATAGCTACGGCAAATATACTACCATTCAATATTATATGCAGATATTTCGGGGCTGCTATCCGTTTACGGATGCCAGAACAGAAGTGTTTCAGGTTCCACTTACATGGTTTACACTCATGTACTTTTGTATTTACACTGCTCTCTTATATCCGATTCGGGACGCCAGCGGGGCAGGCATTCATGTTCTGCTGCGGGCAAAGAGCAGAGCCTTGTGGTGGTTCAGCAAATGTCTTGCGCTAACCGTGTGGAATCTGCTTTACTTTGCAGTCGGCTTTTGCTCTGTATGCGTATTCTGCTTTTTTACAAATGGTTTGTCTTGCTTTACCATTTTGCCGTATGATGTATTGCCTTGCGATGCTTTGACCTGCCTTTTGCCTTTCGGTTTTGCGTTGGCAATCTCGCTTCTTGCCTTTTGCCTTTGCATCTTTTGCTCTTTTGTCTGGGGACAGGTGTTTGCCATAAGTTGCCTTGTGGCCGTCTCATTCACTGAGTTTCCATCTCCTTTTCTCTGCTATGCCATGCTGATTCGCTGTAGAGCCATGTCTCCCGCTGGATTCGACGAAAGGGCAGGCTTGCTTTTCTACCTTATATTTGCCGGAATCGTATGCTTCATCGGTATGTTCCTGTTTTTACAACTTGACTTGTTTCCCGGACTTCAAAGGAGGCCGCAATGAAAGTTGAAATCAACCATCTTACCAAGGTGATTCAGGGCAATGTTGTTCTGGATGATATCAATGCCTGTTTTTCCTGTGCTTCCGGCGAAAACGGGGGACGGATTTACGGGATTCAAGGAATCAATGGAAGTGGCAAAACCATGCTTATGCGCGTGATCTGTGGCCTTGTGCTTCCCACAATGGGCACCGTGTCAATCGATGGAGAAATCATTGGTAAGGGTATCTCATTCCCGCGAAGCATTGGCCTTTTGCTGGAGAACCCAATCTTTATCGATGAATTCACTGGCGCAAAAAATCTTTCTCTTCTCTGTGATATCAAACGACTTGTTTCGCAAGCGCAGATTGGCGATACGTTGCGTCGTGTCGGACTGAACCCATCCGACAAAAGGCCCTTCCGCAAATATTCTCTCGGCATGAAGCAGCGCCTTGGAATCGCAGCCGCTATCGTTGAATCACCTGATCTGATTCTGTTGGACGAGCCATTTAATGCGTTGGATGAGTCGGGAATAAAAGAAATACGTGACCTTTTGCGTGAACTGCGCCAAAAGGGAAAGCTGATTGTGCTGACCTGCCATGATCGCCAGCAAATGGAATCGCTTGCGGATGAAATCATAGCGATGCGTGAGGGCCGGATTGTGAATGTGGACAAGAATTGCCACGAGGAGGTTTGAAGTGAAAAACAAACGACTTCATCATCGTGCGATTCTGCTTTTGCTCCTTTTGCTGGTTCTCTCTTTCGCAATCGGCCTGAGAATCACACGCTTAAATGGTTCTTATTTGGCAACCGAGGATTGTTATGGGTATCCGCAAAAGCCTATCGAGTGGAATGGCCTGAAAATAGAATTGATCGGTGCTGAAATTGTTGACGGGGAAGCATTTTTACAGGAATATAACATCGATCGGGAATCAATTTTTTCGGATTCCCTGTCAGAAAAGTACGCACTGTTTCATATATCTGTGACGAAGGTGTCGGATTCCCCATTGTTGACATACTATCGTTTTGATTATTGCGGAGCGGAAAAAGATGGCTGGCGAAATTTGGTTTCCCCGGAAATTTTCGAATCGCTGAACCCTCTGGCAAAAAAGCCGTCGCAGCTATCCGTAGGTGAAACCGAAGAACTCGCAATGGCGATTGGACTCCATAAGGATGCTTTTCGCAATACGGAATGGAGTAACCTTTCCACTTCCGATATAAGCCTCGTCATGTCTGTTTATCCACAAAAAGTGATTCTGCAATCTTCATGAGAGTGAAAATACACAGGAAAAGCAGCTTTGCCCCCAGTTCTGAAGCGCTGTATGGGGTATCGTACAGGCCTAAACTTAGGGGGCAATGGGTGCCGGTGCTCCGGCTACTCGCCGCTGCGGCGCTTGCGTGGGTGCTGATCAACGCCTTGGTCGAAACCTACGGAGTGGGCGGGTGCAAATCTTGATGCGTTGAATCTTTGCAGAGGTCTGCAAATTAGAACTGCCGCTGCCTGGCTTCAAATCGAGTGTTAGCCGTCGCCGCGTTTGTTGATGTATGCCATAATTAAGCCTCCTCAATGCGGGCAAGCCATGCGTCAAAGCTGGCCTTGCTGACTCGGATCGAAGTGCCTATATGCAGCACACGGAAATCCGTTGTTGTGTTGCACAGTGTATAAGCTGCCCGCAGGCTGATGGACAGCATTTGGGCAATATCCTCGACCCGATAGACAAGCGCGCTTTGTTGCGTTGACTTGCCAATTTGTGTCGGTCCTATGGCATTGGTTTGAGAACCTGTCTCTATTGCTATCCCAGCCAGAACCGTTAGTATATTTGAATGGAACGACCCAGTGCTGGCTCAAGCTAACGGGTAAGCAGTGACAAATCGGAGGAATACCCTGGTCGATATAGCGCTTAATATGGGTATCTTATTAAATAACCCCAAAATCATGTTGCAGATTACTGCGCGAACACTAACTCTAAAGGGTTCATTCTCACGCCGTTTTGCATCACTTCAAAATGCAGGTGGTTGCCGGTGCTGTCGCCGGTGCTGCCCACATACCCAATCACCTGCCCTGCCGTTACCGCTTCCCCTGCGGTAACGGCAGTTTGCGTCATATGGGCATACCGCGTGGACAAACCCGCGCCGTTATCCAGCAACACCTGATTGCCATAGCTGTCATTCCAGCCGCTGACCAGCACAGTGCCGCTGTGGGCGGCGAGGATGGGTGTGCTCTCCGGCGCGGGAATGTCCGTACCGCGATGCCCGGCATTGCCGAAGGCGTCCACTTCCCCGAAGTGGCAGGATATATAAGTGTGCCCCGGCAGCGGCCAGCACAACTCGCCATCGGCAACAGCAATCCCGCCGCACAGAGCAAGCAGGCTGGGGCGCATTTCCTCGGATAGCAGCTGGTGCAAAATGTCTTTTTGGTCTTGGGTGAAATTGTACAACTCGGCCAGTTCATCCACAGTTTTGCTGCTGACGGTGATGTGCAAAATATAGTCGGTCTGCTGCTCCGGGTCGGGGTCGTCCTCGGTGGGTTCGGGAGTGGTGTCTACTTCTTCGACCTCGTAGGTGATCTCGTGCATAGCCCAAAAGGTGTCTTGGATGCGCTGCATTTGGGCGGCATTGATAACGACAACGTCGCTATCAGAGTTGAGGTTGGTATGTACTGCAAAGATGGCCAGCACCTCCGGCCAGTAGCTTGCCCATGTATGACCGTCCTCGTAGTCGTAGGTGATGGTGGTTTCGCTGCACTCCGGGTGGGCGGATACGATGTCATTGATGGCCGCGCCGAAGTCGGCGTTGGTGTCGGCTACGATTTCGGCAATAGGGATGCTGTTGGGATCGCCGGATTCATCGGCAAACAAGATGCCCATCGGGGAGCCAATCACCGCCGCAGCCGCGCTAATAAGCATTGCCAGCAACAGCACCACGCCGCCCGCGCCAAGCAGCGCCAGCAGCGATTGCGCGGCGCGCCGCACAGCTTGGGAGAGCAGGGCTTTGATTTTGGCTGCGATATAATGAACGCCACGGCTGATTGCTTCAACCGTGGCTTGTTTATTGCTGATTGTGGGCAGCTTGAGTGCGTGGGTAACGATGGGAGCGGTATTGCCCGCCGCTGTGGCAGCCGTCTGCTTTTGCAGATAGCGGCGCACAGCCTCGCGGGTCAAGTGCTGCCGCTTTAAGCGCTGCTGCATTTGGGCTTGGTAAGGCGGCGGTGCCGGTGTGGCCGATGACGGCACCGGGGCTTGCGGCGCTGGTGTTTTGGCTGCGATGGCCTTTTGCCGGAAGCGCTTCTTTTTGAACATTTCCCTGCGCTCGGTCTGCGTGGGAACAGTGACTTTCTCTTTTTCAGTCGGTTTTGATGCAGATTGGGCGCTGCCCTGCAAGGTGAGATTTTTCCGCTTCTCCTGCATTGCACGAAACTTGCGGTAGCTGATGCGGGTGGTGCTTTTGGCGGTGTTGCCTGTACGGGCAGCCACATCGGAAATGCCCTGCTGCACCTCGGTTTGTGCGTATTCTTCGGGTAATTCCTGCCGCTGCTCGGCGGCGCGTTCGCCCTGCGCCTTGGCCCGCATAAGTGTTTTGCGCACAAGCTGCTTGCGCTTTGCTTTAATTCCGGACATCGTCAATTACCATATCGTCCAACTGGCGCGTATATTCCGGGTAGCGCAGTTTTACGGCCTCGTACATATACGGCGCAAAGGAACAGTCGAACAGGTCATAGGGTGTGCAGGATTTGTCAGAGTACCCATTCCAAAGGTTATAGGCAAAACGGGTCAGCTTGACTGTGCCGCCGGTCTGCCAACCGGCGGCCAGTGATTCCGGCTTGATTTCATCTTTTTCAAAGTCGAAGCAACTTTCAATGTTGTTGCGGAGTGCGGGTACGGCAGTCAGGGTGTAAATCAGTGCGCGGTGGTAGCTGTCCATTGCCTTGCAGCGGTTGAGGTGGGTTAAGTATGCCCTACGGTGGGCAGGGGTCATAAACTTAGGTTCGGTCATGGTGGTGTCCTCCTGCTTTCTTTATATATGAGGTTATATTTTTGAGATTCTAAGGCGGGCGACACCCCGCCTTTTGTTTGTGTAAAATCATGCTCTTAGCGATCTCCGTGGTCGATGGGTTTGATTTTCAGCTTATTGCCATCGCGCTGGAATTGCTCGTACTGTTCAGGAGTGCATTTCATCGGCAACAGGCCGTGCGGCGTGGGGAGAAAGACAACAGGGTTATGATACAGCCTTTCATATAAGAAAACCTGTCTATCAGTCAAACTGATAAAGTCTTCTCCGCCATTGCCGCAGACCACAAAAGAACCTGCAAGAAAATCTGTATGTCCGTAAAGCCGGTTAGGCGGCAAACCGTCAATCTTCCCGGAGTCGTTGCAGATAACGCAAACGCTATCTCTCCACGGACGGCAACATTCAATATCACCGCCGACAAGCTCCTGCAATGCCCTTAATGTGTTGGGAATCGTGCGTTCCTCCGGGTATTTACCGGGCTGCACATACAGCACGCGGATTTCATTTTCACTCATAGGATTCACTCCATTTCACCGGGTTTGGTCGTGAGTAATTTGTATGTTTTGGTGTCTTTCGGTTGAGGGTTATTGAATGGGATAAGGCTGTTGCCCATCTTGATAATTCCCTCACCGGGTTGGGCCAACAGCAAATATTTCCGCTGCGGCTCGGACAAGCCGTACAGTTCTACTACGCTGTCAATGTCCTTGGTCTGACGCAGCATAACTACAAATTCGGAGTTTGCCAGCATTGCATAGGCTGTGTCATTGGTTAGGCAGTCTTGCACATTCTGCGTGATGCCGGTGGCGTAGGCGTTGTACTTCCTAAAACGTTTCCAGCTTGTGTACAGGAAATTGGCGCTCAAAGAATCGCGCAGTAGCAGATAGATTTCGTCAAAGTACACCCATGTGGCTGCTTTTGGGTCATTGCGTTCGTTGCTCATCACGGCGGTATTGATGTACTCCAGCATGGACAGCATGGCAACTGGCTTTAGCTGTTCCCCCAAGCTCTGGATGTTGAAGCAGATCAGGCGGTTGCTCATATCCACATTTGTAGGCTGGGCGAACACCTGCATACTGCCGGTTGCGAAAATTTCCAGTGCAAGTGCCAATTCTTTGGAACGGTTGTCGCCCTGACTGTTCAGCGCCGCCCACAAATCCTTGATGGTCGGGCAAGGCGCTGTGTATTTAGATTCGATAAGCGGTTTGTAAATGCTCCTCAATGCGCGGTCAATCAGACTTCTATCTCCGGGCAGAACATTTTCTTTTTTCATAATCTGTTCGCACAGGCTCAACACAAACTCTGCTTTTGCCACATAGGGCGGGATGTCCGTGGATTTGTCTGGCTTAAAGTCCAGTGGATTGAAATAGGTGCTGCTATCCACCGAGATATTGACTACCTCGCCGCCCAACTCCTGCACAAGCGGCGCATATTCATTTTCGGGGTCTACGATATAAAACCGGGCCTTGGTAAAACGCAGATACAGCATAAGGATTTCCAGTTTGACGAACATAGACTTACCGCCGCCGGATGTCGCCACAACCATTGCATTGCCGTTGACGAGAGTTGTGCGCAGCCCGATGATAAGATTACCTGTGACCGCGTTTCGGCCATAGCAGATGCCGCCCGGAGTGAGAATTTCTTGCGTATTGAACGGTACAAGTGCTGTCAGCGATTTCGTCAGCATCGTGCGCACACTCTCGATGCGGCGCAAGCCGTAAGGCATGGCCGTGTTAAAGGCGCGTTCCTGCTGAAAATACAACTCGGTGAATCGGCAGTTATAGTTTGCCGCCGTGGTTTTCAGTGCATCGGTTTCCAGCGCGAGATCTTCCAGTGTGTCAGCAAAGTAAGTGACGGTGAGCAGGCTCAAAAACATCTGCTGGTCGTTCTCCGTCATTTCTTTGCGGATGTTGGCAATGATGCGGTCCTGCTCCTGCGTCCGCTGCGGCACGGAAGATGTAAAGTCCAGATTTTCCACGGATTTCTTATTGAAACGGACTTTCTCCGCGTCGGTTTTCATCTGGGCATTGTCAATTTCCTTAAACGCATCCTCGGTTTCCACCGGCTCAATGTCGATGGACAGCACAATGTATGGCACTTGCTGGAGCAGTGCGGAGATAAACTTATCATCAAGCTGCTGCGGGTACTCGCTGATCGTCATGCACTTGGCACAAAAATCCTCGATTTCAATATGCTTTTTGCAAAAGCGGATGCAGTCCGGGGCGATAGAATCGCGGAAGTCCTGCCCCAGTTTGGCACAATTATCAAAGTCGAAGTTAAAACGCCCCTCCTCTGAAATACGAAAAAACTTGTGCAGCACCTCCAGCCGTGCGCGGTTGTCCAGCGGCGTGACGGCACATTCCAAGGCGGAAAATGCAGACAGCAAATGCCCCTGCACCTGTACAAAGCGTTCGCGGGCCTCTTTTACGCCGGGTTTGTTCGTGGACACGATGATGTACTTATGCTGCACCACATTTCCATTTTCGCGGGCGTTGGCCTTGATTTGGCGGTTACGCTCGGCGCGGAGGGCATCAAAGCCGTCGTTCTCGCGGTGGTACAGCACATCACGGGCAAAGGCTTTTTCATCCATGCGCTGGCTGACGATGCAGACTTGCATCCAGCAGTCAGCGGGGATGCCCGCGTAGACCGTGCCAAGCTGCGTTAAAATATTCTGCTTGGCCGCGTCACTCTGCATGGCGTAGTTGATGTCGCTGATTTGCCACATCATGCTGAACACATTTCCCGATTGCCAAACACCGTCTGCATAGATTCTGTCGATGGGGATGCTCTGCTGCACGGAACGGGGCATTTTATAGCTGCCGCGCGTTTTTCGCGTAGATGCGTACTCACTTAGTCTCAATGCTTATCACCTTTTTTCTTTTTGCAATATTTGTTTTCGGTTTTCCATAACCGCCAATCGTTTCTGATAACTGTGCTGTCTATTACAACAAGCAGGAATTTTTCAAAGGTCAGACAATCATAAGTAAAAAATCCTGCTGCTGCAATCGGCGCAGCGGCCACAATGCAGACCCAGCCCGCCGTTTCATGACCCAACAGCGGGGTCAGCCCCAAATAGACCGCAACTGCCACGGCAATGGCCGCGCCGGAGCAAATCATCTGCCGCAGATTCAGCCCCAAAAAGATTTCCTCTTGGTAATGGCGGATTTCTTTATTTATCGGAATTTGCATATTACAACCCCATCATTTCATGGATAATTCGGTCGGAGCCTTTTATCAGCCCCACAAGTACGAGCATATTGAACACGGTTTCCGCAAGATAACTCCACACAATAGTGGTCGCTTCACCGCTGGTTACTGTCGGCGTACTGACAAACGCCGAGTAAATCACACAGGCCAGCACAATGACCGCACCCTCTAAGCACACGCCAACATAACTTTTCAAAAATGATATGCCCACGGATTGTGTGCTTTCCCCAGCAAAAGCCGCCAGCGGCAGCGGAGCCAGCGCTGTGTACATATACAAACGGAAGAAGCGGCCATACACGGTAAGGATCATTACAAAGGAAAGCACCGTAATGAACAAGCTGCCGAGAATCGTTACGAGCCATAGCGGTATGCTGGCGAGAAATCCCACATTTTCGATAGCGGTCTGCATTTCTGCGGGCAGCGACACCATAGCTTCCGAGATACCGCCCATGCTGTCGGCCATATCTGTGACGATGCCGTTACAGATGGAAAACACATTCAGCATAATGTCCATGCCGTATCCCACAAGTGCTTTTGCCGCCACAAAGCGGAGAAAGTAATGGATTGCAGCTTCGGGGCGTTTTAACTCGTGAAAATTCATTGTGTTTTTGCATAGCGATATAGCAAAGAACAGCACGACCAGTGCATAGCCAATGCCAACCATACCATTGTGCAGTGTCTGCATCACGCTCCACACTGCGCCGCCCTTAAAAGTTTGGGGGCCGGTTGTCACCAGCCCCCATAACTCGCCCAGCTTTCCATTCCATGTGGAAAATGCATTGTTCAGATTTTCGACGATCCAGTTTTGATTCAAGTTTTCACCCACTTTCAGATAAAAGAAAACAGCCGACAGAAAGTCTGCCGACTGCATAGCTTAATTAAAAAAATTGTTTGTTATTAGGGTGTCCATTGTAGAAGCAACTGCATCACACACTTCATCAAAGCTGATGGTGGAAGCGTAGTCGAAATCTTTTCGGTAATTATCCCATTGCCTACGCATAATCTCGCTGTTTCGCACCGCTTCCACAATTGCTCTATAATCTTGCAAAATCGAATCAGAGCCTCGCTTACTGGCTGTAGCCATCAGTGCCGCCCCTAAAGCGGGAAAGTCTATATTTTCTGCTTGCAGTTTGGTAAGGATATAGACATCATAATAATCTCTTGGCCGGGTATTCTGGTCACTGCGAGATATTACAGTCTCCAGCTTTTCCGCCAGAATGGTGGCCAAATTGTATGCCATAACTTGAATATGACGATCTTCCAGCATCAACTTGTAGTCATATTGAATTTCGCGTGGTGTGATTTTATCGCCAGTAGTGATGTCCAGCTTTAAGGGAACTGCCATAGGCGGAAAATCGGCTGTCAAAGCTACGCGGTATCCAGTATATTCATCACCCTCCCGGATTTCACCAATGCTTTTGAATGTAAATGTGATGTCATCGTCAACAGGAACGGTGAGAATCTGCTCTATCATTTTTTGGACGGCATCCTGCGTAACTGGATAACCCTTTATGGTTGCATCCATATCCATTGTCGCTCTGGAGTTCAGCCCCACCATAGAGGAAATTAAAAAGCCACCTTTGATAATGTAATTATCCCGATACGGGGATAATGATACCCGCTCCAAGAATCGTTCCAGCATATAATTTTGCAGAACAAGCTGTGCGGAAATCTGGTTTTCTTTCGCCAGCTTTTTCATAATCGCTTTCAGCTGCATAGCGTTTTTCATAATAGTACCTCCAAATAAGGACGCAGCCGTTTTTCTACGCGTAGTTGATGAGCATATTCCGAAAGCAAAGGAATGTTCTTATCTTTACGGCCAGCGTACCGCTTGAATGCATCTGTAATGATCTGAATATCCGTGTGGCTGATGGGCTTTAGAATTTCACATAGGGTTTTTTCTGCATTGTAGGCCCGGACTGTATTTCCGGCAGGGGTGTCAACCAGCGCGATTCCAAGACTGTAATAAGGCTCTTTCTTGCAAGAGCATAAAATTCCCGCTGCTTTTGGACTGGATGTATTATATCCATAGGGAAATGCCATGTGAAACTTGTGTGGTGTCCTGTCAGTCAAATCATGCAGAAACAGTGCGGTATCCAATGCAAATACACCACGCTTATATCGCTCTTGAATGGATACAAATTCATCCTCCCAAACTTCCGGCAGGGTATATACCCCACGGGAGACCTGATCTAATCGGCCTGTATCGGCCAAATATTTCAAACTTCCGCGTGATATTCCGGCAGAAGAAATCATAGCAGCAGTTACGATGCCATTATTTTGGGAAGCCAACTCTATAATCTTCGTTGTAGAATCCATAGCACACACCTTCTCTCGAATTGACTTTTACGCTAAACATTATACGCTTATTTAGCATAAAAGTCAACGAGGCGGCATCGCTTACAGAATCATATCAAGAATATCCTTTGCAAAGTAAATGACTACGCCGCCGAAGAACGTCATAAAACCTTGCGCCCGCTGGCTGGCATCGTGGCCTTTGAGGGCAAGGCCGATTTGCACGATGCCGAAGCCCAGCAGGATCGCGCCGATGGCTTTAATGGCGCTGAACACAAAGTCGCTCAGATTGTTGATGGTCGTCAGCGGATCATCTGCAAAGGCAGGCATGGCCATAACAAAAGCAGCGGCAACCACCGTCGCCGCCACAAGATAAAGGCGCTTGATTTTGTGGTCAGTCACCTTGGTCGTATTGAGAGAAGTTTTCTTCATTTTCATAATAATTTTCCTCCGGGTGTTTTTCTAAGTAGTCGAGCTGTTCGTACATTTCTTCGGTGATTTCGGGTGCTGTCGCGGCAGCAACAGCACCCATCGTGATAGTGATGGCGTCGCCCATATAGTCGGGCGGGATTACATAAGGCTCACCTCCTGCATCGGGTGTATATTTTACATTGGGATGCTTTAATAGGTTATACTTTCGATCAATTACCGGGTCCTCGCTGCGCATCAGCAGTAGACATTCATCATCCAGCATACGGCGGATTTCATCCGGCATACACAGTTCACGGCCAGCGGTTTGCAGGCTGTCGCTGCTGCTGCCCCGGCTGCCTTTTCCAATGCTTTGGCTTTTGGTGCGTTCGGTTTCCTTGCCGAGAATCTTGGAAAGATATTCGTATGTGCCGTACTCGTTACCGCCGAGGTAAAGCAGGGTGTCACAGTTTCCGATTATGCCTTCCCAATCATCTTTGAACAGGCTTTTTAGTTGGGCAATGTTCTGCAAAATAATGTCACAGCTGATATTTCGGCTGCGGCACACTGCCAAGATATTTTTGAAGTTCTTGGGCAAGGCAACGTTTGCAAACTCGTCCATCATCAGCCGCACATGAACCGGCAGCGCACCGTTGTATTCCGGCGTGGAATCGGCCAGCCGAAAAAGCTGGTCGAAAAGCTGCGTGTAGAGCATGGTGGCGATGAAATTAAAAGTCGTGTCATTGTCGGGCAGCACAATGAACAGCGCCCGCTGCTCCAGCCCCATACGCGGCAGGAACATTTCATCGCGCGAAGTCATTTCTGCAAACTTGCGGGAGTTGAACATGTACAAGTTTGCCGCTGCCGAAATCAAAATGGATTGCAGCGTCTTTTTCGCACCCAACATAAAAGACTTGAATTGCAGGACAGCGGGGTGCTGCGGGTCGCGGCGCTCCAGTTCTCCAAACAGCATCATCAGGGGATTCTCGACCATTTCATTCTCACTGACCTGACAATTCAGAATCATGTACATTAGTGTTGAAAAGTTCTGCTCGCTGGCGGGCGCTTCGTACATGAGATAGAGAATCAGCGCGGAAATCAGCAGCACCGAGGAATCATCCCAAAACTTATCACCGCCGCTGGGGGCATCCTTGGGTTTGGTGTTGTTGACAATGGCGAACGCCAGCTTGATGGCGTCCTCATCGGTTTCGAGATAGGCCATCGGATTGTAATGGCCTTGAAAATGCACAAGGTCAAGCACTGTCACGCTGATACCTTTCGTTTCCATGATTCTGCCGAGGGTGCGCGTCAATTCCCCTTTGGGGTCCAGAAATAGATATGAGCCAATCAGTTGCAGCGCGTTGGGCTTCACATAAAAGCGTGTCTTGCCGCTGCCAGATCCGCCGATTACGATAATGTTGAGATTATGTTTATGCGCATGGCTGTCGGTGCTGAAGCGTACATTCTCGGTCAAGATGTAATTTTCTTTGGTGTCTTTGGTATTGCGGTACTTGATGTTTAGTCTGTGGGCGCTGCCCCACTTGGCCGTGCCATGTTCCGCGCCGGGGTGGCGGTCTGCTTGGTCGAGCATATAGCAGTAGACGGCCAACGGATAAAGCACCAGCACCGTCAGCAGAAATTTTGGAGTGCTGGCGCACCAGCGCAGCATGGATGGGGTGTGCAGAATTTCGGACAACACTGCGGTGATTTCTGCCAGCCCCTGTGCCTGTTCAGTTGCCTGTGCCAGTGCTGCGGCAGCAAACAGCAGCGGTATCAGCAACAGTCCATACAGAATGATTTCTGTGCGGTGGTCTTTATTCGGACGCATGGATTAACGGGCCTCATCCCGCTGCGGTGCGCTCTGGCCGCGCTGCAGGCCAAGTCCCCTTTCTACAGTGTCTCCAATAGTCACAGACAGTTCCCGAATTTCTTCCAGTGTTTTGCGTTCCTCGCCGGGTGGAATGTGGGTATCCATCCCGTCCAAAACAGCGGCAGCGGTATCGGGTATCGGCAGAGAAAACCGACCACAAAATTCCACCGATACTGCCATCGCCGTTTTTCGTAGATAGGGAGCTTGGGAGATACCCGGCCTGTGCTGCTCTGCGGTTGCAATGACGATTTCGGCGGGCAGTCGTGCCAGCACTTCACGCTGCGGCATGGCCGTTGGGAACACAATCGCGTGTTGCTCGGCATCGTACCCGACAACGCCCTCATTTTGAAAAATGATGTTGACCGGAGAAAGGCGCTCCAGTTCCTTGATGGCCTTGTCCATCTGCTCCGGCTTGATTTCAGGAATCGGATACGGCTTGTTGCCGTAGGTCAAGGACACATCGAAAATTGAGCCGACATTATAATAACCATTGACGCGCATAAGCTGCGGGATGCCTTTTGCCCCTTTGTTTACGCGTCGCCCGAATTTATCCCAGTCTTTGGCGGTCAATACGGCCCGCGCTTGCGGCAGGGTTTGCAGCACAAGTGCTGCATTGCCGGATGTGATATGACTACCAAGCCGCCCCCTGCCGTACAGATAGTCGGCAAGGCGCTGGCCATCCTGCACAACTTCCTGCAATATGGATTTTTGCGCCGCAATGGTTTCTTTAAGTTCGGCTTGCTTTTTGGCTTTCCACTCCTCGATGGGCAATCGCTGTTCGTACATTTATCGCTCCTCCTCTGCAATAATATCCTGCACTTTTTCCTGCGCCTGTGCTGCTGTCCGGGCAGCGCTTTTCAGCGCCATAATGGTTGCCCGCACAGATGGCCGGGGGTCAATATCCAAAGGATTCTTCCCGCGCGTCAGCAAGCTGTCGCCGGATTGACGGCGGGTTGGGTCTTTTTTTCGGTCTGCCGTAGTGACCTTGGGAATGGCATACCCAAGTTGCTCATAGATGCGGTTCAGCTTAGCGACATCTTCAGCTTTGAACATGACGTCAACTTTTTCGTTCTGTGCCTTATCTTTCACAACAGCAAACAGAACGCCGTACTGCTTGGCCAATTCCTTAAACTGTCCCACGTCTTTGCTTTGCAGGGCAATAATTTTCAATTCTTTGCCCTCCCGCAGCAGACGGTCAAGGCTGGTTTTGCCTTTCACTTTAGGATTTTCCTTGGCGTAGGCCAGCGATAAGGCCAGTGCGTTTTTAATGCCCAGCGCAGACAGTTTAATAGCCACCTCTGTAACCTGTAAGGCTTCCCGCACCATCTGATCGGCTGCTTCGCCTCCGTTGTTCATCTTGTTTCACCTCATTTCGTTCTTCCTGTGCGGCAAGTTCTGCTTGCCGTAGTTTTTCCTGCACCTCGGCGGCATCTGTTTCGACGTCGGAACAGATGTAAACCTCATGGCGCAGGGCTTTCATTTGCTGGGTCAGTGATTTGATTTTTTCTTCCCGCGCGGCACGTTCCGGCTCACGCTTTTGCCGATATAAAACTTTGCGCTGGCGGGCAAGCTGTTGGATTTGGACTTCTGCACTTTCCTTGTAGGCCAGCAGTTCATCCATAGTTTCAATATGGTTTTCCCATAGGAATTTTGTCTGCTGCTGGTATCGGCTGAACAGCAGAAAATCCTCGCGCAGCAAAAAGTAGCAGCGCTTTGTTGCCTTGCCGTGGTAGGCTTTCCGCAGCAGGGCGCAGTAGTGATAGTAGCAAGCCATAAAGCCGGACACCTTGGGATACCGGCGCGGCAGCTTGCCGAGATACCGTGCTCGCCGCACAATGGGCTGTAATTCTGTGGGCTGCCATTTCGGTTTTGCCGGGGCATTTTCCTGCCGGTATTCCTGCTGCATTTCGGTGGGCATACGGTGCAGTTGGCGGTAATACTCCCGCAGCGCTGTCTCGGAAAAGCGCGGGTCGAGCCGGTCAATGCGGATATTTCGTTGAGCGTCTTTATGGCGCACCGCTATGTGTTCCACACGCGGGCCATATTTGACCGTGTAGCCCATGTTCTGCAATTCCGTGATAAAGCCATCAAAGCTGTCGGCGGCAGCAATAGCCTGTTCCACATCTTTGCGTACCATACCACGAATGGTAGGCTTGCCGGCCTGACCGCTTAGCCACTCGTCATAAGATCTTCCCTTGCCGTCCGTTTCGATGACGGACAGCCGATTCTCTCTGCAAAGTTCATCCGATACCTGTCGGATTCCGTGGTAGTAGGTGTCAAAGTTGTTGCGGAACATTTTTCCGTCCGCATAGGATACCGAATTGACGACTATATGATTGTGCAGGTGTCCTTTGTCCAAATGGGTGCTGACCGTACACTCAAACCGATCCGCAAGAAACCGCCGTGCAAATTCACAGCCAATCTCGTGTACCTGGTCGGGCGTGGCTTCACCGGGGCTGAAACTTTGAATGATGTGGTAGGCCAAAACTCCCTTATCCGTGGGTTGCTCCCACAATCGTTTGGTTAATTCCATGCTCATACAGGCTGTCTCCGGGTCACAATGAAAGCCTGTCACATACAGTTGATGCTCTGTCTTATCTTGGTCCTGCGTATAGGAAAAGAGCCGCCTTAAATCATCATCAGCAAATTTTTCAGTTTTGTTTGGATTGCTGGTATAATCCAGACATCGTTGCAGATGATGCTTTACTGCTTTGATTTTTGTATAAGCTATTGGACCCCACCTCCCTTAATGTACCTCCATATTTGCTCCATGATTTGTTTTGCAGTCAGCAAGTCGGTATTACTTACTTTTCCGCTGGCGTTGGCAATGTGGGCAAGCTGGTTTAGATTGTTGCCAAGGGCTGCAATTTGGCGTGACATTTTTATGTAGTCGGCTGTCGGACGCTCCAGAAGTGGAGCGTCCATCAATACTTTGCGCAGCACTTGCTCTTGATTTAGCCCTGTGCTTTTACTTAAATACCGCAGTCGTTCCCACTCGTCTTGATTGAGCCGTAGGAGTTTTTTATAGGTTCTTGCTTTCATAATTCACCATCCGATGCAGGGGTTTTAGGGGTATTCCCCTAACAAGTGGGCGATGTGATATCACATTGCCGTGCTTGCTCGTACTGTGCCATAGGCACAGTACGCCGCCCGCTGACAATCACCACGGCAGCCGCAGACCTTTTCTGGTCGCATAACGTTCGACACGACGAGCCAGCCGAAACATATTAACCCGGTCACGCAAGCTGTACTCGGTGGCCGTGACCTGTACCCCATGCTGCATAAGCCGCTTGAAAAAAGAGTGCAAGTGGCGCTCCTTGCCGCTGATCTGCCGCATACGGCAGATATAAACGCGGTCAACTTTTCCACCCTTAATCTGCTGCATCATATCGCGGTAGCCGGGACGCAGCAGCCAGCCGCCGCGCTCGTCAATGCTTCCACCGACAATATCACAGCCGTCATGCAGAGCCTGCATTGAGCAAACTTTATAGCTGTTCATTGTGCCGTCATAGTCACCGGGAATACGCGCGTACACCCACGCGCGGGGTCTTTTCTGTTCGTCCATTGTTCACCGTTCCTCATAAAAACTTAGTTGTTCGCCCTCCTGCCGAAAGCGTTCGTCTATCTCACGAAAAGTTCGCCGCCAACTAAAACGTTCGGTGGGTTTATTCGGCACGTCCTGTAATTCAAGCAAAAGCTGCCAGAGTTCGGGGTGGTATCTGTAGAGATGCCGCAGTTCGCTGATTGACGCGTTCGGGCAAAACCAACAACCCCCGCGTTTAGTGAAGTCATACAGTGGGGACAGCAGCTCCTCAGCTGCGCACATAGACCTCGCTTCGGGTTCGGCCACATGGTACTTGTCCAGCAAAGAAATCTGACCGGGCTTTAATCGTGCCAGTCGCTTGGGTTCATCTGCGGCGATGCCGATGTACTGCACCGTGTCCGGGGGCAATGCCTTCTGATATGCCTTGATCGGCGGCAGCTTGCAATCCCGCTGAATTGTACAGCGCCCACTCAGAGGGAATCCCGAAAGCATCCCCTTGGTTTTTCCTCGTGTGACAACATGGTAAAAGCAGGATAGATAGGTCTTTTCGGAGCGCAAAACCCGTGTTGGGATGCCGCGCTGTTCAAAATACGGGATTGCCGTTTCGTGGATAAATCGGTTGTGTTCGGGCAGCTCGCCGGATATTTCCTCGTTGAACATGACCTCGCAATACACAAGTTCGTCCAGCGGTTCACCATGCTGCAAGGCCAGCAACGCGGTGGCGATACTGTCTTTTCCGAAACTGCAACTTAAAATGTGTTTTGCCATCTTCTCTCCTATAAAAATAGGGAGGGCCACGCGGTCCTCCCTGTAAAAAAGTATATTTCATTTTCCGATTATTTCTTAGTCCTCGGTGTCCTCGTCATCATCGTCACGGGGCGCAATATCTTTGCGGCGGGCGCTCTTGTGGACCAGAACGGCCAGCCCTGCAAGAGAGATTCCCGCAATCGCCAGCAGCAGTCCCAACGAAGAATTGTCGCCGGTCTTAGGAATCGTCAGCAGCGGCGTGGGTGTTGCAGTGGGTGCAGCGGGCACGGGTGTCGGCGCTGGGGTCGTGTTCGGCGTGGGCTGCGGAGTATGGTCCGGGGTCGGCGTGTTGTCGGGGGTAGGTGTCGGTGTGTCCTCGCGGGCATCTTTCATTACCACGGTCTGCATCTCGCCGGTGGGCAGAACGGTAAAGTCGATACTTTCTGCAACCTTGTAGCCGTTGGGTGCGGTGATTTCCGTCAGTGTATAATCTCCTGCTGGCATCTTTTCCACATAATGTGGTCCGTTTGTGGAAATCCAACGGTCAATCTCGGTGCCGTCCTTGTCCTTGATAACCAGTTCTGCGCCGGGAAGTTCTTCGTTGGTGGTGATGTCTACCTTGGAAATTTTTACCTTGATGGTATCATCAAACATTTCAAAGGTCTGCACCTCACCGTTGGGCAGCACCTCAAACTCCATGCGCTCCGCAATGGCATAACCGTCCGGGGCAGTCACCTCGGTCAAGGTATACTTGCCAGCGGGCAGCTTCTCCATGTAGTGCGGTGCATCGGTAGAAATCCAGCGGTCAATTTCGCTGCCTTTTTCATCGGTAATGATAAGTTCCGCGCCGGGAAGTTCTTCATTGGTGGTAAGGTCTTTCTTGGAAATCTGCACCTTGGTAATATCATCCTGCATAATAACGGTCGCATCGTCCAGCAGTTTCCAATCATCCCACTTCCAGAACAAAATGTTCTTGGTGGTCAGATAGTAAACTTCGCACTCCTCCAGAGGATTGCCGTCCCTATCGAATTTCTGAATCAGGCGGAAAGTAATATCATTGGCCAGTGCGTACCCACCAGCGGCGCGGATCTCCGTCAGTGTGTAAGATTCACCGAAATGCAGCCCGGTCACGCGATGCGGCTCATCGGTGGACACCCATGTGGTTACGGTATTGCCGTCCGTATCCTTGATAGCAAGTGTAGCGCCGGGCAGTTCTTCATCGTTGGTAAGGTCGCGCTTGCTTACCCACATTTCCGTAGGCTTATTGGAACAAGTGTTATCCAGCACCATAATAGCTTGTCCGTCATAGGTGAAAGTAACCTCCATCGGCTCCTCGTTGACATAATAGCCGAGAGGGGCGCGGAGTTCCTTGACGATGTAATTACCGCTGTTGGTGGTGGCGTCCTTGCGGATGCTGCTGCCGTAATACTCGCCGCGAATGGGAATATCGCAGTCAAAATAGGTGTAGCCGTCTGCGCCGGTTTCGGGGCTGGTGGCGACCAGTTCGCCCGCTGCAAACAGCAGTTTGCCGTCAACGCTGTAAATATCATCAGCCGTGTACAGGTTGAATACTGCACCGGCAAGGTATTTGCCGGTTTCGCGGTCAACCTTGTAAACGCCGACTTTGGCTTTTTCGCGGTCATTGTAGAATTTCAAGGTCTGCTGCTCGATGAAATCGGCGTTGGCATCCTTGCTGCGCACGACCTCAAAACTCTGGGAAGATGCAGCGCCATCATATTTGGCAATGCTCGTGGCCATAACCACATCGTTCAACTGGGCATCCCAAACGAAAGTGACATCATAGCTGTCAGAAGTGCCGACATAGCCGTAAGGCGGTTTGGTTTCCTCGATATGGTAGCTGCCCAGCGGCAGGGTCACGCTGACTTCGCCAATCGTGCCGTCATGGATTACAGACAGGAAATCGTAGGTGGCCTTAGTGCGAGCCGGGGCAAAGGTGGCAATATCCGCGCTGCCGTTGCCGGTAGTGACTACGGCGACTACATCGCCCTTGGCATACCAGAGCGTGCGGTTGCCATAATTGTCGGTCTGCCGATCCTGCGTATAAATATCCTCGGCGGCTGTGATGGTATACTCCGCACCGGCCAGCGGGCGGGTTTCATACACGAAATTGCCGTTTTCGGCTTCACCGGTCATCCACGGGTCAAGTGCGCCCGCTTCTGTTTCCCAGCCAGCTAAGACTTCGCCTGTTTTGCGGATCGTCAATTTGCCCAGCGTCTCATGGTTAGAGTAGTTTTCACCAATCACAAGGGTGTCCATGCCGTTCTCGTTTTTGTTGCCGGTGGCTGCATAAATGCGGTCTGTGGTGATTTCAAAATCTACATAGTAGCTGCCATCGGCATCATCGGCAAGGGCCCCGTTTTCGTACCCGGCAGAATCCAGCCATTCGTTGTAGAATCCGTTCGGGCCGGAGACTTCTACAATGCGATACTTGCCCAACGGCAGCTTTTCGGGCAAGGTCAGAATGCCCTCGCCGTTGGTATAAAAAGTGGTTACATCTTTTGTCAGATGGCCGTTGACAGTATCGGTCATTGTGACGAGCTTCGGGTTGCCGTTGCTGTCATAACGATAATGCCCCTGCTCGTCCAGCCAGTAGATTTGGAAAGCGGTGTCGGGCAGCAGTACCGGTTTGCCGGTTTCCTCGTCAACTTTGGTGATGCGGAGATAAACTTCGATTTCCTCGTCCAGTACGGTGAATTTCTGATAACTGTCAGAGCCTGTCATTACGCTGTCCTTTGGGGTAGCCATAGCGCCCCATGGGTTGTTATCCTGTTCGGGGTCAACGGTGACAATAAAAGGCTCCGCTTGGAACAGGTCGTGCGGTACGGTGGTTTCCACGACCAGATAAGTGCCATAGGGTAAACCCTGCACACGAATATTCCCGGTGTCATTGCTGAAGATTTCGGCAAGCTGGTATTCGTTGGCGCTGCCGGTGGGCTGCCAGCCATCGCCCTTGCCGTTCTTGTTTTCTCCTGCGGCAGTCAGCGTTTTGTTGTACGCGGCAATTTCGTCAGCGTTGACCTCATAGGTCTTTGCGATGGCCTGCGTTTCCGCAGAAAAATCCCACTTCGGATGCTCGTTATCGTAGGTCTTATCAATGTAGGCATCCAAAATGCTTTGCAGGGTGTAGCTGCCGCTGCGGGTCTGCTCAAACTGCTTCAGTTTGGACAGGTCGGACACAAGGAAGAATGTAAAGCCTGCGCCCTCCAGTTCCAGTCCGTTGCTTTGGCCGCTGGAGGATACGATTTTACTGATTTCCACATTGCCTTTTGCTACTTGGTCTTGGCTCTCGGCCAGCGCATTGTCAGCATGGATGTGGTAATTGGCGCTGTAACTGGTCTTGTCGATCTGTTCACCGGCTGCCTGTCGGTTGTCGGCAAAGGTGGTCTTTTCTACATACCAACCCTCATCAGAATAGGCAGGCGTGATGTAGTAATTATGCTCATCGCAGAGGTAGCCATCTGCAAAGGACAGGTAATAGGCATCGTAAGTCCAAGAGCCATCCAACGCTTTACCTTTAGAGACTGTAGAAAACTGGTTCTTGTACACCCAATCCGTGTACTGCCCGCTGCCGTTCTTGGCAAGCGCGGCGGTCTGCCCGGTGGCTGCCTTGGTGCGGCTGTCCACGGTGGGATAGGTGCCGGAAACAGCAAGAGCGCCGTCACGCAGCGGGATAACCACGCCGGTGGAGCGCTCTACGACATAATATTTGCCGAGGTACAAATTGCTGAAGCACAGCCAGCCATTCTCGATTTTAGCGCTGGCTACAAGGTGGTCTTTTTTCAGAACGGGTAAATAATCAGACACCCACTGCCCGCTGTTGTCGCGGATGGTCGTGTGCCAGAGGGGGTTGCCGTCTGCATCCACGATTTTGGAATAGTCCACAACACCGGTCACGCCGTCCGGGTGGGTGATGTCCTCGGCAGCGTAGAGGTCGTACACGGCACCGTCCAGCGCGGCGTTGCCGTGATTTTCAACGTACTTTGCAGCATCCAAGTCCGCCTTGGAAATGCTGATTTCGCCCAAGGCGCGGTCATTTTTCATAACGCCGTCTGTGGGCGTGATTGTGTAGCTGTCCTCATTGGCCGCCTTGCCGCTATTGTCGGTGTTATAAGTGCGGCTGGGGTCTTTGGCAGTGTCGTAAATGGTAACGGTAGTTTCTACACCTGTACGGGTGACAAGTTTGGTGCCGCCTTTGTCGGTAGTGGCAATGTCGGCATTGTAGTCAGCGTTGTCCAGCCAGATTACAGAATTGTCGCTGTCCTCGGTGATTTCGATATAGTAACCGCGCTTGCCCAGCGGAGTGTTGGCTATGCCGGGATCATTGATGTCTGTCCAATCGCCAAAATAGCCTGTGGGCGCTTTGCTTTCCACAAGGATAAACTTGCCCTGATTGCGCTGGGTGTAATACAGCGTGTGCCGCATGGAATCCGTGGTCGCATAGGCCGCACTGTTGATGACCGCATAAGTGCCATCGCCTTGGCGCTGCACACTGTAAGTGTTGTAGCCGCCGGTGGGCTGGTATTTGCCGGTCACCACATCCCACTGATAGATCTCATACTGGGCATCGGCTGCGATCTGGCTGCCGGTTTCGCTGTCGGTTTTCTTGAGGTTGACCTGCAAACTCCACTCGTCATTTTTCATAACATAGTCGTTGTTGGTGTTTGCGGGTACCGAAATCGTTTGGCTGCTGCCGTTCGTGCCCCAGTACTTGCCGAATCCATACGGTACTGTGCTTTCCTCATAGCGGAACTGGATGCTTCCCAGCTGCGCTTTGGCCGCTGCTATAGCATTGTTGACAGCGTTCTGGGCCTCACCCTGCAATTCCGCCATGGCCGCGTCGCGGGCGCTGTTGGCGGCCGCATCAGCAGCCTCCTGCGTGGTGAAAGGACCAACCTGTCCGTTGCGAGTGCCGGAGGTTTTGGTAACGGCATAGTGCAGACTCCAGCTTGCGGCTGCGTCGCCGCCGTTCTTCTGGTAGTTGTCATCGACGGTATGACCGCTGGTGGTCACAGTTTGCTTTCCGGCAGGGCTGATAGACCAGCTGCCGCCGTCGATGCTGCCGGATTTGGTGATGGGCTCGATCTCGATGGTCGCGCCGTCCACTTTTTCCTGCGTTTTCAGCTGGATCTTATCCGCGCGGATTCCATAGGAAAAATCAAAACTGCCGCTGGCGGTCTGAGCAGGTGCCTCCCAGCTGGCATAGTATTCCTGCACAACAGGTTCCGGCTCAGGTTCCTCCTCACCGATCTCAGGACCGATCAGGGCAACGGTCTGCCACCCTGCGCGACCGGGATTATAGATGTAGGTGTAATATCCGCGGGCGGAGGCATAGGTTTCGACGCCGTTCAGCAGCTCGTCGGCAGAGGCAAGATAGATTTCCGCGGCGGTGCTTTCGGGGAAGTTTTCGATAATATACATCTGTACATCGTCATAAATTGACGCACAAAAATCCAAAAGAGAGGTTTCTTCACCCTCGTCCGCGGAAAAAACTGCGGGCAGATCCTCTGCATCGCTCAAAGCGAGCTGGTTCAAGCCGCCCCAGATGCGAATCTGGTTGCCGTAGTGGTCGCCGGGGATGCACTGGTCTGCACCAACCGTGGAAGTGTTCACATAGGTGTATGTCGGGCATCCAGCAGGCTGACCGTTGGCACCGTGGGTGCAGCAGTAAGCGGGTTCGCCGTTGAACCAAATCAGCCAAGTGCCGTTGACCTTGGCAACCTTGGTGATCTTGCCACTTGTCACCGCAGGGGTGGGGCGCTCGGCGAGGGCAGTGATTTCACTGTCAGGGAAAGGATACTCGGCTGTGGCATTGCGGTCGATGGTCACCTGTAAGGTTTTGGTCAGTGTGCTGCCATCGGGCGCAGTGTAAACCAACTGTGCGGTAAAATCCGCGTCCGCCTGCACATACACACCCAGCACAGCAGCGGAAGTTTCGCTGTATTCATTGTGCAGCAGGCTTTCAGCATCCTCGGCGGGTGCGCCGTAGTAGTCCAGCAGGGTCACACCGTCCGGCAAAATCAGATCAAGGGCACTGCCATCGGCAGGGTACTCCACCTGTGCCAGAATGGGAACAAAGGCATAGTCTGCGCCGTCCAACAGGGGCGCGGCCATGGTAAGACCGTCATTGTCCAGTGCAGCGGCGGTCAGATAGCTGTCGCTGGTTTCTTCCAGTTGGCTTTCGGGCCACTCGCAAATGCCGATTTTGGTTTCACCGGTGGCAACCGGCAGACCCTCGCTGCCGATATAGGAACCAATGGGTGCGTTGGGGAGGTCGGTGTACAGTTCCGCGCCGACAACGGCAGCAGGGATTTCTTCTTCAGCAGGCTGCTCTTCTGCCGTTTCCGGGGTGGCTTCGGTTACATCCTCGCCGGGGTCGGGGCTGCTGGCATCGGTCTGCCCGTTGTCTGTTTCAGACGGCTCGGTCTGCTGCTCCATCTGCACGGTTTCCTCGGTGGGCTGCGGTGTGGGTTCCTCCGCAAACGCTGCACCGGGCAGCATGGAGCAGAGCATTACCGCCGCCGCAAACAGCGCGGTAACGCGATGCTTTAATTTATAATGTGTTTCTTTCATTGTGAAATCCTTTCAAAACAGAGATTTTTTCACGAAAAAAAGCGCCTGCAAAATGCAGACGCTGCGGTTATCTTTCGAGGGTATCTTGGGCGGGCTGGCCTTTTGCTTTTTCAAATTTTCGCACTTGGTTTACAAAACCGTCCAATAGGCAGGTATGCGCTTGTAGGTCAGCGTAGTAACAGGAACGGTCAAATCCACGGCAATCCATATCTTTGATCGTGCGAATGGAATCTGCCCATTCTCTATTTGTGCGCGAAATGCGACCATCTCCATCACGGGTTTGAATGGCCGCTGCCAACACATATTTTGTGCGTTCCAAACCATATTCCGCCACTACCTGTTCAACAGCGCCAGCGCCCAGCCGCATACCATCAAAGCGCTGTGCAAGCGCTGCGTCAATTTCATCCCGACACCTTTCATTCAAGTGGTAAGACGCATGGTACTGCTGCAATTCGCCGTGTTCGCGGGCATAAGTGACGGACTGTCGATATACTTTGGGTGGGTTCTGCTGCTGCTCCTTTTTCAGCAAGTCATCTGCACGGTCTTCCACGCACTGAGCCACAATGCTCATATAATCGGTTTCCAGCTTGGAAAAATCCTTATACACATCCGCCAGCGGCGCGGGAGATTTCAGCAGCGCCCGCACCTGCGCAAGGGTGAGGTTCATTTCTTCCGTTGCCAGAATAATGTCCTCACGGACGCTGTACTCGTAGGCGTGGTGTAGTATTTCTTCTGGCGGCTGTGCGGTCAGCCATAGGCAATAGGCGCTCTGTTCCACCCGCATTTTTTCGCAGAGCTGCTCCTGTAGGGTCATTCTTTTACCTCGCACACCAAAGAATTGGTTTCCAGCACATGACGCCAAAAATCGACCTGCCTGTCATAAGACATATTTTCATAGCAGACATCAATCAGCGTTGCATACAGCTTTTCCTCATCTTCAGGGGAAATGGCAAGAGAAATATTGTTTTGCGAACAATAGCACAGGTAATCAACAAGGTCGCCCATAGTATCTGCACCGCTGTTCTCCAACAATTCTTCCCACTCGTGCGGAAAATCGAGATCTTCCAGCACAATATCCACCGTGTCGTCACACATAGGAATGCTTACGGTTACTTCCTCTCCCGGATGCGGGCTGAAACAGTCCAAAATAGGTAAACAGCCAGCGTGTCCGGCTGCATCTGCCAGCGTGTTTGCCAGCAGACTCATCATTTCATCGTGCGTCATAAAATCCTCCGAAGCAGATAAGATTCCACAAAAATTACGACTGCATACTGAATAAATCACTTCGTGTATGCAAATCATTCAACATCTCTCCATTCCAAGGAGTTGTTTTCAAGCATATCTTCCCAAAATACCATCTTGCCGTCCATGTCCATATTTTCATAGCAGATTTTGAGCAATGCAGTAGAAAGAACATCATCGGCACTTGAATTTTCGGATTCGTTTTTGTTCAGATAATCGGCAACGTCTCCGATCGTTTCAGCACCGATTTTTTTCAGCAATGGTTCGCACTCTTCCGGCCAGATTTCGCTGCCCACCGGCATGATGCGCATAACAGCGTCAACAGGATACTCTATGCGAGTTCTATCTTCCTCGCACTGTGAGAAACCGTCTATAACGCTAATACAGCCCTCATACCTTGCCTTTGTAAGCAGGGTCAACGCTAATTCTTCAATAAGCTCGTCATAAATCATGTTTTCCTCCAATAGAAAAAGCGCCCACAAAAGTGAGCGCCCAGATAAAATATTCGGTTATGAGAACACCGGCAAACTTCCGTTTGCTGCATCTGTTTTCAGAATGGTGATCCAGTTGCTTTTGCCGTAGAGAAACCGCACGATATGCACGGTTTGCGTGGCATCGTCCACCGTATAGAACGCAAGGTAGTTCATAACGATGGTGAAGCGGATTCCCCATAGGGAAAGCAGTTTGTCGGAAACGACTTCAAATTTGTGCGGGAATTCTGCCAGTGCTCCGATTTTTTCGTCGGCCACATCCAACAGCTTGTCGGCGGCAGTTGGATTTTTTAGCACGAGATCGATATAGTCGTAGGCGTTCGCCATATCGCGCTCGGCGGCTTGGGTGACATGAATGTTGTATTTCATCTGCGCTCCCTGCGGTGGCGCAAATCAGCCATAACATCGGCAAAGGGGCGCGTGTTCCCGGCTTCCACATCGGCAAGACCCTCTTGCAGCTTGCTGTACAGTTCAATGCGGCCCGCCATTTCCTCGTAGGTTTCCATGCTCATAACGGCAAGGTCGCCCTTACCGTTTTTGGTAATAAAGACCGGCTCGTTGTAGGCATGGCAGTAAGAGGAAATGTCATTGTAGTTGTTTCTCAAATCTGCGCTTGAACGAATGTTCGGCATAGATAGCACCTCTCTTTCATACAAAAATTATATCATAATTTGTGTATGAAAACAAGTAGGAGTTTTAGTTGAATGTGACAGTCCAGTAGGTATACTGGCCCTCGGCGGTGGAGCAAAACCAACAGCCGACACCCATGCTTGTAAAGCTGGCGTTGGTGATGTTGGCATAGTGGGCAGGACTGTTCTGCCAATAGCTGCATACGCTGCTGGCCGAGCCGATAGGACCGGCTGCGCAGATTTCGCTGCGGGTAGTCATGCCGCTGTGGTCGAACGCACCGCCCGCGACAAAACTTTCGCAGCGGGCATCTGCCGCCGCGCTCAGCCCGCCGTCCATTGCCAGCGGGGAAAGTCCCGCCGCCGCACGGATGGCGTTGATGTTCTCCTGCACGGCCCAGTATGCGCTGTCGCTGCTGTCGATGCTCCACCATTGCTCCGTACCGGCTGCAAGGTCGAATGGCACCGCACCATAACTCATACTAACCTGTGCCGGAGCGGCGGCTACGGTTTCCTCCACCGGGGCTTGCGTGGGTTCTGCGGTGGGGACTGCCGTAGGCTCTGCTGTCGGCGCGGGCGTGGGGGCCTGTGTCGGTTCGGGTGTCGGCTCAGGGGTTGCTGTCTGCGCAGGTTCGGCAGTTGCAGCAGCTTCCACCGGCTGAGCATTTTCTTCGGTGGCCGGTGAGATTTCCACCAGTGCAGCCGGTTCAGCCGCAAGAGTTTCATCCGCTGCCGATGCACACCCGGACAGCGCCAATACTATGCCCAATGCAACAATAGATTTTTTCATAAAAACTACTCCTTTCATCCTTGGGGTGGTCGCGTATACGATTGGTCTTTCTGACTTTAATCATAGAATTTATCGTTCCTCCTGTCCACGCTGTCGATTGTCGGTCTGACACTGTTGTTCCGGCTCGGTGTCGGTCACAATGTCTTTGTCGTTCATGTTCAGCAGTCCCTCCAGCACCGCAAGACGCTTACTCTTTTCAGTCAGTTCCGTTGCCTGTGGAAATGGCCGCTTGACTTCTTCCTCGGCGCTGGCAAGCTGCTGTTCCAACTGGATTTGCATATTGCGGGTCTTTTCAATGCTCGGTTCAATACCATTTGCCAAATTGGAAAGGCGTGTCAGATTGCCTAGCACATCAGCTCCCAGCTGAGTGCTATATGTACCAGAGCCAGCCAATCTTGCATGGTACTCGTTGCCAAAAGGCAGATGTTGGATTTGCAGTTCCATACCCTTGAAATACCCGATAGGTACGGGCTTTTCGCTATTCAGTGCCAAGCCCAGCAGACCTAACAGGGCTTTCCCCGCAGGTTCTTTTTCGTAGTAAACTTTCTTTTCCAACTGGATACAGAAAACATCTTTGCCGTCCGCATCCACTACGGAGTGTTCCTTTACGGTGGCGGCGTCTACCGTGGCATTTTCAATCTGTTCTTTGCATTTTCGGATTTCAGCCGGGAAACCGATGGCAATTTTATTTTCCAGTTCATAACGCTGGCTGTCATGGGCAGCTTTCAGTGTTTTAAGACGGGTCAACTGCACGTCCAAGTCCATCTTTTCCTTGATAAGCGGATTGCCAGCCGCCAATGCCTTGACCTCGGCATAGGACAGCGCGGCCTCGTCCATATCATCGCAGCTGCGAGCCGGAGATTTTGAGGTCATGATCTGCCCGATGAATTTTTGCTTATTCTCGATAAGCTGCCATGAGTAGGCATCAAATGTTCCCTCCGTTACATAACGGAAAACATAGACCTCCTTATTTTCATTGCCCTGTCGTAATATTCTGCCCTCACGCTGCTCAATATCAGATGGCCGCCACGGTACATCCAGATGGTGCAACGCAATCAACCGCTTTTGGACATTGGTTCCGGCTCCCATTTTGGCGGTGCTGCCCATCAGAACGCGAACTGCGCCGCTGCGAACTTTTCCGAAAAGTTCCGTCTTGCGGGCATCGGTGTTCGCTTCATGGATGAAGGCAATTTCTGTTTCGGGGATTCCGCGTTCGATCAGCTTTGCTTTCATGTCATCGTAGACATTGAAAACGCCCGCCTTGGGCGTAGACAGATCGCAGAAAACAAGCTGCGCACTGCGTTGGGGCATGGTCTGTTCCCATATCTCAAAAATTTTGCCCACACAAATATTGACCTTGCTGTCAGGATCATCGGGTAAGTCGGGGTCGATCAAGCGCTGATCCAGCGCCAATTTGCGTCCGTCGTTGGTGATTTTCAGCATATTGTCCTCATAGGGCTTTACCATTTTATTGCGGATTTTGTCGGCTCGTTCGCCCAATTCTGTCACCATCTGCTTTTGTATTTCGGAGGGCTTTAGCTGGATGTTGGTCGGCTTGCCGCCCACAAGGGCAGGGACAGGTAATTTCAGCATATCTGCTGTTTGAATATCGGCGCATTCTTTGAACATTGCCATAAGTTCCGGCAGATTGAAAAAACGAGCAAAGCGTGTTTTTGTGCGGTAGCCGGTTCCCTCCGGCGCAAGTTCGATGGCTGTGACGGTTTCGCCAAAGGTGGCCGCCCAACTGTCAAAGTTTGTTAGGCCGTTGCGTTCCAAGGTGTACTGCTGCAAATAGCGCTGCATGGTATACAGCTCGGTCATACTGTTGGAAATGGGGGTGCCTGTGGCAAACGTTACGCCGCGTGCCCCGGTGATTTCATCAAGGTACTGGCACTTCATAAACAGGTCACTGGCCTTTTGGCTCTCGGTGGTGCTGATACCCGCGATGTTGTGCATCTTAGTAACGGTCATGAGGTTCTTGAAATTGTGTGCTTCATCGACCATGAGGGAGTCTGCGCCCAGTTCCTCAAAAGTCACCACATCATCCCGCTTCGGGGCGTCCAGCAAATTTGACAGCTTGGTTTTCAACTGCTTTTTCTTACTTTCCAACTGCTTGACGGTCAGACGGCTGTCGCTGTTGTCCATGCTCTCCAACTGCATCTCCAGTTCGTCAATTTGCTTGCGGATAAACTCGGCTTTTCTGGCATCGGAAAGTGGAATCTTTTCAAACTGGCTGTGACCGATTACCACAATGTCATAGTTGCCGGTGGCGATTTTGCCACAAAACCGTTTACGGTTTGACTTTTCAAAATCGCGCTGCGTTGTCACCAAGATGTTTGCGTTGGGGTATAGCTTCAGCGCTTCACTGGCAAATTGGCCTGTCAGATGATTTGGCACGGCGACAAGTGTTTTGCTGCATAATCCCAATCGCTTTTTCTCCATCGCGGCGGCGACCATCTCATAGGTCTTACCTGCGCCGACAGTGTGCGCCAGCAGTGTGTTGTGCCCGTACAAAATATGTGCAATGGCATTGCGCTGGTGGGGCCGCAGCGCGATTTCCGGGCTCATGCCGAAAAACTGGATGTGGCTGCCGTCGTACTCACGGGGGCGAATGCAGTTGAACTTTTCATTGTACAGCGCCACCAAGCTTTCCCGGCGCTCACGGTCCTTGAAAATCCAGTCTTTAAAAGCATCTTCTATCATCCGCTGCTTGGCCTGTGCTTCTTCGGTGGCAGGACCATTGAGTTTATGCTGCTCCTTGCCGTTTTCGTCATAGATTGTATCGTAAATTTTGGTGGCCCGCAGGTTGAGTGCGTTCTCCAACAAATGATAGCCGTTGATACGTTTTGTGCCGTAGGTGTTCGTGACGCGGATATTATCGTTGCCCTGGCTCTTGTTGGAAATATACCAGTTATTCAGGTATTCATTGTAACGGACAGCTATTTTCTGTTCGCGGTAGGTTGACTGAAAAAGTTCATCGGCAAACCGCTTGATGATTTCCGACCCGATCCATGTGACACCCAACCGGACCGTTATCTCGCCCGCCGTCAAGTCCTTGGGCTGCACCTGCTCCAGCGCTTCTACATTGATGCGGAACGCCGGGTCTTGGTCGGCTGCAACATGAGCAATGCGCAGCTTTTCGCGCACATTGCCGGATAAATACTCGTCCGCCATAAGGTAAACAGGGCTGCCGTCCTCCTGTTTGCGGAAAGGCTCTACAAAAATAACGCCCGCCAGTTCCTTAGCAAGCGTTGCTTCATCTTTCCCGGTAAGGTGCATCATGTAAGGCATATCGACCTTGGCACGTTCCCCGATGCTCAGTGCCAGAGCGTCCGATGCCGTGTCGGCGTGGTCGGGTATCTGTGCAGAGCGGATAGTCCTTTTGGTGAACATATCCGACTTGCTGATAAAGTTTCCTTTTTCATCGACATTTTCCAGTGAACACAGCAAATAGTAGCTGCTGTCATCCCGGAAAGACAACTCCGCGCTGCGGCTGTTGATTAGGCCGTGCTTGCCGCGGAAGGCATCATACTGGCGGTTAAGCTGGCCTTGCAGACGGTGGATTTCCTCGTCCGACAAGTCCTGCAACTGCGCATCGATCAGAGCGCGGGTGGTATCGCGCAGTTCCACCAGTTTGCGGATGCGCTCGGCAGATGCTGCGTTGGGATTACATTCCCGCATGACTGCGCCTTCGCGGTAATAGATTTTATCGTCCTTTACCGTGTAGCTGAAATTACGCACAAAGGGATCGGCATCAATGTACTTGGTGTCCTCGCCGCTTTCCTCCTGTATGGGAATTTCGGCTTTTGTCAGCGTGGCGGTCAAGTGCTGCATAGCAGTGTCGATTTGCGTTTCCAGCAACGGCTTTCCGAAACGGTCCACCGCATCGGGGTCTATTGGCTGGCAGGTGGAAGTCGGGCCATACGGACCGGAGACTATCTCCATTCTGCCGCAAATCATTTCAGGGTGCTCCACAAAGTAGCGGTTCATGGTAATGCCGTTGGCATCTTCTGCAAGGTGCAGCCAAGGCTCGTCCTGCTGGCGCAGCGTATCGCGCTTTTGCAGAAAAATTACATCCGTCATAATTTTAGTGCCGCTGCCCTTGAACGCATTGTTGGGCAAGCGCACCGCGCCGATAAGGTCGCAGCGCTCGGCAATGTACTTGCGGGCACGGTCATCCTTTTTGTCCAATGTGCCGCTGGAGGTGATGAACGCCACGATGCCGCCGGTGCGCAGCTTGTCGATGCTCTTGGCAAAGAAATAGTCGTGAATGGGAAAATGCAGCCGGTTATACTGCGGGTCATTGACTTGGAAATTGCCGAAAGGTACATTGCCCATAACGCAGTCAAAATAGTTGTCGGGGAGAAGCGCATTTTCATAGCCGGTTACTTGGATATTGGCCTTTTGATATAGCTGCTTGGAGATGCGGCCTGTGATGCTGTCCAATTCTACGCCGTAGAATTTGGCATCACTGCTGCCAAAATGTCCGTGTGCGAGAAATGCGCCTGTGCCCATGCTGGGTTCTAGGATTTTTCCGCCCTTTACGCCGAAGCGCTCCAGTGCGCGGTAGATGGGGTGGATAACGGTGGCGGGAGTATAAAACGCCGTCAGGGTGCTGCTGCGGGCAGCTTCATACTCAGATTCAGACAATGCTGCTTTCAGCTGGCTGTACTCGTTCGACCATGCACTTTTGTTCGGGTCGAATGCATCCGAAAGCCCGCCCCAGCCCGTGTACTGCGCTAAAATTTTCTGCTCATCCTCAAAAGCAGAGCTGCCGCCGTTCGCTACGCGCTGCTCAATTTCTTTCAGCTTTTGGATGGCGGCAATATTGGCTGCAAACTTTTCGCGCGGTGCTGTCGGCAGGTTGTCCAGATAGGGGGCTTCATAGGTAATGGGTTCGCGGTGGTAAGGTTCATCTTCTGCCGAAAGCCGTTCTGCATCCGCCATAACCTGCTCCACAAAGGGGCTGGGTTCTTCGATGACTTCGCCCACGATGGGTTCGGCAGTTTCTTCCGGCTGCTCTTGGCGGCTTGGAACTTCCGGGGCGGATAGTGCTGCATTTTTGGGGTTGGCCGCAAGCAGCCGCGCAAATTCTTCATGGCTGACGGCACGGCCTACCAGCGGGAAACTTTCATCCCGCAGATGAATGTTTTCTCTGCCGATTTCCTCGACGGTAAAGGGTCTGGCATCTTCCAGATAAACCGTGCTACCGATAGTTACAGGTGATTTTTCAATCTTTTTTGCAGTAGAATGATGATTTTCAAATTCCCCCTCGGCGGTATTGATAAAATCCGAGAAGGCGCTGTTTTCAATGCCCTGCGCAGCAAGCTCGTGGTTATCTTGGAAGTAGTCGATATGGACAATGTTACCGTCAACCTCATAGCGGATTTCGTTCCGCAGAAGATTGGCATACACTTGGATCTCGTGCTCATCGTCCTCGGTGGTAGAGTAAGCAAACTCCACGCGGGTCAAGTCGGAGAAATTCGGCTCGTTTAGCCCCTCATTCTCGCAGAAATCCGTGATGGCGTGTTTTGCATGGGCGAGTGCGGCATCGTTCGCTGCGCGGGCGGCTTGCTGTTCTGCTGCCCATGCCTGATAGGGGGCTTTTTCGGCATCGGTCAGATACTGGTCGTTGTAAACCAAAAGCCGCAGGCGTTGGGCAACCTCTTTCCACTTCAAAACGCGGCGATACTCGCCGTCCTCTGTACGTCGGGTGATTTCAAGATTTTTGCCCATGTGGTCAAGAAAGCCATGCCCACCATCACGGAAGAACCATGTGCCGCCGCCGATGCCGTATTCTTTTTTCAGCCAGCGGGCTTGATCTACCTCGATAGGAAGTACCTGTGCAGAGAAATATTGCTGAATGCGAAATTTGCTATCTTCAAACCCGCCGCCTTTGCACAGTGCATCGGTAATGTCCTGCTCCGTAATGTACTTGCCGGATGCGTCAATGACGGGCTTGTTCCACTTTTTGGCTTCTGCCGCAAGGTCAATATTTTTTGCTTGCTGCTCATGGCTCGGCAGCCCTGCCTTTTCAGAATCTTCGGGAGTAAGAGTAAGCTGCTCCATCTGCTGCTGCACGGGTGTAGCCTTGATGGGAACCATCAGACGCCCTTGCTCGATGAGGTCAGCAATCTTTGCGGCAACAGCATCCCATGTCAGATTGACCTGCGCTGTTTTGGTAAGATAGTTGCCCTCCCAAAGTTCAAGGTACATATCATGCCGGATAAAACCAACGGTATGGTCATCCACGAACAAATATGTATAAATTTGCTTGTAACAGTGCTTGCAAAAGGCGCTACGCTCGGCAAGGTCGGGATGCTCATTGAAATATTCCAGAATAGCCGCATTGTCGGCACGGCTGGAGGCGTCCTTCGCCAGCAAGCCTAGAATCAGTTCATCGCTCAGCGGCGGCAAATCAGAAATGGGCACAGAAAAAGCGGAGGGCGTGGTATCGCTCTCCGCTTGGGGTTCTTGTATTACAGGCTGTAAATCTGCTGCATCGCCAGTTCCTCGGCTTGGCTCTGCAAGGCGTTCATCCACTGCGTCCAGCCCATCGGGTCTGTCTGCCGGTTCGGGGCGGTGCTCTGCTGCATCAGCGTCTGCATCGTCTGCTCGATTTGCCGGTGTACTGCGTTGTCCATCTCCGCCAGATGCGGGTACAGCGTTCCCTCCAGCAGCATCTCGTCGAACACCACCGGCGCGTTCTCTCGCAAGAATTTCCGCCGCAGGCTGCCGTACTTGCCGATTTCCGGCATCGGCGGCTCGTTCAGCGTCAGCGCCGGGATTTGGTAGCCGTTCACCATCATGTACTCCATTGTTGACCTCCTTGGTGTTATTGGTTTCTTCCTGTTTGTCACCATAATAGCGGACTTTTTCGGCGCGTGCAACACTGTCGATTCCTCTCGTGATGCTACCGATCTGCTGCATGAGAGGCCGTGCCGCCTGTTGGCAAGCGCTGCCCAAACACAGAGCAATGCGGTTTGTATCAAACTGGTTCACGGATTCAAGGGCAGACAGGTCCAGCCGCGCAGTATCCACGCCGCAACGCAGCGCGGCCATATACAGACAGCTTTGGGTGATAAGCTGTAAAAATAGCTGCCGCTGTTCGTCCGGCTTGGCCCACTGTAAGCTGCTGCCGTCTATTGCTTTTCCCAGTGCGGTTGTGAACATAGCGCTGCGCTGGGCAACGCAGGATGTAGAGAGCATGAGGAGGGCGCTCTGGATGCTGTCGGCGTGATTATCCGCTACGATTTTATCCCAAACAGGCCGCCAGTTCTGGTCTGTAATGACCCACGGCAGCGCTTCTGGAATCTCTGCACGGGGGATGGTATCGGAAATGTCAAACAGATACCGCAGCCGGGAAGAATTGGCGCGAGTGTCAAATACCGCGATACCGTGTGCGCCGCGCTTGACCCAGCGACCCGCATTATTATTCCAGTAAGCTATGTCGGCCACGGCTGTGGCGGTGGGGCTTTGCTCGTGAATCAAAAGCTGGTTCGGGAAACTATAATTATAAGCAATGGCCGCTGTCCGCAAAAATGCTTTCCAACGGTCACTGCTCTCCGTGACGGCTTGCAGTTGCTTTTTGGCAAGCGCACGGATATTTTCGTATTTAGCCATAGGCTGCTCCTTATCGCTCGTGCTGTTCTGCTTTTGACAGTGTGGCATTTTCAAGTTCCGGCAACAAGTTATCTACCTGCTTATACCCAATCGGATGAACATAAAAAGCGTGTGTCTCGTTATCTTTGTGTGTCACAATAATATCGCTGACAGAGACGGAACGCATACTTTTGGCGTTTGGACGGTCATCCCGATTATGCCGTGAATAAATGCTGTCCAGCGTTTCCCAACGCTCCATCTGCCCCTTGTACACGAGTTCGTAGTCTTTTGCTCCGGCAGCGAGCCTCGCAGGAGAATACTCCATAAAAACAAGGTCTCGCCTGTTAGTTTGATAGATTTCATAAGGGATTTGCACTCGCTTTTCGCTGCGAAATCCCCACGGAAAATAGGTGTCTGAATCAAATTGGAGTGGCTCATCCAGTTCATCTGAGAATACAACCGGTGTCACTGGCCGCCCGCAATCCAAGGAATCCAGAATTTCATCCTTGAATTTTTCCACGCTTGTGTAAGGAACGATTTCACCGATCATCCCGCCTGCACCGAGATATTCGATGTAGCCGACTACTTTATCTGTCTTTTCTTCCATTATCTTTCCAACCTTTCCCAAAAAGATAGTTTGTTCCCGTAGCGTTCATCCTGCGGGCGTACCTTTGCGGCGGGCAGTTCACCGCTTGCCATATCTTCGACTTGCGGTAGAAAAAGTAGACGGCTGTATCGGTCTGCTTGGTCTTTGGATAAGCCCACGACTTTATCACCATTTAGCCCGCAGATGAGAAATCGCCCGCGCACGGTAATTCCCTCGTCATTGACCTGTCTGTTATATTTCAGTCGGCTTTGGGCTTTGCTGCATATCAGCCCGATGCGAGGTGTGCCAAACGGTTTTAGGATTTGGCTCTCGCCTTCAATAACTTCGGAAGCAGCCGCTATCGCGCTGGGAAAACCCGCTTGATAAGGGCAGTAGCCGGGTTCAACAACTAATAATCTTGTCATCGGTGTCCCCCTCATCTGCTGCCGTGCTGGTGGGCGCGGGCATAGTTTTCCAGCAGTTTTACGATAACCTGCTGCATCTGGTCGCTTGTAAAGCCTTTCGGAAAGTATCGTTCAACTTTTGCAACGGGAATCATAAGCTGCGGGTCACGCGGCTTTACACTTGGCGGCTTGGCGGCCATAATATGCTGGATTTTTTCTGGTGTCAGTACGCTTTCCTTGCTGGCCTCCTTGAGTTTTTGTGCTTGTGACAGTGAGGGGGTACAGCCCTCAGATTCCATATAAGAGAGGAAGTCCTCTTGTTCTTCTGGGGTAAGGTAGCTAAGTTCTACGGCGGGAGTGGTTTTTAGCTTGCCATCATCCACCATTTTCATAAGTTCGGGGGTGAGTTTGTTCAGACGGATAAAGCGCTGGACTTGCCGCCCGCTTTCGCCGCTTGCTTGACCGACTAAATCGGCGCTTTCAAAATCCCCGACAACTTGTCGGGAATTTTCTTTTGACGGTCTACCAGCTTTTCTACGAATAGCTTCCAACTTCATTTCATAGGCTTTCGCCTTTTCGCTCGGCAAAATATGCTCTCGTTGGCAGTTACTGTCCACCATCAGAATAATAGCAGTATCGTCGTCCATATCCCGCACAATGCAGGGCATAGTTTCCACGCCAGCCCGCTGGCTGGCATGACAGCGGCGGTGGCCCGCTACAATTTCATACCCACCATCTTTCCGAGGGCGGACAATGGCAGGGGTCATAACGCCGTATTCTTTTATACTGTCCACCATTTTGTCCATTTCGTCATCGTCACGGACTTGAAAAGGGTGATTCCGAAAGGGATGCAGTTCCGTCAGCGGCAAAATTTGGATTTTCTCTAATTTTGCGTCCTGCCGTTCCTGCTCACTCGAAAAGAGATTATCGAGTGAGGGCAGATTGATGTTGCTGCCGTACTCTCTCATTCTCCGTCACCTCCTTGGCAAGCGCTTTGTATGCCAAACTGGCCGGGCCGTTGGCATCGTAGGTCAGCACGCTATGTGTACTGGCAGCGCTTTCTGCTGTGCGCGTACTGACCGGGATTTCTGCACGGTAAATTTTCAGCGCGTGACCGTAGGCACTGCGCAGGGCAGCACACACATCTTTGGATAGGTTGGTGCGCTTGTCCACCATCGTCAGCACAATGCCGTCAATATCCAGCCGGGGATTGATACGGCGCTTTACTTGGTTGACGGATTTGAACAGGGACACCAGGCCTTTGAGGGCGAAATGCTGTGCCTGCACAGGAATCAACACCCTGTCAGCCGCAACAAGCGATGCCACGGTGATGATGCCCAGCGAGGGCATACAGTCGATCAAGCAGTAGTCATATTTATCCCTAAACGGCTCCAGTGCCTGTTCCATGATTTTCTCGTGCGCCATAACGTTTACAAGGCTCACTTCCATATCGGACAGACCAATGTCGGAAGGAATGAAATCCACCTTTTCTTCATGGTGAATTACCACTTCTGGCGACTTTTCGTCCTTGATAACAGATTCCATTAGGTCGCTGATTGTTGCGCCGTTTTCGGTGCCCGCATAGCCGAGATAGCTGCTCAAATCGCCCTGCGGGTCGGCGTCCACCAACAGCACCTTGTAGCCCATAGCCGCCAGTGCTGTGCCGAGGTTTACTGTGGTGGTCGTTTTGCCCACACCGCCTTTTTGGTTTGCAACTGCAATAGTTTTCATGTTCCGCTCCTTTACCGTTCCATGCTGATAAGTCTACGAGCCGCCAGCAGATAGTCGTTATAATCCTTGCCTATGGCCGGGGGCGCGTCCTGTACGATATATCCGCGTTCTGCAAGCTGTTTCGCAACAATTTTTGTGAAGTTTCGTCCGGGGTCGTCACGGTCAAAGCAAAGCGACACGCGCTTTACTTCGGGATGCTGCTGCAAAAAGTAGTCAATCGGCTGATGGTTCAACCCGCCCAGCGCCAAGTAGTGGACGCTGCGCCACGGGGAATCGTGTTTGTACTGCCGCAGCGTTGCGCCGGACATGGCATCAATGGGGGCTTCGTAGATTTCCACGGTATCGCAGTTTTCTGATTCGGCGGGAATCAGAAAGCCATACTGTTTTTGGCTGCCCGCGACATCTCCGCGAAAGCTGCCTTGACAGCCGCGCTGAAAAGCAGAGCGCGGTACACCTTCTGCGTCCTTGCCCACAAACACACAGTTGCGATAGCTGCCGCGTGTGGTTTGGTACAGGATACCGCTGTTCACGCAATAACGCAGTACCTTCGGACTGATACCGCGCTGCATCAAATAAGCGACTGCGGCTTCGGTGTTTCGATCTGCGGCTGGCAGTTCAAACGGACGAATCGTATGCTGCCGAGTAGGTGTTGCTTTAGCCGCCTGAATAGAAACGGGCATTGGAGTCATCGCACTCAACAGCCGTATTGCTGACACAAAATCCATACCCTCAACCTTCGTCAGATAGTCGATAGCATTGTTACCGCCCACACTTTGGGCGTACCAGTGAAACTTCCCATTCGCAGGGGTAATAACAAGGCTGCTGTGCGTTTTTGTGCGATATTCCTTGTCTGTTTTGCGGACAAGCTCGCCGGGATGGTAGGTTTCAAGGTACTGCATGACGCTGATACGCCGCGCAGCCTCGATGTTCTTCTGATATTTGCCCATGATGACCTCCAAGATTGTAATAAAAAAAGCACCTCATCTGCGAACAGGTAAGATGCTTGTAAGAAACGATATTCTCTTTTTCAGCTGGCTGTTTCTTCAGCCAGCTGGAGAGGGGGTGTGGGGGAGAGGAACACTGGGTCGGTATTCTACTAAAATGGTACACTTCCCCCTTGTTGGCGATATTGACATTCTAAAATGAACGATTTATAATGAGAAAAACGGTGGGGCATAAAAGCCTCGAATCCACAGTAGCTTTTTTCATCGCCAAAATCGCACCAAATGAGTCTTTTTTGGCGATTTTCGTCGCCAGCTTTTTTTCTGGCGACGAACCTGGCGATTTAGTCTGATTTTCACTACGAAATCGGACTAAAAACTCCGTCATAATAACTAATGCCTCTTGCTCGTGCGCCGATGCTATTTGTCACTGTTGCACAAGAAAAACGGGATTTTAAGATTTTCGTGATTCTCATAACCGCTTGGTCCCGGGTTCAAGTCCTGGATGGCCCACCACAAAGCACGAAGGTTTCGGCCTTCGTGCTTCTTTTTTTGCTCATTCGTACAGTTCCTTGCTCATCTGGTTGCGAATCTCATCACGCCGCCTATCGTAGACCTGCGTGTAGATCGCAAGGGTCGTGCTGGGCTGCGCGTGTCCGGCTTCTGCCAGCTTGCATCTATCAGCTTTTTTCTGGATTTCCACTGTCCGTGATATGATGCTTGCGACTGTGATGACATTGCCTTAGCGTAACCGCAGTATCAATCATTTTTTGCCATTTTTCGCATTGCAATCAAAGCTGCCAACATAATTAAAGGAAATGTGCATCCCGTCAACAAACCTACCTGAAGATTATCTCCTGCCTGCTGTGAAAAATATCCTACCATGCTCGGACCAAAAGCACCACCCATATCTCCAGCTACAGCCAACAGTGCAAACAAGGCTGTTCCTCCTTTTGGAATCCTCGGAACAGTAATGCTGATACTTCCGGGCCACATAATACCAACTGAGAAGCCACATAGGATACATCCAATCAACCCCAAAATCGGCATTGCAGATAGACCAGCCAAAAGATAGCTCAATACACAAAGAACTCCCGATACCAGCATAAACTTTGTCAAATCTATCTTTTCACCAAATTTGCCGTACAGCACACGGGCAATGCCCATTGTGATTGCAAACAAGCACGGACCCGCCAAATCGCCAACGGATTTGGTTAATCCTAATGCGGATTCTGCAAAAGCTGATGCCCACTGCGCCATTGCCATTTCAGAAGCTCCAGCGCAAATCATTAGGATAATTGCAACTCCAAAAATAGGCATCTTCAGCAATTGACGCAACGACATTCTCTGACCGTCCTCTACCAAATGCTCAATAGGGCAGGTGGCAAAATTGTAAATATTGTACAAAGGAATCATTGCCCACAAATAGGCTAAAATCCTCCATTTGTCAATACCAAAAACGGAAAAGAAAATTGTAGAAAGTAAAATCACGCCCACACTGCCCCAGCAGTAAAAGGAATGAAGTAGGCTCATCACTTTTTCCTTATGGTCAAAGGGACAGGCTTCCACAATAGGGCTGCACAACACCTCAACAAGACCACTTCCGAGTGCATAAAAAAACACTCCGATCAGTATTCCGACATATGGAGATATTATATTGGGCAAAACCGCAAGTCCGATCAACCCCAGACCTGCAAACAGCTGAGAAGCCACGATGGATTTTCGGTATCCAATAGAATCCACATATTTTGCACAAATTAAATCTACGCTTAATTGTGTTACATAGAATACTGCGGGAATTAAGGCAATCTGTCCCAGTGAGATGTTGAAATCTGAATGAAACGTCAAAAAAAGCAATGGTGCAAAATTAGCTGCGATTGCCTGTGTGATAAGTCCGAGATAACAGGCTCTTAATGTTTTTTTATAGTTCTTCATAGCACAAAGCCCTCCTTTCAAACTACATCGAATGATATCATGCTTTTATTTGGACAGCAATGGACTTTACCACGTTTTTATTGTATAATATCACAATACAAAGGAGGGGGGCATCATTGGCAGACACCAGCGAATTAAAAATCATTACAGATGAAACTCTCATGGAAAAAAGAACCCACGGACAATCGGTATTTCCGTTTCAATACTATCTAGAAGATATCTGGGACTTCGACTTCCATACAATCGGTTGGCATTGGCATCAGGAAATTGAATTTATATATGTGCAAAGCGGTGAAGTGCAATGTTATATCGGAAAAGATAATTTCTCGTTACCAGCAGGCAGTGGTTTATTTATCAACACGAAAATCATTCATCAATTAACAGCAAAACAAACCACATTGATTCCAAATATTGTTTTTTCCCCTTTGCTGTTGGCTTCAGAGGAGAGTTTGATATACCAGCAATATATTAAGCCAGTGCTTACTTCAGATATTGACTTTTTGGTTTTTGAGCCGTATACCCTGTGGCATAAAGAGATACTTTCTTTACTAAATCAGATATTTGAGACGCAGAAACAAGCAAATTTTAGGGAGCTGACAACCATGCGATTGTTGGCAACCATTTGGGAGTTGCTGTACGGAAATATGGAATCCATGTTTCTACAAAGACAAACCGTTAAAAGAAACAGCGATACGTCTCGCCTTCAAATGATGATGAGTTTTATTCATAGTCATTATGCCGACCAGATCCAACTTGATGACATCGCAGATTTTGCCCATGTAAGTAAGAACACTTGTATGCAAATATTCAAGAATGGTATCCGTCAATCTCCTATTTCTTATTTGATACAATACAGGCTGAAAAAAGCCGCAAAACTACTGGCAGCAACGGAAATGAAGGTTATAACCATATCAGAACAATGCGGCTTTCACGATGCGCCTTATTTTTGCCGTAAATTTAAAGAGGTTTACGGGATTTCTCCTATTGAATACAGAAAAAACAACCTCTAAATTTACATATCAACAGCAAGTTTTATCGCTCCCCCAATTATGCTTGTCATACTCATTCTGCGATACTGTTATGAATAAACCATCACATGCAAATCAATTTCTTCTGCCCGGTTATGGATGTTATTATATCGTTGTACCCATTCCATTTGACAGGTACACTTTAATTCCGCTGTCATGCCCTCGGTAGCTTTCATCTGTTCCATGATAGGAGAACAGCTCGCCCGACTGCCCGTAGAAGTAGTCCATCGTCATTTGGTGTGACCTCGGATTTTCAACTGTGAGTGCTTGTTCATGTGGAAAACCTCCCTTCCGATTTTTACAAAAGAAAAAGCTCACTTCCTTTTTTGAAAGTGAGCCATGTAAAAGCAAAATAGTAACAGTAAGTGTCGAGTTTCGTGCCCAAAAATTCTTGGGTACGGTTCTGGGTACAAAGAGCCATTTTAGACACGAAAAGACACCAAAAGTTACGTCAAAGTACACAAAGATGTTTTTTCGGAATTATGAGATAGTCACAAGATTCCACAAGAAAAATGAAATTTCAAAATTAGCGACGTTCTCATAACCGCTTGGTCCCGGGTTCAAGTCCTGGATGGCCCACCAAAGAAATGCTTCTGCCGTAAGGTGGAAGCTTTTTTTATAAAAAGGCCATGCAGGACTTGAAAGGACGGCCGAGCGAGAGCGAGGTAATGAACAGTCCAGTGGACTGTTCATTAGTCCGTGGGTGTTGGGCCCCTGGATGGCCCACCAAAGAAATGCTTCTGCCGTAAGGTGGAAGCTTTTTTATAGAATGGCAGACAGGGATATAAAAGCAACGACTTTGCCCCTCTCTATGAAAGCGACTGCTTGTGGCGTAGATTGCAGTTTTTTGGCGGTTATGCTATACTAAAATAATAGTGTGAAAATGGTTAGGAGAAAAAATAAATGAAAGCACAGCACAGCGGCCGGAGCTCATTTTCCGGCAAACTTGGCTTTGTCCTGTCGGCAGCCGGCGCCTCGGTTGGCTTGGGCAATATCTGGCGGTTCCCATACCTGGCGGCAAAATATGGCGGTGGAATTTTTCTGCTGATTTACATTCTGCTGGCGGTCACCTTTGGCTATACAATGATTATGGCAGAGACAGCGCTGGGACGGATGACCCGGAAAAGTCCGGTTGGGGCCTTTGCAGCTTCTGGAAAGGGACGCTGGCGTGCATTTGGAGGATGGATCAACGCGGTAATTCCCATTTTGATTGTGCCGTATTATTCGGTTATTGGCGGTTGGGTTATCAAGTATCTGGTGGGGTATATTACCGGTCATGGCAGTGAGCTGGCACAGGATGGGTATTTTTCCTCTTTCATCGCCAATGGCGCTTCGGTGGAAATCGTATTCCTGCTCTTTACCCTGCTTACACTGGGCATCATTTTTGCCGGTGTCCGCAATGGTGTGGAGCGTGTTTCCCGGATGATGATGCCGGTACTGGTGGTGTTATCAGTAATTATTGCAGCTTATTCAGTAACACGGCCCGGTGCGCTGGAAGGAGTGAAGTACTTTTTGGTACCGAATCCGGCCAATTTTTCATGGATGACAGTGGTTACAGCCATGGGCCAGATGTTCTATTCTTTGTCCATCGCAATGGGTATTTTAGTAACATTCGGCTCTTACATGAAAAAAGATGTGTCCATTGAGGGATCTACCAAGAACGTTGAGATTTTTGATACGCTGATTGCAATGATGGCCGGGTTGATGATCATTCCGGCGGTGTTTTCGTTCTCTGGTGGTGACCCGGACACCCTGCAGGCCGGTCCCGCACTGATGTTTATTACGATCCCGAAAGTTTTTGAAAGCATGGAACTTGGTTCGCTGGTGGGCGTGCTGTTCTTTGTGCTGGTGCTGTTTGCAGCGGTGACAAGCTCTATTGCATTGACAGAAAGCGCAGTATCGACTTTTGAGGATGAACTGGGATGGAGCCGCAAAAAGGCTGCGGCAGTGATTGGGATTATTATGGTGCTGCTTGGAAGCTTGTCGGCGCTTGGCTATGGCCCGCTGTCGGGCGTGACCGTTATCGGGATGCAGTTCCTTGACTTTTTCGACTTCCTGACAAACTCAGTTATGATGCCCATTGCGGCCATTGCAACCTGCCTGCTGGTGACCAGCGTGATCGGCGTGGAAAAGGTTGAGGAAGAGGTGACCCAGAATGGTCAACCTTTCCGCCGAAAAAAGGTTTTCAATTTTATGATCCGCACCCTTTGCCCGGTGTTTGCTGCCATCATTCTGGTAAGTTCTGTGGCGAATGCCCTCGGGTGGATCTCGATGTAAAAGAATTTGATATTATCATACCATATGGGGAAATGGATTTACACCCCCTCAATATGATTTACAGGCGAAACCTTTGGCGGCCAGCGGTTGAAAAAGGTGTATACCAGAAAACCGGTGAATATCGCTATGCCGATGCTGCCGCCGATGTGTACCATTTTATCCTGGATAAGATGGTCGATACCCGCTCCGGCAGCGAATGGTTCTGACAGACAGATAAATACGGCACCCCCGCCCACAAGCCCATTGTAGAGCCGTGGAAGTGCCCTTACCACAATGGCCGGATGTGCATGGAACTCATGAGAAGGAACTCCGATGTCAATGTGTAAACTGCACTCTGAATTTTACCGCCAGCAGGCAAAGCTGGACGCCATGCTGACCCGCCGCTGCCATACCATCACCGAAGGCAAGAACGGCGAGGGCGCGACCTACATCAAGACGGCCAGGGGCTGGCTGCACATTGCCCATGGCGTGCGCAACACTGCGAAGGGCCTGCGCTATGTGATCTACCTGCTTGTGACCGATTTGAAAGAGCCCTGGAAAGTGATTGCCGAACCGGCCGGATTTTTGATCGCGCCGCGTGGCTGGGAGCGCGTCAGCGATGTTTCCAACGTGGTATTTACCAGGGGTGCTATTGCGGATGATGACGGTAAGGTGTATATTTATTATGCCGCCAGTGATACGCGCCTGCATGTTGCTTTCACGATCATTGGTCAGCTTTTGGACTTTGCATTCAAAAACCCCGCAGACCCGCTGCGCAGCCGTGACTGCGTGGCCCAGCGTGTGGCGCTGATCGAAAAAAATCAGACATATCTCAATCAGCAAGACCGGTAGTATCGTGTGCCCGTGGCCCCGGCGGGGGCATCCACCCTGGCGCAACCTGGCTGCCCATGCTGGCGCTGCTGGCTTTGCTGGTGTTGGATGTCAGCGTCGGCGCGCAGTTCCCAGTGCCGTGGGGCGAGCCGTTGACCCTGCGCGGTGCGGCTAGCTTTTGCCTGGATTTCGCCCCCCGCCCGGAAGTTGTGGACGGAATCTGGCAGCGCCCTGAATGGCCGTGGAAAACCCTGCCCGCGTCTGATTCTGCAGGGGCTGGAGGAGACTGCAGCCTATCAGGATGAGGCAGGGAAACGGTACACCGGCTTTATGCTGCAGACCATTGGTCTGCCTCTGCCCGGCGATTACGGCCAGGTGCCCGCAAAGCTGTGGTACCTGCACAAAGTGTAATGCGCAAAAATTGTGCGTCAACCTGAAAATGATTCCGCGATATGACCCTATCATTTTATAATGTGCTGTGATATAATGAGGTAAATCGACAATGTCAATTCTAAAACTGACCCCATCCTGCAAGGATTACCTTTGGGGTGGCAGCCGCCTGCGCACCGACTTTGGCGTGCAGAGCGATTTGAACCCGCTGGCGGAAGCCTGGGTGCTTTCCTGCCATCCCGATGGCCCCAGCTATCTGCCGGACGGCACCATGTTGGCAGACTACCTGGCCGCCCACCCGGAAGCGGCGGGAACAGACTGCAAAAAGTTTGAAATGTTCCCCGTTCTGACCAAGTTCATTGACGCCAAGAATAGCATTTCCATCCAGGTACACCCCTCCAACGAGTATGCGCTGGAGCACGAACACCAGTACGGCAAGACCGAGATGTGGTATGTGCTGGACTGTGAACCGGGCGCGTTCCTGTATTACGGCTTTGACCATGAGATCAGCCGAGAAGAACTGGAAGAGCGCATCCGGAACAATACCCTGACCGAGGTGCTGAACGCCGTGCCGGTGAAAAAAGGCGATTGCTTCTTTATCCCGTCCGGCACGCTGCACGCTATCTGCAAGGGTGTTGTGGTGGTTGAAGTGCAGCAGAACTCCAACGTGACCTACCGTGTGTACGATTACGGCCGCGTGGGGGCGGACGGCAAACCGCGCGCGCTGCATGTAAAGCAGGCGCTGGAGGTAATGCGCCGTACCCCGCCGGAACAGCATGATTTCAGCCCCCATCTGGCAAAGTGCGATTACTTTACCGTGGATGTGGTGGCAGGTGGTTACACCGGCACGGCGGACGAGACGTCCTTTGTTTCGCTCCTGATTACCGAAGGGGAGGGGCGCCTGACCTGCGGCGGCGAAACGGTGCAGGCAAAAAAAGGCGACAGTTTCTTTATCACGGCGGGCAGCGGCGCCTATGCTTTAACGGGCAGCTGCAAAGCCCTGCTGACAACCGTTTGATTATTACCAAAGCAGAGTGAACAAGAACCCCGGCCTGCTGTGCAGCCGCGTATGCGGAACGCCGGCTGCGCCAAAACGGAGGCAGGGGAACCATGAACACAATAAGCTGCGTTTCTCCTTCAAATCCCTGTCCGGATGGTTCCCGGGCAGGGATTTATTGTAGTTGGAAATAAAACACAAAAAATACAATTTGTATATTTATCGAAAAACAAAACAGAATGAGCGATACGCGCGGCGAAACGATTCGTCATAATATGCAAAAAAACACCTGCATATTTGTCAAACATGTCAAAAATTGACCTTGCCCCCGGTGGGGGAGTCTGCTATACTTGTGAAGCATGAAAAAATGAGAACCGGGCTGTCTGTGCAGCCCGGAAAAGCAAAAAAAGATAACGATAAGGTGTCTTGTTTCGCGCAGGGCGGTAGTGGGGGCACTGCCGGACAAAAGAGGAAAGCATAAATGAAACTGATATTTGAATTTGCCCGCATTGCGGCGTTCTGCTTTGCGGGGGAGGTTTGCCACCTGGTGCTGCCGCTGCCCATCCCGGCCAGCGTGTACGGGCTGATGCTGCTGCTGGCGGCGCTGCGCTTTGGGGTGGTCAAACTGGAGCAGGTGCGCACGGCGGCGCTGTTTCTGACCGGCATTTTCCCGCTGCTATTTGTTCCGGCGGCTGCGGGCGTGATGGATCTGTGGGCGGATTTACAGGCTATGCTGGTGCCGGTGCTGCTGGCCTTGATCCCCATTACCATTTTGGTCATGACGGTGTCCGGCTGCGTGACCCAGCGCCTGGCAGAGCGGAAGGAGAAAAAGCAATGATCACACAAGTTCTGGAATCTTCCGCCGTATGGGGCGTGCTGCTCACGCTGGCTGCGTTCGGCCTGGGGGTTCTCATCAACAAGCGCACCGGTAAGGCAATTTTCAACCCGCTGCTGTTGGGCACGGCGTTTGTCATCGTGGTGCTCAGCGTGTTGAACATCCCCTATGACACATACGCCGCCAGCGCTTCGCCCATCAGTTACCTGCTGCTGCCCGCAACGGTCAGCCTGGCAGTGCCGCTGTATGAAAAATGGGATCTGCTGTGCAAAAACCTGGTGGCCATTGTGGCCGGTGTGCTGGCCGGAGTTATGGCAAGTCTGTTCAGCGTGCTGGCACTGGCCCTGCTGCTGGACCTGAACCATGAGCAGTACATCACCCTGCTGCCCAAGTCCGTTACCACTGCCATCAGCATGGATGTTTCCCGCGAGCTGGGCGGCATTGCCACCCTGACGGGCGCCATTGTGATTTTGACCGGCATTGTGGGTGCGCTGGCGGCGGAAACCGTCTGCAAGGTGTTCCGCATTACCAACCCCATTGCCAAAGGCATCGGCATTGGTACGGCGTCCCACGCCGTGGGCACCAGCAAGGCGCTGGAAATCGGCGAAGTGGAAGGCGCGATGAGCGGCCTTTCCGTTGCTGTGGCCGGTATCATGACCGCCGTGCTTTGCCCGCTGTTCTCGGAATTGATTCACTAAATACAGAAGGCCCGCCCGCGCATCACCTGGTTTGTGGTGCGCGGGCGGGCTGTTTGTATGCCGCCGGACGGCGGAAAACGGCATTTTTTGCAAGTTTTTTGCCCGGCAGCGGGGGCAGCTCTTGCCGCGCGGCGGGTTCTATACTATAATAAAAATAAGCTGTTTGTATGTACAAAATACAGAGAAAAAAGCGCAGCGCCGCCCGGCAATAGAGGGCTGGAATGTGCGGCGCTGACGGAGAGAGGATCATAAAATCATGGGATTTTCGTTTGTGACAGAAATTCCTTCCCCGGATGTCATTCGGGAAAGGTTTCCCCTTGCGCCGGAACTGGCCGCCCGCAAAAAAGAGCGGGATGAAGAAATCAAAAAGATCATTACCGGCGAAAGCGACAAGCTCCTGGTCATTGTCGGCCCCTGCTCGGCGGATAACGAGGAAGCCGTTGTGGATTATGTGTCCCGTCTGGTCAAGGTGCAGGAGAAGACGAAGGACCGCCTGGTGATCGTTCCGCGCGTGTACACCAACAAGCCCCGCACCACCGGCGAGGGCTACATGGGAATGATCCACCAGCCGGACCCGGAAAAGAAGCCGGATATGCTGGAGGGAATTCTGGCTATCCGCCATATGCACATGCGCGTATTGCAGGAAACCGGCTTTTCCACTGCGGACGAGATGCTCTATCCCGAAAACTTGCGTTACCTTTCGGACATTATGTCCTATATTGCCGTGGGTGCCCGCTCGGTGGAAAACCAGTTCCACCGCCTGGTGGCCAGCGGCTGCGATGTGCCCGTGGGCCTGAAAAACCCCACCAGCGGCGATTTGACCGTTATGCTCAACTCTGTTGTGGCGGCCCAAGTGCCCCATGACTTTATCTTCCGCGGGTGGGAGGTTCAGTGCCCCGGCAACCCGCTCAGCCACACCATTCTGCGCGGCGCGGTGAACAAGCACGGCCAGACCATCCCCAACTACCATTATGAGGATCTGCGCCTGCTGTATGAGCTGTACATGAAGCGCAACCTGAAGAACCCCGCCTGCATTGTGGATACCAACCACAGCAACTCCGGCAAGCAGTATATGGAGCAAATCCGCATTGCGAAAGAGGTTCTGCACAGCCGCCGCCATTCGGACGACATCAAGAACCTGGTCAAGGGCCTGATGATCGAAAGCTATATTGAGCCGGGCAGCCAGAAGATCGGCGAGCACTGCTATGGCAAGTCCATCACGGACCCATGCCTGGGCTGGGACGATACCGAGCGACTGCTGTACGATATCGCAGAGCTTTCTTAACCGATAAAATTACAAATAAGGCATGCACTGCCGGAAACTGAACAGAGGTTCAGCCGGGGCGGTGCATGCCTTTTGTGTTGCGGGGGGATAATCGATAAAAATCAGTACAGCATGGTGTCATCATCCACGCGGTACACATGGCCGTCTTTTTCATACACTTCAATGTAATAGTCGCCGTCCGGGGATTTTTCGGACCAGGTTTGCTGTTCAGACACAGAATAATTCTGAGAATCCGAAGATGCAGAAGAAGCGGAAGATTCCGAGGTGGAAGCGACAGTGGAAGTGGAGGACTGCGATACAGACGGTTCGCTTTTAGAAGCTGTACAGCCTGCAAGTAAAAGGATTGCTGCGCTTGTACAGAAAAGGCCAAAAAAATTTTGAATTATTCATAATACAAAGTCCCCTGATACCAAACAAGATAATAACCAGCGTCGTGGGGGTGCTTCAGAATTTCGTGATTATTGTTGCGGATTTGCACCGCCGCGGGCGGTGCACCGACATTATTCTTTATTCATTATTATTTATTATTTTATTCTATATTAGTGCTGGATACTGTCGGGGTCAAAGTTGCGTGCCATCAAGGCAGAGATGGCGGGCAGCGCGGCAGCAATCAGGGCTTTGTCATGGTTAGGGGCCAGGCGGGTGGCGGAATCAAACAGCATGGTGTTTTCCTGTTGCGGGGTGCTGGCGGGCCAGGTGGGAATGCCGCTGTGCTGCGGGTTTCCGGTGCGGGCAAAGGCCAGAACGGCATCGAAAATCTGCTGTTCCAGCTGCGGGGTCACGCCGGAAATGTTGGCAGAAGGCACCAGCTCAGTATTATGGAAAACAAACGGGATATCGGAACAATGCCATGGGGCGCGGCCGCCCTCAATGGTGAAATCCTGATTGAAGAAATAGCTCCACACCGGGCCGGTTTCCGCCCGGCGGCGGATATAGCGCATGGTCGGCTCTCGGAACAGTACATCCAAAAACGGCAGGTCGGCGGCGCTGCGTTCGGGGTAGGCGGCGTGGAACAGCGGCAGCAGGGCATCCGCCGTCTGCTTGCCCAGCATTTTTTCGGCAAAGCCTTCGGCCTCGGCGGCGCTCATCTGCGCTTTATTCAGGCCGAAGCCATTGAAGGCGGCAAACTCGCCAAACACGGTGCCCACCAGAAGGGGAATGCGGGCGGTTTCGGGGCGGAACGCATTTTCCAGCGGGTCACCCAGATAAAAGGCGTTGGGGTGTGGGGCGCAGCCGGTGTTTTTTCCGGCTGCTTTCAAGGCAGGGGCTTACTTTATTATAAGCGGCGGCAAGCGCGGCATAGGGTACCGTTTCCAGTGCGGCGATATCCGCCGCGCCAAGCTCCGCCATCAGAGCCTCGGCGCAGTCCCGCCCGCTGCCGGTGCAGTCGGCCAGGCGGCCCAGAACGCCGCTCATCACAATACCTTTGTGGAACAGCCCGTCCGCGGCGGGGGTCTGCAGCAGGGTGGTCACCTTGGCACCGCCGCCGGACTGGCCGAACACTGTCACATTGCCGGGGTCACCGCCGAACGCGGCAATATTATCCCGCACCCAGCGCAGCGCGGCGATGATATCATCCCCGCCCGCGTTGCCGGAATTGGCGTATTCCGCCCCAAAATCCGAAAGGTCGAGATAGCCCAGGATGTTTAGCCGGTGGTTGATGGAAACCACCACGCAGTCCCCCAGGCGGGCCATGTTTTCGCCCTCGTAAGCGATCTGCTCAATGGAGGAACCGGCAAAGTATCCGCCGCCGTGCAGCCACACCAGCACGGGGCGGTGGGCGTCATCCAGCGCGGGGGTCCAGATGTTCAGGTTCTGGCAGACTTCGTCCATCAGCCAATAGCGGTGGGGCACCAGCATTTCGCCGTTGGGCTTGGGCATTTCCAGCAAAGGGCAGACATAGCCGTAACTGGTGGCGTCCAGCACGCCGTCCCACACAGCTGGCTCCGGCGCGTGGAAGCGCCTGGCTTTGGCGTAAGGGATGCCCTTAAAGATATCCAGCCCGTCAAAACGGTAGCCGCGCACCGAGCCGCCGGTGGTGCGCACCAGCGGGGCATCGGCAGAACAAGAAAAAGTATGGGCCATAGCAAACTCCTTTCCAGCAGTGGGCAAAAATGATACATTTTTTGATGCTGGTTCTATTGTAGCAGATTTACGCGAAAAAAGAAGCCATGAACCGCCCGGCCGCCAAGACCGTGCTGATGTTTGCACTTTCCGCCGATGCTTTTGTGGAAGATGAGCGGCTTTCTGCAGAGAGCGGGATGAACGGCCATTTTGCAAAGCCGGGGATTTTGCCGCATTGCAGCGCAGCATTGGCAAGTTTTTGCGCCAGCGCCGCGGGTAAGCGAGAGAACGAAGGTGTACCGGAAACACCGAAAATCCAACCGGTTTCTGCAAAGGCAGAAGCAATTTTGTGTTTGCGGAATATGCGTTATTTTCGTTGTTTTGAACTACACCGTTAAGTGGGAATGCTGAAGAAGAGAAAAAACGTACATGGGCGGATGCTCCTTTGGGGAAAAGTCAGGCGGCAGTATACAGGGTGCCGCGGCGCTTCATCCAGCGGTAGGCCGCCACGCAGATCATGACGGATAACAGCGAACCCGCCGGTGCGGCCAGCCCCATAGGCAGCAGGGTTCCGGCAAACAGCCGGGAAGCCAGGTAGGACCCCGGAACGCGCACCAGCACAATAGCGATGATGTTGTGGAGAAAGCCGATGTAAGACTTGCCGCAGGCGGCAAAATACCCGGTAAAGCTGAAGTGGATCCCGGCAAAAATGGTATCCACAATATAACCGCGGATGTACTGGCAGCCCATCAGCACCACGGCGGCGTCGGTGGTGAAGCACCCCAGCAGCGGCTCGGCCACAAGCTCAATGACCAATACTACGGCAATGCCGTAACCGGTGGCGATCATGGCGGCGTATTTCAGAGTTTGGGCGGCGCGCTCCGGCTTGCCTGCGCCAAGGTTCTGGGAAGACAACGCCGATACCGTCGCCAGCATGGAGGACGGCACAATGAACATGGCGCTGATGATTTTTTCCACAATGCCCACGGCGGCAGAATCAATCAGGCCGCGGTGGTTGGCAATGATGGTGATAATGATGAACGCGACCTGAATGCAGCCGTCCTGCACAGCGACCGGCAGGCCGATTTTAAGAATACGGCCCAGCACGCCTTTGCGCGGGCGGAAGTTCTGGCGGCTCAGCCGCAGGCCGGTTTTGTGCCGCCGGATGCCGAACAAGGCAACAATAACACTCAAGGTCTGCGAAAGGGTAGTGCCCAGCGCAGCACCCACCGGGCCAAGGGCCATGGGACCGATGAAAAGAATATCCAGCGCAATATTGGCGGCGCAGGCAACGGCGATAAAGTACATCGGGCTTTTGGAATCCCCCAAACCGCGGAAGATGGAGCTGATGATGTTGTATGCCGTGATGAACGGGATGCCGATGAAGCAGATGGTCAGATACTGCACCGTGCCGGGAACGGCCTCTGCCGGAACACCGATCAGGCCGACCAGCGGGCGCACTGCGGCCACCAGCACGGCGGTAAAACCGAGGGAGACCGCCATGAACAGGGTGACGGTGTTGCCGATGGCGGCTTCGGCATCGCGCATATTGCCCGCCCCCACGGCGTGGCCGATGATGACGGTGGAACCCATGGCAAGCCCAACAATGATAACGGTCAGCATGTGCATGACCTGGCTGCCGTTGGCAACGGCGGTGATGCTGTCCACCCCGCAGAACCGGCCGGTGATGTACAGGTCAGCCATGCCGTACAGCGTTTGCAAAAAGTAAGAGAGCAGATACGGCAGGGCAAAGGTCAGAATGGCTTTGAACACGCTGCCGGTTGTAAGATTTTTTTCCATGATAATTTCCCATCCTCAGCTGGTAATAGTCTAGGGTGTATCTGAAAAGTCGAAAATGTAGTCTATTTCTACAAACACAGCGGGATTTTTGCCTTAAATCCTGCTTGTGTTTGCAGGCGTCTGGATCCAGAGCCTGTTCACCTCCGCTGTTGTGCTGGTGTTCGCCGCCAGAAAGCTGACTGCCGCCATGCAGAGCGAAAAAGCATAAGTGGATTTAATTATAACACAAGCCTCCTTACTTTGCCATCAATTTTGGATGGATTGGGAATTTAACAGAAAACCTCCGGCTGCATTGTGCGAGTGGCCGGAGGCTTTCTGTTTTAATACAATCTCATATAAAGAACATATGTTTTGATGCATTTGCTGACAAATCTGTGGCGGCAGAAAAACGTGTAGAACTAGACGATAAGACTTTTGGAAATATGATCAAGGAGAAAATCGACCGTATTAGCGCAGAAGAAAATGCCGGGTGCTGCGAGAGAATAAAATACCCAAGTATTATCGCATAAAGCAAGACAGTTATCTTACATTTCTCTCTCTTACAACATACAGCCACAGCAGCAGGCGCCCCCTTGAGGCAGGGAGCACGCCTGCTGTTTTGATAGAATAGAAACGTTTGATTTGCGGCAAAACAAAACACCGGGCGCCATATGGCACCCGGTGTTTCAGTTAAATAACCGGCGCAATCAAACCGGTATCAGAGGAGGAGAAAACAGCAAAATTAGTTTGCGCGGTACTGGGCCGGCAGCTGGTCGAGGGTCTGCCATTTCTGCATGGCGTCTTCCAGGCTCATGCCGCCCGCAACAGCGTCGCGGCGGCAGGCGTTGACGGCCTGGATTTCTTTCATCTTTTCGCCGGTCAGGCTGTAGTTCTTCATGGCGAGCAGGGTAGCAGTCCATGCAATCATGGGGATGACGCAGAACAGAACGATAACAACCACGTTCATGCCGGGGGTGTACGGGTCGTACTGGGTGGGCAGGCTGTCAAGGCCGATAAAGCTGACGGCCACGCCGACCACGGTAGCGGACAGGCTGGAAACCAGCTTGTCAACCAGGCTGAACAGAGTGCCCATGATACCGGGGATATACTTGCCGGAGATGTAGGTCTCGTAGTCAGAGCAGTCGGCAACCATGGGGATGGGCATATCGGCAGTAGCGTAATAAGCGCCATAGCCAATGCCGAACAGAGCGATGAACAGGATGGTGTAAACGTTGATGGAAACCTTGCCGTCAGACATCAGAGACAGGGTGAAGGCATCGCCCTTGCCCCACAGGAGCAGCAGCACCAGAACGCCGATGTAGCAGATCAGCGCAACGCTGACATAGCGCATCAGGCTGGCTTTCTGGCCTTTCTTCTGGCTGGTGCGGACGGTGAGCAGGAAGAAGGGAACGCTGAACACATAGCCCAGAACCATCATGGGCAGGTACAGACCATCATAGTTGCCCATCATGCAGCCGTACAGCATGCACAGAACAGTGGTGTTGGTGGCAATGGAAAGTGCCAGCTTGCAGCCTGCACCAGCCACCATCAGGCGCTGCATGGGGTTGTTGCCCTTGATGATGGCAACATACTCAGCAAACTTGATCTTTTCGGTTTTCTGGCCGCCGATGCCAAAGTACTTCGGCTGGTCCTTTTCCCAGATGCCGATGACAGCCAGGATGGTCAGGGCGATGGAGATCACGATGCCGACAGGAGCCAGGGTGCGGAAGAAACCGGCGGAAGCGTAACCGCCCTCATAGTTTTTGGCCAGGATGGGGGCAAAGAACTGCATGGCGCCCATGCCCAGCAGGGAGCCGACGGTGTTGAAGATGGTGAACAGGGGGCGCTGCTTGGGATCGTTGGTCAGAACAGTCTGGCCGGAACGGGTGCAGGAAGTCTGGAAGGTGTAGCCGATGACCCAGATGGCGTACAGGGCTACAAAGGCAACATAACGTGCCCATTCCATGGAGGCGGGGATCAGCGGGGTCAGGCAGTACAGCACCAGGATGCTGACAGCCATGATGAGGTTGCCGATGACCATAAACGGGCGGAACTTGCCGAACTTGCCGTTGGTGCGGTCCATCAGAGCACCGATGATAGGGTCGGTAATGGCGTCAAACAGGCGCATGCCGGTGACCATCACGGAGGCGAAGATCATGCTCAGGGCCAGAACCTTGCTGCCGAAAGTGGCAATGTAGGAAAGCACCAGAACATAGTACACGTTGGTAGCGCCATTGTTAAGCGGGAACAGCATCAGCTGGTAAGGCTTGGCGCGGTTGACGCTGGCAGACGCCGCAGAGTTTTGTTCACTCATGGAGGCATTCTCCTTTCATAACAAAGACCCCCGCCCCGAAACGGGCGGGGGCATAAACGATTCAAAAGGGGGAAGATGCGGAGGCTAAGGCAACACCGCACAATTCCCGCCTGACGGCTTAAGCACCGCTCCGGCGGCTGCGGCACGGCATCTGCGTTGCCAAAATGCTCGATAAGACATCCAGTATTATCTGCGCTTTTGGCTTAGCAGCTGCCGCACCTCGCTCGCCGTATCGGCACTTAGAATTATGCGGTATTGCCCTAAACCTTACTGCTGATTCTGAGAGCTTGCAGTGTTGGCAGCCTGCTCAGCAGTCCAGGTCTTCTTGCGCTTGATGGCAACAACCAGGCGCCAGATGCACAGCACGGTCAGAACAGCCAGAACGGTGTCCAGAGCGTACAGGGCGGTCTTCCACCACGGGGTGATGACCTTCAGGCGGTCAGCGGAGGACCAGCCGTTCATAGCGTTGGAGTTGGCAACGGTGTACAGGATCTTGTGCATGGATTCGCGCATTTCGGTCACGATGTAAGCATCGTTCTCGTACTTCGGAGCCAGGGTGGTGTGGATGGTCGGATCCGGGCTATCCCAGATATCGGAACCGGCAATCAGACCATCGGCCAGATCCATGTATTTGCTGGAACCGGAGTAGTCGGTGATGATCATGCCGCGCATGCCCAGTTCGCCGCGCAGGAAGCCGGTCAGCAGGTTATCGTAAGCGCCGCACCAGTAAGCGCCCCAGCGGTTAAAGCCGGTCATAACGCTCCAGGCGCCGCCATCGGTGACGGCCTTGTCGGCAACTTCCAGGTAGATTTCGCGGGCAGCCTGCTCGTTCAGCCAGGTGTTCACGCCGCGGCGGCTGGATTCAGAGTCGTTCAGGGCAACGTGCTTCAGGTAAACGTAAACGCCCTTGGACTGGATGCCGTTGACTTCGGCAGCGCAGATGGTGCCGGCAATGAACGGATCAGAAGCATAGTACTCGAAGTTACGGCCAGAGTAAGCGGTGCGGTGCATGTTGATACCGGGGCCATACAGACCAGAGTAACCCATGGCCAGGCAGTCTTCGCCAATGCAGCGGCCCACATCGTTGATCAGGTCAACGTTGAAGGTGGCGGCCATAACGTCTTCGGAGGTGTAGCACATAGCGGAAGCGCCGCCGGTCAGTGCTGCGGTCAGGCCCTGCGGGCCGTTTTCGTCTTTGGTACGGGTCTTGCCGATGGATTCAATAGCGGCAGTGTTGTGGAAGCCCAGGGTGATGGTGTTGACCATCTCGTTGAAGGTCAGCTGATCCAGCAGGGTATCCCACTGGGGATCGTCATAGTCGGCACCGATCATGGAAACCAGAGCCAGACCATTGTCAGCGCCCAGGGTGGGCATTTCAACGCTGTCAGCCTTGCTGCCGTCGTAACGGGTGAAAGCCAGGTGATCAGCCAGGGTCTGGGTTGCGTTCAGCACAACAGGCTGGGTGGGGAAGGTGGCAACCCAGTTGGAGCGGCTCAGCCAGGTAACTTCGCCAGGTTCGCTGCTGCTCTTGTTGGGGTCTGCTTCATCAAACAGGTTGGTGATGGCGGTGCCGGTTTCGCTGGTGGCGTAGGTGGTGCTGTCCAGAGCGGCGTTGGTCCACTTGTAGGTCAGGGCAACGTCGCCATCGGCGGTCATGCGGCCATCGGTGTTCTCAACGGTGTAGCCCTTGGCAGCCAGGATGTTGTTCACAGCGTTGTGTGCATCGGTGGCAGCGGTAAAGTAGTAGTCGCCAGCGTCAACAATATAGGTCTTGGCGTTGTTGGCATCATAGGTGCGCAGCTCGCTCTTGTCAACGGTGATGTTGACAGTCTCGGAAGCGCCGGGAGCCAGGATATCGGTCTTGGCAAAGCCGCACAGCTCAGCAGAAGCCTTCTCGATGCCGTTGGCCTTGTCGTAATCGGTGTAGGGGCTCTGGAAGTACAGCTGAACGGTTTCCTTGCCGGAGTAGGTGGAACCGGTGTTGGTGACTTTCAGGGTGACATTGAAAGCATCAGCAGACTCGGTCACATTGAAATCGCTGTACTCGAAGGTGGTGTAGCTGTCGCCATAGCCGAAGGGGAAGGCAACAGTGGTGGACCAGTTGTAGTCGCCGGCATTGCCGGTGCCCATAACAGCGTCCTCGTAGCGGGTCTCGTAGTAACGGTAATCCAGGTAGATGCCTTCCTGATACACGCTGTACATACCCTGCACATCAGGGCCATCGGTCAGCAGGTTGTAATCTGCTGCGTTGGGGTAAGCCTGGGTGTAGAAGTTGTACATGGCGGGGTTGGCCATGTTGTCATACAGGTAGGAATCAACCAGGCTGCCGGACGGGGTAACCTCGCCAGCCAGCAGCTGGGCAACACCGTTGATGCCGGTCTGGCCCACGTCGCCGATCCACATAGCGGAATCGATGCCGTAATCCTCGCCGCAGATCTCCGGGTTCAGGAAATCCATCTCAATGGCGTTGGAGGAGTTGATCAGAACGATGATCTTCTTGAAGGTGCCGTTGTCCTTCAGGGTCTTCAGGTTCTGGAGCAGTTCCTTTTCTTCAGCGGACAGGGCCAGGTAGTTACCGTCGCCCTCCTGGCCTTTGATCCAGGAATCATTGGTGCCGTTTTCGCCGCTGGGCAGGTCAGCGCCCTCGCCGCCGGAACGGGAGAACACGACGATAGCAGCATCGCCGTAGTCAGCAAAGCTGGACTCGGCGCTGGACAGCTTGCTCCAGGGAGCTTCGTTCACAGCGTACTGGGTGTTGGCTTCCAGGGTATCGGAGATGGCAGCCGGGGTGATGCGGCTGTAGTTCTTCATCATATCGTCAGAAGAATACAGATCCCACAGGGTGCTGTTGATCTGGATGCCCTGATCTTCCAGAGCCTGCTTGAAGTTGGGAGCCTTGCTGGTGTCAACGGAGCCGGAACCGGTGCCGCCGTACATCAGGTCCACGGAGCCGTGGCCGAACAGGCTGACCTTTGCGCCACTTGCCAGGGGCAGGGCGTTGTTGTCGTTCTTCAGCAGGGCTGCGCCTTCGGCTTCAACCTGTGCGCACAGCTCAGCCTCATAGGACTCGCGCTCTTCATCAGAGGTGAAATCGCTCTTGAAGTACTCAGTGTCTTCGTCGCTGTTGCCCTTGATGATCTTATAGGTGTCGGCGTCCAGGTAGTTATTAACGGTGGTCGTATAATGGAACGCAACCGTCGTGCCTACAATGGCGCCTGCGGTCAGGACGGCGGTAACGGCGGTCAGGCCGGACCACATCCCAACTTTGGGTTTCTTACTCATTGTGTTCTCCTCCTGTTAGAAAATGCTCTATAACAAACTGTATTAAGCGAGAACAAAATACAGAGTGTTCAAAATAGATTATACCCAGTTTGCACTCTTGGATTTGGTCTTGTGCAGCTTGTACTCCGGGTTGGGGGTATCTACATGGCGGATGACGGACTCATCGGTGCGGTCACCAGCCACGGCCTGAATGTGCAGTTCGCCGTTCAGGGGAACCTTGAAGGTGAAAACATGCTCGCCGGTCTGCTCGCCTACCTTGTTGCCGTTTACATACAGGGCAACGGTGCTCTGGTTGGAATAAACCTTTACGGTAGCGGTGCTGCCGGTGCGCTCCACAAAGCGCTTGGAGCAGATGTGCACAAAGGCTTCATCGCTCCACCATGCTTTATACAGATAGAAGCTGTCCTTCTTGGTTTTGCGGTCAAAGGTCACAAGGCCCTTGTGGTTCATGCCCGGCTCGCCGCCCTGGTCACGGGCGTCTGCAGCAAAGTCAAACATGTTCCAAACGTGGGTGGCCCACATCCAAGGGTGGCGCTTGAAGCAGCGCAGCATGTACTCATGGTACTTGGCCTGGTATTCTTCGGTGTGGTCGCCGCGGTGGGGGTGTGTGCTGTGCAGGTTGGGCATGCCCTCCGCGCCGTATTCGCTGTAGCCGAACGGGCGGTTGGGGAAGCAGAGATGGAAGAAGCCCATCCACAGGTCGTTCAGGATAAAGCCCGGAACGTACCAGCCCAGGTACAGGTTCCAGCTGACCATATCGGTAATGTGGGCCGAACGGTTGAAGGGACCGCACATGGCGTAGCAGGCCAGGGTGGTCAGGCGGGTCTTGTCCATCTCGTGGCACAGGTCGTTCAGCTGGCGGTGGTTATCCAGCATGTCCTTCTTGTCCTTGGTGGAGATGGTGATCTCGTTGGAAACGCCCCAGCAGACGATGCAGGGGTGGTTGTAGTTCTGGATGATCAGCTCTTTCATCTGGCTGATGGTGTTCTCGCGGCCGTTGGGCATGTGCTCACTGATGTAGGGGATCTCGGCCCAAACAACCATGCCAACCTCGTCGCACAGATCATAGAAGTACTGGTCGTGCTGATAATGAGCCAGGCGGATGGTGTTGGCACCGATCTCTTTGATCAGGGCCATGTCTTCGTCGTGCATCTCGCGGGTGATGGCGTTGCCCAGGCCCTTGCGGTCCTGATGGCGGGAAACGCCGTGCAGCGGGTAAGACTTGCCGTTCAGGAAGAAGCCCTTCTTGGGGTCAACCTTGAAGCTGCGCACGCCAAAGCGGGTGGTGGTCTCATCTTCCACCGTGCCGTTCACCACAAGGCGGGCCTTGCAGCTGTACAGGTACGGATCCTTAACGCCGTTCCACAGGTGTGCGTTGAAGATGGTCAGGGTGATGTCGGGGCCTTTGCCGGTGGCAACGGTGTTGCCGGCAGCGTCCAGCAACTCAATGCTCACTTCGCCTTCGCCGTCGTGCCAGGTGGTAACCTGAACGCTGGCATCTGCGCCCTGCACAGTGGGGGTGATGCGGATGCCGGGGCCGCCGAAGTAATCCAGGGTGAAGTGGTTCTTGCTGACCACCATCAGGCTGACATCGCGGTAGATGCCGCCATAGAAGGTGAAGTCAGCTTTCTGGGGGTAAACGCGGTCGTTTTTGCTGTTGTCGACTTCCACGGTCAGCTCGTTTTCATCCCGCAGCAGTTCGGTGATGTTGGCGCGGAAGGTGGAGTAGCCGCCGTCGTGGTTGCAGACGGGGGAGCCGTTCAGAACCACATGGGCGCTGGCGTTGACGCCGTCAAACTGAATCCAGACCTGATGGGAGGCGGTGTTAAACTGGGGAGCAGCGAAACGGGTGCGGTAGATGCAGGTGCCGCGCCAGTAGTCATTGCCGCCGTCCTGACCGTCGCGGGCGTTCCAGGTGTGCGGCAGGTCCACCGTTGTGGTGGTGCCGTCGGGGCCGGTGAATTCCCAACCCTTCATGATTTTGGTGATTTCTCGCATGGCGCTGCCATCCTTTCTTTTTGCTGTTATTATTGTAACGAACAGCGAAAAATGTCGCAATGGGTTTTGTATAATCGGTCATTTGCGTGGAATAAACGGTTTTTGCCTGACAAAAAAATAACCCTTGCATTTGTGCAATATGCACAAATACAAAGGCGTAAATCTTATACCTGAAATTTTGAGGGAACTTTATTGGACCGGGAAAACGGCTTTTATCGCAAAAAATCCACCGTTGGATTCGGTAGTCAAAAAACCATTGTACTTCTGGATAATGCGCTTGATGATCTTTAACTCATCGCAGGTTTCGCGGCCAGGATCCGGGCCATCGGGCACCGCGCTGATGATATTCAGAACAGCAAATCCCTGCCGCCTGCAGACCAGCAGGTCAATCATCCGCTTTTCCGGCTCCGGCAGCTTGCGGGTTAACTCAATGGCATGATCCAGTGCGTTGGCAAACAGAGCGTACAGATCGGCCGGATCCATAAAGTGCAGGCAGGTACCGTCCGCTACATTGTTGATGCTGATGTGGTGGGCTTCGCACAGCATGCTCTTTTCGGTCAGCACAACATCCAAAACCTCACTGCCGGTCTGGGTGCTGGCGTCATACTGCCGGGCGGCGGCTTCGGCTTCGTTCAGGCTCTGCTGCAGCGCGGCGTTGGGGGCCATGCGGCGCAGATCAGCGATCTGAACTTTCAGCTCATGGCATTTGCGGTTGATGATCTGTACGTTCCGCTTGGCCACCTGATACTGCTGGCGCTGGCGTTCATACAGCATGTTCAGCGAGTTCATCTCTTTTTCCATGGCCGCCTTTTTGAACAGCTCAGTCTGCAAATATAAAAGGGTGATGCAGTAGAGCTGGCAGAGTGCCAGGGGGACAACAACGAAGATAGAAGTTTCCCGTGATACTCCGGTGCTGGTGACGGTCTGCATTGTTAAAAACAGCAGAACGAACATGCCGCCCAGAATAATAGCGCTGATTTGCTGGCGGGGACCGATGTGGTAGCTGCCTTCATATGGCATGGAATGGGCAACAGTTACCCGCAGCAGACAGTACGCAGCGGCAAAAAACAGCAGTTGCAGCAGCAAAGCAGAGGGCTGATCCAATGGCAGGAATATGTTTACCTGTGCCAGGCACCAGACAAGAAGCTGCCATAACTCAAATGTCGTCAGGGCACTCAAAATTCCCCAGATGGCGCAATAAGTGGCACCGGACCAGTCCAACTGGGTGCAGCTGTGGGAAGCGAAAATCATCCACATACAAAACAGAATATACGCCCCCGCCCGCAGGAACAGCGAGGAAGGCGTGTGATCCGCCCATAATAAAAATGTGGAAAGGGGAATGGAGGGAATCACGCAAAGCAGCGCCCGCTGCCAAAAGTGCGGCGAGTGCCGGAGCGGGAGCCAGTAGGTCAGTGCTGCGCCCCAAAGCTGTATCCCACAGACAAGAAGAGAAAGAAATTGTTGGAGATTTGGCAGCATTACATGGCACCCCCAACATAGGCGGCGACCGCAGCCAGGAAGGCAGCCCGCTGGCGGCGGCTGATCTCCAGCCGGTCCTCCCCAACCTGGACCATATCGTTCTGGACCGCCCGCACATACTGCAGATTGACAAGGTAACACTGGTTGCATTTGGCAAAGTGGTAGGGGGCCAGCTGCTTTTCAGCATTTTGCAGGCTGGAACGCACGGACCATACCCCGGTGGAGGTATGGTAATGCAGCATACGGTCCCGCGTTTCCAGCCAGTAGATGTCCTCGGTGTTCAGCAGCTGCACGCCCCCAGCGGTCTGTAATGCAATCTGCCCGCCTTTGCGGCGCTGCACCCGCTGCAAAGCGCGGGCCAGCTTGGTGCTGAACTGGTAATAATTGACCGGTTTGAGCACAAAATCCAGGGCGTCGACCTCATACCCGCGAATAGCGTACTGCGCCATGTTGGTAACGAACACCAGCACCACATCCGGATCCACCGTGCGAATGCGCTCGGCAGCGTCCATGCCGCCAAGCTCCGGCATTTCAATATCCAGAAAGATGATGTCGAACCCCTTGCAATAGTTGGTTATGATCTGGGCACCGTCCGAAAAAGTGGTAACTTCCAGCATACAGTTGTTCTCGCGGCTGTATTGGTCAATCATGCTGCACAGCTGCTGCCGCATATCCGGCTGGTCATCCACCACGGCAATGCGAGGCATCGGGCGGCCCCCTTTCTGTTTGGAATCCAAAGCACCCGGCAAGCCCGGAAAACGGCTGTGCCATGCGCCTTTACTTATAATATATAAATACATTATAGTTGGCGGTGCGAAACCTTGCAAGAGAATTTTGCAGAAAACGGGGCGGTGCAGGGAATCTGGTTGTGATTTAGCGCTGCGTGTGGTATCCTGTAGGCAGCTTTTGGCGGCGGGCGGGGCAAGAAGAATGCCGGGATAAACAGGCGGAGGTTTGCTGCAGCTGCTATACCATGTATTACATATTACACCATTTGCCAGTAACTTGAGTGGAAATTTATGGGGAAATGCGTAATTTGGGGACAAGATTGAAAAGAAAAAATAGGCAACACCGCACAATTCCCGCCTTGCGGCTTAAGCACCGCTCCGGCAGCTGCGGCACGGCATCTGCGTTGCCAAAATGCTCGATAAGACATCCAGTATTATCTGCGCTTTTGGCTTAGCATCTGCCGCACCTCGCTCGCCGTATCGGCACTTAGAATTATGCGGTATTGCCAATAAAATAACGGATTACAGTAATATTGCGGCTTCGAGATGTTTGAAAGGATATGACGGGATGACAAAAATATTATTCGTATGCCACGGCAATATCTGCCGTAGCCCGATGGCAGAGTATGTGATGAAAGACTTGGTGCGACAGTCGGGGCGGGAAGATGAGTTCGTGATTGCTTCCGCAGCAACCAGCCGGGAAGAACTGGGCAACCCGGTGTATCCACCGGTCCGACGCAAACTGGCGGAGCATGGCATCCGCTGCGATGGACATGCGGCCCGGCAGATGACCCGCAAGGATTATGAGGAGTTTGGTTACCTGATCGGAATGGACCGGATGAACCTGAGCAACATGGCCCGCATTTGCGGCGGCGACCCGGAAGGAAAGTGCTCGCTGCTGCTGGCGCACGCCGGGCAAAGCGGCGATGTGGCTGACCCGTGGTATACTGGTGATTTTGAAGCCACCTGGCAGGATGTCAACATTGGGTGCCGGGCATTGTTGAAAGAGTTAACGGAAAAAAAGTAAAATGAAAATAGCAAGCGCTTTATGTTGCACATGGATCCCCTGAGAAGAGGAAAAACAGCGATGATGCGCTTGCTATTTTATTGCTTTATAGAGCGAATGTTTCGATAATTTACCCGTTTTGGCGCTTCCACTCATTGGGGGTCAGACCGGTATATTTTTTGAACTGGGTGGAAAAGTACGAAAAATTATCAAAGCCCACCTGGGCAGCTACTTCGCTGATGGTGTTAGCTTCATCACGCAGCAGCAGCTGAGCTTTCTGCATTCGCAGGTCGGTCAAGTAGTCCTTGATAGACAGACCATAAGCGTCTTTGAATACGCGGTTGGCGTAATCCGGCGTCAGGTAAACGGCATCAGCAATTTCGCGGTTGGAAATCTTTTCAGCAAAGTGTTCCTGGCAGTATTGGCGGATCTTGCCCGCAATGCTGTTGACCTGGTGTGTTTCCCGGATGGTACGCACTGCACGGTCGGCGGCAACGCTGACCCACTTGATCATGTTCATAATGGAGCTTTCTGCGGTTTGGTTTAACCGTACACAGGCATCATCGCGGAACAGTTCGTGTGCTTGTATCTCGTTGGCGCTGAGCACGCTGTACAAAACCTGTTGGAAATCCTGGTGAATCTGCTGCATCAGCGCGGGAGAAAGCATTTTCTCCTCCGCAAGGGTGGAAAGATCCTTACGAATCAGGTTGGTAATGGCGGGTACGCTGCCCTGAGCGAACAGCTGTTCCAGTTTGGCAACATCCAAAGAATACTGCGCTGCGTTGTGGGGACCGAGCTGGTCAGTTTCCAAAATCAATTCGCCGCGGCGGGTAATGTTCTGGCGGTCGCGCTGCTCCATGGCTTCGCGCTGGGCGGCTGCGGTGTGCCAGGAAACGCTGTGGGTCACATAGCAGGTTACTTCGCACCGCAGGCAGCTGCCGCCAAGCTCGATCAGGCTGCGGCAGCGCTGGGCTACAATATCCGGCGTCAGGCTGCCGTCCAGCCAGGCCAGGCAGAAGTGCATATCCTGCCGCAGAAAGTGGAATACATGGGCGGGGGCATTCTCACACAGAAGTTCCGTGGCAAGGTTACGGAACGCATAGCCGAACAGTTCCGGTTTCCAGCTGGTATCGTCAGCAGGTTGAGGAGCGGTGACCAGTACCATGTGGATGGGCTGGAGGGCATCCACCGCAAGGCCCAGGTCCTGGAAGCGCTTGTTTAGTTCAATTTCGGTCATCAGGGTTCCATCCATGAACAATCCGTGCAGGAAGGATGCCTGGGCCAGGCTGTGGGCTTCCTCCCACTGCTGGCCGGCACGGCTTTTTTGCAAAAGCTCCTGGTGGTAGCGCACCTGGGAAGCAACTTTACTTAACGTTGCTTCAGTTTGGGCAATGTTGAATGGCTTAGTGATGTAATCGGCAGCACCGTATTGCAGCGCGGTTTTGGCATAGTCAAAATTGGCATGGCAGGTCAGGAACACAAACTCGCAGTCACGTTTTTCTTCCCGCAGCCAGCGCAGCAGGTCCAGACCACTGCCGCGGGGCATCTCGATATCACACAGGATGATATCCGGCTGGCTGGCGCAGATCTTATTTTGGGCTTCGGTATAATCATAAGCGGTTTCTACACGGTCAATGCCCAGCAGATCCCAGTGCAGGGAAGTGCGGATGACCTCAACAGTGGGGATGTCATCATCCACGACTAGGATGTGCATGGTTTTCCTCCTCTGGCAAAAAGATGGTAACGCGAGCACCATTCGGTTCGGCGTTGCTGATGTGCAGGCTGGCGGCGGGGCCATAAATCAGCTGCAAGGTGTGGTAGAGGTTGCTTAACCCCACATGGCCGTTGTCTTCTTTCACAGGGAAGCTGGCCAGCATTTCTGGGGGAAATCCGCAGCCGTTATCCTCCACCGTCATGCGCAGGCCGCGCACGCCGTTTTGTTCTTCCAGTGCTGATTCCAAAAAGATGCTCAGGAACTGCTCCGGGCTGAACCCGTGCTTGAAGATATTTTCCACCACGGTTTGCAGCAAAAATTTGGGGATGCGGATATTCTCGGTGCCGGAGGCAAGCTCAAACATATAAAAAATCGTATCGGGGTATTTGATCTGCTGTAACTGGATATAGGATTTGCAGTGCTCGGTTTCCTGCTGCAGGGTAACCTGGGTATCGCTGCCACTGAACAGGTAGCGCAGATAATCGCTCAAAAAGTCGATGAAGGAGCGGGCGTCCTGTTTGCGGTCCTGGTAGATCAGGCTGGAAATGGTGGTAATGGCGTTGAGATAAAAATGCGGGCGAATCTGTAGTTGCAGGTAGCGCAGCTCATTGCGGTGGCGTTCCAGCTCGGCTTCATAGGCGGAGATTTTTAAGTCATGTACTTCCAGAATCATGTGGTTGAAACCGCGGAAGAGCTGCTGGAAATCCTCAATTTGAGAGGAAGTTTCCAGCTGGTAATCCCAGTTGCCGCGTTCCACCTCGCGCACACCCTCGGTCAGCTGCTGGATGGGGACGGTAATGTGGCGGTTGGTGTTGAGCAGCATGGTGGTGATAAGGGCAAGAGCAAGCAAATTGAGCAGCAACAGCCACCCGAACGATCCGCTGAGCTGGTGCAGAAGATCCGAGGACGGACGAAACAGCAGCAAAGTGCCGACTTCAGGAACTGTGTGGCTTTCCACAATCAGGCTGGCAGGAATGTGACCGGCCAGGCTGGTGCCGCAGGCCATAAGGTCCGGCTGGCTGGAATAAACGATGGTGCCATCCAGCCCGGCCAGGGCAAAGCCACTGTCCTGCACAAGGCCGGTATCGGCATACAGGCTTTGCAGCAACGTTTTGGCACGCACGGCTGCGCCGACCCGGACCTGGGATACATTATAATAGCACATCAGCCAGGTTTCGCCGTTGCAGGTAACAGAAAACCAGGTATTAGCGGGCTGGGTAGGCGGCAGCATCAGGTATTGATTCCAGAAATAGCTGCTGCCGGTGGATGCGCGGTTGCTCAGCGCGGTCAGCAGTTCGTCACTGTCCGTGCGGTAAAAGAAATAGAGATCACTGGATTCTACATAGCGAATGCGGTCCTGCAGGCGGGTCAGGATATCCTGCTGGGTCAGGTAGCGGCCCAGCGGGCTGCTGGTATAGTAATTCTGGGAGCTGGCGGCCAACGAGACCAATTCCAGCGAGCCAGAGTTGATTTTGTCCACCTTGCCGCTGATCTGTTCCGTATAGATCTGCGCTGTGCTGGAAAGGCTCTGCCGAAAATTGCGCAGCATTAAATTAAAGCTGTAAGCGTTGGTGATGACCGTAATGGCTACCAGTGCCGCTGCAATAACTACCAAATTGACCCCGCTGCGCCAGCGGAGGGAATTGTGATGAGAAGACATAAGGCACCCCGGAAGAAAGTTAGGAGTTAATTAGAAATTAGGAATTGAAGAGTAGAGGAGGTTTTGCCACGAGCCGAAAAAGACCGTTCCCTAAAGGGTGATTTATAAGGGGAGATGGCTTGTTAAGTGCAACACGGCCTTACCCCTACGAGAGAACCTTGACACAAGCGACGGATCACCAATTCTCATTGCTCACTCCTGATTTCTAAGGCAACACCGCACAATTCCCGCCTAGCGGCTTAAGCACCGCTTCGGCGGCTGCGGCACGGCATCTGCGTTGCCAAAATGCTCGATAAGACATCCAGTATTATCTGCGCTTTTGGCTTAGCAGCTGCCGCACCTCGCTCGCCGTATCGGCACTTAGAATTATGCGGTATTGCCCTAATTCTAAAATTGCTGTTCTATGGTTAGCATAGCATCTTATGCGGGCGGGTGCAAGGGGTGGGGGAAGGTGTGAGGATTTTTGAAAATCCTGTTTGGATTTTCAAAAGACGGCATGGGATGTGGCTGATATAATAAAGACAACGAAGCGGGAAGGCGCAGACAAAAGGATGCCGACCCCAAGAGAAGAAAAAAACAGAATAAAAGGAGAAAAACACCATGAAAAAGCTGATCTCTCTGGTCACGGCGGGCATGCTGGCAATGAGCCTGGCAGCCTGTGGTTCAAGCGGTTCCGGCAGCGCAGCTGCTGGCGGCAGTTCTGCTTCGTCAGAGCCGACCACCGTTACGGTCTACTGCATGTCTTTCAATAACATCCCGGAAGACAGTGAAGTGACCCGCATTGAGAACCTGATGAATGATTACCTGGCAAAGACCTACCCGGACGATAACATCGCCATTGACATCAAGCTGTTTGGACCGGCAGAGTACACCCAGAAAGTTCAGCTGGCCATGCAGAGCGGCGATAAGATCGATGCATTCTTTGAGCGCGCGCTGGCAAACGACGTGGCTTCCGACATGCTGGCTCCGATGAACGACCTGCTGGAAAAATACGGTCAGGAAGTGACCGCCAAGCTGAAAGAGGATTTTGACGAAAACCCGTACACCGCTACCACCATTAACGGCACGATTTACGCGGTGCCTGCTAACAAGGGCATGGCCCTGAACGGCAACCTGATCTGGGATGATGACATTGCCCAGGCCGCCGGTGTGGATATGAGCACGGTGAACAGTATTGAAGATCTGGAAGCAGTATTTGAACAGGTCCACGCATATGACCCCAACATCGTCTGCTATGCACCCAATAATCAGGGCGACACCAGCCTGATCCGTCCCATCCTGCGCTCCGAAGAAAAAATTGACTGCCTGAATGACACCGACTATTACGCTGGTGTTAGCATGAACGGTGATTCCACCGTGACCAACCTGTATGCATCCGATGCCTTTATGGAAAAGTGCAAACTGATGCGGGAATGGAACCAGAAGGGTTACCTGCAGGCAGATGCCGCAACTACTACCAGCACCGCTCCTGAGCTCTTCAGCGCGGGCCGCTGCTTCTCCACCATTGACGCTTACGGCGGCGATTCTGCCGGTGCAGTGCTGAGCCTGTCCTCCGGTCACAACCTGAAGAGCAAAATTCTGTACAATTTCTACTTTGATTCCGCTTCCGTTTACGTTGACTTTGGCATTGCCAGCACCAGTAAGGTGCCTGAAGCAGCCATGAAGATGATTAACCGCCTGTGGACGGATGAATACCTCATCAATACCTTCCTGTATGGCGAAGAGGGCGTTGACTATGTAAAGCCTGATGCTGACCACTGGGCATACCCCGATGGAAAGGATGCTACTACCGTTGGCTACACCGCAGCACTCTGCACCGGCGTTATCGGCTCCGAGAGTTTGCAGTACCAGCCGGTTGGCACAGATATTGCCGATATCCAGCTGAAGCTGAAGCACAACAAGGAATCTGAGCGCAGCCCGTTCTTTGGCTTTATGTTTGACGCTTCCGGAGTTACCACTGAGATGAGCGCCATTGCCAATGTTTACAACCAGTATGTTCCGGGCCTGATCTGTGGTACGGTCGATCCCGAAACCACCATGCCGGAATTCCTGAATGCACTGGATGCAGCCGGTATCAACACCGTAATCCAGGCAAAGCAGGAACAGCTTGATGCATGGATCGCCGCCCAGAAGTAAACAAAACCTTATGCGGGCCCTGCGCAAGCAGGGCCCAATTTTATCAGACAATCCACACTATGTTTTACCGGAAAGGATGGTCCCCATGGCGACACAGGCTGTAAAACCAACAGCAGCAAAGAAAAAGCGCGCGCTGCGCCAGAACACAAAGCCGTTGTTGCTGATCGCACTGCCCGGCATTTTGTATCTGCTCATCAATAACTATCTGCCCATGATCGGCATTTTTCTTGCGTTCAAGGATTACAGCTATATCAAAGGCCCGTTCAAGAGCAACTGGTGCGGTTTTAAGAACTTTGAGTTTTTGTTCCGTTCGGATGCCGCATTCACAATGATCCGCAATACTTTGGCATACAACGTTGTGTTCATTATTACCACCACGGTGCTTGCCATTACGCTGGCCATCATGATGAATGAGCTGAACAAGCTGACAATCTCCAAGTTTTTTCAGGGTAGCCTGCTCTTGCCCAACCTGGTTTCCATGGTTATTGTTTCTTACCTGGTTTACGCTTTCTTGAACCCGGAAAGCGGTTTGCTGAACAATACTCTGGAACTGCTGCACCTGCCCACTGTCAACTGGTACTCGGAACCTAAATATTGGCCGATGATTCTGGTTATCGTCAACGCCTGGAAAAACGCCGGTTACGCTTCTATTGTGTACATTGGCAGCATTGCCGGTATTGACCCCAGTTTGTATGAAGCAGCCCGTATTGACGGTGCAGGCAAGTGGAAGCAGATTGTGCGTGTTACGTTGCCGCAGCTCAAATCCACGATTATCCTGATGACGTTGCTGAGCGTAGGCCGCATTTTTGCTTCGGACTTTGGCCTGTTCTATCAGGTGCCTATGGATTCTGGCGCACTGTACAATGTGACCCAGACCGTAGATACCTATGTGTACCGCGCATTGATTAAAAACGGCAATGTGGGCATGTCGGCCGCAGCCAGCCTGATTCAGTCCATTGTCGGCTTTGTGACCGTTGTAACCGCGAACTGGTTGGTCAAAAAAGCAGACAGCGACAGTGCACTGTTCTGATAGGAGGACAAACAAATGGGAAGCAAACTTTATACCCGCGGCGAACGCATTTTCAAATGGGTATCGCTTGTGCTGCTGCTTGTGATCTGCGTGGCAACGCTGGCTCCCTTTGTGCTGATTCTGGCAAGCTCCCTGACGGATGAAACCACGTTGATTACCTATGGCTACAGCTTCTGGCCCCAAAAGTTCAGCATGGACAGTTACCTGTACATGTGGAACCAGCGCAAACAGATTGGTCGCTCCTATTTGACCTCCCTGGGCATTACGGCGGTGGGTACCGTGGTTAGTCTGTTATTTACCACCATGCTGGCTTATCCCATGTCCCGCAAGGATTTCAAGTACAGCAATCAGCTTTCGTTCTTTGTGTTCTTTACCATGCTGTTCAATGGCGGTATTGTTTCCAGCTACATTATGTGGACCCAGTTTTTTCACATCAAGAACACCTACTTTGCCCTGCTGCTGCCCAACCTGCTGATGAACGCCATGAACATCATGCTGGTACGCAACTACTACAAAAACAGCATCCCCTTTGAGCTGGTCGAAGCTGCCGAGATCGACGGAGCCAGTGAGCTGAAAACCTTCTGGAAAATCATGGTGCCGCTGAGCGTACCGGTCAATGTGACGGTTGGCCTGTTCACCGGCCTGGCTTACTGGAATGACTGGATCAATGCCCTTTACTATGTGGATGACCCGGTATATTACGGTATTCAGAACTTTTTGGTGCGCATGATGAACAACATCCAGTTCCTTTCCAGTGGCAACGCTGCGGCGATGGTGGGCAGCGGCATGGCTTCCCTGCCCAGCACCGGTATCCGCATGGCGCTGGCTGTTGTAGGTGTACTGCCCATTGTGGTCATCTACCCGTTCCTGCAAAAGTACCTGACCAAGGGCGTTATTATGGGCGCAGTCAAAGGCTAAAGGAGACAAAATCATGAAAATTCAGGAAGTAATTGATCGTGTCCTGACGGATTCCACCGGCGAAACTCGTATTGCCCCTACCTGCGACCAGCTGATGACCGGCGACCCTCAGCAGGAAGTTAAGGAAATTGCCGTTACATTTATGGCAACGGTAGAGGTGATCCGCGAAGCTGCTGCCAAAGGTGTGAACTTTATCATTACGCACGAACCCACCTGGTTCACCGGCCGCGATGTACCGGACTGGTGTGCGGAAGATTCGACCTACCTTGCCAAACGCCGCCTGATCGATGAGACGGGTATGACGATCTGGCGTTACCATGACCATATGCACGCCGCGGCAGGGGACCGCATTTATTGGGGCGTAGCGGACAAGCTGGGCTGGAACCAATACCTGGTGCCCGGCCAGAAAGCCCCTTGGCTGTACGAAATCCCCCAAACCACGCTGGTAGACCTGGCCGCAGACTTAAAGCGCAAGCTGGATATGACCACCCTGCAAACCATAGGTGATCCGGAAATGCCGGTAAACAAAGTGTTGATTTTGGTGGGCGGCGGCAGCCTGGGCCTTGGCGTGGAAGAGATGCCGATGCAGGCCATGGAGCAAACCCACGCCGATGTGATGCTGTGTGGGGATGTGACAGAATGGACCACCTGTGCGTACATCCGGGATGCCATGCAGCTGGGGCAGAACAAGGCCATGATCAAACTTGGCCATGAGCGCAGCGAGGAAGCCGGAATGGAATATATGGTAACCTGGCTGCCGGATCTGATTGATCACTGCTGCCCGGTAATCTTTATTGATGCAAAAGAACCGTTTGTTTATCTGTAAAAGGGGGCTGGACTGGAATGGCGATTTTCCATGCGGAGTTTTTTTCCAAATGTTTGATGCGGCTGGTGGATGTGGACATCTGCCTGCCGATTGAGGATCTGGTGGAACCCCAGCCGCAGGAGGGACCGTTCCCCACGTTGTACCTGCTGCACGGCTATACAGGCCGCAGCGAGGACTGGCTGCACGGCAGCTGTATTGCCGAGCTTTCCCGCCAGTACGGCATTGCCGTGGTAATGCCCAGTGGGGAAAACAGCTTTTATGAGGATGATACCGAAGCTGGATTTTTATACAGCACTTTTGTTGGTCAGGAACTGGTGGAGCTGACCCGTGCCGCGTTCCCGCTGTGCCGGGATAGGGAGCACACCTGGATGGCTGGGCTTTCGATGGGAGGGTTCGGTACCTTGCTGAACGCCTGCAAGTTCAGTGAAACGTTCAGCGCTGCGGCGTGTTTTTCCTCCGCTTTTATCATTCAGGACATTGCAGGAATGAAGCCGGGTGCTGTGATCCCCAGCGGGGTGGGCAACTATGGCTATTACCGCCGTGTGTTCGGTGACCTGGATGCCTTGGCAGGCGGTCCGCGAGACCCGCTATATTGGGCCCAAAAGGCCAAACAGACGGGCACATTGCCCCGGCTGTACCTTGCCTGTGGAACGGAGGATTCGCTTTTCCCCAATAACACTGTTATGCGCAAGGAACTGGAAGGACTTGGTGCGGATGTGACCTGGTTCCAGGGGCCGGGCGCACATAGCTGGCAGTTCTGGGACCAGGAAATCAAAAAGGCAGTGCCCTGGATGTTGAATGCCAAAAAACAGGAGGTTGACGATGAAACGCAGAGAGTTTGAGCGCACCACCCCCGAAGCAGTGGGGCTACGCAGCGAAGATATTGAATGGTTGCTGGACGAGCTGGAAAGCGGCTTTACTGAGATGCACGGCCTGATGATTATGCGGCATGGCAAAGTATGTGCCGAAGGGTGGTGGGCCCCTTATGGCCCCGGTGTGCGGCACGGGCTGCAATCCTTAAGCAAGACCTATGCGGCCACAGCGGTTGGCATTGCCTGCACCGAAGGGCTGTTGCACCTTGATGATAAAGTGATTGATATTTTCCCAGATGAAGCGCCAGAAAAACCCAGCGAGAACCTGAAAAAAATGACGGTACGGGATGTGCTCTGCATGGGCTGCGGTATGGATACCATGTCCCCGGCGGATGAACACTGGATCCGCAGCTTTTTGGCAACGCCTGTGCTGCATGAACCGGGCACGACTTACATGTATAACTCCATGGGTTCTACGCTGCTGGGGGCTATGGTTCGCAAAGTGACAGGGCTGGGTCTGCAGGATTATCTGACCCCGCGCCTGTTTGATAAAATTGGCATTGATGCCGCTAACCTGCGCTGGATGACGATGCCGGATGGCATGGAAGTGGGCGGCGGTGGCCTGTTTGCTACTACTGAGGATAACCTGCGCCTGATGAAGCTGTATGCCGATGACGGTATGTGGAACGGAGAACGCATTCTTTCGGAGGATTACGCGCATAAAGCAGTCAGCTTACAAAATGAATCGGCCACGGAGGCTATCGGCAACCCTGAAGCGAGCGATAACTTTTTGGGGTACGGGTTCCAGATATGGCTGTGCCAGCCTAAAGGTGTTTACCGTGCAGACGGTGCCATGGGGCAGTTCAGTGTGGTGATTCCCGACTTGGATATGCAGATATCTTTGAATGAGACCGCTACCGGCGCCCACTGGGCACAAAAAACACTGGATACATTGTGGGCCTACCTGGACCGCGTAAAAGCAGTGCAGCATGTGGAAGAAAACCCTGAGCAAGCGGCCCGCTTGGCAACGCGGATGCGTCATTTGGCAATCGCGGCACCGGTATTTGCCCCGTTTAGCCCATTGCGTAGTGCCATAAATGGCAAGATGTTTGCTGTAACCAAGGGGCGTCTGCGCCTTTGGAATGAGGGCATGAGCAGCCTGAGCGGTGCGGCCGGAGAACAGGCGATCGAAACCGCAGAATTTACTTTTGCGGATGACCATGCGGTGCTGCATTTTACGCAGGGTGGAACCCAAAAGCAGCTGATCATTGGTACTGATGGCACCCGCCGCCAGAACATTCTGCCGCTGCAGAGCAGCCCCACCAGCCGGGTAGAACTAGCCGGTTGGTGGGAGCAGAAAAATACGTTCGCCGTGGCAGCGCGCTGGGTGGAAACCTGTTTTGAAGTGACGGTGCATTTTACGTTTGACCATACAGGTGTGGCCATTACCCACGAAAACACTGTGGGCGGTTTTGACGCCATGCGGCCAGAAGAAACCGCCGCCCGCGCAGAATTTTTGCCGCAGACATAAAAGGAAAAGACGACCATGACAGAACAAAGCAAACAGGTGTGCAGCTTGTTGCAGGCTGCGCAAAAGGACTGGAAACCCCCAACGCTGCCCCAAAAGGCAGCAGATATGCCTCAGGGTGATATGCCCGGCGATGCAGTGCATATCAGTGAAGCACACCGCACCAAGGCGGATGCAATTTTCCCGCTGCTGCTGCCGCAGCTGGCAGAGATCTGTGCTCGCAACCCCTATGGCCGTGCAGTGATTACCGTGTGCGGTGGGTCTGGTTCCGGTAAAACAGGTGCGGCGGCATTGCTGGGCTATTATTTTAAGCAGATCGGTATCGGCAGTTATGTACTCAGTGGAGATAACTATCCCCGCCGCTATCCGGCGCTGAACGATGCCGAGCGGCTGCGGATTTTCCGTCAGGGAGGCATGCACGGCCTGACAAGTGGGGCACTGCTGAACCCGGATGTGTGGCAGCAACTGCACACCTGGCAAATCGAACAGCGGGATGCAGATCCCACTTTGTGCGCTGATGTACCTTGGCTGGCTGTGTACCAGGCCGAGGGGCGCAAAGCACTGGCTGGATATTTGGGGACCCCCAGCGAGCAGGACTTTGACGAACTGGGGCAGACCCTGGCTCGGTTTAAAAATGGTATAGATGCCATCTGGCTCAAGCGCATGGGGCGCGATGATGCCGCTCTGTGGTATGATAAAGTGGATTTCAGCCAGGTGAAAGTCTTGATTGTGGAATGGACCCATGGCAACAGTGATTTTTACTGCGGAGTGGACTTGCCGGTGTTTTTGTACAGCACCCCGCAAGAAACTATGACCTACCGGGTCAGCCGTGCGAGGGATGGTGCAGCTGACAGCCCGTTTGTTACTATGGTGCTGCAAATTGAGCAGCGGCTGCTGGAATCTCAGGCGCACAAGGCAAAAATTATCCTTTCACGCGAGGGTAAAGTGTTGAGCTGGTCGGAATACTGCAAGCTGGCTGTGAGCTGAACAGATTGGAGGAATCCGGAAATGAAACTTGATATTTCCCCCATGCTGAATGCCTACCCGGACAGTATGGGCGGCACCCTGCATGACATTGTGCAACTGCTGGCCCGGCCGGAATTTGAGAATGTGTTCGGTTCGTTCTACATCTTGCCCAGCGTGTTCAACACCGATCTGGACCGTGGTTTTTCAGTTATTGACTATACCCTGAACCGGGAACTTGCTGGTCCGCAGGATATGGAGGGGCTAAAGGCGCTGGGGTTAAAGCTTAAACTGGATTTTATCCTGAACCATGCTTCGGTGCTTTCGCCACAGTTCCAGGACCTGTTAAAAAACGGAAAAAGCTCTGCATACCGAGACTTTTTTATTGACTGGAATGATTTCTGGCAAGGGTGTGGCTCCATGACGGAGCAAGGATATATCCAACCGGAAGCAAAATACCTGGAAAAAATGCTCTTCCGCAAGCCGGGTCTACCCATCCTGATGGCACGCATGCCGGACGGCACCGAGGAGCCGTATTGGAATACATTCTACCAGCAGGTGGATTATCTGCGCCCCACGGTGCAGCAACTGATGCAGATTTCCGGCTTACAGTATTCAGCTGCTGTACGGTTGCATTCAATGCTGACTGCAGCATTGAATGCGGGCCAAAAGCCGGATGAAATCAACTTTGGTAAATATGCAGCCTGCAAATCTGTTGTGATCAATTGGCTGGAGGAACACCGTGAATACCTGGGGCAGATGGACTTGAACATAAAAAGCCCCATAGTGTGGGAGTTCTACCGCAATACCCTGCAGACATTGGCTGGATATGGAGCATCCATTGTGCGGCTGGATGCCTTTGCCTATGCCCCCAAGGAACCGGGAGAGAAAAACTTTTTGAACGACCCGGCTACTTGGGAGCTGCTGGACAAAGTAAAGGTACTGGCGGATGAATATGGTTTGCAGCTGCTGCCGGAAATTCATGCATCTTACAGCGAAAAAATTTACCAGACAGTGGCAGATAAAGGCTACATGACCTATGATTTCTTCCTGCCGGGGCTGGTGTTGGATGCCATTGAAAATAAGGATGGCAGTTACCTGGCCGCTTGGGCTGATGAATTGCGCGATCATCAGATCCACACCGTAAATATGCTGGGCTGCCATGATGGCATTCCGCTGCTGGATTTGAAAGGACTGCTGCCGGAGGAGCGTATTCAGAGCCTGATCGGAACTATTGTAGCGCGCGGCGGTATGGTGAAAGATCTGCACGGGCAGAAAAATATTTATTACCAGGTCAACGCTACTTATTACAGCGCCCTAGGTGCTGATGATGACAAGATGCTGCTGGCCCGTGCGATTCAACTCTTCATGCCCGGCAAACCACAGGTGTGGTATCTTGATCTGTTTGCTGGAAAGAACGATGTGGAGGCCGTGCGCCATGCCGGTGCGGGCGGCCACAAGGAGATTAACCGAACCAACCTGAATGCGGAACAGATCAACACAGCATTGCAGCGTGATGTAGTCCAGCGCCAGCTGGATCTACTGCGTCTGCGCAAAACGCACCCGGCATTCCACTCGGATGCTGAGATCACGACTACGTGGAGTGCACCGGTGCTGAGCATCTGCTGGAAACATGGTGCGGATATGATTGCGTTGAGGGCAGATTTGGTAAAGGATAAGTTTGAAATTCAATAAATTAGGGGGTATCTGAAAAGTCAAAAATATCGTCTATTTCTACAAACGCAGCGGAATTTTGCGTTAAAAGCCTTGGAATCCACAAAGGATTCCTGCGGCTCTTTGCCTTAAATTCTGCTTGTGTTTGCGAAATATCCGTCATTTTCTTTGTTTTCAAATACACCTTAGAAAACATATAGAATAAAAAATAACTGCTATGCGGGAATTTTAGGCCTGCATAGCAGTTGTTGCTTCAATAGGTTCCCGGGAATAATAACGTTTCTTCTGCTGTGTAGGATGCACTGGGATGTATGATGCAAAAGCAGACGTGCCATCGGTACAGACTGTAAAGAAGTGGGAAGTCTGATACTGAAAATCGATTCTCTCCCAGCCGATAAAGGAGCAACGTTCTCCATAGAAGAAATTAGCCTTATGCGAATCACCATAAATCGGCTGAGAAACGAACGGCTGGCAAAAGGTCAGTACACGGATGTGGCAGATGATATGCGGCTAAAATGATTCTAAAACCAGAATAACATTAAAGAAAAAAACCTCATTGCAAAAGCACATTGCAATGAAGTTTTTGAGTGTGCCCGAAGGGATTCGCCG
>ULSG01037459.1_pt1 | contig 94898 bp, 94 predicted proteins | sample 1956191 | NCBI WGS metagenome assembly ULSG01 (sample SAMEA4835703, study PRJEB28245) | human gut metagenome | biome: gut microbiome; material: fecal sample | place: Denmark | collected 2008 | reverse complement strand
TATATTACAATATAAGGTTTACCATGTTCATTTTTATGAATTGTAATCTCAATATTATCAGCACCACTATCACGTGAATTATCAAGATATTCACAAACTGCTTGAAATGGTGTGATGCTTTCAATTACACGTTCAATAGGGCTACTCTCTAAATCTTCTACTTTAGATATAAATTACAAATTAATAACAATGCAAATGTACATAAAAAAAGAAGAGATAACAAATATCTCTTCTTAAAAAGTGTTAAATATATTAATTTATCCAATATACTTATCAATGTTATTGATAATGTGTGTCAACTCATTAAATAGTACCATATTACACATATCTGGAGTTAACATTGTTACATCAACACTAGATAATTGCCCAATTGGTCTTGTTTTAAGCCTAGATTCAGCTAATTCAATACCAACAACATCATTAAATTCATCATCTGGATGACAAATACTATATGCTGTTGTAAATGTCCGTACTTTTTGTTTCTTATTGAAAATTAATATACCATCAGTCCAACTATCATTCTTAACTTCAACTGGAACTGACTTGATTACATCAACATCTTCTTTAAATTGTTCAAATAACCCTACTACAGTAACAACATGTTTTTGACCATTCTTATCAAAAGCATTACCATAGAGAGTGTATAACTTCTTTTTCATAATATTATTTTTTTAATTTTTCATTATTTTTCTTTAATGTAAAAGTAACAACATAACTATATAAATCGTCTAGAATATCTATACCAACATCTGTTATAGATGCCCATTTTACATATTTGTTACTTTCTAATTTATTTAAGCAATTAACAACTTCAATCATTGAGTTTTTAATTGAATTTTCAAGACCATTAGTACCAAGATTAATTGAAGAAAATACTTGATATTCATCCCTTTCATTAGAAATAATAACATTTCGTCTCATTCGTCCAGATAATGGATTAGATTCTATTATAGATTTTATTTTAGAAAATGTGCCACTATCCATAGAAGAAGCCAATACTATTATTTTATCACTTGTTCTTCTTTCAGAATATGCAATATCAATATCTTCTACAGTTGCATGTCTTTGTAATACTTTTTCTGTTATATTCATCTTACAAAAAATTTATCTTCTTTTGTTACTTTTTCTATATATTCTTTAGGAATTAACCCATTCAATTTATTCTTATATATAGAATATATTTCTTCTAGATTAAATAATCTATAATTACATAATGGATTATCTAATCCAACATTTAAACTTAAATCGCTACCTTCATCACACCAAGATGCATTATTATGCACATGTCCATATAATGACATTGCACCTCTACATTTATTTGTCCATGACTTCATAGGATAATGACACATCACACACATAAAATCTTCATCTAAGAATGAAAATGTGTCTTTCTTAAAGGTAACATTTTTAATAAAATCAATACTTTCAAACATATTAAACATTCTTTGTGTAGATTTATCATGATTTCCTACAATTAAATGTATTTTACACCCTTTTGATTTTAATATATTTAATATGTTTAATGATTCTTGTTGATTTGATAATATAAAATCACCTAACACATAAACATGGTCTCCACGTTTGACCAAGTTATGCCACATCTTGATAATATATCTGTCATGATTTTCTATATCTTCATTATCTCTAAGATTCATACTATCAATTCTATTAACTTGATGGTTTAAAATATTTTTATGTTTTAAATGTAAATCTGCTGTTATCCAGACATCATATAAATTACTATTTTTCATTTTGTTATTCTTAATTTTTCTATGACATAATTTAGACATTCTTTTCTTTTAACTGACGGTTCTATCAAATCTCCAATAAAAAAATATAAACAATATATAATAATACTATATCTGTCTTTACAATCATTAGGCTTTTTTTCCAAATAAGAACAAACAAATGTATTATATTTTTCATTAAAGAAATCTATTTCCAATTCCATTACACTTTGTAATGTAAGGCTTCTTTCACTCATCCTTTTTATATGAAAATCATCTTGATTTATATATCTTGATTTAAAACTATTAATCAACACATCAGAATTAGAGGAAACATATGTATCATATTTTAATAGAAACATGTCATAAATGCGATTTTCTTTAATATATCTCATGACAACTGGGACACACTCTTCAACCAAAAAATATTTAATACTATCATCCATAATTATTAATTAAACTTTATTGTCAATAATACTAACTTCTTGTAAATATTTTGGCTCTTTCAGTTCTCTACTAATTAATTCTATCAAAACACTTGCATATGCTGGATGAACCATGCCACCATTAAAATATACAAAATTTCTAAATAACACAATTTCTGAACCTTTTGGAATTGCCCCATAACAAGATTCGTATTCTCTTATAAAAACAAACTTTCTTTGTTCCATATATTAAATTCTTTTATGAAAATTATTTAACACCTCTAAATATTCTTCCAAAGATATTTCTTCTTTTAATGAAAGAAGTTTTAATGGTGCTTGTTGTATAGTAAAAGTATAACCTAAATCATATGTATCATTAGTAGGAACTTCATTATTTTTTCTATTTTAGCAATAAAAAAATCACCAGCAGTATATGTGGTAAAATCTAATATTCTAATATAAGATGTTACAAATTTTTCAGAAGATAAGCCACCAAAATGATGTTCTTTTACTACAAAACATTTATCTTTCCACCCTACATTATCATAATACTTTTTAAGTAAATGTATATACTTTGAAAAAAGTATTTCATCCATATGTTTAATAGTACCGTCTTTTTGAGAAGATAGATTTTCATAAATCTTATCTAAAATTTCTTTTTTTTCTTTTTCAAACTCTTGTTGATTCATTATTTTAATTATTTATATATTTTCACTCCCAATTATTGTTAGTAAAAACATTATGTTTCTCATAAAAAGCTCTTCTTAGGGAAGAAAACACTGCTAAATTGGGGTTTACACACATATTATCTTTTCTTCCACAATCTTTTGAATAAATGTTAGGAAAAAAGTCTGTAATGAATCTAAAAAATGCTTGTGAACGAGATATTCCAGCGTGACAATGAATAAAAAATGTTTTTCCTATATTATTTTCAATAAAATCAACAGATAACCTTGCTTGTTCTTCATTCATAGCTTTAAACAAATGCCCTTTATACATCTTATCTGAAAATAAATCATCAAATTCCAAATTTAAAACATTATTATGATTTTCTCTAAACCAATGGTCTCTTTCATCATTCATATAAAACTTCCTACATTCATCTGTTCCAATAATAGAAATAAATGCCATATCTTCTAATGACTCAACATTAGAATCATCCCACCCATGAGCCTCGCAAACATTATCAAATTGCTGATGCGAAAAAACTAATATTCTAATATTTTTGTCTTTCATAATAATTTTTAACCATTGAACATTTTGGATAATCACATAACACCCCATCTACATGGGAACAACCTTCAGTTAAGAAGATAGGGCACTTCTTAACTGGGTCATTTTTCCCTATATCACACAATTTCTTCAATATTTTCTTAATCTTCCTCTTCATCATCTTCATCATAATTACCACTCATTGATTGAAGTAATGGTCTAACATCTTTATCAATAGCATCCCAATCAAGATATGGTCTTTCTCCATCCTCATATACTTTTGGAACACCAGCATTATTATCATCCCATCTTAATACTCCATAGGCTTTTTCTGAATTAGTCCATGTATGTTGAGTTGGGTGTTTACCCACACCATAAAGTTTTATTCCATTATCTGTTAAATACTTTACTGCCTCATCTAATAATTTACCACTTCTCATTGTATCTAATATCCAACCAACATTGTATGTTGTTGAGTATTTACACATATAATACAATGCATTTGGAACTGGTTCCCCAATATTAGGGTATTTATGTTTAACTATTGTACCATCAAAATCTACAAGACAAGGTATGATAGGTTTATTATCATCCCATTCACAAATATCAATCATTTCTTTATGTAAAGATTGTTTTTCAACAACTTCACCATCCTTTGGCGAAATAAAATCAACAACTTCTTGGAAATCAATTAATAATCTAACAAAAGATTTTGGTAAAAATCTAACTGCTTTCTCTTCTATTGAATGAGGAACACCATAAAAAGCTTCGGCAATAGCACCACAAATACATGTTAATGTATCACAATCTCCACCTAATGATACTGCATTTCTAATAGCATCTTCAAATGAAGAAGATTCAAGGAATGCTATAATAGCTTCTGGAACAGTACCTTGGCATGAAACATCAAACTTATATGTTGGTCTAATTTCATCACAAGTTCTTGATAAGTCATACTCAAAATATTCTTCAATAAAACTTTTCAATTCCTTCTTTGTCGCACCTTTTCTAAGTAAGAAAATTGATGCCGCAACCGCTTGTGCACCCTTAATACCTTCAATATGGTCATGTGTTATTGCTGCACTTTCTTTAGCTTTTTGTAATGTATCTTCTAATGTAGAACAAAACCAACCAACTGGACTTACCCTCATTGCTGAACCATTACCCCAACTTCCATATGGCTTAGGATTTTCTTCCATAATCCATCTAGAAAAATTTCCACCATATCCACCTTTAGGACATTTATATTCTCTACCATATTCTTGATAATATCTAGAAATATCACCACCATTTAACAGCCAATCAACAGTTGCAATAGTCATAATACTATCATCTGTAAAATTACATGCTGGATTAAACAATTCAAAATCTTTTGTTTTAATATTATTAAATTCATAAACTGAACCAACAATATCACCAATTATACTTCCTATACAATACATAAACTTTTTTTTATAATTAATACTAATCTTTTAACAAAATTGAATGAACATTCTCTATATTACGTTCCATCAATGGTTTAGATGTTTCTGTAATGTAAGATTTGATTACAGAATCAAGCTCTTTACTTGTTTTATATGGTCCTATCCATATATTATCTTTCCAATATTTATAATGCCCATAATGTTCATTATTTATTTTCTTTTTGATGAAAAATTCTTTTTTCATTGGTTCATTCCACCATTTAAACTCTTCCTCTTTTTTTTCTTCAATAACTACTTCATCTTTTATAACTTCTTTTGCTACATTACTAACTTCTTTTCTATTTTTCAAAGCCTCTTCATCAAGAATTAACTTTAACATCTCTTTCGGAGATAATTTAGCTTTTTTCTTAACTTTATTTGCCATAATAAATTATAAAACACTTTTCAATTTCTTTGTAACATCTGGAACTGGTAACAATTCATATGTTCCATCATCTTTTAACCATATTATTCGTCTTCCAACAACCTTCAATCCTATATCTTCCAATGGTATTTGATAACAAGATAATTGTAATGTATATAATGATAAATTTTCATTATACATATTATTAAAAGGTGGATATAACATCTTATTATTTTGTCTACTAAAATCTTTATATAAATCTACATTTGTTTTATAGTCCATAATAACAAGACCAGAATTTTTAGGATTATTTTCATCATGATAATACATCAGAAGGTCAAATGTTCCAGCATAGTCTTGATTTAATTTAACTGCGTTTTCATGCGAACCACTATATACTTTGGTTTCAGCTAACACAAAATGCAAATTAGGGTGTAAATCATCCCAAAATTTAATAATTGCTTCTTCTTTTGTTCTAGTAGGAATCAGCCAGCCTTCCTTTTCATGAAGTTTACATTTACATGATTCTGTAACCCTCTCTGGATGACCATTTCTTAACCAAGCCATTGATTCTCCAAACTCATGAACAAGAGTTCCAGTTGTTGTTGCCTTTAAGCTATTGTATCTCCATTTATCAAGCCAATAATCTTTTGTCTCGCCATGTTTAATGGCATAATTAGTAGCTATCTTTTCACTATCAAATGGTTCTTGAAATTTATGTGTCACATGACTGACACAATCTAATTCTATTAAATCACCATTCTCTTTAGGCAAAAAGTATTGATGAGTTTCTTCTATGAATTGTAATTTGTTAAAAGTTCCTAAAATTAATTCTCTAGTTCTTTCAACTTCTTTTAATGCACTCATTACTATATTAATTTACAACGCAAACATATATAAAAAAAAATTAAAAAACAAATATTATGATAATAAAGTTTAAAATAGTAAAAAAAAAAGAGCTACTGAAATAAATCAATAGCTCTTTATATTATTAATAATTGTTAAATTTTACTTAGTTAATGAATCATATTTATCTTTTATATCTTCATACATTCCATATACTTTATTCAAGTCTTTCTGTAATTGTTCAACTTTTAAAATCAACATTGAAATGTAATCAATACCTTTTTTACCATCTATTTCATCAGTATACACTAAGTTCTCTAAGCCTTCTTTTTCTAAATCTTGTGCAATACCACCATATCTAATCTTCTTATCAGAATCATTAATAAATTGATACTCTTTCAACTCTATTTTACGAATCTTTTCAATATCATTGTTTGATATTGATTTTATATTCTCTTTTAATGTAATATCAGAAGAATAAATAGTAGATGTTGCTGATACAGTACCTTGAACATTAAGGGAACCAGTCATTGTATCACCAGATTTTAATACATACCTAGCATCTGACTCTGTTTTAGTATATGCATCAACTGTTTCGCCACTACTATCTGCAATTAATTTTTTTATTTGTTCATCACTAGAAAAAGTGATAATTTCATTAGTATTGTTTTTTATTGAAATACATTCATAACCATCAGCATAGTTGATAGCTATCTCTCCATACTCTATGTCAGCACTTGTAGGCAATTTTGCCTTTCCATCAACTAATAACTGACTTTTCTTATGCAATAAATGTTTTGCCATATTTAACTAAAAAGTTTATAATTTAATGTTATATAAATAACTTATTTAACAATAAATATACTTTTCAAGCTAAAAGGGGCTTGATTATTAATTTATTTTTCCTATTTTTTAAATAAAATACATGGGATATTTATATTTAATTGGGGAAACAGATAGTACTGATACTTATAAGATAGGTGTAACTCGTAAAAACAATATTAATGAAAGGAAAAGAGAGTTGCAAACTGGTAATTCAACTGAATTATACATTAGATATACTTACGAAACTGAAAACCCATACAAACTAGAAAAAATGTTACATAGACATTATTTTGCTAAACATAAATTCAATGAATGGTTTACATTAACTGAACTAGATGCTAAAGAATTTATTAATACATGTAAAAAATATGATAACATAATAAATTCATTAAAAGATAATCCTTTCTATAACAGAAAAAGCAGCTAATCACTTAGCTGCTTTTCTTTTTTCTTCACGTTTTTCCCTTATCAATTTTTTCTGTAATTCTAATGCTAGAAAATCACCATGACAAGATAATGGTTTACAAAAACATTGTAAATACACATCTTCACCATTCTTATAATGTTCATATATAATGTCAAATGCTTTTGTTAATAGTTCATTTTTTCCATAACTCTCTTTAAAATAGGTTTCATATGCTTCTAATGCTTCTTCTCTAGTTTTAAAAGACAATTTAGCTAAATTTGATTTGACACCATTATGTGTAAATGGATTACCAAGTGGGCTACCCCTTCCAATATAGAAATTATTAGGTTCACTAGTATGGTCTTCTACCTTTGTATTGTAAACATATATCATAACTTTTAATTTTTATAGTTGAACACTATTCAATTTGACAATTAAAACTGAACCTTCATCAAATTTAATAAAAAATCTTAATTTTGGTTCATTTAAAAACTTTTTTTGTAACTTATATATAGTTGATAAAAAATTCTTATTATGCATTCTAATAAGGAATTTTTCTTTATCAGTAAGTTCCAAGTTGTAATATTTAAAATCATTTATAGAATATTTCTCACCAGTTAAGATTTCCAAATCTCTAACAAAATATTCTTCATCAATAAAGTTGAATATTGTAAATGTAACTGGTATAAAATTCTCTTCTTTTATTTCCTTTAGAAAATCTCTATTTATCATATTTATACCTTTTTTACAAATCAAAATCACTAACCTTTATATTATCTTTATTTTTTTCAAGACCTTCTAACAAGTCTAATAAATGTTCTCCATTTAAATGAAGTTCGCCACTATAATGACCATTTGAATCAAATATAGTTAAGCGATATTCATATAAATCTCTATCTTTTCTTTCTTCTAGAAAGTCTAATGTTATTTTATCTGTATCAATTATATATTCCATCTTATTTATATTTTTTAAGATAAATATACCATTAATACGAAAAATTACTTAGACTTTGTTAAATAAGAAATTTCTCTACGAACATGACTAGCACGTTCCAATTGACGTATTCGTACTAAGTATGAATACAGTCTTTCTAAATTAGAAATCTTTTGTTCTTTATTCATAATATATAAGTTTAATTTATGTTATTATTATACAATATTTCCACAAATACTACATTCATAATAACCACCATATTTCTCTCTATAAAAATGTATATGGCAGCATTGACATTTACTACAATATAATACTATCATTCTCTTATAAAGGATTTTACATTTTCAAGTGTGATATGCATATTGTCATTAACTTCAATCGAATATAATGAGCAAAACAGCATTATTATTTCATAATCTAATTTAGGCAAATAGTTTCTATTACCATTCTCCCAAATTAAATTTTCCATTATTTTAAACATAACTTATTTATTTTTTATTTTTATTATAAATATCATAAAATATGTTTTTTAACATATTTTTGTCGGAATGGTTATAAAAAAAGCAAGAATAATAATTCTTGCCATAAATTATTTTATCAAGTTGGACTACCAAGATTCGAACTTGGACTAACAGAACCAAAATCTGTTGTGCTACCATTACACCATAGTTCAATTGTTATTTGTCTTATTTCTAAGAACAGTGCAAAGATACAAACTTATTTTTAAAAAACCAAATAAAACACCAATTATTTTTTCAAATAATATTTTCTTATTAGACTTTGATTTTGTCTTTTATCAGATTTAATTGTATTATCATTATCAAATTGTGGTAATGTATAGTATTTTGCCTCATAATATTTCAAATATTCATATTGGAAAGTACCGTAATCGAATAGCATTTTCTTTTCATCACCATTTAATCCTAATCTGTTAACAATATTAATCATTTGTATAACAGAAATATTATTTTTAGTTAAATGTTGTATATACTTATAAAATGATTCATCATCCTTACTACTATGATTATTTCTTGCAAAGTTATAGAGATTATCTAAAAACACTTCTTTATCTTTTATTATATCCCAAAATGATGTGTTTTTAGGGTCTGGAATTAATATTTGTTTAAATCCAGTACCTATATAGGTTAGAAATTCCTTTCTCAAATCCAAATCAATTGCATTATCTGCATCATAATCATTCACAGCTCCTAATGTTACTTTATATTTATAAAGGTCTCTATAATTTCTAAAGCCATGTTTTTTAAAATAATCTGTTAATAATTTTACAACTTTATGAGATTCTTCATTAGGTTGTCTAGATAATCCAGAAATCTCATTGGAAACATCATTCATTAAATCTTTTATATTATAATACCCATTATTAATTCTAGTAATAAGAGCACCATTCATATATTTTTCTAACCCATATTGTTTAAGTAATTTTGCAGACTCTCTTCCTACTTCATCATTATGAAATTCCCCAGCAAATATTAATTGCAATACTTTACCAACAACATTATCATATGTCTTTCTACCAATCTTATCATTCGGTTTTGTATCATAATATTTGTCATAATTTTCATAATCATCAATAATTTTTTTATTCAAAGTATTATCACTTTGTTTATTAAAATCATTTTCATTATCATAAACAAATATCCATCTGCCTAATCTTGACATTAACATATGATAAACATATTGATATTGATTTTCTTTTGTGGGGTCAAATATTACATCAATTCTTTTAATATATTTATGAGCATCATATAAAGCTGGTTCATTTGAAAATAACCTATCCTCTGATTCATTACTTGTATGATGTGCTTTTGAATCAAAAGAATCATTTTTTCTAGCATCAGTATAATAACTCATTTTACCCATTGAACTTCCCCAATAATCAATAGCTTTACCTTTAAATTTTTGAGAAAGTTTTTGACCATCAAATTCTATTCTAACACCATCAGTTCTGAATTTATAAGCATATCCAAAATTTACATTCTTTTGTCTTGTAAATGACATATAATACAATTCTTTTCGATTTGTATTATCAGCACTACCACCTAATGCTGATTGTAAAAATATAGTATCTGAATTAACTATTTTTAAAGCACTATTAAGTGATGTGTAATGATACACATTATCAGATAGAGCCTCTTTTAATATATTTAATTGAGATTCGTTTATTAATACTTTTTTACTATTTAAATTTCCATATAATATCATTTACAAATATGTTTCTAACTATCTTATTTTAAAGGCTTTACCATATACATTCCTAGTCCATCCATTAACTTTACCATGAGCATTACCAATTAATGCACCTCGTTTATTATCTTTAGATAAAACTAAATGTGTATAATAATTTCCTTTCACCTTACAAAACACAGCATCCCCAACATTACATTCATCTAATGTAATTGGGGTTAGCTTATGTTTTTCTCCAGACATAAATAATGGTGTCATGGAATTTCCTTTCTCGGATGTAATTATAAATTCTCCCTTTTTTAATTCCTTTAATTTTTTAACTTTCCAATGTTCCATAGTAGCCCTAGTGGGATTTGAACCCACACTCCGAAGACACAGTGTTTGAGACTGTTGCGTACTACCAATTTCGCCATAGGGCTATCAATAAATTATTTCCTATACAAAATTACAAATTTATTATTAGATAACAAAATTTTTTATGTTAAATATCTCTAAAATTGTCCATATATTCATCTTTTGATGGCATATCATATCCATCATAATCAACACTAATTGATTGTTTGATAATAGAGAACATATCATCATCTGGAACAAAATTCAAATCCATACCACTTTCTTCATCCATAGCAGTTACATTAAAATATGTAATTTCATATTTGTCATCATTATAAGTTTCTCCCCAAGGAGCAGTATCATAGTTGCCATAACTTTGGTCATAATATGCTTCACTAGTTAATTCATAATTAATGAAAAATGTAAAATTTTGACTTGGTATTTCAATATCACCTCTACCTACACTTAAAGTAAGTGGATTATTCTGAATAGCTTGTAAAAATTCATTTTTAGCATCATCTAGAACATTAATACTAGATTCTCTGATAATCTTATTAACATAATTATCAATGCCTTCCTTAATAATATTTTGTAATTTATTCATATACTATTTAATTTCACGTTTAATTATTCTTTTAGACCCATTACTTGTTGGAGCACTCGGACGTATTGGTGTTCTACTTGGGGTCTTAACATTTTTATTTTTTTTACAATTACATCCCATAACGTTATTTTTATTAATAAATATATAACAAACTAGAAAAATATTTGATTACACACCCCTATTTTTAGGGTATTCATATACCTTATTCATTGAGAGAAATTTTTTTCTAAGAAACTTAGTTTCTCTCTTATCTCTACCTAACACAAAAGCATACTTACTTTTACTTGGAAAATAAATTTTCTCAGATTTATTATACATTATTTTTGAATAATCTCTAAGTTGTTTCTCAATATCATCTGGAATATTATCCCACAATACTGATTGGTCATTATTCCAATTCTTCTGCCATTCAATACCTAAATCTTTAGCATATCTCTTATACATTGAACGTGCTCTAAATGCCCTATCACTAATCAATTTATCTTTATTATATGGATTTACACATCTCACAGTTGTGCCACTAGATTGACCTAGATAATAAAAATTAAGTGATTGATAAATAGTTCCTAATTCTTTAGCTTGTGGGTCACTATAACATGTAAACAATCTATATTGAGTATTATTAACCATCCATTTAATGCACCACATAAGAAATTTAGAGCCAAGATTCATTGGAGTCCAACTTGCACTAGCACCTCTAGCAATTAAACGTTCAACTTCTTTTGTATCCTCTCCTAATAACTTACTAAATGCATTTGGCATACTCATAATAATAACACCACCTAAAACACCTCTATATGAAGCTGTAAACCAATGTGTTGGAAAACTCCCTATTGATTGTAACCATTCATATTTTTTTATAAACTCTGTTGCCAATTTTTTATCTTTTTTGGAGTCAATATATTTAAATTCAAATTCAGATAGGTCAATTTTAGAAATAAAATCATCATCCCAACCTAATATTTTTTTATCTTCTTCAAGTGTATCTAATCTCTTTTGATATTGGTAACAATGTTTCTCTTTAAAATTATTTACCTTTTCTAATAAACTTATATCACTCATTTTTTCTCTCTAATACTTTATCAATTATTCCTATCTCAACAGCTTCATTAGATAAAAACCATTTATCTCTATCACATAAGGCTTCTATTTCTTCAAAAGACTTATTCATATTTTTAGCTAGAATATTATATAAGTCTTTCCTACACTTCATCATTTCTTCATATTCAATTTTCATATCTGATGCACTGCCTCGCATTCCGCCACTTGGCTGGTGAATCATAATTCTACTATGTGGTAAAGCAAAACGTTTACCTTTTGTTCCAGAACTAAGTAAAACAGCACCCATAGAAGCAGCCATTCCAGCAACTGTAGTTGATACATCACAATCAATGTAATTCATTGTATCAATAACAGCTAAACCATCGTATACAGAGCCTCCTGGACTATTAATATAGACATTAATATCTCTATTATCAACTGAACTAAGATATAATAATTGGCATAGCATAACATTACATGCATCACTATTAAAATCGCTACCAAAATAAATTATCCTATCCATCATCAATCGAGAATAGATGTCCATTTGAGTTACATTAAGTTTTCTTTCTTCAAGAATATATGGATTAATAGTACTATCATTTATGCTTTTAATAACATCATGTGTTATTGATGGTTTAATACCTTTATCTTTGGCAAACAATTCAAAGTCTTTTTTTATATTTTTCATATTTCTAATATTTTTCTAATTTCTTTAACAATTATATTAGTTGCTTCATCTTTTGAAATTAAACAAAATGGTATATCATTTTCAGTTAAAATATTTATAATTTCTTTATCTATTTCAATTGCTTCATCAACTGTTTGCATTCTTCCTTTTGGGTTATATGAAGCATTTCTAATAATAAAGTAGTTTATATTGTTAAATTTATTAAATTGTTCTAACACTAGAGACTTAAATGACTCACTTTTCTCCTTATCATAATATATTGAGAATGGAAGTGGTGAATCTGTTATAATAACATCAACTTCATCTTTTAAACGCCAAATCTTATGTAACTGTTTTCCAAACACATATATTTGATTATCTAAAGTATGATATGATTTTTCCCATACTTTATCTTTAGCATATTCTAAAGCCATTTCACAATTAACCCCCAATAATTTCAATTGGTTAAAAACACCAGCAGCAGTGGTAGACTTACCACTGCCTGGTCCAGCAAATAAATTAATTACTATTGGTTTCTTCATTATCTTCTTTCTTAGTTCTTGGAGAAGCACCTAAATATATTGTAACACTAACCATATTTTCTTCTCTCTTACTTATTTTATTTTTTTTACAATGTTTCTGAATTATTTCTTCCATGATTTTTCCATTAATCTCATAATTATCAAAATTTATTACCTTTTGACCATTATCGTTAATGGGAGCATTTTCATATAATTCATCAAAATCAGCACTAGGTGTTGCATTTGCATACAATTCCCTATATATGTCAAATACAATATTCTTTAAAGTTTTTTTCTTTCTTCTTCCCATTATATTAACCATTATTTTTAGCTTCACGAGCAGCTTTCTTAGCTGCTTTTTCGGCTTCTTTTTGTTCTTTTTCCTCATCTTCTAGTTGTTGTATAACTAGGAATGATTGTTCAAGTTTATCTAAGAAATCATTGCCATATTTACGTCTCATATTAAATACTGCATTATAAGGATTATTATCTACTAATATTTTATCTTTTTCACCATCATATGAAATAGTAGATAGTGCCATTTCAATCAATAAATTCTTAGTATCATCAGTTAATCTATCAAAAGCAGCTTCATATATTTGTATTTGTATAATTCCATCTTTTTTAGTTAGAAATTCAGTAGTTGCACTTGCTTTAGATGCTTTTATTACTTCTTTGGCTTTGGTCAAAGACATTATTTTCAATGTTAGACCATATGCTTCTAAACCACAATCTGAAAACTGTTGTTCTACTAATTCTACAATATCTTCACTTGTTTCAAAAATTTTACTCATAATATTTATTTTTAAAGTTATTAAATAATTTAATTTTCATTAACAATGCAAAGTTATATGTTTTTTTGTTAAAAACCAAATATTTTCTTTAATTTTTTTTAAAAAAGACTATATTTTATATAAGTAAAGCATTTAAAATTATGATGTTCAAATACCAAATTATTATATTGAATAACGGAAAACAAGTAGAATTTATAAATTCTTATCGTACAAAATCAAATGCATTAAAAGCATTTAAAAAATTAATTGATACAAATAAAAAAGAAATAATATTTCCAGTTAGATATGTAAATCTTGAAAATATAACAGAAGCTAATTATGAAGCAATATTAATTAAAAGAAAGGAAGAAAATGATAATAATATAGTAAAACTAAGAAATGAATATGGTGAATATGTTGACCATGTTATCTCCAATAACAGTGACTGGATAGTATTTGATAAAGAAAAATATGAAAAGGAAGAAACTTTTTGGGTCTATGGTTTTCATCCAAAGTATCAACGTAAAACATTCTTATTTATATATAATGAAATGTTAAAGCCAAAAGCAAGTGATAAATACAATTTTGTAAATATGATAATATTTAAAAATAAATTATTATTAGACACTACAGATAATCTAGACATAATTATATGTAAAAATGAATCAGATTGTATAAGATTATATAACCAACTTGAAGAATGGTCAAAAAATGATAAATTGAAATATATAATGTTTAGCGGATTTGCTTTTACCAATAGAAAATGTGGTAAAAATGAGGAAAAAAAACAATATTGGTTAGATAGGATTAAAGAGGTAACTTCTTGGAGTAACAAAAAAATATTAAGACGTAATACAAGACCATAGTAAAAAAGATAAAGCTAGTAAATTGTTTACTAGCTTTTTATATTAATAATCCCCACAATCAAATGTACAATTTATATTATCCACATATAATGTTGGATTAATAGTAGGATTTCCTAAATGAATATCTCCATTCCATCTAATATCAAATGTATTGCGCCTAGTTCCTTCACTAACACCATTACCAACTGTAAATAAAGTTGCTTGAGGATTTGTTACTAACGATTCAACACTCTGGTTACCACCTCTTATTGATAAATTATAATATCCACTTGCATGTTCAGCATTATTTCTTGCTAATGTTTTAACTCCCTCAACATGTGTATAATGTCCCTCTGATATTGTTCCTAAACCTTCTGCATGAGATGATATTCCACTTGCAGTAGTACCACTACCTTCTGCATGAGAACTAGAGTTCATTGCGCTAGTAGCATCACCTTCAGCATGAGAAAAACCACCATTAGCAAGAGTATTTCTTCCTTCAGCATGAGATGTGTTTCCATTTGCACTTGTACTTGTACCTTCTGAATGAGAATTAGCCCCAACAGCCCTTGTACTTCTTCCTTCAGCATGAGAATAATTACCATTTGCTTGTGAATATTCACCTTCTGCGTGTGAATATGAACCATTAGCTTGTGTATTAGAACCTTCTGAATGAGAACAGTTCCCACTAGCTAATGTCCAATTACCTTCAGCATGAGAATAATTACCATAAGCTCTTCCAGCATTTCCTTCTGCATGTGCAGCTAAACCACTTGTTGTAGAACCGCTACCTTCAGCATGTGAACATCTTCCACTAGATTTAGTTTGATACCCTTCTGTATGCGAATAATTACCATTAGTTATTGTATTATAACCTTCTGCATGTGAGTAATCACCTAAAGCTTGTGTAAGCACTCCTTCAGCATGAGTGTATATTCCAGTTGCTCTAGTTGCATTATTAAATACTTCTCCTATATTAGTAGTATCAGCACTAGTTTTAGTAAATTGGTATTTACCAACGCCATTGACTTGTTTTATTGTATTATCACTTAAAATTGCTGATAAAATAGGAGCAGAAACATTATTGTTTAATGCTATCTCTCCATCAACTAATCTAGTAGATGTAGGTAAATTAGCAAGTTCACTATTTCTTGCTAATTGTATATGTCTATTAGCCATAATATTTTAATTTATAAATAAATAGTTTATATATTAAATATCTTCTTCTCCTTTTATTGTAATCATTAAATTTTTTTTAAACGCAATATTAATTTCTGACTCTGATGGTATAAAATCCTCTCCATCTGGAAATTGTCTATAATATAAATCTTCATCAATTTTAGTTAATGAAGATTTATCAACTTTGATTACCAGACTGCTAGTGTTAGTTACTCCACATTTAGTTAAATGGTCTGAAATCATATTTCCTAACTCTGCTATTTCATGACATCCAAGTTTCATAATTATTAAAATGTATCAAATATTTTATTTAATATAAAGTTGACTTTATATTTTAATTTTTCTCTAAATGATAATTTGACTATTTTATTACCATTTATAACTTCTTTAATGTCCTTACCCATTTCTCCATGTAATAATCTAGACATTTTATCTTGCTCTTTCTTCAACTCTAATGCAAATGCATCTTGTTCCTTCTTAAATTCTCTTAATTCTCTTTCAGTTTCAATATCCATAATCAAATAATTATCTATTACTTATTTTCTCACACATTTCTTGAAATGTATGTATTAACCATACCACTCCAGATGTCACAAACAAATCCAATATAATAATAACATACCACAAGCTAGGGTCATTTATTATTATATTAAAAGGGGTTAATTGTTTATTTGGTAAAAAGAAAATATTTAAAGCTGACAAAACCCATCCAACATTAGCACTAGTACACATCATACAACTTAACATATCATCAAATGTTTTCGATATTTTTGCCATAATATATCTAAACTTTACAATTATATCCCAAGGTCCAGAACCATATACCAAAAGATTAGATATTCCATAAGCAGTTAAAAAGTATATCAAAACAACAAAACCTACCATATATTATTCTTCTATTATTTCATTATTTTCTTTAGAATCTGTTGATACAGATATTTCTTTTTTTCTACGTGTATATTTACGTTTTTTAGGTTTATCTGAAACATCATTCATTACAAATTTTAACGTTTTAAGTTTAGCCAATGACTCATTAGAAAATATCTGTTTAAGTTCATCTACTTTTTCTCTTAACAATTCAATTTTTGCACTAACACTAAGATTCATTTCAATTGTTTTCTCAATTAGGTCAAAAATATCTTCAAAATCAACTTCATTAGCATCTGCATAATAAAACCATTCATTAGGGTTGGTTTCAGATTTCACAACTTTTATTTTATCATCATCACCATTAAATGTACCCCATCTATCTCCATATTGTACTTTAATTATAACAATTCCATTAGACATTTCCATTCCTCTGAAATATTCTTCATTTTTTTTAATTCTATCTTGTAACATAACTTATATTTTAGAAACCCATTATTAACATTGTTAAAACATATGAAATAGAACCACCTAAGAGAAACAATCGTTCTGTTGATAGGGAATATTTTCCCTCTTTTAGTTTTAATATTTTAAGTATTCCATATGTATCTCTAATGATACATAATATACAGAAAATAAACACAAAAACCTTAATATTTAAAATTAAATTATCCATAACTATTATTTTATTTTATATTTAAATAGCTTATTATTCATATTTTTTTAACTATTTTTATATATAAAAGATATAAAAAAATGCCCAACAGTAAATACTATTGAGCATTTTAAGGAATTTATTTATCTTTTTTTTACCAAATACTATATGTAACACTCCATCCCACCATAACACCTACATTTTTATTTGTTATATCATATCCCATCATAACAGATGGTCCAGTTGAGAAATGTTGCCAAAAGTTCTTTTTTCTACTTTTATTAAAAAGGGTTACATCATTAATATTGGCATTATTATCACTTTTAATTGTAGTTTCATTGACTCCATTAACATTTTTGTTAATTAAAGTTAAATTATCAGAAACATCAATATTTAAACTATACCAATTAGGTTCTACAGTACTTCCTATTTTTAAGTTATAATTTAATGAATCTGTTTTTTCATTACTATATTCAAACACCTTAACTGTTGTATCTTTTTTCAGTGTATCAATATCTTGTTTAGGTATCCAGACTGTATCTACATCATACTTTTTGCTGTATTTGAATTGTGCTAAGTACGTTATTTCATCTTTAAACGTCTTAATTGAATCATAAAGTTCTTTTTTTTCTTGTTTTAGTTTCGCAATTTCTTGGTCATAGAAAATTTGTTTATATAAACCTTCTTGATGTGTTTCAATGCTACACATTGTATTAGTGGTTTTATTATTTAAGTAATAAATATAACCACCTAAAGCAAAAATAATCGCAAACATTATGATATAAAATATGTTATCTTTATTTAATTTTTTCATATTTTTATCTATTTTCCTCTGATAGCTTTTTGTTTAGATAAATCAAGCAAGAATGAAATTTCTTGTACATAATCACCTAATTTAGCATGAATTTTATCTTCTGAACAATCTGGTATTTCTTGATATGATATACCTAAAAATCCAATTTCAATTCCACTTTTAATTAGAATAAATCCACAATATTTAATATCATTGGTTTCCATTCTAACAGCTAACTTCTTATCAATTTCATACAAATCATCTATACTTCCAATAAAGAACCTATGCTCATACAGATATGATGGTAAAGTAAATTTAGACATATTAAGGTTCTCATATTCATTATTAATATATGGAATCCTTTTACTTTCATTTACTTCCTCATATGTCATATCACAATATAAAAAAGGTAATGATGTTGGATTTTCTTTACCATTATGCATTTCCATAATAAAAGTTCTATCACCTTTTAAATCATAAAGCAATCTAATTAGTTGATTATTAACTTTTGGATTTATTTCATTTCTAATATCAGCATTTTCAATATGATTTGTTGTTAATGATACCAATAACTTTTCAACAACAGATTCATTTTGAACTGCATTAAACAAAATATTCCCAAGAAAGAACGCAACAAAGAAAAAACAAGCTTGTATCATTTTCTTGATACCGAAAGTACTTAATAATTGTAACAATTTTTCAAGCCAACCAAGTGTCTGATTACCATCGTTAAATTCCATACGATGTTTATTGCTTTGCTTTGCTTTGTTTGTATCCATTATGGTTAATTATTATTAAGTGTAATTATTTCATTAATGAACGTGCTCTTCCTAGCATATCAGAGAAGTTCTTAGTCTCATTCATTCTCATTTTACCATTAGTACTAGTAAAGTATTCTTGGCTTTTGTAATTATAGAGTTGTTTAATTCTAGCTTTCTCTTCTTCAAGTTTAGTTCTATTAAGTTGTTTTGTTACTTCTGGTTTATCTTCATGCCATTCAACAATATACTCATTATCAGAGTTATCTCTCATTATAAATTTGTTTCCTTCTGATTTATAATCGTCTGGAACTCTTGTCAACATATGATTTTCTGACAAGAATGTTGTGTGTTTAAAAGTTAATTTTTTCATTTTTTTAGATTCAAACATTGTATCATTTAGGTCTTTAAATTTATTTTTATTGATTTCACGTCCAGTTAAACCAATCTCTTTTCCAGTATCTTTCATATCCTTCATGTTTTTTGCTCTTTTTGCTAATTCATCATATTCTTTATCATTACCAAAAACAGCATTACCAAAAGGCTCATCTTTATGCTCTTTTTCAGCATTGGCTGATGGATAACCTTTAATTTGAGCTTTCACTCTTTTCTTGAAATCTGGAGACATATTCAAATATTCCAAATCTTGCATACCTTTATTGTCAGCAGCAGTTGGGGCATCTCCTAATTTACCTTTAGGGTCTTCTGATTTAAGACCACCATCATAAGCCTTAGTTTCTTTACTAATTTCTTTGTAAGCCTTATCGTTGATTTTTTTGTTATCACTTTCTACATTTTTGCCAAATTTTGGTTTAAATTCGTCAGCACTTTCCTTGATAACTCGTCTTAAATCGCCTACTTTGTACTTTCTGATATTCATATTATCAAATTTTTATTTATTATTTAACGGATTTTGTGTTAGATAAAGACCTTGAATGAACTGTTGATACCTTAATTTGAACAATCTTTCTTTATCAATTTCATCCTTATCTAATTCTTTATCAATATCTTCAGAAATATTCTTTATTTTATTAATAACTTCTGATTCATCTTTTATCCATACATCTGTATTCATATTATTTATCACCAACTCTATTCATGGACATAGAACCATTCTTCTCATCCTTATTTCTCTTTAATGTATCACCATAAAATTTCTTTCTCTGCACACCACCCATTGGAACATCAAACATAGCGGCTGCACTTATATTTGCATTAGTTGCTCCAGCAAACGCTGCTCCGCCTTCTCCTTCTTCTGTTACGACATCTTCTTCATCTTCAATGTATTCTTTAGCAATACCACCACGAGTTTTATAAGTATCATCCATATCTAATATTGCATCAGCCATTTCTTTTTCATTAGTGAACAATGGAGATTTAGTATTAATATTTTTACTTAATATATTTGTTAATTTATCTAAAGATTTATGCCCACTAGATATTCCCATGTTTAAAGGATTATTTAACATTAAATTAATATTATTATCCATTGATGATTCAAATAATTTACTATATAATCTATGTATTTTCTTTTCAAAATTCTTCTTAGGAACTTTATATTGAACAATATATTTGGCTTCTTTCCCACCATTCTCATCCATTCCAGTAGGAACTTCCTTTATGTCTTCCTTTCTAATTATAATATCTCTATCAATTAATTTTTTAACTAATTCACTTTTACTAAATCCACGCCTTTTTAGAAATTCATTAGGTTTAGCATTAACTGGGTCAGCCAATAATTCTTTGATGAAATCCTTAACATTAGAAAAGAAAGAATAAAATGTTACTTCCTCTTCTTGACTTTCTTTTAAAAGTGATAATTTATCTTCTGTTATATAAACTTTTATGTTTTTCATCATCAATTAATTTTATTACATTTGCATATTTCATCAAAGCACAACATTTATTTTTTTATAACACTATTTTTCCAGAAATTATTCTTTTGCCATAAAATTTTAAACAATTCTTCAACAACAGATGCACTAATCTTACTAATTTGTTGTTCAAATTCTCTAGAAGAAAGTTTTGAATCAATTTTATTAGTAATCATAGAATTAATCTCTGATTTAGTTAATTCTTCATTAATTATTGTATATAATTTTTGTTTTAAATTCATTATATATTTATTTAATAATAAATAGTTTATTAAAATAAAAAATCCCCTTAAACAATAAGGGGATTTAATAAATTGTAAGTAAGATATATTTAGTTTCTAGTAGACATTTTATAAAGTTTCTCCATCAAATCTCCATTCTCAAGTAAAACATTTTTCCAGTTCATAAAGGCATCTCTAATCTTGCCTAAAGTTCTACTGTTTGTTTCAGTTAATTGAAGACCTTCAACCCATATATAACAGCCATCACCACTAGGGTCATTATATCTAAATTGAAAGGCTAAATTTAATGCATTTATCTTACCATCTAATACTAAATCTTTTCTATCTGGATAATATTTTAACGCATCTTCACCTAAATCAACACTTTCTCCAACTGTTTTAATCAATGACTCTTCTTGACTTACTCTAACATCACCAAAATTAGGATTATTTTTAGCAATAACAACAGCTTTATTTTGTTCATTACCACTAGAAATATTAGAACCCATCATTTCTACCTCATTTAATTTTTTTTTTTGAGAGTTCATTTCTCTCTCAACCTTTTCCATTAAATCTTTAGCCTCTTGTAAAAAATTAGTCTCTTTTTTTACTTTGTTATCAGATTGTAATGGTTGAATTTTTGAAGAGGTAGCTTTTTGTTGCCCTTCTTTAAGAATAGCAATCATTTTTTTTGTCATTAAACGTTCATTCATTATTCATCATACATTTGTCCATTCCAAATATAACCAAACAATCTTGTAATTATATTTGTATTATTTTTCTTTTCTTCTTTTGGTTCTTCAGTTTTCATTAAAACTTCTTCAGTTTCTTTCTTATCCTCAAGAACTTTTGTATCTTCTTCTTTAACTTCTATTGGTTGGCTTTCTGTTTCATTACTAATAATTTCAACATTTTCTTTTTCTGTTAAAACAACCTCAACATTCATAACATCATCTTTAACTACTTCTTTTTTTACAGTAGTTTTCTTATTATCTGCTTTTTTTGCCATAATTTATTTTTTTTTACTTATAAATATCACCTAATTCACTAATTAATAGAACTTCTGAACGTAATTTTCTCAAGCTCTTCTCTTTAATTTGTCTAACTCTCTCTTTACTTATATTTAAAATAACACCTATTTCTTCTAATGTCATTTCTTCTTTATTATCTAATCCAAAATAATTCTCCAATATAAGTTTTTCTCTATCATTTAATTTAACTAATAACTTTTTAATAAGTTTACGTTGATTTTCTTCTATTTCCCTTTCTCTTTCATCCTCTTCATTAGAAAGGACAACTTCTTTTTTTCTAATTACTTCATCTTCATTATCTTCAACAGCATTTTCACATACTATTGAATTTAATTCATCTGAAACTTCAATAGAAGTTGAAGTTTGTCTTCTTTTGATAAAATCTTGAATTGATTGTCTAATCCACCAAACAGCATATGATATAAATTTTACATCCCTACTTTCATCAAATTTATCAATTGCTTTGGTTAAGCCCATGTTGCCTTCTGATATTAAATCTGGTAATGAAACTCCACACCCTTTATATCTTTTAGCCACATCAAATACAAATTTAAGATTTGATGATAATATTTCATTTTTTGCATGTAAATTATTATTCTTAGCCTTTTTAATCAGACTTTTTTCACGTTCCCTTGAAATTGGATTACAATGTTTTAATTCTTTATAATATGTTCTAACTGTTGTATTAAAATCGTTTGCATAATCACTCATATATTTAATTGTTTACCTACTATTATTTCTCTCTCATTATTTTTTAGTAATAATCTTACTAATATTTTTTTCTTTTTTAACTGTTAAGATTATATCATGCCAATCTCTTACTTCTTCTAAATGTGTTATTTGTATAATACAACTGTAATTTTCTAAAATTTTATTATACAATGTATGCATATTTTCATAGTTTTCTTTAGCCACACGCCCTAGTACCTCATCAAAGACAATAAAATTTGGTCTTGGCATTGTAGATATATTACCTAATACAGCCCTTAATGCTAATGCAGCAGCAGTTTTTTCAAAACCACTACCACTACTTAAATCTGATTTGATACCATCTTTAATTAGATTAAAAATAACATCATTTTTATCTGTAATAGATATTTCTACTGTGAAATCACATACATCACTAAGTAAATGTGTTATATGAGCATTTATAATTGGTAAGGTTTTTCTTAAAACCATTTTAGAAATACCATTTTTACCAATCATATCTAGATATATCTTCCAGTTTTTTAAAAGAACTGTTTCATAATCAATTTGTTCTATTAAATCTATTCTTTCCTTAATAGATTTTTCAAACCTTTTAATTTCATTCTCATTATTGTTAATGAATCTTAAATTAGTTTCTTTAGTATTACGTTTATCTTTCAAAAACAAATCAGTATTTCTAATTTTAATATCTAATTCATTATTTTTATCAATTGCATCATTATTTTTATGATATTCATTCAATAATATTTGTTTTTCACGATATTCTGATATTAATTGTTCTATTTTAAGCTCAATTGTGGATTTTTTAACTGCCAATACAGATTTTCTTTCATATTTTTCTCTTAACTCTTTCATTTCTTCTATTAAAGAGTTTTTTTGATTAATTAATTCACGAATTTCTTTTCCTTCTAAAGTTAAACTATCCATTAATAATGTTAATTCTGCTATCTTACTAGAATTATCAATATCATCATACTTTCTACCACAAGTAGGACATATTTCACTAGTTTTAAGTGCTTGTATCTGATTTTTAGTATTTGTAAATTTCTCACCAATAACTCCAATTCTAACATTTAAATCACTTTTCTCTTGAATTATGTTATCATATTCTGATACTGAAAATGTCACTTCTTCTAATGTTTTTAATTCATCCTCAATAGATTTAAGTTGAAGTCTTTTGACTTTTCCGCCTTCAATAACATTATTTATCTGGGTTTGTAATGTGTTTATATCAATTTTTAACAAAGAATCATCAATAACTTGTTTAGATGATAATAAAATAGTTCTATTTTCTTCCAAAGAAGAAATATCTTTATCTATATTCTTATTTTCGCTTATATATTTCTTAATTTCTCCTTTTAATGTTTTAATATTGATATTATAAGCATCTATTTCTTGTTTTAAAGACTCTCTATTATATCTATTCAATATAAGGTTCGGCTTAATATCACTATTAAACTTCTCACGTGCAATTATATCCTTTTCTTCAAGTGGAAGAAGCCCTATCCATCTTGATAGCAATTTTCCTCTTTCAGTATCTTTCTTTTCTATCAAAGAATCTAAGTTAGAACTAGTTGCACATATAATTAAATCAAAATCACTTTCCTTACCAATTGCCTCTTTAATTACTTTATTAGTTTGAACACTATTTTCTTCTTGTTGATTATCAACATAATCAGTTAATTCTTCTTTGGTGTCACCAACTAATTTATAATATTCAACTTTTTGAGTTGTCTTACTCTTACTAGTTCTCTTTGAACTAGATGGGCGAGAAAGGGTTCTTTTGATTATAAAATCTTCATCATCAACAGTTAAACAACCTTCAACACAAACTTCTGTAGCATCTTGGTTATGTTTATTAAAAATTTTTTCAAGTGTTGATGATTTTTCTGTTTTACCAAACAGAAGAAAATGCAATAAATCAATAGCAAATGTTGTTTTTCCACTTTGATTTGCTGGTTCCCCATTCAATAAAACTAAGCCATGTAATTTGGAAAAATCGAAAAAATTATCCTCACCATATGAAAGAAAATTATCCCATCTAATCCAGTTAATAGTATATCGTTTATACTTATCATAAACTTCATAATCAATTTTTGAATTAATCTCTGAATCAATTTTCTTAATTAGATTGAAATCTACATCAATAACTTGATTAATATCCAAATATTCCTTAAATAAGGAAACTTGAAACGCTGGGTCTTGTATATTAGCAATTATATCATTGGTCATTGATACATTTTCACCTTTTTCATTAAGAAGAATAAAGTCTGGAACTACTCTAACATGGTCTTTAGGTATATTATATTTTTTACTTACTTTAGCAATCAAAGTATTCATTTTTTCCTTTGAAAAATCATAAGGGCTTACTGTCCACTTTATATTAATTCTTCCTTCACTTCCAATATTAAGCATAATTTATTTATTTTTAATAATTCTAACTGTTTTTTTTGGTTTATCAATCACTTCTTTTTTGATTTTATCTTGAGTATTTTCTTCAATAGGTTCAGCTTTAACAATTTTTACTTCTAATGGTTCTTTTTTATATTCATTTTTTATATTGTCAATAGGGTTGAGTCCATATTTAGCAATATTAAAACCAGTTCTAATAAAGTTATTGATTTCTTTATCAATATCATTGATTCCATTAAATTTACAATACTCATTAATTTCTTTTAAAAGTTTTTCATCTATCATAAATTTTAACTTTCTACAAAAATACAAAAAAATTATTAAAAAAACAAAAAATATATTATATATTATTAATATTTTATATATTATATATTTAATATTATATATATAATAATATATTTTATATAAAATATTAATAATATGGATAATAATAAAGAGATTATATTAGGACTTGATGTATCAACAACCACCATCGGTTGCTGTATCTTTTTAAATGATGAATCAGAGTATGGTAAGATTATAAAACTTACTCATGTAGTACCAAAAGTGTCAAATAAGATAAAGGGAATTGAATCATTATTTTTAAAGAAACAAATTTTTAATGATGAATTTTTAATTAACTGGAAAGATTTTGGTATAACTCGTGTTATTATAGAAGAGCCTTTATTATCTTCCAATAATATTAATACTGTTGCTACATTATTACGTTTCAATGGTATGATTTCTGATTGTGTTTACCATACATTAGGGATTGTTCCAGAATACATATCATCATATGATGCTAGAAAATTTTCTTTCCCAGAACTTATGGCAGTTAGAAAATTTAATAAAAAAGGAGAAATGTATGATGAGAAAAAAATCACTAAAGCTATAAAAAATAGTGAATTGGTTCTTTTTGGGGATTATCCTTGGGATATTGATAAAAAACTTGTTATGTGGAATAAAGTGTCTGAAATATTCAAGGATATTGAGTGGATTTATGATAAAAAAGGAGAATTAAAAAAAGAGAACTTTGATGCTAATGATGCATTAATTACTTGTTTAGCAGTTAGAAACAAAGAATTATATGAAGGTAATGAACCATCTATTACTAAATGGGAAAAAAAGGAAGATGTAATTCATTATACAATAGAAACAACTCAAAAAAACATTAATAAACAAATTTCATTTAAATAATAAAAGGCAGTGAGCAACACTGCCTTAATTTTTATAGTAAAATTTCAACCTTCCATGCAAACTAATTGGATTTACATCAACCCAATTAGTTATAAGATTACTCTCAAATGGTTTGTCATTAGTAATTTTGTTTATTGCTATTGTTACATGTTTCAACTTAGATGTTGTTGGTGCTATTGTTTCAACTTCTACTGCACATGCTTTATCAGACATACCAAACTTAATAACTTTTAATTCAAATTCCCTATCAACATTTTTCTTTTGACCAATTTAAAATCTCTTCATTAAAATCAGTTCTAAAAAGAAATAGTCATATGATGGGCTATAAAAATAGGAAACCATTCAGAAATATATTTATTGTATTTATCAATATATGGTTTACTTATATTTAATAACTCATTCTGTGAATTTTCGTCTATTTCTATTCCAATATATAATAAATCATCAATATTCATATTTTTTAAGGATTTTCTTCTGTATCATCATCTTTAGCATATCCACAATAACATTTTAAATTAGGTATATCCAATTCATCGTATTGAGTATCAGAACCATAATCATAATATTCAGTTTCTAGATTTGCTAACATTATATATAACAAATCACTATCAGTCATTTTAGCCATATTTCATATAATTTATCAATAAATAGTTTTTTATTAATATTTTTTTTTGTTTTTATTAAAAATAATTGGTATTTTTGCCATAAAATTATATAACTATGGGAAATGAACTTAATAATCTTTTACATATATTAGAATCTTTCTTAGGAGAATCTAAAAATGGTATATCATCTAGTACACAATGTCAATTTAACTGCCCTAGATGTGCAGAGGATAAAGGTGTAGAAAGTGATGGAAAACATAATCTTGAAATAAACTTAGCTAAACAGAGATATAACTGTTGGGCTTGTGGTCCAGTATATGAAGATATGCATGGGTCTATTATAAAATTGATTAAAATATTTGGAAATGAAAAGATATTAGAAGATTATAAAAAAGAAATTTATTCATTACGTGAGAGTAAATTATATGAACTTACCTATAATAAAGATGATTTTAATATAGATTCAATAAACTTTAAAGAAATTGAGTTAGAATTACCTAGTTCATATCGTCTATTCAAAAGAAATAAACATAACCCTCATAAAGCATTAGAATACTTATTTAATAGGGGTATAGGATGGGATATTATTGAAGAATTTAGGTTAGGGTATACTCTTTTTGATGTGAAAAATAAAAATTCATCAACAAGAATTATTATTCCATCTTATGATGAATTTGGAGAATTAAATTATTGGACTGGACGTGATTATAGTGGTTTAAAATGGAAACAAAAATATTTTAATCCAGATGTTGAAAGAAAAGATATTGTATTTAATGAGGATAAAATACAATGGGATTGTGATATAACTTTAGTTGAAGGACCTTTTGACCACATAGTTGTCCCTAATTCTATACCTTTACTTGGTAAAGCATTAAAAACTGATTTTATGTTGTATAGTAAGTTAATGAATAAGGCTAATGCTAATGTTAATATATTTTTAGATGGCGATGCCTTTGATACGACTGTTAATATATATAAAACTTTAAATCATGGAAAATTATATAATAGAGTAAGATATATACCTATTGATAAAGATTTAGACCCATCAAAATTATTTGAATTAGGTGGTAATAAAGCGATACTAGAACACATTTCAAATGCAAAAAAAATATCTGAAATTTATTTATATAGTTAAGGCTTGGTGCTCCCAAGCCTTAATATTATAATTTATATTTTCTTTTAACTTCAATTGTAATTTGTTCTTTATTATTTTTTGCTGGAACTAAGAAATCATCCATTAGTTTATTAAATGCTAATGTTGAGTTTATAACTTGTCCTTTTACCTTATTGTAACCAGTTAATATACAGCCACTTGTATTACTAGCATAATTTCCTACATGAATTAATATTCCATCAAAACCTTTAACATTAACTAATCTAGGTAAAAATCCATCATATTTTTCAGCCCATTTATATTTTTTGAAATTACTATATTTAGGAGATTTTACATCCATAGTTAAATTATATATACCACATGGTATTGCAGTTTCATCTTGTTTTTTTATTTTAAGAATTTCTTCTTTTGTCATAGAATCATCAAGATTTCTATCAGTATCTTCAATGGTATCACATAGATAAACTCCATTTATATACATTTTCCCTATTGTATATGTAGGGCAAGTAAAGATTCTTTCAACTAATATTTTCATAACTTTGTTTATTTTAATAATAAATATTTTGTTTTTTTATATTTTTTTTGTATTTTTGAATAAAACTGAATTTAATGGTAAAATTAATAATACATACATCTGATATACATATCAGAAATGCATCTCGTTTTGAAGAGTATGCTGAACAATTAACTAAATTTGTTAATAAATGTCAAGAATTAGCATCTCCTTATGAAAAGGATGAGGTTAGAATTGTTATTTGTGGTGACTTAGTTCACCAAAAAAATACAATTACTAATGAATTAATAACATTTTCTAGCGTTTTTATTAGGCAATTAGAAAACATTGCAAAAGTTATTGTTATTAGTGGTAATCATGATTTGGTGCTAAGTAATACTAGTAAAAAGGACACACTAACTGCCATATTTGAAACAGCAGCTTTTGAGAATGCTTTCTTTTTAGATTATGAGTTGGAATATAATAGTGGGTATATTGTAGATGATAATATAACGTGGGCATTATACTCCATATATAATGATTTCAAAAAACCTAATATAGAAGATGCTAAAGAAAAATATCCAGATAATAATATTATTGGTTTATATCATGGAATGATATTAGGAGCTAAATTAGATAATGGGGATATTGTTGATAATGAAGGAACTGATGGAGATGTTTTTAATGGATGCGATTTTGTAATAGCTGGTGATATACATAAACGTCAAGTCTTAAAAAGAGGTGATGTTGATATTGTATATTCTGGTTCATTAATTCAACAAACATTTGGTGAAACTGTTACACAACATGGTTTTGTTGTCTGGGATTTAGAGAAAAAAACTCATGAGTTTATAGATTTAGAATCAAATTATGGTTTATATAATTTTGAAATAAAAAAAATAGAGGACATTGATAATGATGAAGAAATACTAATTAATTATCAATAAAAAAGGAGTCAACATGACTCCTTTTTTATTTTAATGACAATCATTACCACTAGAACCTTCTATAATTTTAAATTCAGCACTGAATGTTTCTTTGTTATAGGACAATCTAGCTACATATGTATATTTTTCTTTATATCCAGTATTATAATTACTACTACAAGCTGCATATACATATTTAGTCTGTTGGGTTGTTAGTTTTTCTTCCCCACCAACATTGATATGATTATATTGATTATTAGGGTCTTGAATCATTTCTCCACCTTTATATGCTGCGATTTCAAATATAATATTTCCTTGAAGTTTAGTATTATACCAGTTTCCATACAAGTCCGCATATATAACATCTGGCAATTCAGCATAATGATTTGTCAATAGTTGTGCCCAATCAATAAACACTGATTCATTACCACTTTGTGTATTATCACCACCAAATTTTAGATATTGTTCAATAATAGGGTTATTTCTACCACTCATACCGAATCCTACTGGGTTATCATCTAAATTAACAGTATTACCATTAGAATCTGTTTCAGATATTCCAGTGTTGACAAATACTGTTGCTGTATCTAAGTCTTTACCATCTTCTTCTGTCCAATAAAATCTAAATGTTAAATAATTAAAATCCATTATTTCAATAATATCAGCTTGAGTAATTGTGTATTCTAATATTTTATCACTATCTTTTTGTTTAAATTTAATGACTCCAATTCTTTTTGTTGTGCTAATATTATCATCAACACTAACATTAAATGATTCATTATCAATTACTGAAACATGTGCCCAATCTGGGCTTTCTATTAGTTCAAAATCATATTTTAATACTTGACCTTCTTGTGTTAATGTTAATTGGCTACTTGAACCTTGGAAATTATCTATATTTAAATTAGCTTGGAAAATACCAATTTTTTCTTCATATGTTTTAAGAGAACTTAATGTAATAGTTTGTGGTATACTATCCTTTGATACAAACCATAATTCTTTTACTGCTCCAAAATCAAATGAATATTCAAAATTTTCATTTTTATCAACTATGATACTTGGGCTTTCAATAGTAAATCCACTAACACTATTAATTTGAACAATTTCCATTTTTTCAATTTCAGTTATTATCTCATTCTTTTGTTTAAATGTATTATCTATTCTATTTCCACAACTATCATATATATATTGATTATATGTTAAATCAGCATAAGCTGATAAATTACATATTCCACCATTAAAATCAAATTGTACTGGTTCACCATATAAATCAAATGCATTAACAATTGCATCTGATACCATATAATCTTCACCAGCAGTAGCAGCTTCTTGATTTACAGTTAATGTAACATTTAAATTATTTGCGCTAATCACAATTCCATCAATAGTAAGTTGACCATCAATAAGACCATTAAATGTTACAATCCTCATATTATTTCCATATGAGTTAGCTGTCAACGAGTATGCATAACTTTCAGAATTAGTAGACCTAATTTCTATATTATTAGATGGGTCATTAGACCATTGAACATAATTAGATATATTGACATCATCTTCATAGGTATATCTTGAACCATATACATTACCATTAATATCTTGTAATTCTTCTAATATCTTAACATATGCATTAACTATAATATCATCACTTTTTTGGTCTTTACAAGGTGATATATCAACAATAGATGGGGATATTGTGACAGCAGTTATTTCTCCACTAACTTTCTTCCATTCTTTTTCTATTGCTTTGTGTTTTATATTAATTGTTATTCTTTCATATGTTGATAGTTGTTGAAATATTACAGACCCAATATAATCATTATCTAATTCAGATAAAATTTCATCACTAGCTGTAATGCTTACCTCATTATTAGTACCACCACTTCCATTATTAGGAATTACTGTATAATTAATAATGGAATCATTACTTAAACAATTCCATTCTAATGGTGAATAATTTGGCGTTTCATATGAATCAATAAATACATTAATACCATTTTGATTATATTCAGTAGTTATTTCTTTAGATTTATTACCATCAGTTAGTCCAAGTTCAAATATCTGGTTAATTTCTTCAATCAAGTTATCAACCACATTATAATTTAATGTTATTATTTGATTGTTATTATTTTCTAATACAATTTGTTCGTTATCTCTTTTAGTATAATCTAATAAATTAATTGTTAATGAAGTTTGATTAAAGTCAACTTCTATCACTTCTTCATTATATGTTTTGACATACCAATATACATCATTCTGGTTTTTATCTTTAGATACTATATTAAAGACATAATACTTATTATATGGTAATATAATATTCTTCCCTTCCCAACTAAATGTCTTATCATCAAATGTTATATATACATCATTATATTCATTGTTATTATATGAAATATAAAATACATTATCTTTAATAATAGATGCATCATATATTATGTCAATAGATTTAGACAATCCACACTCATTTGTTATTGTTAAAACACCGTTGACACTTTGTGTGGCATCATTAACATAAGCATTTATTGTTCCAACATTATCATCTTGAATTGTTATATTATCTAATCCTTCTTTAGATAATGTATATGATGTAAAATTGTTACCTTTTTTTGATATAACATATATTTGAAAAGATGCAGATACATTATCATCTGGTATTTTTGATACTGTTAATGTACATGTATCATCAATCACCTCAACTTCTTGCCTTATTGTTATAATTTGTTTTTGATTATTTTCATTAATAACTTCTATTGTGGTGATATAATCATTTTCTTTATTAGATATTATTGTAAAACCATCTTTATTTATGTTGGTAATCAATACATTATTATTTCCATTTACAGTCCAAGTACCACTTGATTGAACATTTATTAATATACTATCATCTTTATTAGTAAAATATACATTTAATGGAGAGACAATAAAATAATCATTATTTAAATTATTAATATCAAAAGATAAATTGGAAGAACAATGATAAGAATTAACAACAAATTCTATATAACCACTTATTTCTGATATTGAATCTTGTATAATAATATTAATTGTAGAAGACCCAATACCAGTATACTTGCTTAGAGTAAAATTACCATAAGCATTACAATACCATTTAGTATTTGGGTCTGTAATTACATTAATAATTTGTTCATTTATTGTAATATTAAAATTATCCATTTATCTTCATTTTAATAGTCATAATTAATTGAGCATATAGTTGTTGAAGGTAGTAACTGGGTCATATATGGTAATATCACTGAATCAATATATTTAATTCTTTCCAATGAATCTTTATTAAGACCTTTTTTTATTTTAAAAGTGATATTAAGCCTTTTATTATTAACTATTTGATGGGTTATGCCATCCACATCATCATAATCACCTCTTTCTTTTCTTTCCTCACCATAAAAACCATCATTATTGATGTCAGTACTATGTATCCTTAATATATTCTTTAAGTTATATTCATTATCATTAGTATTCTTATCATTTACATAACTATATGGATATACTTTAATATTACTACTAACTTCTGGATATGAGAATATATTTTTATCTTTATCTAATTCTCCATTAGCAAAGAAATTACCAAAATAATGAATTTTACTATCTGGTTTTATAAATGGGCTATAATCATAATCACAGTCATCATCTTCATTAATTAACCATTTGAAACCAATATCATATATTTTTAGCATTTCATTATAATAACTTTCCCCATAACATCTTTTATCAAATAATTCATTATCATATGCATATTTAAATAATTGTGAAAAATATGTTAAATATTCATATCCATTATCATAATTAAAATTACCATTATGAGGGTTATTACCTTTAAAATAATCTACAATACTATTAAGCCTATAATAGTCATAATCTTCAGTAGTTAATTGCTCCCATCCATATGGACTGATTTCAGTTTTATTTTCTATATTGTTAATTCTAAAGTAATGTGTAAAATTATTATCCTTTTCATCCATATCTTGGAAATACGAACCATTTTCAAATAATAAAAAGTTATTAATAGTCACATCATTTGCATAAGCTTTTATATTATTGTCAATAATATAGACTTTTATTTCTGTATTATCTTTTTTATCAGATAAAGTTATCTTCATTTCATTATTATTAGTACTGTAATATGGATTACTAACAACAACAAAATCACTAAAATACACATCACCTATTTGTACAGTTTTATTATTAATATATACTGAAAAATATTTGTATATTGTACCTTTTACATCCTCAGTTTTAACATCATAAATTTGACCATCAACAATTGCCAATGTATCACTAATACTGTTAACAAAATACACTTCTCCATTTGTTAAATTTTGCATTGGTAAAGTTACCAATTCTTTAATACTTCCAACACTTTTAACTGTTCTAAATGTTTCAGTATATAATTGATAATTATTTTGTGGTGTAATTATATTATTATCCTTATCAAACTGAAATGGTAATTTTGATAACCAACCACCTTTCATCTGGTAATATGGGTTTCCGTCATATAATGAGTTTTTATCAAAATAAGGATATATATATCTATTTTTTTTATCATCTTCTTTATATGCTATAGGCAAACCTTGGTATGGAGTATATATTCCATTTATATAATCACTAGTGTTATATTGAATAGTTTTTGTACTATTATACCAGTCAATCTTACACATTTTAAGATTCCCATCATATTCATCTAGTATTGGTGGAGTAAAAGATGTAAATTCAGTAATTTCATAATCATAATCACCATATTTATCTTTCTTATCATCACTTAATAAATCAAACCATCTTTTACTTTTTAATCCAAATAATGATAAAATCATTTCAATTCCATCTAATGTACCTTTGTGCCTTAAAATTTGTCGTGAATTAAGGCGTAAACGTTTCATAAATTGATTATTTATTTCAGATGGGGAATATTCTCTATCTGATGAATAAAGTTTAATACGATGCCTTAAAATGCTCTGTGCGCCACATGTGTCAACATATATATCAGATGTTAAATCGCCTTCAATTTTCTTATCATCACAACAAGTGTTAAAGTATCCATTAGGATAGTCACTTATTAGGCTCTTATCATATGGTTTAACAATCATTGTTGAATTTTGACTAAAAACTCTATATAATTTTTTATTATTAACAGTATTTGCACTTGTAAATGTTTCTTCAATTACTTTATTGTTAGCATCATCTAGTGTATATTGTAAAAGATTTAAAGGATATATATTTGTTAAATCCCATCCATCATTATCTAAATTATCACTAAGAAAATAATCTGGTAAATTGTTTACATCATCATATGTAATAGTATTTAAATTATTAATATTATCTATATATGATTTAATTTCATCTAATTCTCTACCATATAATCTTAAAACATTTGCTATTTTATTACCACCAATAACATATTCCTCTTCTTCACCATCAGAATAATTACGAGTAAATGTCCAGTCAAAATTTTTGATGGATTCATGAGTCATTGACCTATATAAATTATCACAAAACACATCATCATAAAAAGTTGCAATATCTGATAAATCTTTTAAGTAATGTTCAAAAGGTATGGTATTAGCTCCAATGTTATACTCTCCATATCCCAATGGAAATGTAAATGATTTAATATCAGTACTATATCCAAAATCATTTTCACTTATTATTTCAAATGTTGCTGTATATTTAGGTTCTGTATTAGGATTTAAAATAATTTTTTCAAAATTATCCAAAGATAACAAAAACTTATTATAAAATTCTACTTTAGGTCTAATATGATATTCTAAATACTTATCTTCTACTAAATAATATATTTCTTTTTCATCACCTAAACATACATTTATTTCTATGTTTCCACCATCATAAGTAAGGTTAACAATGTATAAAACATCACCAATACATTTGTCTCCAGTTTCTGTACTTGTCCAGTTAGTTATATTATATGAATTGTTTGATGAATCAATAATTTGATAATTTTCAAATCCATTGTTACAAAAGAGTTTTAACTCATCTTTAATTTCATTTATTGGCATATATGGAGTATATATGTCTATTTTAAAAGGGTTGTCTAATAAGAATAGTTCCTTATTCTTAGGTAATCTTTCTATTGTAGAATTTATATCTCCAACACTAGTAGTGGTATCAGTATAATTTACAATTACACCATTTTTTTGTCCTTTAGATGTAATTTTAGGACCATATAATTCTCCTGGAAATTTTCTAATTATATCATTTATAGATGCTCTAACTAATTCTGCACATGAACCATAATAAGAAAAATCTCTTAAACTATAATAATCTTGCTTAATTACAATTTCTGCATCATCTACAGTTGTATTTGCAGATGATGCACTTGTAACATCATTAAGTGTCCATATTTCACCATTTTCATTTTCTTCCCATTTAGAACTTGATATGTTTCTTGATGGATTATCTTCGTTGTTAACAGTAATAATAAAATTGCTACTTTTATAGATAGGAACTTGTCCAGGAGCAAATTGATTCAGTCCCCCAATAGTTACTGCATCTCTTTCATATATAATACCATCATTTACATTTTGATGTTTAGTTTTTAAAACATAATTACTATGTGACTTTATATATCCCATTGTTATTCCTCATTTATAATTGTATTAATATCTTGTGAAAAATCAATACTATTTTGTTTATTTTTTTTCACCTCATATACTGGAACTCCAGTAAATTCATCTTTTAATGTATAATGTTCTGCTTGATGATAGATTTCATTATCACTATTAAATGTAGTAACCAAGCCGTTATCCAAGTCTCTCAATTGGCTACCTTCTAACATATTACTTAATGTATCAATATCATGGTCTACCATTTCAATGTCTAACATAATTGGAGTAAATTTAGTATTGATAAAAACAGCTTTTTGTGTTGGCTTTCCAATATATGGTGTTGCATTTGGTTTAAATGTTGGAGAACTTGATGGGGTTACAGTTATAAATGTTAATGTAGAGCTTTCATTATATCTATAACGAACAGCCTTTTGATTTGAATCACTAAGATTCTGTATAACTGGTTCACACTTATTATTACTAGTCACCAAACGATAATAATCTTGTCTTTCTCCATTATCATCAAAGTATTCAATTCTATATCCAACCAAATCATTATTAGATTGGAATTTAACACGTAAATTGTTATCTGATATGCTTGAAGTATCTACAACAATACCCTTAACATCTGGATATGCTGAAAGAACCCCAACATCCAATATAGTCACTGGTATTTCTTTAGGTTTAATATATACTGTATAAAAACCTTTTTTATTGAAGTATGTTAATGGTAACTTTAAATTATACATACCCTCTAAAATATTATCAACTGTATCAGTATCTTGTTCACATAATGATTGTACCAATATATTAGATGATATTTTTTTAAAAATAGCATTATCTACATTATCTGAATTACGAGTTTCGTGATAACAGTAGAATATATCAACATCATTAGCTGTTATTCTTGAACTAACTACAGTTCCATAAACACCATTTGCCATATTTATTTTATTTTTTAATTTTTCTTATTAATTTTATTAGTTCTTCTTGTGTTAATAATACATTATTCTGATTATAAATTTCAGATGTTCCAAATATTTTATTATCTGGGCAATAATAAATAATATTGATGTTATTTTTCAAACATTTATTATATTTTTTAATATCTAATTTTTTAATTTTATCTAATGTATTATGTTTGCCCCAATTATGTAAATAATGTTGAGTTCCTTGGCATTCAATAGCAATGTTGTAATCTGGAAGGTAAAAATCTAAAGATTGTTTTCCAAGCCAAGAATATTTTTTTTGATATTCAAAAGAGATGTCTTCATTAATTAAAAATGTTGATATTTCTTTTTCTAATTTAGACTCATTACATCTAGAACATCCACAGCCATTTAAATGGTCATTTGGAATTTGCCAAAATTCTCCATGTTTTGAACATATGATACATACTTTTATTTTTGCACCCTTATATTCTACTTTTGAATAATCATACTTATCACCATGAACTTTCTTTGCTTTCTCAATAAATTCATCAGTTGTTTTAGTATTATTTATTATTCTTTTAATTTTACCACATTCTGGGCATCCTTGACCTATAAAATGATTATGTAAACTTTGTTTAAATTCTCCATGTAAAGGACAAATAATACTAATATACTTTTTATCATCAATTTCACCATAATTATAAAAATTATTATGAATAGTATTTAACCTATCAATCCACTCTTCATTTGTATATTGATAATGATTACAACACTTTGGACAAGTTTGACCTTGTAAATGATTATGAGAATTTTGCCAAAATTCTCCATGTTTTGGACATATGATACATACTTTTTCTTTTGAATGTGTATATTCTACTTTTGAATAATCATATTTATCACCATGAACTTTCTTTGCTTTTTCAATAAATTCTTCTGTTGTTAATTTTCTTTGTTTACTATTCTCTAAGTATTTACATTTTTGACAACCTTGTCCCCTTAAAAAGTCTAATGGATACTTTTCAAATTCTCCATGTATAGGGCAAATAATACACACTTTAGTATTCTTATTTTTATAAATTACTTTAGAATAGTCATACTTATTATCATATACTTTTATAGCTCTTTCAATAAAGATTTCAGTTGTCAATCTTGTTGTTTTTCCCATCTAATATTTTTTTATATATAAATATTAGCAACTAGGAGAAACTACTTGTTTTGATGGTTTTTTACTTAATTATTATTTATAATGTTAAACCACCCATTCGAATATTGGGATAAACTTTCAAAACTACCTACCTCACCTAGTTTTAAATGTTTATCCATTGCTACAGATATTCCTCTATCTACATAAATATCTCCACTAATATTTTGTAAAGAAGAATTTCCAAATTTATATTCTAACATTAATGTTGGTGAAGCAATGAAGCCATTATCATTTTTTAAGTCATTTATCTTATAGTTGAATAATGCTCTTTTGGTATTTAAATTCTTATCATTATATTCATTCAAAAATATATTATTAAGAGGATATTCTATTTCAAAATAATTTATTTCATAATTTTCATCTTCTGATAAATAATAAGGAAACGTCTTCTCAATTAATTTTACAGTATCAATATATTTAACGCCATAATTTATATATAAGTCATTATCGTCTTTAGCTAATTCATAGCCATCATATTTATAGTTATTACCATCATTTTCTTCTATCTGTTTTAGAATAGCACCTAAATAATATGTAAATCTACATGACATTTTATTTTCAATTGAATAGCCATTTTCTAACATTTCTTTAAAATGTTCTTTACACTTAGTAATTGCACTCAAATTATTATTTGAATAATCAGACGATTTTTCTATTGTGTCATCTAATATATTCCCATTGGTATCATAATAGAAAAATTCTATTTCAGTTAGAATATCACCCCAGAATAACTTATTATCTTTATCATGAACTGATAAACTATTAACATTACCAATCTGATAATCTAAATCTAATGTTTCTCCAACCTTGGGTTGAGAATATGAAGTGCCACCACTTGTTTGAATCAACGCAAAAAAACCTGGTAATTCATTACCAATATCATCATAAGCTCTTTTGTAATTTTTAACATTCTCCAATTTAGATTCAGTATATCCAGTAACTTCATCAGACTTATGTATCACATATGGATAATAAATGTTAATTTTATCATTATTTATTATATAACCCTTACTATTATTATCAATCATACTATTTTCTAGATTATTTCCAAAGGTTGTATCTTCTTCATATTCCATTACATATGTACTAACTCCATTAACTATTGTTGCATTTGAACTATATAATTTTGTTAATGATGTACCACTAATATAGTAATTAATATTGTCTATAGTTGTATAACCATTAAACATAGAATATTTGGTATCATTAATTGTAACATTATTATTATTTACCATATAATTTCCACCATTATAAGTAATAAAATATTTAGTATTTTGAATTTCAGTAACATCTCCACTACTAACACATGGTTTTCTAGTAAAGTTAAAATAATATTTACCATTATCATATAACCCAACATATAATTTATTATTAATAGTAGTATATGGAGTTCCATTTTCATAGTAAGATACTAAATATATATTATTCTTATATATTATATATTCACTCTCAAACACTTTATAAATGTTATTAATAATAACAAATATATTTTCTTTATTTATATCATGTTCTTCAATTAAATCTTTTGGCTCTGGATTTGGTATTAATTTCATTTGTCTGTCATATGTATATGTTTCATAATCTAATTCATAATCTTTTGGATTATTTGACTTAACATAATCTAAATAATTATCCCATTCTTCACTTGTATTATTTTCGCCATTTGGAAATAAAAATTCTTTATACTTACTATCATAATCGAAACCATCATTGATTAATGGATTTTTTAATTTCATAACTTGTTCATTATAAGTGACAATTGTTCCACCATTTTTCTCACTATTTGAAATCCATTTGTTAGTGGGAATTTCATTTCCAGTACTAATTACAAATGGCATAGTTTGATAATTCTCCCCACCTTCCCATTCTTTAGAAAAGATAGAAAATTCTCCCATATCATCAATAGTATTTGTAATTAGGATTGGTATATTTATGGTTGCTGATTTTATATCAGTATTTTCTATGTTTACTTTTATTCCATTTAACCATTTATATGCTTCATTACCACCTTTTCTAAAATATTCTGTACATTCACAACAATCAGAAGCATTAATACATGAATCACTATCTGTATATGAACTATAACGTTCATATTTCTCTTTAAACCAACTTTTCCATTTTAAAATATCTGGATAATATAGATAATCTGTATTCCACCCATATTTTATATTTAAAGGTATTCTTTTTTGAATAATACACTCATCACATATCCATTCATAAAATTCTTTTCCACCCCTTGAATTATATAAATCATCAATAGATAAATAATATTTTTCTTGTTCATTATTATGTATTTCAACTTCATTTACATAATAGTCATAAGCATTTTTATATTCTTTTGTTTCATGACAATTTGTATTGGTTAATAAACCCATATAATTGATGAAAAAATAATACCATTTAATAAGAGTTCTATAAGATAAAAATTTTTTTATGGTGTCATTCTCATAATTTTGTTCAATATTATCTGTATTTATATGCTCATATATTGTATTATTTTTCACATAATAATAATATTTAGGTCTATCAGAAGAATTAACATAATTTTCATTTATTTTTCTGCTAAAACCTTGTATTAGATAGAAACCATTAGATTCAATAAATTCATCTTTTTCATCTTTATTATATGAATAAGGAATATTAATATTAATATCAGTATTATCAGTAATTGAATCAATAAACTTATTGGGAATTTCAATATCACTAATAATTAAGCCATAATTTCCAGAATACATTGATAATAGTGTATCTTCATTAAATTCATAAAATATTCCATCTTTAATCGCAGAGATTACTCCTGGTAATCTAGATTTACTTTTTTCTAAAGATATTTGTTTAATAATTTTATTAATCATGACTCATCTTGTATTTTAATTTCAAATAAATTGAATGTTAATTCAGTACTTTCTTGTGGGAAAGGTAAATAATAAACATAATGTCTATTAACAGCATCATATACAACTTTTAGTTCTATGAACATTTGTTTATATATTTCTGATAATGGATAACCTTGTTTAAAATTATTTATATCAGTTTCAATATCTCCATTTTCATTTAATGGCATCATAAATGGTATAGTTCTACCTATTCCAGCATGATTAAATTCAACTTTCATGTATATACTTCTTTCATGTAGATTTGTACTATATTCTTTGAACATATAAATGTAGAAACCTTCTGAAGATGTAACATCTTCATATTTGTTTTTAACAGAGAATCTACAACTTAATCTTTTATCTTCATCAAATATGATATTATTTGATGAATCAACTGGTTCAACATCAACACCAATACTATTAGTAATAGTATTTAATGTTTCATTATTAACACTTATAAAGTTACCATTTTTAACATTATTTATATATTTTTTATATAGTATACCTTCATCCATAAATATTGTTGATGTGTGTAGCAAACTTTGTACTTTTGGGTCTGGACTATCATAAAATGATAATCGTAAAAATGATTTACTAAGTTTAGTTTTTTGGTAAAAAACATCATCATTATCAAAATCTAAAAAATATAATAAATCTGACATGCCCATTTTTACATTATCATCAACATTATTATACCCCACATAATCAGTAATAAACCAATTACATGTAGCTGATGTTGCTGGCGTGCCATCATCCTCTATTAGTTTCCATGTTTCCAAATCACGTGTTCTAAAATGTAAATTAAAGATAATTTCATTAATTAATGAAAAATCTTGAATTGTACTTTTATTTTTTCTATATGCTGGAATATATATCTCACGTTCCATATCAACAATCCTATTGATACTATTTTCTTTTTCAACATTGTAAAATTTATCTTCTAAAACCATTTCTTGAAAAAGATTGTTAGCTACATCATATTCAATTGTAAGTGGTAAGTTTATATAATCATTTATCTTATAGATTTTTAACACATCCAATAATATAATATTTACATCACTAGATTTAGCGTTTGAATCAAGAACGAAATTTCCCATACCATCTTCTGGTTTTATTTTTTCATCCCCAAACATTTTATTTGGTAACGAAAAATAAAAATCTTCTAAATTATTGTATATAGTTGTACATATTGATTCAGCTTCCGTTTTAATTTCATCTTCAGTTAATTCATCATAATTAGTATTAACTGAACAACGTAACATATTTGTACCATCAATTTCAGTTATAATCAATTCATATACCATTTCTTTATTAATAATGATTTCTCTAACAACATATTCATTTATACTAGTATCAGATGAATAATATGTTAATGTGTTTTCTGACATTGTATATATATTACCATCAATATTAACACCATCATAATGTTTCAATTCATGACCATTTATGTAGTCTGCATCATCTATTGTTGTATATGTAACAGCACTATAATCTACTTTTCCATCAATTTCAATTAATTCATCTCTTACTAATCTATTATCTTGAACTTTCAATTCATTTCTAATACCAGATATGAAAACATATGCTTTTTTTATTCCATTATCATTATAATATACAACATCATATTCTTTATTATTTACAACTATTGTATCTTTTATGTTTTTTTCTACATTATACTTTTGACCATTATAGACAATATATTTATCACTATTATTTTCAATTACTGGTACTCTTAGTTCTACATTCTTACTTGAAATTACATTTATTATCTGATTTTCATAAAAATTACGAGTATTATTTAAAAATATATATAAATATTGCCCTTTTGACGTACTTCTCCATCCATATTTTATATCACATAATGAACCATTTACATCTATCATATTATTACTATCAGTATCTCCACTATAAATAGTATATTCAATATTATCTATGTTTACTTTATTATCACTAGATACTTCATATTGTACATTGCCATAGCTTATATATTTATAATATTCAGCACATGTTACTGATTCTACATCTAATGTAAAATCATCACCTTTACTTATAATAAATTTAGTAACATAATGCCATTTATCATATTCAAAATCAACTAATGTTAAAAGAGTTCCATCTTCAATTTGTATTATTGGAGCATTGTATGACCCATCACTATTTTTTGTTAGATTCAAATCAATTTCATATGATATGTTATCTATATTTAATAGACCATTTTCAACCCAGTATTTTGTGTCAATATACACATAGTCATCATCTCTGTAATATTTTTTATTATTAATATAGAAATATGGATTTTCGCCAACACTTTCATAATAATATTTACCATCACTATATAAAATGTAATAAGTAGTATTATCTTCTACTATAAGAGATGATATTTTATATGGTTTATTGTATATGACATATCCTTGTCTTTTGACATTATTAACTCTAATTGGTGTTTCATATAAACCATCATAAAATGGAACTGATAATTTAACTTTTTCATTATCAATTAGACCCAAATTATAATCAGTTACACCAGATATAAAAGATAAGTCTGGAGATAAATAAAATTCTCCAAACTTAATTTCTTCATTTATACCTTTTCCATCTACTTTAATATTATATTTTAACATGTTATTTGTAAATCATTATAATAATTATCTTGATTATTAATGTCAATATGTTTAGCTTCAACATCATATGGATATGTTGTACTCTTCATTCCAGTACCATTTAAAGAATACATTTTAACAACATCATTTGAATCTTGTCTCTTAACATATAAATTTATACTCTTGTTTATATAAAAAGCACCATTTGTAAATGGATATTCTTCATTATCACTGTTTCTATCAAATCCATTCTGTAAGATTTCTCTCCAGAAATATCTGCAAGTTCCATCTTTTGCTAATTCAGCATATGATGGTATTGTTTCATCTGGTTTTAGTATTCTAAAATTAGAATATATGCTTACATCCTCATTAATTATTTTGCCATTATTGTCAGTAATTGTACATATAAATTTCTTTAATGTTATTAGTTCTTTAACAAATCCATTATAATATTTATTATTTACTTTACTATAAAAAATAAATTTATCATATAATTCTAAATAATTATTTTCTAATGTTAATATTTCAAAATCAGTACTATTTTTTTGTTTAAAGCTTTTAATAGTAAAAAATTTTGGATATTGAGTTTGTAAAATAGATGAAACACTTTTTATTGGTATCTTGTAGTGTGGTTCATAATAATATCCTTCTTTACGTTTACAAACATTTGTCATTGTATCTTTACTAACAATAAATCCATTTGCATCATAATCATCAGATGTTATGCTAGATTCATATCTAAATTCAGAAAATATATTGTAAGCCTTGTCTCTACTATTTAGTTCACGTTGAGCTGTATTAAATCTATGGCACACTTGTTGTATACTTGTTTCTAAATACTCTGTTTGAGAATAGCAACACAAATCACCATAATAATGTAAATCATGTTCATAATCTATTTCATCATCATCTATGCCATCAATTAAGCCTCTTATGTTATTTATAATTAAACCTTTTTTATTATCTACATTGTTGATTGAAACAGCATTGGGGAATTGAGAATCATTCACAACTGATTCATCAGACAATCTAAATGCACAATTTACTTTACCAAAACAGTGAGAATATTCGATTTCTTTGTAATTATTAATAATATCTTCTCCTAAATCTGACCCAACGCCTATTTTATTTTTACCATACCATGTTTTATAACCTTTATTATTCTTAATAATAGTTAAATATATGTCACTTAATGGTCTACCTAAATTATCTTTTAAATTATTTATTTTTATGTCATCTGTAAAAACAATTTGGCTAATGTCATCAGAATAAGCATTTTTGGCAAAGGCAATTTTACTTAAATGATTCTCAAATTCATTGTCAATACTTTGATATTTTGTTAAAAAATCATTATTTTGTTCATATATTGTAAATTCTGTAGGTTTTTTATCCGCAAATTTCCAGTTAGGTAATCGTGAGAATATTCTTACATAATATTTACATTCTGAGCCATTTACTGTTTTCTTATATGATATGTTTTGTGCATTATTATCAACATTTACTCTATTGTTAACCACATAATAAACATTACTAGTATTATTTTTTTCAGTTAAGGCTCTTCGGCTACTATTTAAAGTAAAATTTCTCCCATTACTAGAATAATCATATTGTTCTGAAATAAGCTCTATCCAGTTATCACTAATAATTTTGCCATTTTTAAAAATAGAGAATATATAATCATCAGTAACACTAATAACTTCAGCATCTCTAATGATAATTTCTCCATTATTATATATATTAACAGTATCACCAGATATTAATCCATGTTTAGATACACTATAAAAAACAATAGTTTCCAAACCATTATAATTTCTTACATTTTCATCAAAATATATAACTTTTAAAGAATTTGTATTAGAATCTATAAATTGAATACCATCTGTAGTAGATGAACTTGGATAAGTTAAACAATAATTCCAATTTTTTTCCAATCTATTTTGAAATGAGTTATATTTTGGATTGAAACTGAATAAGTCTCTTTCTGGATACATATCTACAAAATCACAAGCTTTTTTACTATTGATTGGTTTCGTAATATCTAATACTTCTGACTTACTTTCATTTTCATACATAACCATTTTACTTTGATTCACAAAGCCTAACCATCCATTCTCTTCAGCTAATTTTTCTGACACTGTATCTCTAAAATTCAATATCTCATCATACAAATAAAGATGTAAATTTACATTTGGACTACTACTACTTGAATTAACATCATTGTATCCACCAACTTGTCCGCCATCTGCATCTCTCATCATATCTTCAATGGTATTAAAATTGTTACTACCATTACCATTCATTTTACATACAGTTTTAAATGTAGTGCTGCGTAATAAGTGATTATTAAATATATCTAATCCACAATGATATACATATCCACATGCTTCATTAGATAATTGAGTATCTCTAACTGCCTCATAATTATTCCATGAAAAATTATTTGGTTTATATATAGTTCCTTGTATATTAGTCTTTGGGCTATAGTTTAAGACAGTAACCCCACTACTACCCTCATCTTTAACAATTTCTGTTACATTATTGAATAAAACATTACTACATATAGGATTAATAACACATGTTAATCTAATAATATCACTACCTAACCTTTCTTTCAAATATTGTTCAGATAGATTAATAGTTGTTTCCAAATTATCACTAGGTAATAATTTGGTCTTATTACCTAATGACACATTAACTGTATTATTAACATTAGTAGATTTTTTACTTATGTTTTTATTTAATAAAATTCTATTTTCCATATTAATCACTTTTTATTATTGGAGAGCCGCCATTATAACTGATGATAAATGAAAATGCATACACCAATCCATTGGTTGTTTTCATGAAAACTTGGGTAGGTATTGAATTATTTCTAGCATCAATAAATATATTATTCATATTACCAATCCATTTGATATTAAATGTTAAACTAGTAACATCATTAGCATCATTTGGTATTGGAGTAATATCATTTCTCAAATAAGAATTATCACCAATAGTAAATTTAAAAATAAAAGTAGTTCCACTATAATTTTTTAACATACTATTATCATTATTACCACCAAAACTCATTTCAAATTCTGTTACTTGAACTGTTGTTCCACTTGTTTCTGGGTCTTCTCCTTCTGATTCACTATCAGTTTCAACAGCGATTTTAGTTGCTTTAAAATCAAAACCTCTAACATCATACACAGAACCAAATTCAATAGCTCTAATATTTTTACTTAGAAAATCTGCCTCTGCATTTAGGTATAATCTATCAATTAATATTGAAAATACATCAACATTTCCTATATTAACACCTTTTACAAGATTCTTAAATAATTCTCCACCAAAAGGCATATTAATACCACCCCATAAATTACTATTAGTTTTAATTAATTCTCCATTTTCTCCAAATGTTATTTGTTGAAATTCTGAAGAATCATCATATAGTTTGGATATTACACTACCATCATCACCAATGTTATAGAAATAATTATCAATTAAACCGATTCCACTAGGCATAGATGTAACACTAAAATAATCACCATCACGATTGATAATATCATTGATGTCACTAATATTAATAGCTTTTTTAATTTCAGATATTATATTTCCACTACCATTCTTTCTAACTGGTATATATTTTGGAAGTTTAGTTGAACCATTATGAGTAGAATTATATGCATCATATCTTAATTTGAAATTAATATGTAAAACTAATGAATTAAATCTTAAATTATTACTACCATTAGATGTGAATAATACATTGAATGTATTATTATTAGCACAATCCTCAAGAGATGGTGATGTAGGATTGACCATATTTTTGCAATCAATCTCAAAACTTACTTCCTCTCCACTATCAGTATACCCAATAATTCTATCATTGTCATCTCTACTAGGCGTTATTCTGTAGTTACAACTTTTTGTTTTTAATGACATTTTATTACTGTTGGGTAAATTTCCTATATCAATCAAACGTTTAGTAGGATAATTATTCATATCAAAAGCTCCATTATATAATGTTGAATCATTTGAATGATTTATTAAGTAAGGTTCTCCATTTGTTTCATCCTTATTAAAATCAAAATGTGTATCAAAATTTTTATTAGTTATCCAATAACAATTTTTAATATCAATTGTTTTATTACCACATTTTAATTCAGAACTATAAAAACGTTTACTATAGTTTGCATCTGTATTAAGTATAGTTGTTGCAGAATCTAAATCATAATAATATTCAATTTTATCATTTTTAGTACTACTTATAATACCATAATCACTACCATATGACATCTCAATACCATTATAAGTTACCCCACTAAAACGCCCTAATTTCCAATTATTAGCATTTTCATCCATTTTAATATCATCACCACTATATGGTGTCAATATTAAATAATCATAATCTAATCTTCTATCAACAAATTCAGCTCTAAAATATGGATTATTAGCATTTGTTTTATTATACACTTCTGATGGTATTTCCATATTATCAGAGCTACTATCACCAACACATATATAATCAACTAAATTATTTGCATTTAATGGAATAGATTGATATACAATATTTTTATCAGTAACACAAGAATCATTTCTATCAACAATACCAGCATTTTGTGTAAATACTGCAAAATAGTTACCTAATCTTGTTACATCATTCCCAAATAAATTATTAAAATATGGTACACTTGTATTTGGATTTAACCTTTCTACAGTATTATCATTTTTAACAAAGGTATAGTTAAATCCAACAATATTTGGATGGTTAGAATCACATGATACATAGCCTCCAGAATCTATCAGATACCTATCTAATTTTTTACCATCATTTCCTTCATCTCCATCAAAATCTTCATATTGAGGGTACACACCTCTATAAAGTATTGGACTTTTACCACCATTATGACTTATAGCAAACAAATTTTCAGCAGTATCAATAACATAAGCACTATTAGACATTGAAAATAAATTAGTAAATTTATAGATTATAATATCTAATTTACTTAAATCTGTAATATTATCATTTTCATCTAATTCTACATCACTATAAATTGACCATATACTTTCTGTACTAGGATTTACTGGAAGATAATTGTAATATTTTTCATTATGAACATTAAACCATCCTGGCATATCACTTGGAACTCTAGCATTTGGATTATAGAAATTTCTATTATATTCACTTACATTTTCATTCTTTCCAATAATAAATCTTAATGGAACTTCATTTATAAATGCATCAAAATTCTCTCCATTAGTAATTGTTACTACAACATTTGAACTATTATCATTAAGTACTCCATCACAATATTGAGTTGCTTTAATAATATAATCACCAGGTATCCATATGTTAAATGTCAAAACATTATCTTTAAATACATATGAAGCGATTCCATTAGTATTATTACATGTGCAATCAATAAAATTTCTACTACTATCAGTTGTACTTAATTCTAATAAAACTCTATATGTAGAACTATCATTCTGGCAATTTAATTCATATCTACCACTACCAACATTAGTTACATTAGTTATAGTGTAATCTTTACCATCTATTGATATGGAATTTATTATGATATTACCATAAAACTCATTTCTATTACATATATCTGTGATAACAGTATTACCACTATCATTATATTTAGTACCTAATCCAGAGTATGTATAACTAACACTTATTGGACTTTGCTCTAAATTAATCAATTGAGTATTGATTTGCCCTTTAGCGTCTGTTATAGTTAATTTATATGTTCTATTACTAACTAACTGTTGCGGATTAACAAAATTACCACTATTAAAATATGCAAATCTACCATCATTAACATATGAATCCCCATTTTTAACATATTCTCCACCACCTTGTTTTATTGCAGCACCAAACACTAATTCTTTCACATACATAGAATCTTCTGATATTATTTCTGTTCCAAAATCATCTGTTAATGAATAACTATATGGTGTTCTAATACCATCTAACTCAATTTTTATTAATCCATAATCAGTGGAATAAGCAGTTTTATCTGCACACCATTTACCTGGTGTCTTTTCTACTGACATTAAGAATGGATATTTTGTATTTTGATAACAAGTAGAAAAGAAAAGCTCATTAAATTTATCAATAGCAGTACTTCCTTCATGTAATCCAAAATAAAAATAAAAAGAATTATTAAACAATGGAAATTGATATGGGCTTGTAAAATAATAATGCTTTTTATCTCCAAATTTAAATCTTAAATAATTACTATCTCTATAATCATATGTTATAAATTGTTCTGATTTAGTGTATGATGATGAATATCTTGACATACGCCCATCAAAATCTACTGGATATATATAATGTAATTTATATGAATCATATCCAGTATTTTTATTAAATGTTTTTTGTGTTAAACCATTGTGATTTAATGATGCAAACATTGCACGTGTATCATTATCTACCAATTCATATCTAGTTATCATACCATCAGCTTTCATATTGGTTCTTGTTAAGTTACCATTACTAGCAGCATAATCTTGGTAAAACATATCCAATGTAACACCTAATTCACTCATTCTTTCAATATTAACACAAGTTTTAGGTTTAGAACCAATAGCTGAACATGATAAGTCAAATAACAACCCTCTACCATATTTAGGGCTTTCTTTAGAACCATTATGCATCCAATCCATACCAGTTACCTCAACTAAACCACTTTGGGCTACTGCCCCATCTAAAATTGTGGCATCATTTTCGGCATCACCTTGTGTAACTGTTTTTATATAAGGAACATTAGCTGTTGTGCTAGGAAGGTTCAAAAATGGTCTTGGAAGACCATCTAAATCACATGAATTTAAGCTACCTAACAATATAATATCAGTTGAATATAATCTTACATAATCAACACTATAAGGTTCATTAACATAATTTGGGCTTTTAGGCATTCCTGGTGCATAATAATATATTTTTAACCCATCTCTATTTTCAAATTCTTTAATAACTCCAAAAATTGTATATAAATTTCTACTTAATTTTCTATGCCAAGTACTGCCACCATCCCCACTATTAAATGTCATATTTTCATCAGCATATTCTAAACTACAAGGATTAATTACCCTTAGTCTAGGAAAATTTTGTGAACAATTACAAAATGAATTAACTGCTTTTTTCTTAAATAAACCAAAAAAGAATGATTTTTTCTTAGTTTTTTTCCAATACCATAATGGAAGATATAATGCACCATTAACCCAATCATTTACAAAATCCATATTAACAATATCATATTCTTCTGATAATGTTTGTTGTACAGTATCAATAAGGTCTTGAACACTATTATTTTTAGTACAACCTGGATTTTCACATTTCATTTTCCCACACTTAGCACATCCTGGAAAATATTCAACATTATTATCTTCATCTTCACTAATACCAATAGAAAATCTAATACAATTAGGAGCTAGTGGTTTAAGCGGACATATTTTACCAATTATAGGTAATTTTGGAAAACAAAAACATGCTAAAGCACTAAAGAAACCATTAATGATAGCTATAATCCATGTAATAACTGTCATAACCATACATAAAATACGGTATGCAAAATTCATTCTAAACCTTAATTTATTAAATGGTACTGGATTAGAGTTACCAGCTCTATTTGCTGTTCTCAAAGCATTATAATTTTGTGCGCTATCTTTACCATTATTTTGTATTCTAGGTATGTAATTTTTAACACTATAAACTTTATTCCAATATAAATCTCTATAATACTCATCTGGTGTTGCTGAACCAAATTCAAAACAATTACTAAAATCCTTTCCATTAGGTATTCTTGGTATTGTTTCACTCTCTACTAATTGTGGATTATTAGGTACTAGATATTTAGCTCTATGTCTTGCTACACCTTCTGATGATGTTTCTTGCATACTTACTCTAAAACGTACACTAGTTTTTGTTGGAATACCTTTATTTGGATTATCTGTTGGTACAATATTGCCATATTCATCTGTACCTACATAATCCAAATTCATTGGTATTTGATAACACCATACACCATCACCATTAATTAGTCTATTTCCTTGTATTTGATATTCCTCTGCTAAACCATCAACAGTTTTTCGAATCATTTCAATAGTTCCTTCACCAGTTATTAATTGGTCATTATATCCACTATGATTTGTAGGTGAACAATTGTGCCCAATAGCATTACTGAAATTATCACTAACAACTGAACCTAAAAATACGCATGTAGGTTCAAATTTGTATTGAATTTGTATATCACAACGAGTAATTGCAATTTCGTTAGCATTACTATCTCCCCAAAAAGGGTATACATACACATTTTCATTTTGTGCATATAATTGAGATAAGCCATCTAAATTAGTACTTTCTTTAAATTGGCTAGCATTTTCAAATTGTGTGATATTATATCCTTTATATATCATATCACGAGGACGTTGTGATAATATTCCAATATCAGATAAATCAATATCTACATGTAATTGTTGATTACCAGTTGGTAATCCAAATATCATATAATCACCAGCCTTATTTGTCACTGTTGTATATTTCCAGTATTTGTCAAATACTTCTAACACAGTATCATCATCTAACACTAATCTTTTGTTAGGAAAAGTCCCAACAACTTTATAACAATCATCACTAGATGTATCTGGAAGAAGATTATATCTTCTTCCATTTTTATCATTACTTAAAACAGATGTGTATGGGTATATATTAGTTACTTCACTATTAAATCTATCAGAATCTTCAAGAGCAATGAACACAGAGACTTTTGCGTTTGGGATACCAAACGCATCATTAGCTAAAACACGACCAACAATTACCCCATAATTTGATGAATGTAATTTATATGCATCTTCTTGTCTTAATTTTAAAGAAAGTATTTCTAAAAAATCAACATCTTGTTCTAGTTTAACATTTAAAATTTTGTCTTTATTGACATCAGTCTTTATTCTGTAATTCTTGTTCACCATCTTTAAGTATATTAAATAATTTATTAGAAATTTTGAAACCAAAATACTTGCCAAATAATAGTTTAAATATTAATGTAAGAATAACAATTGGAGTTAAAACTACCAATAATACTATCATAATTAATCTATTTAAGGCTTCAGCACATACATATAATATTTTATCAAAAAAATATCTAGCTCCTTTTTTATCATATTTTTTATCATTAAAATTAAATAATTTATCTATTCTTTTGGCTTCTTTACAATTGCATCCCATAACTTTTTATATGTTTTTAACTTTTATTTTAACTTTGCACGAATTATTATATCACTTTCTGGATTTAGAATCTCATACATTGAATTATAATCCCCATATAAAACATTTTCTGTTTCACTAAGTCCAATTTCAAATGCGTTAGCTCCATCTGGGACTTTAAAAAACGTTCTAACATTACTTTGGCATGAATCATTATATGATGTTGCTGCTGGTAAAGGACATTTATCTGTACTATAAGCCCCACTATATATGTTATAAATTCTTAAATCTATCAAACTAATGACACCATCTATTTGATTTATAGACTTTTCTAAATCTCCAATGAAAATATCCTCTCCCATATCATGATTATTAACATCCATATAATCTTTTATTGTATTAATAACCGTTTTTATTACATCAGCAGTATTATAATTCTTATCAATGAATAAATCAACTTCAAATCCTAAATTATATATTCTTCCACTTTTCATTTCAATATAATCATTAATTGAACGATAATGTGATAAATATTCAATTATATTATTAACTAATGTTTGAGGCAATGATGAGTCTAATTTACCATTAGCATTCATACCTAAAAAACTCATTACAATTTTATTATTTTCTTCTATAATACTAGACCTAAAAGGACATCCATATTTAGGTGGCATCATCATTAAACGAGCTTTATAATCTTTTAATGTAACACAACGTTCTTGTGAAGAAACATTATATTTTGTTAAATATTTGATTTCTTCTGTAGAAGGAGCATCTTTACCAGCAACTGATGTACTGATATTATTAACCTTTAAAGACTTTAATACATTAGCTCTTTCTGTTGCTTGAGTTTCTGTAGTATTTGGTATTTCAGCATTTAAGAAATTAATAGAATTTATAGCACCTTGAGCAACATTTGTTTCAATACCACCCCCAACTCTATATAAGACATACATTGTCCATCCAACTTTAGGTAAAACACCCAACATGTCATTATTTATGAGTTTAGACATCTGATATTGTGCATATGTTGTAGTTCCACTTGGTATTTCATCATATAAGACACCACTACCAAAAATTATCTTTAAATAACCATTATCAGTATATTCAGTGATAAATTTTTGTGTTACTGGCTTCCATTCTCCTTTATATACTCTAGTTGTACGAATTACATTACCATCTTTATCTGTTTCAGAATAATCATCATAACTTTCTTGTATTTTGAATATATCATCTGCACCTTTTTCACTATATGTATTAGTTCCAAATCTATATTGGTCAGCTAACGAATTTACTTCAAAGAATCTGTATGTGCTTACAGCTTCAGTAGTAAGTTTATATTCTTCTTCATCATAATAATATTCAGATATTTGTGGGTCATTAGTAAATTCAGAAGTTTCTTTAAAGATAATAGACTCAATATTCATAATATCTTTTTCTGGAAGAATAATTTCCATGAATGGTTGTAATTCTTCATCAGTTATTACCTTTTTATATACCCTACTAGTACCACCTATAACAATAGTGCTTTTTGAAACTGTATATGCAGTTATTACACCATTATTATCACGTTTAGGTGAGAATTTTCTATTTGAAAATCCATCATCATTAAATTGTTCTCCAAAGTTTACATCCTCACTAAGTTCATAATTATATATACCACTTGATACAATACTACTACGTTTAATGATTGGGGCATATTTCCAATTAGGTAATGATATATTAGTTGTGTCTGGAATTAAATCACAACTCAATTCTACTTCACATATACTAGCTTTCTTTCCTGGCACTTTTACTCCATTACTACGTGCAACGTTCAATACAGAACTTTTTAAGTTAGAACTGTTAATATTTGTTTCTTGATATGTTCTATCAATATGATAATTGAGGTCATCCCCCACTGCTGACATTAAATCAATAAACCATCTACCAACACTTGCATCATTAAAAGTGTCAGTCATTTCTGGGTAATATTTTTGACTAAATTTTATTAATTCTTCTTGAATATCTGAAAAATTTCTAGCCAAATAATTTATCTTCTTTTCCATTATATTTTTGCTATTATTGAATCGTTTGTTATTTTATTTCCTTCTTTAACTGAATAGTCTATTCGTACAAATATTTCACTTCTATCATCTTCACTTTGTACAATATTAATGTCTTTAACTGTAATATTGTTAACATATCTTTGAACAGCTTCACTAACCTCATTTTTTACACTTGTCCATGATGAAGTGTCATTTTGTTCAAAAATATATCTAATTAAATCAGTTCCAAATTCTGGGTCTCTTATTCTTTGACCTTTTGGAGTAAAAATCACATGCATTAGTTGACTTCTTACCTTATCTTTCATTGTAGAGTTTAAATCCACAAAATAATTTTCAAAATCTTGTGCAGTGAATGGATATTTTAATCCAAAATATTGCTTCTTAGCCATAATCTTTTTAAAATTTATATATAAATATGCATAATTCTATTATTTAAAATATAACTTTTTATTAATTTAAATAAATAAAAAAAAGCAACTTTATAGTTGCTTTAATTATTGTATTATGTTATTATTTCATAAATAATTTTTTAAAAGAGCTTTCTTTCAATTTAATGGTTCTTATACGTTGTTCATTTCTTGGAACATAGTCATTCATTTTATGGTATATATTATCACTAATCTTATTTGGATTCATTATACCTTGCCCTTTATTTTTAATTTTAATATATGTAGCTTTATCTATATATCCACCACCAAACTTACTATTAACATAATTAGTATCTACTTTAGGTACATTAAACACAACAAAAATATCACCATTCATGAACTTTTGTGTATATTGATTTGCATCAAGTAAATAAAATATGTTTTTAGCCACTTTTTTATGAGCATTGTAGATTATTTCATCTTTTACAACTCTTTCTCTTGTTTTATTTAATTTAACAGCTTCTTTGAAGTCTGTTAATACCCAAACCAAATGAATATTCTCAATTGGGTATCCACACATTCTAGCAAATCTACTAATCATTTCAAACTTTTCTAGATTAGCTAATGTTATATCAAATATAAGGTTAGGTTTTTTATCAATACCTTGATTTTTTATTGAATTGTATAAATTATTAAGGGTTTTATCATATAACTTATTCTTATCTGCAAAATAATGTAATTCACTAGTATCATTTGGATTTCTCAAATTAACATTACTTAATGTTTTACCATTATATTGCTTAAATTTTTGATTAAGTTTTGAATCTTGTGGCAATTTTAATAATAATTCCTTAATTTTATCAACATCAATAACTTTTCCTTGTATGTCTAACAACTTAGTTAGAACAAATGACTTGCCACTACCACCGCCACCAGCTAATATAATTATTTGTCCATTATTTGGTGTTTTATTTCCACCAAAACTAACTAAATATTCATTTAAAGCACTCATTACTATATTATAAATTTTATAATAATAATAAATATTCACATTAGTCTAAAAGATATTGATAGTATTGACATATTATGTCCATTGTTACATTTAGTTCATCACCTTCAAATCCATCAAAATAAACATTACTTGGTGAACAATGATAAAGTTTTATTTTTTCAAATAAATTATTATCATCTAATAAGGTAAGTATTATATCATAATATATAGGTGTGGGTCTACAAAGAGCTTCTCCATAACTTCTTACCCAATCCATTATTGGTCTCATAGAATTAATATCCATATATTCTGTATCAATTGATACATTAATAATTGAATCATCTTTAACAATTTCAACTAACCCATAAAATACTATTTCTTCATTATTATTATCAATGTATGATATTTTATATTTTCTTTTCATATTATTTTAATTTATTCCAAAATTTATTAGTAATATCATTTTTATGATAATATAAACGTTGGTTAGTAGTTTCTTTATTTAAAGGACCAAATTCTTCTTTGTATGCGCCAACTTTCACATAATCAAATATTTCAAACATTTCTTGTTCCACAGTATCTCTTCCACTGTAAACAGCCATATCAATATGATATTTTTCTTTAATATAATTACTATAGTCATATAATAGTTGTTTATCATTTCCTTCACCAAGAAAAAGAAAACAATTAATACCATAATTATCTTTAATTAATTTATCAATAACATCATATGTTAGTTCATCACCAATATTTTTGGCTAAAAATGGTGAATGGCAACCTTTACAATGATTTTGGCAATTACTAATATTAACTCCTAATGTTATTTTATCTGGTATTTCTTCAAATACCACAGATGTCATATTTTTTATATACTTTATCATATTATAATAGTCTTTTTATTAAAAAAGGTCATTTCTGCGAGAGAATGACCTTTAAATTAGTTTAATTATATATACGTTTACTTTCTTCTATTTGTCTTCCTTCATTAAATGAATCAACTTTAACAAGATAACCAATTATACGTGTATAATAAGAAATTTTATCACTACAACATCTAGGGCATTTATCTATTGTATGCTTACTAATATACCCACAATTTTCACATTGACTATTTTTTACATTAAATGTAAAGTAATTAGTACCATTTTCTCCAGCAAACTCTAATAACTTTCTATATTGTTCAAATGATAAATGTTCTTTTAAATTTATATGTGCGGCTGAACCACCATCTAAGTTTTCAACAAATTCTTTACCATGTAATTTAAACTTTTCTAGTACACTAACATTTTCGTCATCTGGTAAAAAGAAATAAGATGTATAACAATTTCTTCCCTCTGGAACCCAATATCCGTCAGCTTTATCCCACTTATAGTTTTTAACACCTAAACTTTCAGCTGGAACAAATTCGCTATTAAACATTGTTTTTTTAGTTCTATGTAAAGTGTTTTGTTCTTTCATTGTAGATAATACTAATTTACAGAAGTCTTTGTAATCATCACTATATCTGCATTCGCCACCTAAAAACATCCATGCTTCATTTAAACCATTTAATCCTAATGTTAAATATTGTTTATTTAGATGTATAAAACCAGCACTATATACTGGTAGCATATTAGCTTCATATAAATCCCACAATATTTCATTATACGCAGTATGATATTTATAGACTCTTTCTAAAATTGGTATTAAATATTCTTTAAATTCTTTATTGAATCTTTCTTTTTCATCAAAATAAGAACCTTTAAATACATCATTAACAAAATTTTGTATAATTCTATTATAATTTAATGTGATAACTGATTTTGAACCAGTTGCTTCTCCAGTTAAACCATTAGTAAAACTAAATGTATTTTCTTGTATTTTGTTAGATAAACGACAACATGAACTCAATGTATCTGGAGAATCACTAATATATGTAAAAAATGAATGACCATCTTCATACATCTTTGCTGTAAAATCAGCATATTCCTTATCAACAAATTCGCCATCAACATATAATAATGACATTGTTTCAACTGGGAATGTTAACATACATTTTGTTCTTTCTTTATTAAACCAAGTCATAAACTTCTTTTGTATGAAAGATAAGCTTTCCCATTGAGGTTTTTTTCCATCTGGATATATAAAATGACCATACATTCCATCAAAATATGGTTTATCAAAATAACCAAAATTAACAAATGCTGATTGAAAACCTCTTGCAGCAGCTGGTTGATTTATTGAATAAACGATTTGTTGAAAATATTGTTCTATTTGTTTTTCAATAGAAATTTCTACACGTTCTCCATTTTCATATTTTATTTTAGCTTCCCTATCTATATGTTCATAATAATCATCTCCCCATTCCTTACGTGCAAAGTAATCAAACATAACGAAAAATCCACTTGATGCTACTGCTCCAGCAAATTGTGATGAAACTGCAAATATTAAATTAACAAACATACCACAAAATGAATCTAAATTTTTAGGAGCACTACTTAGACCACCAAGTTCTCTCAAACCATTTAATAAGAATGGATATGATTGAATTGCCACACAATATGGAGAATTAACTCCAAAGGAACTTTCATCATGTTTATATATTATATGACTAGCTAAATCTTCCTCATATTGTTTAGCTAATTTTTTAGAAAAAAGACTTTGTATTTTATTTTTTGTATTATATCGGTTAAATAGTATATTTCCTTGTTTTGGTATTTCAGCATTTAATGTAGCAATATTTTTATTGTTTACATTAGCATTAGAATCATATTTAGACCCAGTAGATGCATTGGATGCAGCAATATAACTTTGGATAAAGTCATTTTTATTTTTTAATGTTGTGTTATCATTTTCTCTCTCTTTGTACTTAGATATATAAGCTCTCGCAACTCTTTTATTAAAAGCCATGAGTGCTTCTTCAACTTGTCTTCTAATCTCGCTTGATGTTATTTTTTCATAGATAAACAAATTGTTTATTAGTGAATCTATTAGTCCTTCTGGGCATTCCTCATTTACACTTGAATATGCTTCACAAATACCCCTACGAACTTTATTTAAATCAAACTCTTCTAAGGAATTATCACTTTTTCTTACTTCCATTTTTATTTAATTTATAAAGTTAATTTTAGAATTTTTTTGATTAATCAAAACCTATTTTAACATTAATGTTTTAATAAATATACAATGAATATTCAAAAAAATTTATTTCAAAAATAAAAAAAGGCTATCACAATTGCAACTGTGTGATAGCCAAGAGTATATTAAATAAAAAAAATATTTTTTTTTATTTTTTTACTGACATTCTAAAAATTTGTTGTTGTAATGCAAGATTTTCTTTTGTCTGATTTTTGTTAAATTCTACCATACTCTCAAACTCATCAACATGGTCAGTACTAATTCTACATGTACCATTATTGAACTCTACACCATTGAACACTTTACCACTTTTACCAGCTCTATTCTTTAATAGAGCAATTGTAGCTAAGTTTCTTTCTATATCTTCAACAGTTCTTGCAATAGACATAATAACATGAGCAATTTGAGCTTTTTTAACTGAACCGCCCATTTTATCCATTGTTACCAACTCTAAATTAATGGAATCTTTTGTACCTTGTGATGGAATCCAAAATGCCATATCTAATTCACCAGCCATAGCTTCAAACTTACGCATAGTTTTACCTTCATTATCATATTCATTACTTGAATTTCCATTCCCTTCATGAGATAGACACTCAAAATAATCAATTATTACTAAATCTGGCTTAAACCCATTATTCATAAGTTTCTTTATGTAACGTTTAATATGAGAAGCTGTTAATTCACCAGATGGAAAACGTACTATACGTAGGTTATTTTGAATTAACTCTTTATCTGGATATGTTTCCAACTGTTGCCTAACATACTCTATGTTTTCCTTTTTAGAAAGGTCTTTAGCTTCAACACCAGTTATACGACCAATATGTTTTCTTTGAATTTGTTTTGGTCTATCCTCAAATACTATTTGTAATACTTTATAGCCTAAATTATTATTTTGAGGACATCTAAATGTAGCTGCATGAGAAGCCATTGCTGTAGTCATAGATGTTTTTCCAAAAGATGTAGGACCAATAATAACTCCTAACTCCCCTTTTCCTAACCCACCTTCAAGTGCTTCATCAATTTTACCAATTCCAGTTGGAATTGGGGTTCTATAATCATCTGATAAAGTTTCTCCAATATCATCAAAAACAGAAACGCCTAATTCTTCATGAGAACCTTTATTTAAAGCTTCATTTAATAAATCCACACAACGTTCATATTTAGAAATATCACCATCACCAGCAATTTTAAGAATTTCATTAGCTGTTCTAATAATATTTTGTTGTCTAAAAAACTTTTCAGCTAAACTACGTATGTAATCTACACCATCTGATGGTGTATTTTTTATTACTTTAATAGTTTCTTGGTATGATTCTCTTTCAATATCATTGTATGCTTTATCATTTAAAGCAATTGTCATTATTTCATAAGAAGGAACTGCTTCTTGTTTTTCATAGTATTCTTTCATTACCCCCACATATGTTTTTAATGTGGGGTCTGTGAACATATTCTGGTCAATTATACTATGTAAATCCTTGAAGAAATTCTTATCTTCCATAAAAGTATGGATAAGTTTATATTGAAATTCTTGTCCTAGATAACCTAAATCTTTTCTATCACTTTTTTTAGTCATTTATCTAAATTTAATAAAGATTTGACAAATATTTCTTTGTTTTACTAGATACTGATTTTCCCCAATCAGCCACCATTTTTCTATAAGCTAAATTAGCAGAATAAATATAACGTTTACTTCCTTGTATATATTTACCTGGTAATAATTTACCATTCTCATCTAATTCATACTTCTTATTTCTATACATTTCACTTAATGTATAATCACTTGGGCATTTATACATACCATCTCTTGTTGAGCAAGTTTCACATATTTTCTTAGTAATAGAAACTAATAAATCTGGTTTATCCATTATCATTGCTCTCAATACATAATTTTCTGGAGAAAGTTTATCAGCATTACTTGCAAAGAATGACTCCTTATCATAAGTATAAGTTCTTGTTCCATCTCTAGAAGTTATCTTAACAAGTTTATTAGCAATATCTACTTTTTCCCTTACAGCTTTTGGATAAGCATATCCATCCCATATTTTAGAAATCACTTCTTTCTTGTTGTCTGTTACAACAAATTTAAATGTACAAGCCCAAGGTTCTAAAAGAGGGGCTGTAAATTCTTCATCAACACTATTCTCATCATAGTAATACCATGTATAAACTCTACTTTTAGATTTTAAATCACTGTTTATCATTTCTACAATGTCATCAACTTTATGTTTAAAATCTATAGATGTCATACTATCATCTATGAAATTATTTATTTTGAAATTTCTTTTGCAAATTAAATTGTTATTAACATACAATGCAAATTCAAATCTCTCTTCACGAAATTCTTTATCTTTATTATCCATACTTTATAAATTTATAGTTACTATATAAAAATTAACTTTAATTAACACTGCAAAAATATCAAAAAAAGTTAATAAAACCAAATTTTTCAATATAAAAATTTATATTTTTTTAAGAATTGTAATATTTTACCTCATTATCAATAAGTTTATGATATGCAGAGAAAAAATTGCTAAATTTCCCCTCATCTAGCAAGTCAACCATATCATTCTCTTGTATTATTGTGTATAAATTCTTAAAACTTCTATTTTCTGGGTCTAATGGAGCATGAATTAATGCATCTAATTCTTCTTTTGCTTCTTTAGTTAATAAAGGTTCTTTTAAATCTATAATTTTTTTATTTATTTCATATATATCCTTACCTTGACATCCAATAGTTACTCTATTAATGATGTTTTTAGTTGATTCTAGAGGTTTTTTCTTATTAGCAATACGTTCATCTATTAATTCTTGAGAACGTCTTAATATGCTCTCTAAATCCATTTTAGAAGTTTTTGCTTCTGGAAATAAATCAAAAAAAGTCTTTTCTCCAACACCTTTTATCCCCTTAATTGAATCAGAATTATCTCCACATATCATTTTTTTTATTAAAACATTTTCATGGGTATATCCTATTTCCTTAATATGGTTATCTGGTGTTATAAATTTCTTCAAAGATGGTATATAAACACATACATCATCAGAAATGAGTTGTGTTAAGTCTCTATCACCACTAATAATTACTATTTTTTCATTTGGCTTTTTATTTTTAACATAATAAGCAATTAAATCATCTCCTTCTACTTCATCGCATATAACTTGCCTAACAAATAATTCTTCTAATGCCGAAAATAATATGTTTTGCTGTCTTTCAAAATTTTCTTCATCAGTTTCTTCCCTCTTAACTTCTTTTTTATTGTTTTTTTTATGATAATCTATAACTTTTTTACAATAAGATTCTATTTGTTTATCATATTCACTTTTAGAGCCGCTTATTTCATAAGTTTTACCTCTACTTATTTTATAATCTTGGTAATATTGATACCTTAATTGTCCAGATTTTTCTCCATCCCACATAACATAACAAAAGTTAAAGTCTCTCTTTTGTAAAATGTTCTTTATTTGCCATAAAAATTGATAAACAATGCCATATTCTTCATTTTTCCCATTTAAGCGTTTATCAACAGAAGATATTTTAAGCAAATTATTACCATCAACTATTAATGTGTATATAATAGGACTAGTATCAATATTATAAGCATTTGCTATTGCTTTTCTTATTACTTGTCTCATCTAAATATTTTTGTAAAATCACTTAATTCTATTAATTTATCTCTCTTAATTAAAATATTAATTGGTTTTTCTACCAATTGGAAAGATTTACTAAATTTACAACCATTTTTATAAAAATTACCTAAATATTCGTTTGGATTTGTTCTGATATTCTGGCATTTAATCAGTAAATTCTGTTTATTCCACCCTATTTCATCTAAAAAATTATTAATTTTATCTTTTTTAACTAATGCAATTTCTAATTCTTTAATGTCATTAATATCAGTTAAAATATTCTTTTCAGCCTTATCTATCCAACAAAATAAATATGAGTTATTTACTTTAGTATCATCAAGAAACCAACCAATTGTTTCAATACCTTTTCTATTTAAAAAAGATAATTCTAATGAAAAAGTACCTAAATGTTTATTAACATATCTTATTGCAGCCTTTTCATCACAAATATACTTCTCATTATTAAAAATAAATGTTGTATCTATACCCTTGAATTGTTCCATTTTATCATAAATTCTACTAAATTCTTTTGTAGTATTATAAAATTTATCATATAAGAAACTTGATACTATATCAGCACAGCATTCATCTGTTTTTCTTAATTTGCTTTCCATTTTTACTTTATAAATGTTAATTTTAACAAAAATACATAAAAAATATAAGAATACCAAATTTAGTAGTTAATATATAATAAAAAAGTGAGATAAATATTTATCTCACTTTAATTTTTTAATCTATCATTTCTTCTGTTTCGACAAATTCAACATCTGTTTCAGCTATTGGTTGAGCAGCTTCACCGCTACCCTCACTTAATGTCTGAATACGAGTTAAAATATCCTTCATATATGTTTTCTTATATTCTTCAATAGCCTCTGGTTTACACAAACCATTATGTACACAAGCTATTTCACCTTCATATGTGATATTAAAAGGAGTTGGTAACTGGTTTTTAGTTACTTTTACCTTACTTATAATTCCATAATTATAACTTTGTCCTTTAGCTGTTGCTGATAATTTCTTAGTAGCTGATTTTGCCAAGCCACCTAGATGAATTATTAATCTAGCTGCATAGAAAAAGCTTTTTCCACCTTTTAACTCTATACTTGGAATACCGCCCATTGAGTTCATACTATCATTCCATATTTTGTTAACACATACAAAAGTGTTTGTATATGGCTCACTAACATTTCTTGATGTAGGAATCCTATTATTTAATATTGTATTAAATGCTACTGATAATGCCCCAGCATCAAACATATTATTACCAGATTTAGATGTATATGATTTAAAGGAACTAATAGAACCTACAGAATCCCATATAAAACACAATGGTTGTTGTATTTTGCCCTCATCTTGCATATCTAATAATTCATTGATTGAATAGGCAATATCTTCAATAACTGGAACTTTACGTTTAGTTTTAGTTTGTTTTCCAGTTGAATAATCATTATTTCCATAATATTCAGCCAATAATTTATTATCAAAATAAATAAAATCTCCAGTATACTCAATAATTCTATTTTCTACTTCAATAGTTATTTCACCAGTATCTTTATCTACTTTTTCAACTTCCACTTCTCCAAAAGTAGGGGTAGCTTTTACTCCACAATCAATTGCATATGTAAAATCGAAGTTATTTTCTGTCTCATATATTACTGGAATAATACCATTATTAATACATGATGCAATCAAACAATTCTTGATTGTACTTTTACCAGTATTAGACCATCCAGTTATTATACTCATATATCCTTGTGGAATACCTGGTATTTTAAGTGCGTTCTCAAATGCACTTGGCATTGGAATAAATTCTAATGGTTTATCAGCATTTGAATGTACTAAATTATCAGTTGCTTTTACTGACCATCCCATTAAATTTTTAATATCACTAACACTTGGTTTTTTAACCGCTTCTTTTTTCTTTACAGCTTGTTTCATCTTAAAACTTTTTAAAAATTATCAAAACATTTTATTTATTTTGTTGTCGTTTAATAAACTCTCTCCAACATTTACGGCATAATGGTCTATATAAATCATTACCGCCAACCATAATTTGACTACCATTTAATACTATTTCACCATTTTCGTTAAATCTAGCATTAATTGCTGTCTTTTTCCCACAAGAACAACGTGATTTAATTTCTTCTATATCATCAGATAATTCAAATAATCTTTTTGAGCCACTAAATAATCTAGATGAGAAATCTGTTCGTAAGCCATAACACATAACATTAATATTAAGAGTATCAACTATCTTAGCTAATTGGTCTATCTGATTTTCAGTTAAAAACTGACTCTCATCTATCAATATCCATTCTAATTTAGATAGTTTAGCCATTAAAATATTGTTATATTGAACAACTGCTTCATATATATCAACATCTGGATATATAACAACACACTCTCTTTCAATACCAATTCTTGACTTAATTATATTTTCTCCATCTCTTGTATCAATTGATGGTTTCAAAACCATGAATGGTATATTTTTTTCCTCAAAATTATAAGCTGTTGTTAGCAATGACAATGTTTTGGTAGACCCCATTGTTCCATACCTAAAATAAAGTTTAGCCATTAAATATTATAATATTTTATATTTAAAAGGTGACTTTGATAGTCACCTTTTATTATTTTTATTTAAAATGGTAAATCATCAGCCTCATCATCAATATTCCCACTTGATATTACTTCATTAAAATTATCAGAAACTGGTTCTTTTAATGTAGAAAAATCAGTTGTTTGTCTTGTTAAGTTAGCTTCAATTTCACTATTAGTTTTAGCCTCTTGTTCTTTCTTTGCAATATCTCTATCAACATATTTCTTTGATTCTTTATCAAAGATAGGAACGCCACCTTCAATGATAATTGACATATATTCGTATGGTTTCACAGTATATACATCATTCCATTGTTTTGGATTATTTATCCATGATAAAGCAGTTTCATAACTATCACATAATGGTGTTTTTTCATCATCATCAACAACATTAACAACTGTTTTATTATTTGAATCTCTTGTTAATGTAATTAACAAATCTTTTCCTTCATTCAAATCAAAAATGTTGTTAACTTTTCCAAGAGCTTTTGCTGCATCATATCTTCTTTGAGATATATTCATGATTTTGTTGTAAACTCCATCATTTTTCTTAGAATGAGAAAATAACCAGAACTTTGGACCATCATCTTCACTACCACGTTCAATACATCTAACAATCCAGAACTCTTTTACCTTGTTCTGAAATTCTATTGTACCAAATTTATCTTTATCAATTTTACTTATTGCGCTATTTTTCAATATTTTAGCTTGCTCGGAAGTTGAGCAAAAAGGACAAGAATCTCCTAATTTATTATGAACTGGGCATACAAATGTTTTCCACCCACTTTCAGAGACTTCTTTGTTAACACGAACTTGGTGCATATACACCTTTTTGAAAGGACTACCGCCCTCTGGAGAGAAAGGTAAAAGTCTAATAACTAATGTTTTTTCCTTTTCACCATCTTTCAATCTTGCTTGAAGATAGTTTTTTACATCAAAAACATTAGGAACTTTTTTTACAACTGTTTCTTGCTCATATTGAGCTAAAACTTCATCTGCGTTAATGTTTACGCTTAAATTTAAATTACTCATATAAAAAATTTATTAAAATTATTATTAAAATATAATATTGTATATTAACCTTAATTAACTAATGCAAATATACATAAAAAAATATTAAAAAACAAAAAAATCTGTTAAATATATCAAAAAATATATTGGGAGTAATGTCATTACTCCCAATTAAACTATTATTATAAACCAAATATTTTTTTCAAATCTTGATTTAAATCATCATCTACATAAAAACTATCTGCAATTTCTCTTTCATTAAAATCATCTACATCACTATTAGTGATTTCATATTCTTGAGTTGTACTTTCATCATTATCTGAATAAGCACTATAATTACTATCAATTCCTTTTGACTTCCAATAATCATCTGGTCTAACATTAAAAGGATATGAATCTAAAGACCTAAGATTTAATTTTTCTGTCTGTGTTGGATTACGTTTTTCAAATTCTTTTTTTAAACTTTGTATTTGATTATTATTGTTGGATATTAATTGTTCCATTGAATCAAGTGCACTCATTAAAGAAGCAATTTTGCCATCTACTTGCCCTAATTCTTGACCTACAACATTCACTTTATCATTAACTTCTTCTTGCGCATTTGTTAAATCATCAACATCAATAACCTCTTCATCATCCATTGGCACTTCTTCAATAGAATCATCAAATTCTACACTATCATCATCCATTGGAACAGAATCATCCATAGAGAAATCATCAGATGGCATATCATTAGAGGGATTCATATCATTATTTGATGCATCTGGCATTTCATTCCCACCCATATCCATATTTGTTGTATTTGGGTTATTACCATTTGCCATGTTTGAGTCATCTTGTCCCATATCCATGTTATTTTCATCGTCATCTTCTTCTAACGATTTAGGTACATAAGACCATTCATTTAATGTTAATCTCATAAACTGCTTATGTGCCTCATATAAATTATTCTCTTTTAGATATTTCTTGTTCATTTTATTAGTCTTTCAATAATTCTCTATTATCTTCTTCTATTAATATGGTTTTTGAACTTTCTGTTCTTTCAATTAAGCCTTTTTCTTTTTTTATTTTTTTAAAGCTTTTTTCTCTATTATCATTCTGTTGTGCTAAAATTTCAGCAGCCTTTTCAATTTTTTCTTTCGTATTCATAACTACATTTTCTTTTTTTTGAGTATTATTTTCAGAAACAACTTCTTTAGGTATAGAAGATATAACCCTCTTAGAATTACGTCTACTAATTTTTTTTATAATGAAACGTCTCATAATCAATTAATTTATATATAAATATCGTTTTTACTTAAAAAAAACGCATTTATCCTCTATTTTAGTAATAGTATCCAATCTCAATTGCCCTTTTGTAAGAATAACTAGTTTATTTCTATACTTTTCCCAATCAATAACATAATCATAATTTGAAGATATTTTTTCATTATTTTCATTATCAATTAATTTGTTTAATGCATTGATAGAAAATAGACAACCATTTTTTACATGAATAATTGTTGAATCTTTTAAATTATTGCTAAATTTAACTTTACTACTTATTTTAAATGTTACTAGATACTCATTGCAGTTATGATTTACTTCATAAACAAATACTTTATCTAATTTGATATTAAGGTCATTTTTTAAAAATTCTAAGAATGATAAAATTTTAGATTTTGATACAAAAGTACCAACTAATATTCCTTTATTAAACATAAAAATTATTGTATTGACATGAAATACGGTATAATGTATTTCTTATTACCTATATCCTTTTTTAACCTATTGACTAAAAAAGAATCATCTTCACAAATGATATTTGATTCATTTTTTTTAATTTTATTCAAAAACTTAGAGGTATTTATACCAGCATAACGAAGTATCTTCAAAGAAATTCCAAGTATTGAATTATCATGTAATATATAAATCATTTCATTACTAATATAAATATATTTTTTATTAATAGAAAATAATATATTATATAATTTTTTAATATTATTATATTTTAAGTTTAATATATTAATATAATAATATTTAATATTATTTAATATATATATAATTATATATTTATAAAAATATGATAAATCTCTTTCAAAGTCAAGCCTTTTTTCATGTTTTTCAAAAGTCCAGAAAATATTATCATCTAATTTTTTATTAAGTATAGAAAAATTACTTGAATATTTCTTGGCTTCTTTTAAACCAATTATTAATATGGGTTTTGTAGGGTCAGCTAATGAAATGTCATCAACTACCCCTACAAATTCACGCATATTTTGTATTTTTTTCTTAGTAACAATATAGCCCAATTTTTCCATTTTTAATGTTATTTTAAAGTTTATTGCAAAACTATATAAAAAATATTAAAAAACAAAATTATCTACTTAATTTTACTAAAAAATCTTAAATCATTCTCATTAATAAGTGTATAAGAGAAACCATCTTTAAAATCAGCATCATTTTTTAACTTATTAACAATACTCATCATAAATTCAAAATGTTTTTGATTAGCAAATACTTGGCAACCAGCAGACCATGTGTTAACTAATTTAGAGTCTATATTACCAGATTTATGTATGTTTATACCAAATATTCCAGTATCGTTACCAATATAATTATAAACATTATTCTTATCATTATCACGATACACTGATAAATTTTTATTCTGTCTTAATGCTAAATATTTACCTTGATGTTTACCTATTTTCCAAGAGTTTGGGTAATAACCTTCTTTTAGTATAGCTGCTCCACTATTATTATATTTAACAAAATTAGTTAATACTTTTAATCCTGGAACTGTAGTAAATGGTGCTAAAAATTTATGTTCTTTACCATCATCCCCAACATAAAAGATAACACAGATGTCAATAAATTTATTTGACGAAACACCACCATTCATATTATTTTTGCTTCTAACTCCAAACATTTGAAATTTATCATTCCAAGTACCACCATATTTAGTTAATACATCTTTATAAGTTGTTTTACTAATATCTTTAGTAGTATTTTCTTTTAATGTTTCCATACATAGAGTATATAAGTCAGTATTCATTCCATTTTTATCAACAGTTGGTTCTTCACTATTAAAACTATAGAATGAACTATCAGATGTTGGGCAATTAACTGGTTGGTTATCATTTAATAGATTCATAGCCTTATCAATATTATTTACAAAATTAGTTGCCTCAATCTCAAATATTTTTCTATTTTCATTAGAAGATGCTATTTTGTATTTTTTTGATAAACTTCTATAAAATAATGTACTTAAATTATCACAAGTTTCTACAACTTCATACTTTCCACTATTATTTTTAACAACCACAGCAACATTTCTCTTAAAATTTGTTGTGTCCCTATTATCTTTAACAACAACTCTAATTTCAATTGGATTATTAAGTAATAAATGATTACTATCTTTAGCTACCCAATGTAATGTTTGGAAACTATTGTAATATCCATTTAATACTATATCAAAAATTGATGGCATTTTTTCATTATCAGTACATGTTAATATCATTTCATTGCCTTTGCCACTAACATTAATATCAACATTAACATTATCAGTAGATTTGGCAGTTTGCTGTATTGCTCTATAAACACCTTTAGCTAAATCAGATAATTCAGATTCATTTTTAGAAACATCAGCAGCAACAATTTGCCAACAAGCTTTTTGTTTTCCAGTACTTACACCAGTAAATATATGATTTTTATGGTGTAAAAAATATTCAGCATCTCTCCACCAAGAAGGATTATATTCAATAACAGAACCATTATATGATTTTCTAGGACCATATCCATTAGTTGTACAATATGCTGTTATTTTTTGTACATCATCAAATGTAATAACTTTTGCTTTGGTTAATTCACTAGTTTGCACACCATTTCTCCAAATATATACTGGACCTTCACCTTTGTTTATATTCACAGCTTGCATTTCAGTAGTTTTTCCAATAATTGATGTTGGTCCTTGAGTTAACATTTCTTCAGTCCATTTAACAACATTTGAATATGTTTTAGCTTCTGCATAAGTTCTTACGCCAACAGCAGTTTGGTTTTTAGCTAATACCCTTTCCCAACCACCATATAACATACATCTGTTTATCATAACATTTACAACTAGTTTAGTGCCAAGTTCTCCTTCACTAGCACCATTACCAACTTCTGCTGCAACAGTAGCTATAATGGCTTCATATAAGTTTGAATAATCTTTTTTAAGTCCTTCTCTTTCAAGCCAACTTAAATCAGTTGTATTCTTCAAATCATCTATATTAAATACTGGTTCACTACCATTGAATGATGTAGGGTATATTTTATACTCACAATCATTTCCAACATAAGCCAATTTGTTAGATTCTTCTCTAATCTCTTCAGCACTAGGTCCAGATTCTGTATTAGCTTTTTGTAAGTACCATTGATTACTTTTAGGTGTTGCATTAGCTGACATACGTGTACCAGTTATTGTTGTAGTCATATTACCAGGTTCTATATGGTGAGTCACTTTCTGTATCAAGTATGAGCCTCTAAATAAAGGAATATTCAACAAAACAAAATACATCAATGGTTGTATCCAAGCACATCCTAACATTTTAATAGTGCACGTATATGAGTTATTAGAATATATTGTAAATAAGTCTTGACCCATAAATGTTCCACTTCTACCATTTTCACTAGCTTCTGCATTATTTTGACCAGCTATTAGATATTGTGCTTTAATGGATTGTTCAGTAACCATTGGAGATTCCATAGAAACATCAATATCAACAAAATAACTTTGATATTGCTTCCCATATGCAACTCCAAATGCTGGAATTTGATAACCATTATTACTAGCTGTAATTGCTTTAGGTAATAATACATCATTATCAGCATTTAACATAAACCCATCATTTGTATAATTGCTATTTTGAATATCTAAGTTTCTAGATGGTTCATTAGCATACATAACAATAAAATCTGGATGTTCTTTGGGTTCTACCATATCAATATATGGTATTGGCTTAAACATTTGATTCATTTTACTTGGATTAGCAAAATCTGCAAAATTTTGAACACTTATAAATTGAAATTGATTCTTTGATAATATATCACTAATAAATGATAGAAGAGAATAAGTTTCTTGTGTATTACTATAAACTAATCTATCATACAAATCTTTTATGTTAATAATGACTTCATTACCTACTTTATTATAGAATGAATCAATAAAATAAAAATTAGTATCAAAGAAATTTTCAACAGTCCAATCATCAAAACTAGACCCAGCAATCCATCTATCATACAATAGTTTACAATATTTATATAAAGATAACTTAATACTATCATTAATACCTAAATCTCTAACATTAACAGTTGAACTGTTATTTGCAACATTAGAATTATATATATCTTTATATTGATTCTTTAATTCTGTAATAAATGATGTTAAATATTTTTTAGCAATTCCATTATCTATTGATAAAATTTTAGATTCATCATTTGTTAAATTATATTTGGTTGTTTTAATTATTATTTGTGGGGTAATATATAATCTTGTTACATTAATTACCATATCAGATGTTTCTCTATTATATAATTTAACAGAATAACTCTTATTACCTTTAGTATTTTCAGTTTTTCCAATACTGATATAGTTACTAAAAAGTTCATTTGAAAATGTCTTTGTTAAATAATCTTCAAAATTATAAAATTTATCTTTAATTGATTCATCACTATTATAATCTAACCCACCAATGTTTACACCATCATTCCAATTGCCATCTAGATTTTCAGCTAACCATTTTATATAATTAGCTGTAACAGAACCAGTATCTACCTTTAATTCAAATGCTTTTTGTATTGTGGTAAATTCATTATCTGTCCAGTTCTTAAAATCATTTATTAATTTTTGTTTAATTTCATTTCTAAGATTAAACAATTTACTAGATATTTCAGAACTATTTAACTGTTTTGTTTTGGTTAAGTTAATATTAAAATAGTCATTATCAGTTATTATTACATCTATATTGTTATTATTAACCATTTCATTATAACGCCATAAATATGCCCCACAAAGTAATGTAGCAAGTTTTGGGGCAATGAAAATACTATTATTTTCATCACATAATGTATCAATAAATTGATTTAATTTTATAGCATTAAATGTAGATAAAAACATTAATGATTTTGTATATTTATTACTTTGTAAATAATAACAATATTGACCAAATAATGAAACATTCTCTGATACATATAATCTTCCATTATCTATAATATATCCAGCAAATGATGGAATTGTATAATTATTAATGTTATCTAAATTATCAAAAATGTCATTTGTAAAATTAGTACTTCTACTAAATTCTTTATTAGCTTTTTCTTCATATGATACTATCTTTTTGAAATTAGGATACATTGCTTTTGTAACATAATTGAAAACATCATTTTCTTTAATTTCACTTTCTGTTCTTTTTGATGAAAATAATAATCTATTACCAGTATATGGTGTAAATGAAATTTTATTTTCATTCTCTGATAAGAATGTTCTACCAAATGTATTTACTGATGTATAATAATATTTCTTATAACTACTAGAATCATATGAAGTGCCACTAAAATATTCACGAATAGAATCAGTTTTAGTGTCTTCTATTTGTATTTGGTCAACAAAATGTTGATATTTGTCAATATTATCATCTATTACAAATAGATTACTATTTGTTGTGATTTTATTATCACTATTTAAATAATCAGATTTAGTGACATAATCACCTAAATTGTTAGGAACTGTAGCATAGTTATTAGAGTTTATCTTTAAATCTTTATTAATATCATCAAATGTAACAGTTTGAATTGGTATAATAGCATTAGAAACCATATTATTTTCACCAATCACCTTATAACATTCAAATAATAATTGGTTATTTTCATTAAAGAAAAAACCTTTGCTTGTATTTTTACTAATTAATGGAACACTATCCTTAGAATCATTACTATCCCAAGCCCATTTTTTATTAATTTTTTCTACTTGTATATTTTGATTACTATTATTACTTACAATATCTATAATAAAATCAGCATTAAATAATGATGAATTTAATTTTTTTACAAAATCATTAGACGGTCTTTTAAATAATGTTGCAAAATTTATTGCATCAGCTTTTCCTAATACATCAGCATTCTTTTCCCATCTTTTGTTAAAATTAGGTAGTGATAATACTTCTAACATTCTTAATATGATGCGCCCAGAAAAATCACTAATGTCATCAAAATTAATAGTTGAACCAAATGGATTTCCAGTAATAATCATATCCATTGGAGTTAATGGAATATTAGCAATTGTATTATTTACATTTTTCATAGCTTCTGCTGCTTCTAGACAAGTGTTTTGTAAATTACCAACTGCATTTAATAAACTCATTATAACTTTTTTTTCTTCAATACTATCACTATTAGCAAGATTACCTATCCATCCTTCTGTCTTACTACCATTTTTGTCAAAAGTTAAAACTTGAGGAAATGGTGGCAGATAATTAATATTTGGATTTACATCTGTCATTTCATAAGATAAACCAAATGTTTCTAATTTTCTTCCATTTTTTACAATACTTGAAGAAGATTCAAATAAAATATGTAATAGTGTTTCTAAATGAGCCATTATTACTTTTAGTACATTTTGTACTGATGGATAAAAGTTTATTTTTTTTGATATTTCTTCTATCTGAAATTCCCCTAACTCTTTTTCATTTTGTTCAATAGATGTTTGAAGTCTGTTTTTAGCATTAACCAATTTTTCATTAAAGTATGTAACATCATATATATAACCATATATATAGTTAGAAAATGGATTATCAGTTTTTTCATTATTAACAGATAATACAAGATTTATTTTATCGTCTATTTTCAAGCTACTTGCCTTTTCATAAGCACTTTTAGTTAATGATAATTTACCACTATTTGGCTGTAATATTTTAGTAAATGTTCCTTTACAAGCACTTAGTAATGTTTCTGATATACCATCTGTTGTTGTCTTATTATATTCAATCAAATAATTTTTTAAAGTTGTATATGATTCATCTACATTAGCATAATTTTCAATGGTATCCCCAGATAAATTGGAGAATAAAATAAATCCATCATTATTAGAATTAACAAATAATGTAGAATCAGATGTACTATTTAATTTAGGCTTATTTTTGTCTAATAATGTTATTAAATTAGATTTATATTTTGTAAATTCTCCAATTAATAAATTTAGAGCATCATTTTGATTTTTTAGATTTTTTTGTTTTCCATATAAAGGATTATCTTGCGAAATTTTTGATAAATCACCCTTTATATTTTTAATTTGCTCTATTAATTCAAGTAATGTTGGCATTGATGCTTCATTACCATACATATCTAGTACTTTAAATGCACTATTTTTTCTTCTTGCCCAATATTCTGCCCCTAAATATTCAGATATTGGAGCAACTGCTAATGTGTTTAATGTAATATCATTCAATAAAGAAAATGAATATCCAACAAATGTAGCTGTAGCACCAAAATTACCAGTATTTGAATCAAAATTGGCTCTAAAATCTGAACATGTGAGTTCATAAGAAACTGGTTCTCCATAAAATCCCTTAACTTTTAACGTGAATCTTGGATAAGGAAATGTGAAAAAACATTTAAAAAAAGAACCAGCAATATCTTCACGACTGAAGCCACCAATACCATCATATGAATTAGTGTGTCTTAATTCTTCTGGAGCAAATAATGATACTCCACGAATATCAACAAATTGTATTGTTACTTGTGGTACAAAATAATTATTATAATTTATATCTATAGATGATATACCAAACATTTCATTAGTACCATTATCTTTTATATCCTCATAAAAAATATCAGTATATGATGTTGTTAAAGAATTAACTGAACCACCAGATTCACCTTTATTACTGTCAAAGTATATTTTAGTTCCTTGTAAAAAACTAACAGTATCAGAACCAGTATTATTCTTCCAACTCATGATAATTACTTTATTATCTTCAGTAACATCATTATTACTTCTATTAGTATTTGTTCTGCTTCTAACACTTCTCCCACTTATTTCAACAGCTAAATCAACAGCAATACAATAATCTTCTGGATTAGGAATTAATTCAGTTACATTAGTTTGTTGATATTTATCAGTTGTACTAAATGAATTAGTATAATTTGGTTCTACATATAAAACTCTATTATTTGCCATATTTTTCTTAATCTAAGCCGTATATTTCAATATACTTATCAATATTTGTATTATATTGAGTTATTGTTGTGTTTAATGGATATGGTATTCTAAGTCTTGTTCCATCTGGAATATTAAACTCTAATGAACCATATTCTGGATTTGCTTGCATTATTAACCATCCATAATTAGCATCATCATAATATTGATATGATAATAAATCTAATCGTGTTTTTCCAGCTTCATAATAAGCATATAAATCACTATTTTTTTTAGGAATTTCAATGAATGGGACTAATTTCATAGCCCCATTACTTTTAAATTTTTTATAACGGTCAAAAGATGCCATATTTATTTGAATGCTTTAAACTTAGTTATTTTATTATCTTCATCATATTCAGCCATTTCTGAACGATTATCATAAACTCCAGTATTAGCATATGAATTAAATGATAATGCATTTTGAAGTCTTGCAATAGGTCCAGCTAAATCACTCCCACCAATGAATTTAAACCAGATATTGACATTAGCAATCATTGGCTGTACACCAATACCTTCAGTATTTAAATCCCATACTAATGGGTCATAATCTATACTTAAACTATCAATTATAATTTTAGTATAATAGAAATCCCCAATACGTAATATACAAACTGGCGGTCTTCCAAACGCTAAGTTATTGGCTGTTTTAGTAGACCCACTATCACTAGCACTAATAGTACTACCTTGTCTTGTACATTGATGTAAGAAGTTTAATCTAGCATTAAATCCCTCTGGTGATATAGAATGGAATGCTGGGTCAAAATATTTGATTTTATCAGTTATTTTATGATGCATGATAGGGTCTTCTGTTGCTAATAATTGGAAGAATCTATTTTCATTATCATATCTAACAGTTTGTTCATCACTTACTTCAACTTCTGATGGTAATATGTTTATTTCACTTTGAAGCATTTTATTTCTTAATGATTCTAAGGAAATGTCTTGCCTTTGTGCAATATCTATTGGTTGTATTCTAACATTTAAATCTTTTTTACTATATTCTTGTCCATTAATGTCTATATAAGGATTATATGAACTTGATGCAGTAGTAATCTGTGGTGTTTTAAAGCCCATTAAATAGTTAGTTTGTACATAATTGTTATTAGTATCAGCACTAAACGATTCACTCATTGTTGCTTGAACATCTACTAATTCTTCTACTTGATATGTAACTTCAATTTGAGCAGCACGATATAATTTAGGTAAGAAATTACTTACTGATTTCTCTTTACCAACATTACCAATTTGTGTCAACGTAACTTTAAAATTTATATCATCTTGTGATACAAATGGTTTTTTTGTTTTTAACCAATTCATTACACTTTGTGCCCTATTTTTATTCAAAATATTGTTACTATTTGTATAACCATGACTAGATGCAACCCCCATTGCATGAACTTCTTTAATTTTATATTTTGATAAAATTTCTTTTATTTCACTCACTTTGACTGAGTTATAAACATTACCATCTAAAACTTTATCGAAACCATCAGTTAATGCAACAAATACATCACTAAAACTATAAAGATTATTTTCATCTACATTACTATTATAAACTTGTAATAAATCTTTATAACCTAATGAACTATTTAATCCAAAACTATCACTGTCAATATAATTATTAGGTCTTAATATTTCTGTTGCAACCCTTTTATCAACTCTATAATACCATTGTTTTTTAGTTTTTGTATTTAGATTAGTTACCAAATCAATTGACTCACCACCTATTTGTACTGTATTAATAAATCTATCAGTTGTTGGTGTAGCTGCTGTAACAGTACTAATACCCTTATCTATTCTCATTTCATACCCACCAATTACATCACCATTAAGAGTTGGTATATTATCAAGTGTTGTTGGTAAATCTTCATAATTATATGTACCACTAGCATTTTTAACCCTATACATTTGACTTCCTACCCCATTAATTAGATATTCCATAGCACTAACTGTAGTATTAGGTTTATCATCTATACCACTGTAATTGTTTGGATAGAAAACAAAAAATGTAAATGTCTTATCATAAGTTCTTTTTTCTTTGGGTATTATATTTGGTTTGGTTTCTATTGGTTTTGGTTCTATCTTCTTCTTAACTTTGGGTATTGAACCAGCACTAATAATACCACACCCAGCAAAAAACCTTAATAATTCTTGTTCTTTACTAGTAATATCATCAACATCACCAGTTGTGTCATCTTCATATTTTCTACTCCAATAATTTAGTATGGATGGATGGTCTACCAATAATTTAAAATGTAACTGACCACTTCTTTCAGTATTAGTGTATGTATAAATGTTTTCTCCACGACCAATAATAGAAGTAGAAGACCAATTTACGCTTACATTCTCACTAAAAGAAATATCATAAGGTGGAAACCACATTATTCGTCCACCAAATGGTCCTTTTTGTTCATCAGAAAGCCCATTTTCAAACCCACCACTTTTTTCAAACATTCCTTTCCATGCTAAATTTTCAATGGAGAACATACAATTTTTTACTTTAATAGCATTATCTTGTCCATCAGTATCTGGATTTGTTGGTGTTATGTTAACTAGTCCATTTACTAAATTTTTCACACCATGAGTATCAAGTCTAGCACCACCGCTTGGGAAAAAGTTCTCATCAAAACCTTTATCTTTATCAAAAACTCTATTATTGGCACGAAAATTACTCCAATTATAACTATCTTCTAATGTTTTTTGCTTAACTGGACCAGTTTCATCGAATAATGGTCTTATCAAATCCTTAAATTGTGAATATTGATGATGATATGTCCAAACTCTACAATATGGATTATCATACCCATTTTCAGTTGTTGGGATAAGTTTACGTAGATTTCTACCCATTGACATACCATATTTATGGCTAATAGCTGTTTGTGTTGGTTTTTCTGTTAGTTCATCTAGTTCATTTGTATGAAAACGAGAAATTAATGTACGATATTTGCCATCTATGAAATTTTGATTTGTCTTATTTAATAAATCATCTATATCAGTTAAACTTGATGTTATTGAATTATATTGACCATAATTTACACCATGATTAAATGTACCACTTGGATTTGCATCATATTTCATCTCCGAACCATTTTCTGCATATTCAAATAATACTTTTGATTCCATTGTTGTATTACCAGCATTTAAATCAAAACCAATTAGTTCATCATTAACATTCTTAATAGTTCCAATACTATTTACCATTGCACTAATGTAGTTATTTGGAGTAGCCGCACTTAAAACATAATATTTACGTTTATTTGAACGAAATCCAAAATCAGTCAATAAGTCTGTTCCAGTTAATGATTTAAGTATAAAGTCTTGTGTTTTTTCAGAAGAAGCTTCCAAATATGAATTATAGACCCCTAAGTTGTTATAAATGCCATAATTTGAGTCATATAAAGGAGAATAATCTTCATCTAATATATTAACATCATTTACTCTTCCATTTTCTTCAGAAAGTTTAAATCTATTATTAATGTTATCAATAGTATCATCATTCAACCCAACATATAAAGGTAGAGTTGAAGTAATATTTCTTGTACCATATTTTCTTAATGAATTTTCATTAGATGCATTTATCAAAGTAGAGCTTAGATAATTATTGTTTATAAACCCTAATTCAGTATCAGTTCCAGTATCATTTAATACATTAGTTTCTAAAGCCCCATCATATGCTGCAATAATATCATAATCAGTTATAACCCCAACTTTACTTTCATTAAGAGATAGAACTGTTGGTGTTAATTGAGTGACTGATAATGTGGAACTATATACTTTTTTAATATACTCCAAATAATTTGCATATGAATTTTTATTAACATCATTTAAGAACCAAGGAACTGTTCTTAAATTAAAATATGGGTCTGCTAACTGACCAATAGGAGTTCCATACCCATCATATTCATGATTGGCGTTACCAATATTACGTGTTAAAGTTCTATAAATAAATTCATAGTCTTTACCAACAATACCAATTGGTCTACTTAAAAAACCTATATTAACCAAAGTATCATAAATTCCTTTACCAATACTTTTTAATGTATCTTTTATTTTCATATATAAAATATATTATTCTTTGTGTTATAATAAACATTTATTATTTGGATTTATATCCACTACTAGTACGTTGATTAGATGTACTATTTCTATTAATTTTTCCAGCACCTTGATTTCTATCAAGACCATCTTTAACCATTTTAACTATACTATCCTTGAATTGAGGATTATCTAAAAGTTTTCTAATGTCAATATCAACTGATTTAGAATCACTTGTTAATTTTAATGTTCCACTAATATTAAGGTTAATATCTGGTATTTCAATCTTACCATTTATACCTCTATGACTATCACTGTTTTTAATATAAGTTGGTTTTCCTATTACTGGTAAAGATTTAATAGTATTTTCTGCCATTGGACTTGGAACATTAGGTGCATTATATAAGCTACCATATGTAGATGATACATATTGTTCACGTATTGATTTCTCATTACTAGAATTAGAAAATAATGGCTCTGAGAAAGCATTTAAAGCCCCTCTAGCAATATTTCCACCTATTCCTAAAGGAAGTGTTGCAAGTTTGCCAAGAGTGCCTAAAACGCCCTTATTCTTGCTTAAACCGTTACTTTGTTTTCCATTTAAATGATGCCATATAGAAACTAAAATATCATGTATTTTAACAGTAGCAAATGCTGCTTTTTGTTGTATTTGTGGGTCATTTATTGAAGTTATACCTATTTTTTCTTCTTCATAATTTAGTTGTGATTTATCTGAATTAGTCATATTATCACTACCAAATATAAAATCTTTAGCTCTATTATAATTTCTACCAACAAATTTACCAACTGCTTTACCAGCACTACTTGCAGCAAAACTACCAACTGCACCACCAAGAACTGTACCAATTACAGTACCTATACCTGGTGCAATAGCTGTTCCAATAGCAGCCCCAAATTTTGCACCCATAGCGCCACCAGCCAAAGTTCCAACAGTCTCACCAACGACTTCACCTATTTGTTCATTTTTTGTATTTTGTTCTTCTTTTTTTAGATATTCACTTTGCCTAGTAATTTCATTTATCTTATTAGGACTCATTCCAGTTTCTTGAGCTATTATTTCTAATAACTTAGTTTGTTTTTCTAATTCAGATAAATCATTTGATTGACTGATATTAGATATTTCATTATTTTTTTCTAATCCTTCTGGTACTTCAGAACTACTTGATGTTAATGTAGCTAATGATGTAGCTGCTCCAGCTATTGTTAATGCTGTACCTAAATATGGGATTCTTCTAAACAATGCTCTTCCACCACGTAATGCTCTTCCACCAATTTTACCAATTGCTTTACTAGCTTTATGTGCCCCAATTTTAGTTTTTCTCCACATTCTTGACATTGCACCACCTTTTCTAGCACCACTAGAAGTTCTATTTTGATTACTAGTAGTTGAAGTTCCACCACCACTAGATGATGTAGTATTTTCTTTACCACTTCCAAAAATGCTTCTAGCTTTGTCTAATGCTTTATGACCAAAGTTTCTTATACTACCAAAATTTTTGCTTATTAAATATGAAACAATATTTTTACCAATTATTCCAACCATAGTTGATAAAACAGTAATAGTTGGAAATTCTTTCATCTTTTCAAAAATATTCCCTAACAAACCATTACCAATTGCTGTTTCACTAACAATATCAGAGGCTGGGTCCATTACCCAATCTACTCCATGTGCTTTAATACCAGCCCATGCCTCTTTAAACCCTTTTGCATTTTCAGACATTGAAGTTGTTCCTTTAGCCCTTCCTTTAAAACGTTCTAAAATTACATTTCTGATTTCTCTAATATCAGCTTGCATATGTTCTTCACTTAATGTCTGTTTTTGTATTTCTTCTAACTGTCCTTGGGTTAAATCTTTTAAATATAATTTTACACTAGTATCTTTACCATTTTCATCTAACTTAGTAATATAATGTTGTTGAGTTTGGGCATCCCATTTAGCCATATTACCAATTGCATTCTTATTATTTTCAGTGAAATTAGCATTTGGATTAATTTGAGCTTCTATCTCCTTAAATTTAACATTACTAAATGCCATATTTAACGCCTCTTCATAACTAATACCCATTCTTTGAGCACTTTCTTTGATGAAACGTTTATCCATTGAACCTATATCAACTTGTCCAGTTTCACGATTAAATACGCCTTTTGATGCCCATGTATTGACAATCCTTTCAGTAAATGCTTCCATATCATTCATTGCATCATACATAACATTTAATGGATTACCAAAATTAGCTGCATAACTACCACCTAACACTTGTAAACTAGCTGATGTTCCAATAGCACCTTCAATTGTTGAAAAGTTATCAGCAGCATTTGCAACTGATTCCATGTTAAATCGTAATTTTTGGGATAATAATGTCATTTTAGATACTCCATCAACCCCTTCTTTAAATGTATATTTTTGTGCTAAACCAAGATTTTTAGCTAATAACTTAGTAGATTTTTCAGCATTTAAACCAAATTTCATAGCTCTTTCTTGGGTCATTGCAATTTGTGCCATAGAATCCTCAACAGAACTACCAAACTTGTCCATTGTGTCAACTATGTCAGTTGATATACCTTCTCCAGCTAATTTTGACATTGCTGCAAAATTTTCAGTTTCTTGTTGAGATAAAATAATAGCACGACCAGTTATATCTGAATAAGTGGTTTGAAATTTCATTATTTCTTCCCTTGTTAAACCATAAGCTGCTGCTAACTCTTTTGTGTTGTTTATCAAGAGTTTATTCATAGATTTGGCTTGTTCTCGATTCATTCCTATTGAACGAGCAGACTTAAATGCCACATCTTGAAATTTCATCCATTCAGAGCCACAACCTTTAGCAAATTGCCATATCTCTTTAGCTCCTTTAGCAATGTATGCTAATATTTTCTCATTATCCTTTAACTTTTCATTAGCTTCTTCATAACTCTTATTAATATCTCCTTGTATTTTTTTAACTTTTTTATGTCCTTCTTCTACCCTTTCAACATTATCTAATATTTCTGCACTTGAAGCAATGGCTTCTTTATAACGAGCAGAAGAATCAGACATATTTTTAAGAATTTTGTTTTGCTCTTGTTTGGTTTTCTCAAGAATATCTAATTTCTCATATAAAATATCTCTTTCTTTTTCTATCTCTTCTTTTCTTTCATCTGAAGCACTGCTATATTCTCTTTCAATGTCTAAAACTTTTGTTTCTAACTCATTATATTCTTCTTGAGCTTTCTTGCGTTTTATAAGAGTACTTAATATTTTTTTTTGTTCTTCTTCAGTAATTTGAGTATATTCTCGTTGTTTTTGTAACAATGAATTAACTTGATTAATAGATTCTTTTTGGGTATTAATTTCATTAACTAATTGGGTATATTTTTCCCTTAGTTCATTTGATTGACCCAAAATAAGTTCTAAATCTTGTTGGGATTTACCAAATAAGCCATTATAAGTATTAATAAGTGTTTTTAACTCATCAATACTATTACTAACTAATTTTCTTGTAATATCTGAAAGACTGTTAAGTTCATTTTTAATATCTTGTATATCAGCACTAGTCATACTAAAGTTTTTAATATAAATATTTTATTATTAATTTTTAACTATTAAATTTTGGATATATTAAAATATTTATGTACATTTGCGTAAAATATAAAAAAATAATAGTAATATGAAACTAATTCAAAAGTTTGGAAAAGACACTTATGTCGAATTTGATTTAGGTAATGGAAATTCTCCAGTTAATAAATCAGAAATAAAAGGGGCAGCTAAATTTATGCTATTTTTAGTTATTCTTTTAGCTATTGGTGTAGTAATTGAATATTTCTGTAGATATACATAATTTTCAATTATGAAGTGGATAGAAAAAGTTGGAAAAGACTCTTATATAGAGTTTGAAGAAAAAGATTTAGGCTCTTGGAGAGCAAATAAAAATCTTTTTTTCTTATCATTAGCCATTATGGGTATATTTGTATTGATATTAACAGTATGTGTCATACTTGACTTAACTGGATTAGTAGATATTGCAGTATAAAAAATGGGGGCAATTGCCCCCATTAACTATTACTTAGATTAAGTAAATTTTGTTGCTCAATATCTGTATATTTATTAATCATTTCACCATTTAATGTTGATTCATGATGTTTGTGCTTAGTATTACTACCTTCTGTGATTTCATTATGTCTAGAAATGTAGTATTTTCTATCACGAACTGGCATTTTATATAATGTATCCATTGGTATACCAATATATTTAAAACACCCAAATAACTCATCCTTTAAATTTTGCTCATAATTAGGCGATATTGAGGAAAATAGAATCGTCCCATTCAAGAAAGGTTTTAAAAGAGCCACCTCCAAGACTCTCTGGTCTTTCAATAGTAACTTCAAAATCCATTCCTGGTTCATTCTCTATTATATATCTTCTTAACATTAAAGAGTCTCTAGCAACCATTGTTTTAATGTATTTTCTTATATATTCTCTATCATAATTATCATTAATTGCCATAATAGATAATTCCATTCTATTAGTAATGATTTTGTTATAAGGCACACTTTTATCTCTTTCAGCTTTCTTAGCCCATTCATTAATAAATGTTAATACTTTATTAACCTCTGCTTTTTCTTTAGAAACTAAACTAGAATCTACTTTTAACACATTATTCAAACGAGATGAACAATTTCTAATAACTGATGCTCTAATCGAATTATTTTCAAGATTTGTTAATAATTCTAAATTTTTTTCTTCTTTACGTGTTAGAAATTTAAATTTAACAATATCCTTTGATACTGGTAATTCAAAACTAAAATGACCATTTTCATCTCCTTTTAAATTAAATTCTTTAGTTTTTATACTTGATAAATCAATAATAGTCTCTATTTCTTCACCAGTTTTAGGGTCTATAACTGATACTGGAAATTCTGGACCATAACTTGTTGCACGTAGCCATAAGACAATTGCATCAACATCACCTTTATATAATTCATTTACATTAATATTTTTATTCATTATCTTATTTTTAAGTAATAAATCAATAATTAATCCATCTTCATAAAGATTCGGTGAAGTTATAAAATTCTCATCATATGCTGTTAAATATGCAACTGGAACTCTATCAATTTTATGTTTATATCCTTCCCCATGACTAGGTAATGGTATAACATCATATTGTAAATCCATATTTACATCATTGTATGCATTTTCAACAGTGGTTAGTTTATCAAAACTAATGGAATCCTCAATAAATGTTTGAGTTGGTTCTTTTGCAATGATTTCGGCAGATTGATTTTTTCTATTACGTTCAATTATATCAAAAACTGATTCATCAATATCATCATTATTTATTTGATAACTATCAAATAAACTTTCTTCCTTTTTAGTTATTATTTCATTAACAACTCCTTCATCAATCTTTTTCATTTGTGCTAACACATCTTGTTGAGCAATTTCAATACGTTTAACAGATGACTCATTACCTTTCATTTTTGCTTCTTCTTTTGTTCTTTCAAGCATTTCATTACTTGCTTGTAATAATTTAATTTCTTTTTCTTGCTCTTCAGTTAGTTTTCTTTTAGGCATAGTTTTAAAATTCTTTAGTAAAAATTATTTTTTCAACCAATATTGCATATGTTTCCATATCTAACCTATCAACAATCTTACAATTAAGTAACTCACCATAGGAAGTATTTCCACTCTTATTCTGGAATGTAAATTTTAAATTACGCATTGGTTCTTTATTGAATTTCCAATCTTCATCAGCATCTTCAATATTATTAATGTTTTCATGATTTTTATACCATAATTTCAAATCTGCTTCAAATTCTTCATCCATATCATCTAAATTAAATTTAATAATACTAATGAAAACATCTTCATTTCTAAAATATTCAAGTATTGAATCAATTGTTTCTTTCTCTTCAAGTTCATTGTATAATGTTCCTTGACATTTTGAATATATAGTCTTTTCTTCTTTAGAAGAACTATTTACATTGCTAAAAAATGGATTAACATATTGGTTTCTATGCGATTGACTGCCAACTATTGAGCTTTCAGTACCATTTTTCCAATCATTCATTGTATTAGCAACTATATCTCTATCCATATCATAACTCTTCTCTAAAATTGAAGTATATTCTTCTTCAGATTGATAATAATTATTATTCATATTAAAATCACTATCATCATAATCTATGTATGGTAAATATAATGTACAATCCATAACTTTTATTATATTTTTACAATTATATAATTATTTTTTCCTATTATTAGGAATCCATCTTTATGCATAAATGATTTATAAGCATCAAAAACATCTTCATCATTATCTGAACACATAATATACTCAAACTCTTCAGTACAATCTAAAATGAACATCGTTTGAAGTTTAAGTGCAATTTCCTCTAATATTGAATCAGCTTCCTTACACCCACGAACAGTCATATAGTTAATATAATTATCTAAACCTTTATCAATCATTTGTTTGATATATTTTTCTCTAAAATTATCTGTACTATCAATATCAAAATCAAAATCATAATAACATGAAATTCTCATACCATCTTCATTTTTGTAAACAAAGAAATCCCCATCAATAAATTTAATTTCTAAATTTGTTTTCTCTTTTATGTCATTTATTTTTAATGGTTTGTGGAAATAAATATCTATAGCCATATTTTAATGTCTTTTCTTTTTATTTTCATTAATAATTCGTTTTTTGTCTTGAATATTTAATGTTTCTTTGAGCATTTGCATAACACTTGTTGGATTTTTTCTAATATCATTTTCCCATATTCTTAATATAGGTATTCCATTCATTAATGCCCATCTATTTTTAGCTTCATCAACCCTTTTATTCTTTTTTTGTGTAGGTGTTAAAGAATCATTGTTGTAGAATTTAGGATTTGAATGCCAGTAATCTCCATCCACTTCAATGATTAAATTATGGTTTGGGAGATAAAAATCATAATATCTTCCAATACTTCTAGCCTCAAATTGGTAAATATACTTAACCCCTAATTTATCTAGAAATTCTTTGGCAAAATCTTCTTCTAGTTTTGAAGTTCCTATCATAATAGGTTTTTTAATATATTTTTTTGTAGATTTAGGCTTAACTTTATATTGTTTAGAAATGTTTCTCTTGACTACTTGTTTCATTATAACAAAAATAATCATATTTTATTTTTACTGATAATTTTCTTTGTTCTGCTGTATTCCAATATGATAAATCATTAGCCCAATCTACATTTACAATCTGGCATCCACCATAAGTTTCTGTATATATTACTTCATTACTTGGAGATAATATGTCTATTTTAATAGTAAATTTATTTTTATTTTTTAAGAATGGAACTATAACTGGTTCTTTTTCAATAAATTCTCTAACAATAATCTCCATTTCATGATTAGTCAAACTGTTTCTAACAGTATCAATCATAATTGGGTCACAACTAAACATCTCTGGCAAATGGCATAAAAATCTACTAACTATAACTGGCTCTTTTATTTCATTTACCATTTTATCTTCTTCAAATGATGTAAAAGAACTCTTTTTAGTCATTGTATCTGGTATCACTGAAGTATTTAAACAAAAATTATCACCATTAGAAATAGATAACCATATATTTTTATTTTTATTATCATAATAAGCATCTGATATGGATGTATCATTAGGAATAGTCACTTCCATATTTGAATTAACTAATGCATCTTTATTTGATACTAATTGTTGAGTTAATTCTTTTATTTTTTTCTTAATACTTCTTATTTCTAATTCTACTGTTTCTAATTGCCTTGCATTACAACTAGATTCTATCATTTCTTGTTTTGTTTTTTCATACATATCTAAAGAATTTAGAGATATATTAATTTCTTTTATTAAAGAGCCTTTTAATGTTTCCATATAATATTTTAATTTTTGTTATAAATATATAAATTATTACTTTTTATAAAAAATAGTATTTTTTTCAATAAAAAAAAGAGTAAATGTTAAAAATAACAAATACTCTTTCTAATTACATATTTTATTTAAAAAATAATTTATAAGTCATACATCCACAATCATAAATTCTTTTCCAATTTTGAGAAAAACAAAATTTCTTTTCACTTAAATTTTCTGGGCATCCATATTTTTTAATTAATATGGATTTTCTAAAGTTAAATCTATGTTTTCTTTCTTGACCAATTATATAATAATAGTTAGGGGGGGAATCATGAGTGTGATTAAAACCTAATACTTCATATAGATGCCCATCACTCCATCTTTTGTCTGCATAACTTATAATTTCTTTGGGATTATAGTGTTTAATAAAATATTTTAATAACTTACTAGCACCACCTATAACATTAGTATTTAACTTATTACAGAAACGTAATAATTCAAAATCTGCTTTTCCATTACCAATAAAATGTCTACTTTTACCAAAAGTCATTAATGAAACTAATTCATTATTGAAATATAAACCAATTTTAATACTACTTGAACATTTTCCTTGAATATGATTACTATCTAAAAAATTAATACACTCTTTTGGGTCAACCTCTCTTAAATCACATTTTCTAGCATAAATTTTATTAGATGTTAAACCCAATATGTTTAATAATCTTGATTTAACAATATTTTGTTTAAATGACCATTCATCTTCAAATATATGTATTAATCTAATACCTTTTTTTTCACATTCAATTGTTTTATTTAAATGATAATTCTTATCTTTAAAAGATTCTGAGTGCCAATATAATCCATTACATTCAATTGCAATATTATGAGATGGAATTAGTAAATCCAATTCCAAACCATTAAGAATTGATTTATCATTTCTTATACATTTTATATTATTTTCAGTTAAAAAATTATATATTGATTCCTCAAACTTTGAGAAAATATTAGCACACTTAGGGCATTCTGATAACCTATATAAGTGATTTCCAAGTCTTTGTTTGAAAATACCATGAATTGGACAAACAATATTTATTTTATTTTTAGTGCCATTATTTGATATTACATATTCATATTTATTATTATGAACTTCATTAGCCTTTGTTATTATATCTTCTAAATCTAAACTTAGACTATGTGATACTTTTTCATATCCACATTTTTTACAACCATAACCACTTAAATGGTCAGATGCTCTTTGAATAAATTCTCCATGTTTAGGACAAATTATATTGATTGGTTCTGTTGCACCATTATAAATACTTTTTGAATAATCATACTTATCACCATGAACTTTCTTTGCTTTTTTTATCCAAGACTCTAAATTAGATGTTTTATTAATTCTTCTATTAATCTCACCACAAAATGGACAATTAGTTCCTCTTAAATGAGAATCTGGAATAACCTTGAACTCTCCATGAATTGGGCATATTATAATAACTTCAGTTCTATTGTTAACATATTCTACTTTTGAATAATCATACTTATCACCATGAACTTTCTTTGCTTTATCTACAAACTCTTCTCTTGTTAATTTTTTAGGCATAAAAAAATATTTATCAGTATATTAATGTTACAAATATACTAATAAATATTTTAATTTCAAAACAAATGTTAATTTAAATATTTGTTATTAACACTTAATGAATATTTAACTATCTGATTACCAAATAGTTAGTAAGCTAATATAGCATAGTCAAATCGTAATGTACATTGAATTGACGCTAGGTCATCTGAACTATAGTCCAGGTCTCCGAAGTTAACATTGGTAAGCATTGTATTTTTAAGAATCCACTTTGATACAACAACACCAGTTGGGTCTAGCATTTCAATTTCAACATCACGTTTATAACCAGCAGCATAACCTTGACGTCCAGTTAATGATTCTGATTCAAGACGAACCCATTCCATAACTGCTTGAGAAGCTGATGGTCCTATTGGGTCACGAAGTGTAATATCAATTGTTTCCCAAACATATCTACCAATTACCCATGTAGATGTATTAAGGAAAGGTATCTCTGTTTCACCTTGTGTAATTGAAGGTCTTGATGCAGAAGATAACCACCATTCTTGAATACCTAAGTCTGCTGGAAATCTGAACAACCATCTATTTTTTCTTAATGGTTCATAGTTCAATGGCATCTTTAATAGTAAATCTGACATATAATTTCAATTTTTTATTTTTTTATTATTTTAATATAAATATAACTTTTGTTGTTTTTTAAAAGATTTATACTTCTTTATTTTCGTTTTCTTTATCTTTTTCGCTATAAACTTTATCACACATCAGCCATATTTTTTTGAAGAAGTCATATTGTTTAGAATCAACATCATGAGCAAATTCTTGAATGCCATCTAAAGCTAAACTACGAATTTGGTCTATCTTATTATCAATATTTGACATATTTTCATCACTCATAACAGAATCTACAACATCTTCACCATAAAAATCATCATCCTCTTCATCGAAAACATAACTTTCAGTTAACATTTTCCCAAAGGTATTTATTTCATTTAACACTTCTTTTATGTTAATATTTTGTTCATTTAACATTTTTTCTTTCATTTGTAGAATATTTTATTATAAATATCAATAAAATTCAAATTTTATTCTATAATAAACATAAAAAGCCCTTGGAAGGGCTTTTATATTTAAAAATCATTCCAAACAACATTTGCTTTACTTATTTTATCGTCAACAGTATCTTTATCATAAAAAGTGTTATCAATATATTCTTTATCGTATACCTTATCCATTAATACTGTTAGGTCTAGATTAATGGTTGTTGAATCATTTAAAGTAAATGTAATGATATTAGTTGCTTCATTAAATGATACAGTTGATAAAAATTTATCAATAAGATTTATAATTTTAGATGGCTGATTTGAATAAGTAATTTCTAATGTGTTATTGTTTTCATTGTAAGTAATATCTGTTACTCCATGTGTTGTACCACTTCCACCACCATTAGCTATCATATCATATACATTACGATAAAAAGAAACATAATTGTCTGTTAATGGAGTATCATCACCACTTACTTCTCTTAATTGGTTTAAGGTACTATTAAGTGGTGTTGGGGTTGTGAAACCCCAGTATGAAAGTGGATTTGGTTTACTTATTTTTGCCATTATCCATAAATTTTAAATTGTAAGTTATTAGAATGTTCCCCAAGTTAAAGTAGCTGTTAACCCACTTGTATCTTTACCTAAAACTACACCACCATCTGTTGGTTGTTCAGATAATTTTAATTCAGCCATAATTAGTTTTTGTTTAATTTTATTATTATTGTTATTATTTATACTTTTGTATATTTAACAGTTATTGTTGTTTTAGTAAATTTACTTAAATTCTGTTTTGCAATTAAATTGATGCCATCTCCCCCTAGAAAAATATCAGCCATTGCTGTACCTAAAATATATTGTCTATTTGGTGATGTTGTTGTATCTAATGCAATTATAGATGGGGTTTCAACTAAACGGTCTATTCCAGAATTTATCCAAATATATGCACTTCCACCACTAGTACTTGGTAAAGCTGTTGCATATTCAATAGTTTTTCTATAAACTTTCTTACCATCAATATATAATTCTCCAGTGTATAATTCATCTGTAGAATAATTTAATGTAGTAAGTGTTGTCCATTCTCTCCACACATACCCACCATTTTCATAAACACGACTTCTAAATTTAAAATCAGTTTCAGCAACAGCAATTTGTACACATTGATTATTGTCATTATCAGACATAACAAACATTAAATGTGATGTATTAAAAGGGGAATTGGTTAGATTATTTGGAGCTAGATAAACCATATTATATGTTTTATTACCTCTTAATTCATCATATGAGGTATAATTAGTATCACCATTTACTCTCTCCACTTGGTCAATTGTTACTACCTTCCATTCTGTCCATATAAAACTACTAGTTCCCCAGTGTTTTTTTCTAATTTTAAATTCTTCACTATTAATAGCAAATTGTGTAACTTCATTACCATCAGAATCACTAGTAACTAGTAAATTAAAACTATTAGAATATGGTTTATTTGTTATATTGGCATTATATTGAATAAAATACATACCACATAATGTTATATCATCCATTGATGTGTATGATGTAGTATCATTAACAGTAGTTAAAGAAAATTCTTGTGGTGTTATCCATAATTTCATATTACCTAAAAAGCCTTTTGCGGTATCACTAGTAATATAAATAGAATCACTATTTTTATTTAAAGGAAGATTTGTTTCTTTACCTTTTAACATTATTAAGTCAGCCATAATTTGTCATATTTAATAATAAATATCTAGTAAATTAGTTATTTATTTTTTATACATAAAAAAAGAGCAATAATATTATTGCTCTTTTTAATTAATTATTCAGTTGATTTAAATATCATCAAAACTAACACCTTCTGGAGTCACAATAAAGTCTATTGTAATGTATTCCAATGCGTTATATGGTTTGAAGAATATCTTAACTGGCAATTCTCTTCTTTCTCTACTTTCTATAGTATCATTAACTTCAATTCTATAATCAGAAATACCTCTATTATTTCTAATATTATCCATTATTGGAGTAACAGTAGACATAAATTTATTTTTTGTTGTAGAATCATTAGGTTCAAATATTAAACCAATACAAGCAATAGCAATCAACTTTCTCATACGAAGTAGTAATCTTCTTACTGCAATACGATTTAATTGAGATTCCTTAATTTGTAAGTTTTTTTGTCCCCAAATTTTAACACCATCAGAAGCAAAAGTTTTAACTGGGTTAATTCTGCCTTCATACAAAGTATCTTCATCAGCTAATTTAGTAATGAAATGTGCTTTAACACAATCAACATCACCACGTTCAATACCAGCTGGCGCAAACCAAGGATAAGTAGTGTTATCAGTCATCGCCATATTTCTAGCAACATCTTTTGTTGCTGGAAGATTGATGTATTGATTATTATCAGTATCTAAATATTTTATCCAAGGATAATATGTACATGTATAATTACTATCAATTTCAGTATCTTCTAGATTAACAACAGCATCATCTGGTGTATACATTTCATCAACATAATCAGCAGAACCCATAGGTTTATCTGGAGTTGTTACAATGTATATAGAGTCAGCACGTTCTTCTTCTATCATCTCAATAGTTTCTTCAACTAAAGTTGTATTATTCACATAATCAATACCTGGTGTTGCAAATACATTAATATCAACAGCCTCTGGATTAGAGAATTGTCTTATTGCAGCTAAATATGCATACCAGTCAGAAGTTATACCATTTTGGTTTAAACCTAATGCTTCTGGATTGTCAATTCTATTAAATGAATATCCTTCACCACTCGTTTCGTTATATTGACCTCTATATTTAGATAATTTGAAATCATCAGTATTACTTCTGTAATCTCTGTAAATATCCCAACCATCAAAACCACCATAGAAATATACAGTAAATTTACGTAAGTCAACATATTCATAAATACTACCCATCATTTCTGATTCAGTACCAATTAGTGGAGTTCCATCCAATATCATTGTTCTATTATTAGTTGATACAGCATCAAATGTATAACCTTTAACTCCATCAACAGTAATAATTGGTAATTCTTTTGGGCCAGAATATGCATCAACGCTTAGTCTACTATCCAAGTGGAAACCTTGACTAACATACTCTGGCTCATCTCCATATGCCATGTTACCTTTAAATGTGAATGAATCAATGTCAACACCTACTAATGTAGATAATCCAAAATATTGTTTTCTATTTTTTAAATCTTCATCATAGTTCAAATTATATTTCAAATATGGAGTTTTAACATCTTTCATATCACCTTTAACTGGTAATCCATTATAACTAGCCAATGGATAACCTAAGAAACCAGCTGGGGTTGAGTTTTTAACAACATCAGTTTCATTTACTTCAACTGTAATATATTTTGATTTGCTTTCATATGTACCATCATAAGAACCTATTTTATAAGAAATATAATTACTTTGTCCTGGTACTAATGAACAACGTGAAAATCTTTCTAAAATATATGTAGATTCATCAGTATCATTAATATCACGTATTACAACATCAAATACTCCTTCATCTGGTCTAATGTTTTGTATAGATACCTTAATTTCATTATTAGATGAATTACCATCTGAAATTGTGTGGAATCTAAACAATTTATTTAACTCCATTCTATTATAGTCACCTTTAATGTTAGATACAATCCAAGGAGTTGATGCAAATCTATATGCTGATTTATAATCATTTAAATCACACATTACTCTTGCAATATCACTTAAATCTTCGTTTAATCTATAATAGTAATTGTCAGCACTATTCTTAACAAGTACAGCTTTATTTGTTTCAGCAGCACCAGTTAATGATTTACCATCAGCCAATTTATCCACAATAGGAAGTTTATCAATTGTATCTCCAGTTATAGTTGTTTCATCATAGTATCTATAATAATAATGACGTTTTCCGCTAGGGTCTGTATATTGAGCAACAGTATAAATTTGTCCAACTTTTACTATTTCTGGTTCTTCGCTTATTGGTTTTTTAGTACTCCAGTC
>ULSG01022132.1_pt1 | contig 97992 bp, 107 predicted proteins | sample 1956191 | NCBI WGS metagenome assembly ULSG01 (sample SAMEA4835703, study PRJEB28245) | human gut metagenome | biome: gut microbiome; material: fecal sample | place: Denmark | collected 2008 | reverse complement strand
TGCAATTTATTGCCATTTAAACCCGGAACCGGTGGCAATTTTTTTTCTTCTGGGCGGTGTTGTTATTTTTTGGAATAATATTGACAAATATTTCTTATAATATATAATATGTAGGTAAATACAAATGAATATAAGGAGGAAACTTTATGGCAGTTAAGGAAAACCAACCTGATGAGGCAAAAGTAAAGAAAATGATTGATGATTTAGTAAAAAAGGCTAAAATTGCTTCACAGGAGTACATGAAATTAGACCAGAAGACAGTAAATAATATCATAAAAGCCATGTCAATGGCAGGACTTGAACATCATATGGAACTTGCAAAACTTGCAGTAGAAGAAACAGGAAGAGGAATTTATGAAGATAAAATAACTAAGAACATGTTTGCAACTGAATATGTATATCATAGCATAAAATATGAAAAAACAGTTGGAGTAATAAATGAAAATGATGAAGAAGATTATGTTGAAATTGCAGAGCCAGTTGGAATAATAGCAGGGGTTACACCTGTTACCAACCCAACTTCAACAGTTATGTTTAAATCTATAATTTCAGCAAAAACCAGAAATGTAATAATATTTGGATTCCATCCATCAGCACAAAAATGCAGCAAAGAAGCGGCAAAAATTGTAAGAGATGCTGCAATAGCCGCAGGTGCACCAGAAAATTGCATTTTATGGATAGAAGAACCATCAATTTTAGCAACAAGAGAACTTATGAACCACCCAGATGTTAATTTAATATTAGCTACAGGTGGTACGGGAATGGTAAAATCAGCATATTCATGTGGAAAACCAGCCTTAGGTGTGGGACCACGGAAATGTGCCATGCTATATAGATAAAACAGCAAAACTTGCAACATCTGTAAATGATTTAGTGCTTTCAAAATCATTTGACAATGGAATGATATGTGCATCAGAACAAGCAGTTTTGGTAGATAAAGATATATATAAAGAATTTGAAGATTTAATGAGAAAAGCAGGTTGCTATTTTGTAAGTGAAGAGGAAAAGAAAAAATTATCAGATTCAATGTTTGAATATACAGAAGAATATGGCTTTAAATTAAAATCACATGTACCAGGACAATCACCATATAAAATAGCAAAAGATGCAGGATTTGAAGTACCACAAGACACAAAGGTATTGGTTGTGTATGAAGAAGGAATTGGAGAAAAATATCCATTTTCTAAAGAAAAACTAAGTCCTGTTCTAACTTATTACATTGTAAAAGATGCAGAAGAAGGAATTAATAAAGCAGAGAAATTATTGGAGTTTGGAGGATTAGGCCATTCTGCAGTAATACATTCTGAGGATAATGATACAATTTTAAAATTTTCTGAGACTATGAAAGCAGGAAGAATAATAGTTAACTCACCATCAACACATGGAGCAATTGGAGATATATATAATACAAACATGCCATCATTGACACTTGGATGTGGTTCATTTGGTGGAAATTCAACAACAGCCAATGTTTCATCAGTTAATTTAATAAATATAAAAAGAGTTGCGAAAAGGAGAGTTAATATGCAATGGTTTAAAGTTCCAGAAAAAATATATTTTGAGGCAGGATCAATTGCCTATTTAGAAAAAATGCCAGACATAGAAAGAGCATTTATAGTTACAGATCCAGGGATGGTAAAACTTGGCTATGTAGACAAAATATTATATCATTTAAGGAAAAGAAGTCAGTATGTTCATTCAGAAATTTTTAGTGAAGTAGAATCAGATCCATCTTTTGACACAATAAAAAAAGGTGTTGCAGCAATGAATAATTTTAAACCAGATGTAATTATTGCCGTTGGTGGAGGAAGCCCTATGGATGCAGCAAAAGGAATGTGGTTATTTTATGAACATCCAGAAGCAGATGTTGAAGGATTAAAATTAAAATTTATGGATATACGTAAACGTACTTATAAATTCCCAAAACTTGGACAAAAAGCTAAAATGGTAGCTATACCAACAACATCGGGAACTGGGTCAGAAGTAACTTCATTTGCAGTAATAACAGATAAACAAAAAAATAAAAAATATCCGTTAGCAGACTATGAATTAACACCAGATGTTGCAATTGTAGATCCAGATTTAGTAATGAGTCTTCCAAAATCTGTTACAGCAGATACAGGTATGGATGTTTTAACACATGCAATTGAGAGTTATGTGTCAAATATGGCATCAGATTACACAGATGGGTTAGCAGAAAAAGCATCAGAATTAGTTGTAACATATCTAGAGCAAGCATATGATGATGGAACAAATAAATTAGCAAGAGAAAAAATGCATAATGCAAGTACAATTGCAGGTATGGCATTTACAAACGCATTTTTAGGTATAAACCATTCTTTAGCACATAAGTTAGGGGCAGAATTCCATATACCACATGGAAGAATAAATGCAATTTTATTACCATATGTAATAAAATACAATAGTTCAAAACCTACTAAATTTGTATCATTCCCTAAATATGAATATTTTATTGCTGATCAAAAATATTATGAACTAGCAAAAAAATTAGGATTAAAAGCTGATAATGTTGAAGAGGGAGTTAATAGTTTAATAGAAAAAATTAAACAAATGAATGAACATTTAGGAATTCCAAAGTCAATAAAAGATGCAGGAATTGATGAAAAAGAATTTTTGGCAAAAGTAGATATGTTAGCAGATAGAGCATTTGAGGACCAATGTACAACTGCAAATCCACGTTTACCATTAGTTTCTGAATTAAAGCAAATTATGTTAGATTGTTATTATGGAAAATAATAAATATCCTATATTGAATTATACAAAAAGTATAGTTCAGTATAGGATTTTTTTGAATTAAATTTACAAAGTGTAGTAAAAATGTTTATGCACACAATATTTAGTAAATAATAAAATATAGAAGATTAAAGAAGGTGGAAAAATGAAATTAGGTTTAGCGTTATCAGGTGGGGGAATACGTGGAATTGCTCATGCAGGGGTTCTTAAGGCTTTGGAAGAAAATGATATAAAAGTTGATGTAATAGGAGGAACAAGTGCTGGTGGACTTATAGCCTCATTATATGCTATTGGCTATTCTCCAATGTATATATATTTGTTATTTAAAAAATATGCAAATGAAATAATAAATATAAATGCAGCACCAATAATATCTGGAATAAGTAATTTTATGAATAGCAAAAAAAATAAATTTATAGGTCTTAAAAGTGGAGAAAGTATTGAAAAGGCATATAATAATTTAGCACTAAAAAAGAAAATTACCAAAATTTCAGATATAAAAATGCCACTTGTTATACCAACGGTGGATTTAAATGATTCAAAAGAATATATTTTTACAAATTATACTCCACAAAGTGCTAAAAGTAATAGTAGCAATTCTATTGCCTATATTACAGACATAAGCGTTGGAAAAGCAGTAAGAGCAAGCAGCAGTTTTCCAGCAATTTTTTGCCCATGTGAGTATAAAAATCATAAATTTTTAGATGGAGGAGTACTTGATAATATTCCAGTAAATGAGGTAAAAAAACAAGGAGCAACAAAGGTAATAGCTGTTAATTTTAAAGCAGATGATATTGATGAAAAAAGTAATGTTATGGATATTGGAATGCGTACAATTGATATAATGGGAAACAAAATATCTGAGGAAAACTTAAAAATGAGTGATTATATATTAACAATACAAACAGATAAAACAGGACTACTTGATACAAAAAAACTAGATAGTTGCTATAAATATGGCTATAATCAAACAATAGAACAATTAGATAAAATAAAAGAAGTTTTAAAGTAAATAATTGTAAATATCTTGAATATAATAAAATAAAGAAAAATTACTAGCAAAAAGTAAATTTTTAATCGGAGGTTTTATGGAGGAAATAAGATATTTTGACAATGCAGCTACCACAAAAGTTAAAGATGAAGTAATTAAAACAATGATTCCATATTTTGGTATAGAATTTGGAAATCCTTCATCAATGTATAAAATTGGAAGAAGTGCCAAAAGAGCTATAGAAGATGCAAGAAAAAATGTTGCAGAACTTATAAATTGCAATGCAAGTGAAATTATTTTTACAGCAGGAGGCTCTGAAAGTGATAATACAGCTTTAAAGGGAATTGCACATTTGGCTAAAAATAAAGGAAAGCATATTATTACATCTAAAATAGAACATCATGCAGTTCTTAATTCATGCAAAGAATTAGAAAAAGAAGGATATGCTGTAACATACCTAAAGGTTAATGAAGATGGAGTAGTTGATTTAGAGCAACTAGAAAATGCTATAACTGAAGAGACGATTTTAATTAGCATAATGTTTGCCAATAATGAAATTGGAACAATACAACCAATAGAAAAAATTGCACAAATAGCAAAAAAACATAAAATAATATTACATACAGACGCAGTCCAAGCGTGTGGAAATGTATTTATAGATGTACAAAAAATGGGGATAGACATGTTATCATTATCAGGACATAAAATATATGGTCCAAAAGGAATTGGAGCATTGTACGTAAAAAATGGAATTGATTTTCAAAAATTTATAGATGGAGGACATCAAGAAAAAAATAGAAGAGCAGGAACAGAAAATGTGGCGGGAATTGCTGGATTAGGAAAAGCATGTGAGTTAGCTAAAAAAAATTTACCAGAACATATAAAATATTTAAGTGAGCTAAGAGATTATTTTATTTCAGAAGTTGAAAAAAGAATTTCAAATGTAAAATTAAATGGGGAAAGAACAAATAGATTACCTGGAAATACAAATTTTTCATTCCAAAATATTGAAGGAGAAGCATTATTATTAAATTTAGATCAATATGGAATATGTGCTTCAAGTGGTTCTGCATGTACAACTGGTTCAAACAAACCATCACATGTATTAGTTGCAATAGGGCTTCCGCAAGAAGTGGCATATAGTTCATTAAGGATCACCTTTGGGGAAGATAACACAAAAGAAGATGTAGATTATTTATTAGAAAAATTAGAAGAAATAGTAAGAAGATTAAGAAAAATTGCCACCGGTTCCGGGTTTAAATGGCAATAAATTGCAATAGTTCCGGGTTTGGATGGCAATAATATATTAATTTGAAATACCGCGTAAGCGACCAAACGAGTGCTTGCACGAGTGCGACTTGGAGCAACCTACATATAAAATTTAAAATTGTAGGTTGCGACACCAAGGTATAAAAATTAATATATTATTGCCATCCAAACCCGGAACTATTGCAATTTATTGCCATTTAAACCCGGAACTGGTGGCAATTTTTATTGCACATTTTATTCCGTCAACAGCAGCAGACATTATGCCACCTGCATAACCTGCTCCTTCACCACAAGGATATAAGCCATTTATGTTTGAACATAAATCTTCATTTCTTAAGATTTTAACAGGTGATGAACTCCTTGTTTCTAATCCCGTTAGAATACTGTCAGGGTTTGCGAATCCTTTTAGTTTTTTATCAAAATATATAATACCTTCTTTTAATGTATTTGATATAAATTGAGGTAATATTTCATTTAAATTTGATAGTGTAACTCCTGGTTTATATGAAGGTTCAATTGACCCAATAAAAGTTGATTTTTGATTTTTTATAAAATCTTCTACTCTTTGTACTGGAGCATAATAATTTCTTCCACCCAAAATAAATGCTTTTTCTTCTAAATCTTTTTGAAAATATATTCCAGCAAGTGGAGAATTATCAAAAAAATCATCAGGAGTAACATTTACTAAAAGAGCAGAATTTGCATTTTTTCCATTTCTTAAAAAATTACTCATACCATTTGTAACAATTGTTTTTTCTTCACTTGATGATGCCATTACTTGGCCACCAGGACACATGCAAAATGTGTAGCAAGAACGACCAGTTGGTGAATGATATGCCATTTTATATTCTGCAGGCGGTAATTTTAATTTTGTTATTGTACCATACTGAGATTTGTTTATTTCAGACTGTAGGTGCTCTATTCTAACACCTACTGAGAAATTTTTAGCTTCCATTTTTACACCTTTTTTATAAAGCTTTTCAAAAGTGTCCCTACTGCTATGTCCTATTGCTAAAATAACACTATCTGTTTCAATCTTTTTTTTATCACAATATATTGCACAAATATGATTATTTTTAAACTCAAAATCAGTGACTTTTTGATTAAATAGAAATTCGCCACCTTGTGATTTTATATATTCTCTCATATTTTTAATAATATTTATTAAATTATCAGTTCCAATATGGGGCTTGTGTAAATATAGAATTTGCTTAGGTGCTCCAAAGTTAACAAATTCCTGAAGTACCTTTTTACAGTAAGGGCTACTAATACCAGTTGTTAATTTTCCGTCTGAAAATGTTCCAGCTCCACCTTCTCCGAATTGAACATTTGATAAGGTGTTTAATTTTCCATTATTTAAAAATTCTTCTACATCTTTTTTTCTTTCTTCTACTGTTTTTCCTTGTTCTATAATAATAGGCTTTATTCCATTTTGGACTAAAGTTAGTGCTGCAAAAAGACCTGCTGGACCTGCTCCAACTATTACAGGTTTAAATTTACTATTTCTTTTTATTTCAATTTGGGGAAGATTTATTACTTTAATCTTTTCTAATTTTTTATATTTTTGTTCATTTTTAACTTCTAAATCTATTGAATAAGAATAAAAAACATCATCTTTTTTTCTGGCATCAATAGATTTTCGTGAAATAAACATATTTATAATATCATTTTTATTTATATGAAATTTACTTATTGCAAATTCAAATATTTCTTTTTCAGTTAAATCTTTTCTTATTTTTAAATTATTAATTCTAAGCATTTTAAGCCTCCTTAAATAATTTTATCAAAAGTTAGACATATTAGCAATAAGTATTACAAAAAGATTACAATTATATTAAATAATAAAGAAAATGTTGAAAACAAAAGAAAATATTTATAAAATATATAATGAAGTAATATTAGAAATAAGGTGGATTTTATGAGTAAAGATTTTGAAAATTTTAAGAAATTTGAAGAATTTTTTTCAAATACTAAACCAGATGGAATTTTGTCATGGAATAGAGGAAATGCTTTTATAGAATTGGATTGGATGTTTTCAGATTTATTGGAAAGAAAGTATGTAAAACAAGCAATTGCAAATATAATGCAAAAAAATAATCCTACATATAAACAAAACTGCAAATATAAGAATAACAAAAATCCAGAGGATATAGATGGCTTTTCTATAGTTAGAAAAAAAGGAAAAATAATATTAAGATTTAGTGGTAATGACAATTATACAATTGTTGATTTATATGGAAATGAGAATGAACAATATAATGAAAAAAGTGCATTAAATAAAATAAATTTTACCCAGTTAAATGATGAAATTATGAATGTTATAACTAAAGAAAATAAAGTAAATGATGCAGGGGCAAAACTTATTATAGCTGGAATAGAACAAGCAGAAAATGAAGCATTTGGAAATTTAATTGAATATTATAAATATTTAATAGATGAAAAAGAACAAAGCAAAAAACATACTTGTACTATAACACAACGAGTTGATGAAATAGAAAGAAAAACACAAAATACGCATGATAAGAGAAATAAGTATGAAAGAAAAAATGAAATAATAGATTTTCAAAAAAGAAGGGAAATGTTAGAAGAAAATAAACCTAAAGGAAAGGTTGAGGTTGTTGAAAATTTAGAAGATGGCACACAGGAAATGTCATATATAAGTTTTGTTTATAAAAATCTTTTAAATGATATAAATTGTAATCAAAATGGATATTTGTTTGTGTGTGAACCAGTAAGTGGAGATAGAAATACAAGAGTTTTTTATTTAGATGAAGGAAGTTTTGAGAAATTTGAAAAAGACAAGAAACAAGATAGACTATCTGCAGTAACAAAAAAATATTTAGAAATGTCAAATGAAGAATTTAAAGAAGAGGAAAGATGTTTAACACTTACACATACAAGTTTAGATACATATAAAGAAAGACTTAATTTTTTTATTAATGGTCAAAAAGGAAAAAGTTTGACTAATTTAAAAGAATATCAGCAAAAATTAAAGGATTTATATGGAGATGAGCAAGTCAGTCTTCCATATTACAAACCAAAAAACATTTTTGATATTGAAATTATTGTAGACAAAGCAAATGGAATTGACAGAACAGCTCAAAAAGAACTTGCAAAATATAGTAGAGGTGAGGTATATGTTAAGTAGTGAATATTGTGAAGCCGCTGTAGAAGTGTTAGGAATTTTAAATGAATTAGAAGAAAGTGAATTTAATAAAATTCCTAAAAAAATTATAGAATTCTTAGAAAATAATAAATCTAAAAGCTATAAACCTTCAATTGATTTTTCAGAAGATGTAAATAAAATGGTGTTAAAAGATAAGACAAGAGATATATTGGCTGGAATTTATTTGGATTATTTATGTAAGGAAAGTGAAAAACAAAAATTTATTGATACTATTAGAAAAAATGCATTAAAATATCAAGAAAAAATAAAAGAACAATATAAAACAGAAAACTTATTTAAGCCAAAAGAAAAACAAAGTATCAATACATCAGCTGTTGAAGTTTCCATGGTTAATTACAAAGAACCATTTTTTAAAAAGCTATTTGATAAATTACAAAGGTTTTTTGGTAAAAAATAAATGAAAAATATGACGTTCTAATACAACCCTTATGCGAATACAATTAAACAAAAGTATTCAATGGGGGTTGCTTTATGAAGGGAATATCAATAGAAGAACGTGCGACAAATTTAGCACATTATATTATAGATTCAAAAGATACAGTAAGAGGGGCAGCTGTGAAATTTGGAATAAGTAAAAGTACAGTACACAAAGATGTCTCAGAACGACTAATAAAAATAAATCCAAGTTTAGCAAAAGAAGTAAGAGAGATACTTGATGAAAACAAAGCAGAAAGACACATAAGAGGTGGAATGGCAACGAAATTAAAATATAGTCATTTAAAAAAATAAAAAGTAAAACTGGTAATTCTATTCCAATACAGGAACAGGATTGCCAGTTTTAGGCTTTACATTAGAATTTTACAAAGTTTTTAGTGTTACTCTTAATTCTTGGAGAAAGTTTATTCCAGTTATTTTTAAGACATGTAGTTATGTCAGTAACTGTTTTATAAACCTGCTCGGAATATGGATATTCTCTCCAATTCCAAAGCTCTCCTGGAATGCCATACTCATCAGCCAAAATCTGCCTTACATACTGTCTTGGAATGTATACAGACGGATTATTGTTGATTTTCCAGCTGTCTGTGCCATCTTTTATAAGCAAATATGAATGCTTATTATAGTTTTTTATGTCGTTAGTCTTAATTGCTGCTAATGAAAATGTGGAAATTTCCTCAATTTTATTTGCAGTAATATGACTTGGTGCAACATGAACATGACAATGGACGACAGAGTCTTTTGCTTTTCCTTTACCAGAATTTCCAGTGCCATTTTCCCAAACCAAAATGTCGGAAAAATTATACGTTAGCTTCAAGATTGCAATTACGTCTTCCAAGACGATATTAAACTCATCAATAAGCTCTTTAGAAAATTCTGCCATACTCATAACATGTGCCTTAGGAATAATGAGCAAATAGCCATTAATAAACTGGCCAATAGAAGGCATTACAAAAAAGTATTTGTTTTCGTATATTGTACGACTCAAATAAGTATCAACTCCTTTTAAGTAGTTGCAATATACACAGTCATTTTTGCTAGGTATGCCCAAAAGGCCTGAACTATTAGATTTGCGATCACCGATATCAATGTTATGCTTTTTTGCAATTTCCTCTAATTGCGCTAATACATCTTTTGATGGATCAATGCAATCATGTGTGGGTGAAATTCCAACCTTATTGGATGTTACCAGGATTGGAATTTTAGGCGTATTGATTGAGTCGAGATTAAAATCCTGACATAATACGCTTTTGTTGCATTCAAATGCATAATTAATGTTTGGAGCCGTTATTTGTGATGGCTCCAAAATAGATAATGCCTTGAATGATGCGGAATCAAGAACACTTTTTACTTCGTTTGGACTGCCATTTAGAACAAGCAGATTCCGTGTTTTTTTCATAAAGCATCAACCTTTCTAAAAAAATTGTTGAATTTTCAATGCATATGAATTGTAGCACCTTTTTATGTGAATTTCAACAATATTTAAGAAAAAATGTAAACTTTTTACAAAATTCGACATAAAATATAATAGCCTAGACTAAGAGGTGATGAAATTGAATAAAATAAAAAAAGGGGATATAGTAGGAAGAAAATCATACGGAAAAGATATAATATTTATTGTAGAAAGAATCATACAAAATAAAAATGATAAAATTGCGATATTAAAAGGGTTAGTAGAAAGAATTGAGGCAGATAGTGATGTTGATGATTTAGAAATAATAGAAAAAAGAAAAATAAATAGGAGTTTAGAAAATTTAAACGAAAAAGTAGAATTAAGACTTGATAGATATAGTAAAGCACAAAATAAGAATGATATAAAAAATAGTTTGTTTGGCAATAATAGAAAAAATCAGGAAAGAACTATAACAGGAAAAATATTGCATTTAGATGGAGATAGAAAATATAGTCAAAAATCATACATGTATTACAGAAAATTTGGATTAAATGCAATAGTAAAAAATATACCAGAACACAGGCAACCATATGAAGTGTATAGGCTATTGAAAATTTATAATCCTGATATTTTAATTATTACAGGGCATGATGGAATGATAAAAAGAGGAAAAGAATTTAATAATATTTATAATTATAGAAATTCAAAATATTTTATACAAACTGTAAAGGAAGCTAGAAGATATGACAAAGAAGTTAATAAAAATTTAGTAATATTTGCTGGAGCATGTCAGAGCTATTTTGAAGCACTAATATCTGCAGGAGCAAATTTTGCATCATCTCCTGCAAGAATTTTAATAGATTTTTTAGACCCATTAATTGTAGCAGAAAAAGTTGCAATAACAGATGAATATAAATACATTTCCATAGATGATATCTATAGAGAACTAAGAGATGGAAAAAAGGGTGTAGATGGAATAGGAGCAAATGGAAAAATGAAAAAAATACCATTGTAATATATTTGTAATATAACTGTAAAACAAATGTAACAAAACAAAGATGATAGCATGAAAATGCTGAAAAATAAGCAAAAAAAAGGCATAAACACAAACATTTATTTTTTGACAAAAATCGCCTAAAATGCTATAATTAGCTCATCTTAAGAGAAATGGGTGATAGTATGATTTGTAGAACAGACATAACTAATCTAAAAACAGACATAGGGGATAAAATAGGTCAAAAGATAATAGTAAAAGGATCACTTGGAAGAAGTAAAGCCTTTGAAAAAGAAGCCACAATAGAAAAAGCTTATCCAAATATTTTTGTAGTAAAATATGCGGAAAATGATAGAAATGTAACATATAGTTACACAGATGTATTAACAAGAACAGTAGAGGTTGAAGTTTTTGATGGAGATTCATATAGTCCATTAATTCCAATGCCAGTAGAAGCAAAAAAGAGAAAAACATCATTATTGTAAAATAAAAGAAACTCTATATATAGAGTTTCTTTTTATATAGACATTAGACATGGGACTTAGGTTTTTGTCTTAAGGTTTTTGTACTTCTCTATAATTAAAACAAACAATAATAAAAAGTAGATGATATTAAAATAAAATTTTATCGTTCAAATAATTATTAAAGAAATTTTAAATTAATTTTATGGCACCCTTCCATCAGGAGATGAACACTATCCATAAAATTAATAAAAATTTCTAATTCAATTATTTTCAATTCAAAAATTTTATTTTAATATCATCTACTTTTTTATATATTACTTTTACTAAGATTAGAGAAGTCTAAAAACCTTAAGACAAAAACCCCGTCCCCATGTCTAAGTCCCCATGTCTAATAAAAATGATGCATAAAATAATACAAACAATAATATACATGTATAAAGAAAAAGTAAGGAGGTAAGAAATGTTAGTAGATACATCAAAAGAAAATTTATGTATTAATAAATTAATAAGCAAGAAAAAAGAGATTATATTTGTTGAAAAAGATATGATTGTTCCAGATGCAAAGCCTGATATTTTAAGTACAATTTGTACAAGTGGGGAGGTATGTGTATATAAAAAAGAGGTTTTAGATGATAAAATAAAAATAGACGGAAGTGTAAATGCATGTATAATGTATTTAGCAGATAATAGTGAAGATAAGGTAAGAGGTATAAATGCATGCTTAGATTTTTCTGAAAATATTAGTGTTCCGAATTGTAAAGAGGGTATGGATGAAAATATAGAACTTAAATTAAAGTCTATTGAATGTAAAGTTATTAATGGAAGAAAAATTGGAATAAAAGCAACAATTGAAGTCTTTATAGAAATATATTCTAATGAAAATGTTGAGATTGTAAATAATATAGAAAACAATGATAATATTCAAATGTTAAAAGAGGACATAAATGTAAATTCATTAGTTGGTATTGGGGATACAAAAATATATTCTAAAGAAAATATTTCAATACAGGAAATTGATAATTTAGCAGAAATTTTAAAATCTGAAGTCATGATATGTGATAAAGATATAAAAATAAGCTATAATAAAGTATTAACCAAAGCAGAGGCAAAAATAAAGGTTATGTATTTAACAGAAGACAATAGAATTGGAATTGCTGAAGGAAAGATTCCAATAGTTGGTTTTATAGATATTCCAAATGTTACAGATGGAAATATATGTAATTCAAACTATGAAATAAAAAATATTGTAATGAAACCTAATAGTACAGAGGAACATTCTATATATGTAGAAATGGAAGTTCAAGTAAAATGTATGGTATATGAAGAAAAACAAATAAATTTAATACAAGATATGTATAGTCCTTGTGAAAAATTAAGTTTCACCAAAAAACAAATAACCACAATGATAAATATAAGAAAAATTCAAGAAACCCAGAAGGTTAAAGAGATAGTAAGTGTTAATGATATTGAAAACAAAAAACTAATTGATGCAGATGTTAAAGCAGAGGTTAGTAATACTGGAAGAATGTCTGATTCTAAAACATATGATGGAGAATTAACTTGCAATTTTACATTTTTAGATGATAACATGAATGTAGAATTGAAAACAGTAAAAATTCCTTTTGAGCATTCTTTTAATGATATTAGTGAAAATTGTAATTCTAATTTTGACTTACAAGTAACAAACCAAGATTTTATAGTTCAGGATGGAGGAAATATAAGCTGTAATATAGATATGCTAGCAAATGGAACAATTTCCGAAAATAAAACACTAAACATTATAGATGATGTACAATCTGAAGATGACGATGACAATGCTGAGGATTATAGCGTAGTAGTATATATTGTTAAAAAAGGAGATACATTATGGAATATTGCTAAAAGATTTAGAACAACCGTAGATTTTATTGTAAGAACAAACGGAATAGAAAATCCGGATGTAATAGATGTAGGGCAAAAATTATATATTCCAAGATATTCTAAAATGAGTGTAAATTATGCATAAAATTTATTCTAGACCTAGACTTAAAATTCCTAAAGTAGTAATCCATATGAAAAACAACAAAGAAAGGTCTGGAAAAAGGGCTAAAATATTAATAATTGTAGTTATAGCATTTATGACACTTGCTTTTATTATTAGTGCTGTAACTCCTATATTTGATACTTTATGCAAAAATGAGGCAATATCAATGGCAACAATTATTGCTAATAATAAAGCAACAGAAGTCATGGCAAAACATACTTATGATGAACTTTTTTCTATAGAAAAAGACGAGTCTGGAAATATAAAAATGATAAAATCAAATGTAATTCCAATAAATGAAATTATTTCAGATGTAGCAGTAAAGATACAAGAAGAAATTGATGACAAGGGAAGAGATGACATTGAAATTGCGCTTCGGAAGTTTTACTGGATTAAAATTAATGTCTGGTAAAGGTCCTGGAATTAAGATTAGGATATCAACAATTGGAAATGTAAAGACAGACTTAAAAAGTGAATTTGTGTCTAAAGGTATTAACCAAACTCTTCATAGGATTTATTTACAAGTTGATTGTGAGGTTAGTATTTTAACACCTTTTGATGATATAACTCAAAGCATATCTAATCAGGTTTTACTTGCAGAAAATGTGATTATAGGAAATATTCCAAATACTTATTATAATTTGGAAGGAATTAATACCAAAAGTGATGCATTGGAAATAGTTGAGTAACAACTTACAATTTGGTTAAAGAGCAATTTGTTGTATTAAAAAATACAAAGCTAATTATGCGAAAAATAATAGTGTAGCATAGTTAGCTTTGAGTGCGTTTTAGATAAATTAATGACTATGGAAAATAAATTTGTATATTACTAGCATATTACGGAACAATAATAAAAAACCTCGGAAGTATTGAAACTTCTGAGGTTGAATTGATTTTGATAAAAGCTCTTTTTATCTCTTTGAAAATTACAAAGGTTGATTTTTCAATAAAAAATGACATTTTTGTATATTATAAGATTATTACATTATACTTTTAAATAACTCTTATTAGATTTTATTATTTAGGAAACATCCATATTAAAAATAAGATTTATGAATTTATAAACAAAAATAGGCTATAAAAATTTATTAATATTATAGACAAATTTTAAATAATACTGTAGAATAATTAACATAGGAAATGATGAGAAACAGATGTGGTTTTGCCACCTGAATTTTACGAAATATCGTAGGAGAGGTGGTGATGTTTATGATTAAAGTGATACTATTTTTGATATTATCCTTAATGTTTTCTTTAACATTAAACGTTGCCTTGACAGCAGTTCTGCATAAGAACTGGGTTGACAAGCAACTACATAAATAAAAAAAGCTCACATCTGTAACTTTGGCGAGTTAGGTGTGAGTTTTTTCAAACTTAATTCGGCAAAACCACGTTTGTGGATTTGTCATTTCCTATATTTATTATAAGCTATTTAAAGATAAAAAGTCAAGAAAAATATAAAGTTATAATAAATAAATAGTAATTTGAAAGTGAGATAATTTATGAAGAAATATATATTAAATCCTATTTCATTATTTTTTATAGGTGCTATTTTAGGAATAATAAGCAAATTATTGGATATACTTTTTGTTGGCAATTTATTTATGATGACACTTGGATATATGTTTTCAGATTTACCAATATGGGTACTATTAGGAATATTGATTTCGATATATAGTGATACAAGGAAAAAAGCAATGATAAATATATTTCCATTTTGTATAGGAATGCTAATTTCATACTATGTAACAGCAGAATTAACAAATGCAGTATATAGCTGGAATTTTATCAAAGGTTGGACAATATTTTCTTGTTTATCGCCTTTATTTGCTTATTTTACTTGGAAAACAAAAGAAGAAGGATTATTTGCCAAATTTATATCAATAGGACTTATTTTAGTAACAATTATTGGAAATTATATACTAGTTAGAACATTTACTATACCAGATTTAATAATAATACCTATAATCGTTTACTTCCTATTTATTAAAAAAGTTAAAAGATAAATTACAATTTTGATAATAAAGAAAAAGGAGATTATGTATTATGAAAAGAGAAAGATATTCAATAATTTATAGTAGTAAAACAGGAAATACAAAAAAACTTGCAGAGGCAATCTATAATACTTTACCTCAAAATAAGTGTGATTATTATGGTACAGTGGATAAAATTGATGATGTATTAAGTAATGTAATTTATATTGGTTTTTGGACAGAAAAAGGAAATGCTGATCATCTAACAATAGATTTTTTAAATAAATTAAAAAACAAAAAAATATTTTTATTTGGGACAGCAGGATATGGCGAAAGTGAAAAATATTTTGATGGTATTATTAATAATGTAAAAAAGAATATTGATAGTAGCAATACAATAATAGGTACTTTTATGTGTCAAGGTAAAATGCCATTATCAGTTAGAGAAAGATATGAAAAAATGAGAGAACAAAATAATATTTCACTTAACATTGATAAATTAATTGATAACTTTGATAAAGCATTATCACATCCAAATAAAGATGATTTAAAAACATTAGAACAAATTGTAATATTATACGAGGAGAAATAAAAATTATTCAAATCTACTATGTGATGATGTAATACACCCAAATGAAAAAGGACACAAAATTATTGCAGGAGCTATAAAGGAACATATAGAAAAAAGAACAATAAAATTAATAGGTTAACTACAACTTACAATCTATTTAAATAACAATTTGTTGTATTAAAAAATACAAAGCTAATTATGCCAAAAATAATAATGAGGCATAGTTAGTTTTTGTGCGTTTTAGATAAATTAATGACTATAGAAAATAAATTTGTATATTACTAGCATATTACCTGTATATTACAAATTTAAATGGCAAACAAATATAAAAATACAAGCATTGATATTTCAATGCTTGCAGACGTTTGATAGTAAAAATTACCGAACAATAACAAAAAACCTCGGAAGCCTTGAAACTTCTGAGGTTTGATATTCTTTGCACAAAAGCATATTATCTTTTTGAAAATTGTGGTGCTTTTCTTGCTTTTTTAAGACCGTATTTTTTTCTTTCTTTCATACGAGGATCTCTTGTTAAGAATCCGTTTGTTTTTAAAGATGGTCTGTATTCTGAATTTGCTTCATTTAGAGCTCTTGCTATACCATGACGAATAGCTCCTGCTTGACCTGTAAATCCTCCACCTTTAACTGTACAAATTACATCATATTTTGCAGTTGTATTTGTAACTGTAAGTGGTTGTCTAACTATAACTTTTAATGTTTCTAATCCGAAAAATTCATCAATATCTTTACCATTTATAGTAATTTTTCCAGAACCTTCTACAAGTCTAACTCTTGCAATAGAAGATTTTCTTCTACCTGTACCATAAAAAACTATATTATTATTTGTTTTAGCCATTATTTACTTACCTCCCAAACTTCTGGTTTTTGTGCTTGATTTTCATGTTCTGCTCCAGCATAAACTCTTAATTTTTTAAGACTTTGTCTTCCTAAAGAGTTATGTGGTAACATTCCTTTAACAGCTAAAGTCATAGCTTTTTCTGGATTTGTTTCAAGCATTACTTTTGCTGGAGTTTCTTTCATTCCTCCAATGTAACCTGAGTGGTGTCTGTATACTTTTTGATTTAATTTATTTCCTGTTAAAATAACATCTTTTGCATTGATTATTATAACATGATCACCCATATCAATATTTGGTGTGAATGTTGGTTTGTGTTTTCCTCTTAATAATTTAGCAGCTTCTGTTGCAACTCTACCAAGTGGTTTATTTGCTGCATCGATTATATACCATTTGCTTTCTATTTCGCCTTTTTTTAAGCTATATGTAACATTATTCATGGCAATAACTTCCTCCTATAATTAATTAAATTTATTTTTTATCTATATGAAACTTAAATTTAAAACCACCGGGGAGAAGTTTTAGATTTAAATCATATTCTAACATAACGACAATATTTTATTACAAAATAGCTAATTTGTCAATGATTTTAAAGAAAATTTTTAAAAATGAGTAAAAGTATTGAATAATTTAGTAATTAAATCTATAATATGAAAGTACAATTAATAAAAGGCAGGTGGAAAGGTGATAAGCGAAAAAATAAATAAATCAAAAGAAAAACCAAAAAAAGAGACATTTATTCAAGCAGTTGTAACATTAATTTTTTCTCAGGTTTTAATAAAATTATTAGGATTGGTATATACACTTTATTTAACAAATAGAGAAGGATTTGGGGATAAAGGAAACGGAATTGTAGCAAGTGGCTATCAAATATATGCAATGTTACTTACAATATCATCAATAGGGGTTCCAAATGCAATTTCAAAATTAGTTTCAGAAAGAACAGCAATAGGAGATCATAAAGGAGCACATAGAATATTTAAAATAGCATTTGCAACATTTGCTGTAATTGGATTAGTTGGTAGTTTAGCATTGTTCTTTGGAGCTGGAGTAATAGCAAAATCTTGGCTTCAAATACCAGAAGCAGAAATGACACTAGTTGCATTATCGCCAGCAATATTTTTTGTAGCAATATCATCTGTTATGAGAGGCTATTTTAATGGTAGACAAAGTGTTAAAACTACAGCAAGATCACAAACGTTAGAACAAATATTTAAAACATTACTAACAATAATAATTGTTGAGATTGTTGCATTAGTTTCAAATGTGTCAACAAGCTGGATGGCAGCAGGGGCAAATTTAGCAACAACACTTGCAACATTTTTAGGTTTTGGTTATTTATATTTATATTATAAAACTAAAAGAAAAGAAATAGCAGAAGAAATATCAAATTCAGTAAATTATAAATATGAAAGAGTAAAAACAATTATAAAAAGAATCTTATATGTTTCAATTCCAATAGCATTAACTGCAATAATGTCGTCACTAAATAAAAATATCGATTCATTTACAGTTGTAAGATCATTAAAAGAATTTATGCCAGAAGACATGGCGACTGCACAATATGGAATACTTGGAGGAAAGGTAGATACATTAACAAGTTTACCTTTATCAATAAATGTTGCATTTTCTACTGCTTTAGTTCCTGCAATAGCAGCAGCTAAAGCCAAAAAAGATAATAAAACAATAAAACAAAAAACAACATTTTCATTATTAATATCAATGTTAATTGGTTTACCATGTACAGTGGGAATGTTTATATTTGCACAGCCAATATTAAATTTATTATTCCCAAATGCAAATGCAGGAGCACAAATATTACAAATAAGTTCTCTTACAATAATATTTACAATATTAGATCAAACAATAAATGGAGCATTGCAAGGCTATGGAAAATTAATGATACCAACAGTGTCACTTGGGTGCCGGAGTTATTGTAAAACTTATTTTAAATTTAGTTTTAGTTCCAATACCTCAAATAGGAGTAAATGGTGCAGCATGGGCATCTGTTGCATGTCACTTAGTTGCATTTACAATAGCAATAACATCTTTAAAAAGAACAATAAAGCCTAAACTTGGTTTTTCAAAATTTGTTATAAAACCAATAATTGCAACATTTATAATGGGAGTATGCTCATATTACATATATATTTTATTAAGTGGAATAATTGTTGAAAAATTGGCTACAATAGTAGCAATTATAGCAGCTGTAATTATATACATTTTAGCTATTTTTGCATTAAAAGTATTTTCAAAAGAGGAAATATTAACATTGCCAATGGGAAACAAAATCTGCAAAGTGCTTGAAAAATTGAAAATATATTAAATTTTTAGAAAAAAAAGAAGGATTTTAGTTTATTTTGGCGAATAATATTATTGTAGCAACCAAAAATACCGCAAAACATGCGATATAGCTACATAAACTTAAATCTTATAGGAGGTAATTTAAATGAACAAAGCTGAATTAATCGCAGCAATAGCTGCAAAAACAGGAGACACAAAAAAAGCAGCTGAAGCATCAGTAAACGCTTTTGTTGAAGTTGTTACAGAATCTTTAGTAAAAGGAGACAAAGTTCAATTAGTTGGATTTGGATCTTTCGAAGTTAGAAAAAGAGCAGCTAGAAAAGGAAGAAACCCACAAACTAAAGAAGAAATCAAAATACCTGCATCAAAAGCTCCAGTATTCAAAGCTGGTAAAGCATTAAAAGATTTAGTAAACAAAAAATAAGAATTTTATATAAATAATATAAATATATGAATTCATATAAGGAGATTTCCAAAACGGAAGTCTCTTTTATTATTGTAACAACTAGTAAGTATTTTATAAATGAAAAAGATTTAACTTGACTATAAAAAATATATATTGTATACTAAAAAGTATACATAAATTGTTGTATGAAGACACTAAGGAGGTCTAATTATGAAAATTAAAACAAATGAGGAATGGGCAAAAAAGATAATTAATGAAGGAAGGTTTCATTTGCGGAAATTATTAGAAGACTATCCAACTGCTAAACCTAGAATAGGGGTTGGGTTTGGCAAAAAGGAATGGCGGTTTATAACAAACAATTTTGAACTGGTAAAAAATGCTGGTTTGCAAGGAAATGTTTCAGTTGAGCTTGCCAAAGACGGAAGCCAATATGTGTATTTTACATATATTTTGCAGAAAGTAAAATAATAGTGTCAACCAAAAAAGTCGGCTTTTTGCCGACTTTTTGGTTTATACATAATAAATTATTTTTCTTTTATATCTAAAGCTATATGAACATCACGTAACTGTTCTTTTTTTACATTGCTTGGAGACCCCATCATTAAATCTTGTGCTTTACTATTTAATGGGAATGCAATAACCTCTCTTATAGATTCTGAATCTGTAAGAAGCATAAGCATTCTATCAAATCCTGGAGCAACTCCTGCATGAGGTGGGGCACCAAATTGGAATGCTGTATATAAAGCACCAAATTTTGTTTTAACTTCTTCTTCAGTGTAACCAGCCATTTCAAATGCTTTTAACATTATATTAATATCATGGTTTCTAACAGCACCTGAAGATAATTCTATACCATTACATACAATATCATACTGATATGCAAGGATATCTAATGGATTTTGTTTTTCTAAAGCTTCTAATCCACCTTGTGGCATAGAAAATGGGTTATGACTAAATGCAATTTTTCCATGTTCATCTAATTCAAACATAGGAAAATCAACAATCCAGCAAAATTGGAATACATCTTTATCAATTAAATTTAATCTATTTCCAAGTTCAGTTCTTATTTGGCCTGCAAGTTCTGTAGCTCTTTTTTCATTATCTGCTATAAAGAAAATTGTATCTTCTTTTTCTAAACTAGCAAGTTCTAGTAATTCTTTTTTATATTCTTCTGGAATAAATTTATCAATAGGACCTTTAAAACTTAAATCTTCTTGAACTTCTAAATAGCCAAGTCCTCCCATACCAATACTTGTTGCATATGCAAGCATTTTTTCGTGGAAACCTTTAGATAGATGCCCTTTAACTTTTATTGCTCTTACAGTTCTATCTATAAATGGCTTAAAAGTACATTTTTTAAAGAAGTCTGATAGGTCTATAATATATAATGGGTTTCTTAAATCTGGTTTATCAGTACCATATTTAACCATAGCTTCTTTATATGCTATTCTAGGAAATGGATATTTTGCAATTTTTTTAGTAGAAAATGTTTTAAAAGTATTGTACATTATTGGCTCAATTGCTTCAAAAACATCTTCTTGAGTTGCATAACTCATTTCCATATCTAATTGATAGAATTCTCCTGGGGCTCTATCTGCTCTTGCATCTTCATCTCTAAAGCATGGGGCAATTTGAAAATATTTATCAATACCAGAAACCATTAATAATTGTTTAAATTGTTGTGGTGCTTGAGGCAATGCATAAAATTTTCCAGGATGTAATCTACTTGGAACTAAGTAGTCTCTTGCACCTTCTGGTGAAGAGTTAGCAAGTATAGGTGTTTGAACTTCTAAAAAACCTTGTTCAATCATTTGACTTCTTAAATATTGTAAAACTTTAGCACGTAAAATTAAATTATTTTTTAACCTATCATTTCTTAAGTCTAAAAATCTATATTGAAGTCTTAAATCTTCTCTAATATCTTGATTTGAATTTACTTCAAATGGCAAATCTTTTGTTCTTTTTCCTAAAACTTTAATTTCTTCTATTTTAATTTCAACTAAGCCTGTTTTAATTTTTGGGTTTACTGTTTCTTCATCTCTTTTTCTAACAGTACCTAGAACAGTAACTGAAGATTCAATTGGAATATGTGATGCAAAATCAACATCTGCAGCTTCAGCAGAAGTAACAACTTGAGTTATTCCATACATATCTCTAATATCTAAAAATACAAGACCACCAAGGTCACGAATAGTTTGAACAAAACCAGCTATTCTTACTTTTTTACCAACATCATCTAAGCTAATTTCGTTACAATTGTGAGTTCTGTACTCATTTTCTTTCATAAAAATACCTCCTTAAAATTTAGGCACAAAAAAACGCCCAATGCATAATGCAGGGACGAAATAATTTCCGCGGTGCCACCCAGCTTGAAAATACTTATGTATTTTCCACTTTATTTAAATTGCTTCAATATGTTTTACAAATTAGGTTGACCTAAAAGGGCTTTCAGCCTAAGACCCTTATTCTCTTATTAGTAACTTCTAAATGCTTTGTATTGTAATAACGCAATAATTATTTTATTTATGTATATTATTTTACATAGTATTTGCAAATTTGTCAAGTATAATTAAGGAAATTTTTTCCATATAAATCTAAAATTTAAACTTGACTTTATAATGAAAAGGAATATAATTAAAAAAATAAAAAATAGGAGAAAAAATATGAAACTATTATTTGCAACAGGTAATAATAAAAAATATGAGTTGATGAAAAATCGTCTAAAAGATATAAATCAGATAGAAGTACTAATGCCAAGACAAATAGGTGTAAATATAAAAGTAAATGAAAATGGAAAAACAGCAAAAGAAAATGCTATAAAAAAAGCTATAGAATACTTTAAAGAAACAAAAATGTCTGTTATTGCAGAAGATTCTGGGTTATATATAGATAAATTTTCAAAAGAGGAGCAACCTCGGGCTATATGTGCGAAGAATAAATGGAAAAGAAGATTTAGATGATGAAGAGATTTTAAATTATTATTTAAATAAACTACAAGAAGTGGGTGGGGAATCTATGGCTCATTATCAAACTGGGATTGCAGTGGTTGATAATAAAGGAAAAACTTATGCAATAACAATAGATGAAACACCCTTTTTAATGACAACCAAAAAAAGCAATAATGATTTTATATCTGGAGGAATATTGGATTTAATAAGTTATGACTTGGAATGTAAAAAATATTTTAATGAATTAAATGAAGAAGAAAAGAATAATAGATATAAAGTATTAGACATAAAAACAAGAAATTTAATAAAAAATATTTTATAATTAAACTTATAGTTTAGAACATTAATAAATGTTCATAATAAAAAACAAGATTATAATACTTGTTTTTTTTTATATTACAGTATATAATAATAACCAAATTGAAAAATAGGAGATGATAACATGCAAGAAGTAAGCAAAGAAGAAATATTGCACATAGCAAATTTAGCACGTTTAAACTTAGAAGAAGACGAGATTGAAAAATATCGTGAAAATTTACAAGATATATTAAATTTTGCAAACGTTGTAAATAATGCTCCAGTTGAAGGACTAGATGTAACAATAGGAGCTAATGAAGAAAAAAATGTATTTAGAAAAGATGAAATAAATGTATTTGAAGATACAGAAAGTTTATTACAAAATGCTCCATCACAAGAGCAAAATATGTTTAAATTACCTAAAGTTATTCAATAAGGAGGAATTATAATGGACATTACTAAATTAACAGTGCATGAGTTACAAGAAAAATTAAAAAACAAAGAATTAACTGTAACACAAATAACTAAAGCATATGTAGATAGAATTAATGAAAAAGAAAAAGATGTACAAGCATTTGTAACAACTTTGACAGATGAAGCTTTAGAAAAAGCACAAAATATACAAACAAAAATTGAAAATGGAGAAATAACAGGAGAGTTTGCAGGTATTCCGATAGGAATAAAAGACAATATGTGTACAAAAGGTGTAAAAACAACATGTTCATCACGTATGTTAGAAAACTTTGTATCACCATATGATGCAACAGTTATAGAAAAATTAAATAATGAAAATATGATTGATTTAGGAAAATTAAATATGGATGAATTTGCAATGGGAGGTTCAACAGAATATTCATATTTTAAGAAAACAAGAAATCCTTGGAATCTAAATAAAGTTCCAGGGGGATCATCAGGAGGTTCTGCAGCAGCAGTTGCGGCAGATATGGTACCATGGGCTTTAGGATCAGATACAGGAGGATCAATTCGTCAACCATCAAGTTTTTGCGGTGTAGTTGGATTAAAACCAACATATGGTTTAGTTTCAAGATATGGTTTAGTTGCATTTGCATCATCACTTGACCAAATAGGACCTATAACCAAAGATGTAAAAGATAGTGCAATGTTATTAAATCTAATTGCAGGGCATGATGAAAAAGATACAACATCAGCTAACATTGAAAAAAAGGATTATACAAAATGCTTAAAAAATGATGTTAAAGGCCTAAAAATTGCTGTTCCAAAAGAATTCTTTGGAGAAGGAATAAATAAAGAGGTAAAAAGTAGCTTAGAAGAAGCAATGAAAAAGTATAAGGAATTAGGAGCAACTGTTGAAGAAGTTTCATTAGATATTGCTCAATATGCATTAGCAGCATATTACATTATAGGATGTGCTGAAGCTAGCTCAAACTTAGGTAGATTTGATGGAATTCGTTATGGTTATAGAACAAAAGAATTTAAAGATTTAAGAGAAATATACAAAAAATCTAGAAGTGAAGGATTTGGAGCAGAAGTTAAAAGAAGAATTATTCTTGGAACATATGTATTATCTTCTGGGTATTATGATGCTTACTATAAAAAAGCACAACAAGTACGTACATTGGTTGTAAATAAATTTAATGAAGTGTTTGCAAATTATGATGTAATATTAACACCAACATCACCAACAGTAGCATTCGATATTGGTTCAAAATCAACAAATCCACTAGAAATGTATTTAGCAGATATATGTACTGTATCTGTAAATATTGCAGGACTTCCAGGAATTTCAATTCCATGTGGAATAGATAAAGAAGGTATGCCAATTGGAATGCAATTAATAGGAAATAAATTCCAAGAAGAAACAATACTAAATGCAGCATATACATTTGAGCAAGCAATAGATTTTAGAAATAAATATAAACCAGAATTTAAAGGAGGGGCCAAATAATGTCAAGAGAAGATTATGAAGTAGTAATAGGATTAGAAGTTCATGCAGAACTTTCTACAAAAACAAAAATATTTTGTTCATGTCCAACAGCATTTGGGGCGGCTCCAAATACACACACATGTCCAATATGTATGGCAATGCCAGGAACATTACCAGTATTAAATGAGAAGGTGGTAGAATATGCTGTAAAAGCAGGACTTGCTACAAATTGTGAAATTTCAAGAAATAGTAAAAATGATAGAAAAAATTATTTTTACCCTGATTTACCAAAAGCATACCAAATATCACAATTTGATAAACCACTTTGTGAACATGGATATGTTGAAATAGACACAAAAGAAGGAAAGAAAAAAATAAGAATAACAAGAATTCATATAGAAGAAGATGCAGGAAAATTAAATCATGATGAATTTGGAGGAGGATCTTTAGTTGATTTAAACAGAGCTGGAGTTCCTTTAATAGAAACAGTTTCTGAACCAGATATTAGAAGTGCTGAGGAAGCTGAAAGTTATCTTAGAAAATTAAAATCAATATTTGAATATATTGAAGTATCAGATTGCAAAATGCAAGAAGGCTCATTAAGAGCAGACGTTAACGTTTCTGTAAAGAAAAAAACAGATACAAAATTAGGTACACGTACAGAAATGAAAAATATGAATTCATTTAGAAGTATAGTAAGAGCTATAGAATATGAAGTAGATAGACAAATAGATATATTAGAAGATGGAGGAACAATTACACAAGAGACATTAAGATGGGATGATGTATCAGGAAAAACATTTCCAATGAGAGATAAAGAAGATGCACAAGATTATAGATATTTTCCAGACCCTGACCTTGTTGCAATAAAATTATCAGAAGAATATATACAAAATATAAAAGATAATTTACCAGAACTTCCAGAAAGCAGAAAACAAAGATATCTAGAAGAATACAATTTATCTGAAAAAGATGCAAAACTTTTAACCTCTTCAAAATATTTATCAGATTTATTTGAAGGAGCAGTTAAAGTATGCAATAATCCAAAAGCAGTAAACAACTGGATTATATCTGATATATCTAGAATTTTAAATGAAACAGAAACAGAACCAATATCAATTCCTTTTGATAGCAATCAATTAGGAAAATTAGTTATATTAATTGATAAAGGAACAATCAGTTCAAGTATTGGTAAAAAAGTATTAGTAGAATTATTTGAAAATCCAAGAGATCCTGAAGATATTATTAAAGAAAAAGGATGGATTCAAATTTCTGACGAGGGTGCAATTAAAGAAGTGGTTATGAAAATCTTAGAAGCAAATCCACAATCAATTGCAGACTATAAGTCAGGAAAAGATAAAGCATTAGGATTTTTAGTTGGACAAGCAATGAAGGAAACAAAAGGAAAAGCAAATCCACAAATGCTAAATAAAATGTTCTTAGAAGAATTAAAAAAATAAAAAATTGCCACCGGTTCCGGGTTTAAATGGCAATAAATTGTCAAGAGTTCCGGGTTTGGATGGCAATAATATATTAATTTTTGTACCTTGGTGTCGCAACCTACAAATTAAAAATTTTATATGTAGGTTGCTCCAATTCGCACTCGTGCAAGCACTCGTTTGGTCGCTTACGCGGTACTTTAAATTAATATATTATTGCCATCCAAACCCGGAACTCTTGACAAAATTAATATATTATTGCCATTTAAACCCGGAACCGGTGGCAATTTTTTATTTGCTAAATTATTTGTTTTTTAATGCCATCTATTACAAAACCACAAACTATAAATTCAACACCTAAAATTAAGCTAAGTTTAAATAATGTTATTCCTATATGATATAAAAAAGGGGAGTGGTTAATTAGTTCATATGCAAATAAAGTACACATTGAAATGGCATTAATAATAAAACAGAATTTAAATCCATTTTGCATTATTTTATATGTAAGTTTTTCTAAATTTTTAAAACTATTAACTATTTTTTTTACCATATGATACCTCTTCTAATATAATAATATTACTATACTAATAGTAACACCAAACAAAATTAAAAACAATGGAAATATTTTCTAATGAATATAAATTAGAAATATTATTTGATAATATTGAAAAAATATTTGATGTAAACTCATATTTTGAATTTAAAAAATTTCAGCAATTAAAGGAAAAATATCTTTGAAACTAAAATTTTTTGTAAAACAAAAACGTATATTCTTTATGGGAATATACGTTTTAAAAATAAAAACTATGCATAATTTTTATTGTATTTAGGCTATAGCTGCATTTAATTTTTTAGATAAATTTGATTTTTTTCTAGCAGCTGTATTTTTAACTATAACACCTTTTGTGCAAGCTTGATCTATTTTTTTTGTAGCTTGTGAAAATAATGTTTTAGCTTCTTCAATATTTCCAGCTTCTATAGCTTCTTCAAATTTTCTAACAGCTGATTTATATCCTGATTTAATCATATTATTTCTTAAAGTTTTTTTCTCAATTACTTTAACTCTTTTTTTAGCTGATTTAATGTTTGGCATATCTGATTTAGCACCTCCTCTTAGTCTATAATAAACTATAACGTCTAATATTTTAACATAATATTTTACTTTTTGCAAGCAATTTTAAATATTTTCTTCATTTTCTTTTTGATAATTTGTATTATTTTCTTCTTGTTTGCTACAATCTTCTAGTATTGATGTACAATGTGGACATCTTTTTGCTTTGTAATTTATTTCACTTAAGCAGTAAGGACATATCTTTGTTGTTGGGATTTCTGGAGTTTCATCTACTTTTGATTTTTTCTTTTTAAATAGTCCTTTTTTATCTAATTTAGATACAATATTTTCATTAAAGTGTTTAAATTTTTCTACTTGACTTGCTCTATTTTGTTCACTCATTTTGTGTAATTTATTAAGATATCTTACAACTAAGAAAATTGAAAATGCTATTATTAAAAAATTAACTATTTCTGTAATAAAATTTCCATATCTTATTGGTGTGTTGCCAAGAGTAAACACTAAGTCTGAAAAATCTACTTTTCCTGTAAGTACTGTAACAAGAGGCATAATAATATCATTTACAAGAGATGTTACTATTTTTTGAAATGCGCCACCAATTACAACACCTATTGCTAAGTCCATAATATTTCCTCTAAGTGCAAATTCTTTAAATTCTTTTAACATAGTTTACCTCCAAAATTTAAATCTACATAACATAATATGCCAAAATGTGACAAAAGTCAAGCATTTTAGTCCAAACTCTATTTGATAAAATAGGTAAATTTGCAATTAATAAGTTGTAATTATATATAATTAAACTTATTTAAAAATATAGTTGTAAATTTAAGTTAATTGTGGTATATTGTAAAAAAAGAAAGGAAGTGTACATATGATAGCAATTGGTAGTGACCATGGAGGGTACAAATTAAAAGAAGAAATAAAAAAATATTTTGATGAAAAAGGTATAGAATATAGAGATTTTGGGACAGATAGTGAGGAAAGAACAGATTACCCAATATATGCAAAAAAAGTAGCACAAGCAGTGCAATCAAAAGAATGTGAAGGTGGAATACTTTTATGTAGATCAGGGTATGGAATGACTGTTGTTGCAAATAAATTTAAGGGAATAAGAGCAGCATCAATTTCAAATGAAGAAGCAGCAAAATTTGCAAAAGCAGATGATGACATAAATGTAATAACATTAGGAGGAGATTATCTAACAATAAATGAAGCAATTTGTATAATAAGAAACTGGCTTGCCACTGAATTTAAAGGTGGAAGATATGCCGAAAGATTAGAAATGATTAATGACATAGAAAGCCAAAACATGAAATAAAACTGGAGGAATAAATATGTGGGGAAATATTGCTATTGCATTTTTACTTGCCTTTATTGTCGCATTTATGGCAACACCATATACTATAAAAATAGCTAAAAAAGTCGGAGCTGTAAGTATAGAAAAAGGAAAAAGAAGAATGCATAATAGGCAAATGCCTAAATTTGGTGGACCAGCAGTAATACTTGGTTTTTTGGTTTCTGTTGGTTACTTACTTATAGTAATGAGCTTAGAAGGTGGAATAAATTTATTTGGAGAAGAACAATATGGAAAAAAATTATTGGGAATGTTACTTGGAATAATAGTATTGGCAATTACATGCATAATTGACGATATAAAAACAATAAAACCACTAACAAAGCTTTCAGGACAATTATTAGCAGCAATAATTGTTATTTCTTTTGGAATAAGAATAGATGATATAACATTACCATTTTTACCAACACATGAGCTTAATGAAATTTTTTCATATATATTAACATTAGGTTGGATTGTTGGAATAACAAATGCAATAAATTTAATTGATGGCTTAGATGGATTATCATCAGGAATATCTGTAATATCTGCAATATCTTTATTAATAATTTTCTTACTTAATGGTTCACCTATGATATCTATATTATTAATAACAGCATTGGCAGGAGCATTAGTTGGATTTTTACCATTTAATTTTGCACCAGCTAAAACATTTATAGGAGATACTGGTTCAAACTTTTTAGGTTTTTCACTTGCAATAATATCAATATTAGGAGTTGCAAAAACATATACAGCAGTTGTTATAGTACTTCCTGTAATTGTACTTGGAGTTCCAATATTTGATACATTATGGGCAATTGTTAGAAGACTAAAAAAAGGTAAATCATTAAAAGCAATTGTAAGTGCAGATAATGGGCATTTACATCATAAATTAGTATATAAAGGATTTAGCCAAAAACAAGCAGTATTAATATTATATGGAATAAGTGCTGCATTTGGGATTTTTGCAGTAATATTATTTGATAGTGGAATATGGAAAGCTTTATCATTTTTATTAATGGTAATTGTTGCTGTTGCTTTAGGCTATAAAAACTTTGAGCATGAAAAACTAGAAAATGCAAGATTTGAATGCTTAGAATGTAAATATATATATAATCCAAAGTATGGAAATGAAAAAGCTGGAGTTAAACCAGGAACACCATTTGAGGAATTACCAGATAATTGGGTTTGTCCAGTTTGTGGCGAATCTAAAGATATGTTTGAAATACATCATTAAAAAGGAAGAGAAAAAATGCAAGATAAAATAATAAAATTTTTAGCATATAACAAAAAAGTATCAATTGTGTGTGCTAAAACAACAAATTTAGTAGAAGAAACAAGAAAAATACACGATTTAAGTCCAGTGGCAACAGCAGCTTTTGGAAGGTTAATTACAATATCAGCAATAATGGCATCAAATATGAAAAATAAAGAAGATAAATTAACTATACAAATAAAAGGAAATGGACCAATACAAACAATGTTGGTTACAGCAAATAACATACCAGAGCTTAAAGGTTATGTAGCAAATCCTTATGTTGATATTCCGTTAAATGAATTTGGAAAACTAGATGTTGGTGGAGCTGTTGGAAATGAAGGTTATATAAATGTTATAAAAGATATTGGTTTAAAAGATCCATATGTAGGAATAAGCCCATTAACATCGGGAGAAATAGCAGACGATTTTACAAACTATTTTGCAAAATCAGAACAAACAAATTCTGCAGTTGCTTTAGGAGTTTTGGTAAATAAAGATGGAGTAAAAGCAAGTGGAGGGTATATGATAACTCCAATGCCAGATGCAACAGATGAAGAAATATTTAAAATAGAACAATCAATATTTAAAGCAGGAGCAATTTCAAAAATGTTAGATGAAAAATTAACATTAGAAGAAATAGCTAAAAAGGTAACAGGTGATGATAATGTAGAAGTTGTTGAAGATGATATTATTCCTGTATACAAATGTAATTGTTCTAAAGAAACAATGGAAAAGGGGCTTTTGGCTTTGGGAAAGAATGAATTAGAAGATATAATAAAAAAAGATGGAAAGGCAGAGCTAGTATGTCACTTTTGCAATAAAAGATATGAATTTTCAAAAGAAGAATTAGAAAAAATAGCAAATAATTTAAATAAATAATTATATATTAAAGTCCAAAATTAGATTACTTGACTTTGTAATATAATTTGATATAATTTTAAAAAATAAAAAGGAGTAAAAAAATGGAAAATAAAATATTAATTTTTGGACATAAAAATCCAGATACAGACACAATATGTTCAAGCATGGTAAAACAAATACTAAATGAAAAAGATGGGAAAACAAATACACAAGCAGTTAGACTTGGAAATGTTAATAAAGAAACACAATATGTTTTAGATTATTTAAAAATAGAAGCACCAGAACTTATTGAAGGAGTTAAAAAAGGACAAGAAGTTATATTAATAGACCATAACGAATTTTCACAAAGTGCTGATGGAATTGAGAAAGCAAAAATTATAGAAGTAGTAGATCACCATAGAATTGCTAATTTCCAAACAACAGAGCCATTATACTATACTGCAAGACCATATGGATGTACATCTACAATATTATTTAAAGATTTTAAACAAAAAGGAATAGAAATAGAAAAAACAGAAGCTATATTAATGGCAAGTGCAATAATTTCTGATACATTATTATTAAAATCTCCAACAACAACATCACATGACAAAGAAGCATTAGAAGAATTAGCTAAAATTGCTAATATTGATTTAGATACATATGGAATTGAAATGTTAAAAGCAGGGACTGATTTAGATGATTTTTCTGAAGAAGAATTAATAAATTTAGATGCAAAGAAATTTGAAGAAAATGGAGTTAAATGTGTAATTGCACAAGTAAATACAGTAAGCATAGAAGATGTATTAAAAAGAAAAGAAAAATTAGAAGAGGCAATTAATAATGAAATTGAAAAAGATAATTTAAATTTATTTGTGTTTGCAATAACAGACATTTTAAATAGTAATTCACAAATAATTGCTTTAGGTAATAGAACAGATATAATAGAGAAATCATATAAATTAGAAGATAACATGGCATTTTTAGAAGGTGTAGTTTCTAGAAAAAAACAAATATTACCTATGGTAGAAAAAAATATTTAGTGGTAAAAACTATTTATAATCTATTGCATAAAAGTATTATTTTTTATATAATAAACATATAGCAAAAAACAAAAGAAAAGGAATTGATTAAATTATGTTAAAAATAAGACATGTAAACACATTATATTTAATAAATAAAAAATAAAATAAATATTAAGATAGTTGTAAATCTATTACTATAAACTAAAAATGTAATTAAATCTTATTTAATTACAAAAGGTAGTTTATGGGTGATTTATTAGCTATCTTTTTATGCTTTAAAATTTAAAATAAAGCATGTTTTAAACAAGCATTTTTATTTGAAAAGTAAAAATTATTAAGAATTAAAGTATATATAATACAAAGAGTATATAGTGCAGAAGGAGGGAAAAATGAAACAAAAATTTAAAAAAATGGCAAAAGAGAGAAGAGGTGTAACATTAATAGCATTAGTAATCACAATAATAGTGCTTTTAATATTAGCAGGAGTAACAATTGCAATGCTAACAGGAGATAATGGAATAATAAGTAAAGCAATGCAAGCAAAAAATAAAACAGAAGAGGCAAGAAAAACAGAAGAAGCAGGATTGAAGAAAATTGAAAATTATATAAATGGAAAAAGTGCAGAAGCAGGAGTTGTGATACAAGATTTAAAATCTATAAAAAGTGATGGAACAGAAGGAGAAGTAATAGGAAAAAAGATATCAGATGGAGCAGGAGGAGTAGTACCAATACCAAGTGGATTTTACTATGTAGGTGGAACAGTAAAAAGTGGAGCCGTAATATCAGATAATTTAGCAGATAAAGATAAATATAAAGGACAAGAAGTAGTAGGAACTAATTTAAGTGGAAACCAATTTGTATTTATACCAGTAAATGGAGAAGATTTAAAATATGAGAAAGACCACACATATGATGGAAAATATGACTATGTATATACAACAGAGCTTTCAGGTTATACAAGTCAAAGTGACTGGAGCGATGATTCAGGAGAATCAACAAGTGTAAAAAAATATGGAGGATTTTTTATAGGAAGATATGAAGCAGGTTATCCAGATGAAATAAAAGAAGGAACAATAGTTAATTTTAAAAATTCAGCTACAGGGAAAGTTCCAGTAAGTAAAGCAGGAATTGCGTCATGGAATTTAGTAAGTCAAATAGTTGCAAAATCAGCATCAGAAAGTATGTACAATACAGATGATTCAAAGGTAAAAAGTAAATTAGTAGATAGTTATGCATGGGATACAACATGTAAATGGCTAAAAAATAGTGGAATAATAAAAGATGATAGTGCAGGAAAAGTAAGTAGCACAAGTTATGGAAATTACTATGATTCAACATTTACAATACCAAAGGGAACATTATATGCAAAACATCTTTATTTAAATAAGAAAAAAGATGGAGTATCATCAAGTTGGTATTTTTGGAATGGTGGAGCAGGAAAATATAGTTATGGTATAGTAAATGATGAAAATGGAATGAAGGTAGGAGTAAAAACAGGGGAGACAGTGCCAGAAAATGCAACAAGACCAGAAGGTGCGGAAGATGCAGCAAGCAATTATTACACAGCAGATGGAAGAATAGAAATAGCAACAGGATCAAGTGATGATACAAGAACAAATAATATATATGACTTAGCAGGAAATATGTGGGAATGGACAACAGAAACAAAGATAAGAAAGTATAATGATGATAATAAAAATTATACGTTCGCTGTTTTGCGTGGAGGGAGCTTTCTCAGCAATGGCTCTAGCTACCCGGTTGTTTATCGTTACGGTAACAATTCAGTTAGCTATGCGAATGTTAACATTGGTTTTCGCACCGTGCTCTATATAGAATAAATTTTAATTTGTAATCGAAATAATTAATTAAATATTTCATAAAATGTCGAATTTTGCAGATGAAAAGCAATTGCAAAATTCAGCATTTTATGGTATTGTTTGAAAAGTTATAAATTTATATTTTAGCAAAGTAAAAAATCTGGTTAAGCCAGAAATTTATTTAATAAAAAATTTTTTATATATCAAAATTAAAATGAAAATTTTTAAATTATAGTAAGTATTAATTAAAATTAATATTATTTAATGTTAAGAAGTTATTATAAATCAAATGGCATTTTGCCAAATAAATCAGGATATTTTAAATCTTAAAAAACCAAAAGTAAGAAAGAAAAAAAGTAATAGAAATACCATAGGAAATGAGTATGGGGAAAAAAGATAGAAAAAAGTACATTTAAAAGATTGACTTTTTTCTATTTTAAGTATATACTTGTAGAAATTAAAAAGGATGTATTACCTGGTAAAAAGGAGTAATAAAATGAAAAGTAAAAAAAATATAAAAAGCATATTAATAATAGCAATAATAGGAATATTTAGTTTAGTATTTTTCAATAAAAGTTTTGCTGCAAATACTGCCAAGGTAACAGTAGAAACAGCAAATATAAGAAAAGAAGCAAATTCAACATCAAATATATTAGAACAAGTATCACAAAACCAAGAAGTAGAAATAATAGAAAAATCAGGTGATTGGTACAAAATAAAATATAAAGGAATACAAGGTTATTTAAGAAAAGATCTTTTAAGTGTAAATGGGGAAGAAACAGCAAATATAAAAGAGGATACTACAAAACAAGAAGAAACTAATCAAGAAGAAAAAACAGAAAATACCACTAATGTATCAAATACACAAAACACATCAGATACCTCAAATACAGAAAATGTAGAAAGTACTTCAGAAGGAGTAACTACAAATACATCAGTAACAGAAAATGTTCTTGGAACATATAAAGTAACACAAAATGTTTCAGTAAAAATAACACCATTAATAAACTCTATTGATATTCAAGAAATAAGTAAAGATTCAAAAGTTAATGTTTTAGAAGTTAATAATAAATGGGCATTGATAGAAAGCAATTCTACAAGAGGATGGGTAGTATTTAGCAAATTAAGTAAAGAAGAAAATACAGTAGCAGCGTCTACAACACCTACGGAAGAGGCAACAAACAAAGAAGAAACAACAAATAAAGAGGAACAAGCAAATAATCAAAATTCTCAAACTACAGAGGAAAATAAAGCAACAGTTACACAAAAAAATGTAACAATGTATGTAAATAGTGAAGTTGTAAATTTAAGAAAAGAAGAGTCTACTAGTTCAGAAAGTCTTTCAAAATTAAGTAAAGCAACAGAGGTAACAGTTATTTCAGAATCATCAAACGGTTGGAGTAAGGTTAAAGTAAATGGTATTGAAGGATATATTTCAACTAAGTTGTTATCAACAACAAAACCAGAAGTTGTTACTTCAAGAAGCTTAGAGGAATCAAGAAAAGAAACAGAGAAAAAAGAAGAAAGTAATAAAGAAACTGCGCAAACTACAACTCAAACAGCACAAGGAAGTTCAAAAGGAAACACAGTTGTAGCAACAGCAAAACAATATTTAGGATGTAAATATGTGTATGGAGGTACAACACCTTCAGGATTTGACTGTTCAGGATTTACACAATATGTATATAAACAATGTGGGGTTAGTTTAAACAGAACATCAGATGCACAGGCAAGTAATGGAACAGCTGTATCAAAATCAAATTTACAACCAGGTGATTTAGTAATATTTACCGGTCATGTTGGAATATATATTGGAAATAATAAATTTATACATGCTGCAAACCCAAGTAAAGGAGTAATAACTACATCTTTATCAGATAGTTATTATACAAAAACATATAAAACTGCAAGAAGAATATTTAATTAAAGGAGTAAAATGAAAAGACCATTAGTAGTTGCAGTTATAGGTTATATAATAGGAATAATAATAGGGCTATACTTTAAATTTAGTATAGTCCTTTTTTATATAAATTTTATACCTATAGGTGTAGTAATACATTTTATAAATAAAAGAAAAAAGAGAAAATTTAGATTATTTTCTATAAGGAGATATTTTAGGTATATCAAAATATATTTAAATCATAAAATAATTTTAGTCATAATTTTATTATCAATTATTTCAAATAGTATAGTTTTATACAAAAATAAAAAATATAATTTCGTATATAAATTGCCTGAAAAAATTGAGGTAGAAGCAACAGTAGTTAGTAATAAACAAGAAAAAGAATACAAAAATATTTATAAAATAAAAATTGAAAAGATAAACAAAAATAAGAAGTACGAAAATATATGTTTATATTTAAGTGCAAATAAAAAAATAAAACTAATGTATGGAGACAAAATAAAGGTAAAGCGGAAATTATGAAATGCCAAATGTACAAAGAAATTATGGAGGATTTGATTATTCAAATTATTTAAAAACATTAGAGATATATGGAACAATAAATGCAGAAAATATTGAAATATTAAAGCATAATAACCTAGATAGAATTTCTATAAAAATAAATGAATACAGGCAAAATATTAAAGACAAAATTTCAAATACCTTAGATTCAAAAGTTTGGCCAATTTATTTTAGTTTAATACTTGCTGATAGTTCATATATTGAAAAAGATATAAGAGATGACTTTGCAAATTGCAGTTTATCACACATTTTAGCAGTTTCTGGTATGCATATATCTTATATAATAATAGGAGTTTCTGTTTTATTAAATAAAATTTTAGGAAAAAGATGTGGAAGAATTGTTACAATTATAGTACTTATATTATATACAGTGCTTACAGGTTTTACCCCGTCACTTGCAAGAGCTATTATTATGGGAATAATGACAATTATATCTAATTTAATATATAGAAGAAATGATACATGGAATTTTTTATTTTTTTCACTATTTTGCATTCTAATATATAATCCATATTTAATAACAAATATAGGATTGCAATATTCATATATAGCAACAATTGGCATAATTATATTTAATAAACATATATTAAAAATTTTAAACAAAAGAAGCAATAAACTAAAAAAGATAAAAGAAAGTATATCTGTTTTAATTTCTGCACAAATAGCATTGTTTCCTTTAATTATATTTCATACTAATAAATTTGGAATATATTTTATTATAACAAATTTAATTGTAGGATTTATAATAGGTCCAATAATTATTTTAGGTTTTATATTTTTAATAGTTTCAATATTAAATTTTTATTTTTCAAAATTTTTATCACCAGTTGTAAATTTTTTAATTAAAACAATATTATTTTTTTCTGGTATAGGTAAATTTCCATTAGCAAAAATATATGTTAAAACCCCTTCTATATGGGAGATAATGATTTATTATATTTTTGTTTTTATAATAAGTTTTTTATATAAAGTAAAAAATGATAAAACACCCAATAATTCTTTTCTAAGAGTTAGGTGGATTTTAGCTTACATTAAATATAAGTATAAAATAAAAAAAATTTTAACCATTTATTTGATAACAAGTATAGTATTAACTTCTGCATTTGTTTTTGTTAATCCAAGAAAATTAGAAATAAATATTGTTGATGTATCACAAGGGGATGCTTGTTTTATAATAACTCCGCAAAATAAAACAATACTAATAGATGGTGGAGGAAGTAAAGGGGAAAGCTTTGATGTTGGAAAAAGTACATTGTTACCTTATATATTAGATAAAGGCTATACCAGTATAGACTATATATTTATAAGCCATTTTGATAGTGACCATGTGCGGAGGAATTTTATATATTATGGAAGAAATATTAGTTAAAAATATGGTTATAGGTAAACAGTATGAGATGTGTGAAAACTATAAAAAATTTATCAAAATTAGTAAAGAAAAAAATATAAATATAAAAGTTGTAGAGAAAGGACAAATGATAAATATAGAAAATAATTTGACCTTTAATATACTTTGGCCGTGTTCACAAAATATTGTAAATAAAAACATAATAAACAATAATTCTATGGTATGTAAATTAGTTTATAATAAATTTTCTATGTTGTTTACAGGAGATATAGAAGAGGTAGCAGAAAATGAAATATTAAGTAAATACAATAATTTTAAATTATTAAAATCTACCATTTTAAAGGTGGCACATCATGGTTCAAAGACATCATCTACACAGAATTTTTTAAATGCAGTAAAACCCCAATATGCAGTAATAGGTGTGGGAAAGAACAATAAATTTGGACATCCATCAGATATTACAATAAATAATTTAAAACAGAATAATATTTCTATTTATAGAACAGACCAAAAAGGTGAAATAACTATAAAAACAGATGGGAAAAATGTTAATATAACATCACAAATAGAATAAAAACCAAAATTTAGTAAATAATAATATAAATCTAAGTATTAAATGGAGGTTTTATATGCATAATTTTAATAAGGTAATAATACGGTTTAGTTTCAATTGCAGTTATAATAGCTGCTATTTTAACTGCTATAATGGTTAATAAAAAAGATAATAAAGAGGTAAATGAGAAAGTTCAAACTAAAGTTTCAGATGAACAAATTTTAGATGAATGTACTGATGAATATGAACAGTTACAAAGTATAGCATCTGTAAAAACAAATGCAAAAGAAGAAAAAATATCACCTAATTGTAGAATAACATTAAAGAAGTATTATAAAGGCTGTGAAGATGAAATAAATGAATATATAGAAGTGCCTAAAGAGTTAGTAAATAAGACAAAAGAAGATCTACAAAATTATTATAAAGATTATGAAATAAAAAGCTTTGATGAAACTCAAATAACTTTATATAAACAGTTAGATGGGGAGTGTGGAAAACATTATTTATTAAAAGATGATAATGGAACTATAACAATATACAAAATTCTAGAGGATGGAACACAAGAAGTATATGAAAAAACAGAAATATCAACTACGTATTTGCCACAAACAGATAATATAGGTATAAAACAGGGAATAAGAGTTAATGGGGATGAGGCATTAAACGAACTTATAGAAAATTTCGAATAAAAAATAAAAGAGGGACATTGTAAAAAAGTCCCTTTTCTTCATTTTTATTTATTAATTTTTTTTATCTATTGTTACATCTTTTTTTAAATCTTTTTTATCTATAAATCCTTTATGATATAAAGACCATACATACATTATTAGAGAAAATACAGTTGCTACTAATGCTAAGCTATATGCAATTAAATCTGTATGCTCAAATGCTCCTGTAATATTAAATTGTCTAAGCACTAAAGAAAGAACTATTGCAAGGTAAAACAATACTGTTGCAAGTTTACCATACCATCTGCTATAAACAACAACATCTTTTCCGTACAAAAATGATGCTCCTACAATCATTATAAATTCTTTAATTAAAACAATAATTAGAATCCAAATAGGTATTATATGAATAATAGCAAGAGAGGCAAGAGTAGAAATTTGGGTTAATTTATCTGCAAGCGGATCCATTAATTTTCCAAAATTAGATACAAGATTAAATTTTCTTGCTATAAAGCCATCTGCTATGTCTGTTATTCCTGATATTGTAAATATAATAAATGCTGCAATAAAATTTCCATTAAATATACAAGCTACAATAAATGGAATAAGCAAAAATCTAATTATTGTTAGGGTATTTGGTACATGTTTTAACATAATTCCTCCATTAATTAATATCAAATTTTAGTTCATTATCTACAAAATTAACATTAACATTTTGTCCGTCAATAATTTCACCTTTTAAAATACGTTCAGATATTTCATCTTCAAGGTATCTTTGGATAGCTCTTCTTAAAGGTCTTGCACCAAATTTGATATTTGTTCCTTTTTCTAGTAAGTATTTTTTTGCATCATTTGAGATATGCATTGTAATATCTTTGTCTTTTAGAGCTTTTATTGTATCATTAAGCATTAAGTCAACAATTTGCAATAATTCATTTTGGGTTAATGAGTCAAATACAACAACTTCATCTACTCTGTTTAAAAATTCTGGTCTAAATACTTCTTTTAAACTATCTTCAATTTTTCCTTTGTCAACTGTTTGTTTTCCAAAACCAATTGAATTATTATTTAAATTAGAACCAGCATTTGATGTCATAATAATTATAGTATTTGAGAAACTTACTGTATTTCCTTGAGAGTCTGTAAGTTTTCCGTCATCTAAAACTTGAAGTAAAATATTAAATACATCTGGATGTGCTTTTTCAATTTCATCAAAAAGTATAATAGAATAAGGTTTCCTTTTTACTTTATCTGTTAATTGACCAGCATCATCATAGCCAACATAACCTGGAGGTGCACCTATTAATTTTGATGTAGAGTGGCTTTCCATGTATTCAGACATATCAACTCTAATTATAGAATCTTCAGAGCCGAACATTTCATATGCTAATGATTTTGCAAGTTCAGTTTTACCAACACCTGTAGGTCCAACAAAAATAAATGATGGTGGCCTTTTGGTACTTTGAAGTCCTGCACGATTTCTTCTAATTGCACGAGAAACAGCATTTACGGCTTCTTCTTGGCCAATAACTCTTTTATGAAGATTTGTTTCTAAATTTAAAAGTTTTTGTGTTTCAGCTTCTGTTATTTTTTTAACTGGAATTTTTGTCCAACTTTCAATAACTGAGGCTATATCTTGAACAGTTATACTTTTTAATTTCATTTTGCTATTCATTTTATCTATTTTTTCTATTAATTGACATTCTTTTGTTTTTAAATCTGCTGCTTTTTGATAATCTTCTGTAGAGTCTGCAGCAATAACTTCTTCTTTTTGAGCTTGAATATTTTTTAATTCTTGTTTTAATATTTCTAATTTAAATAAATCTTTGTTTTCTAAATTTTTTCTAGAACATGCTTCGTCTAAAATATCAATTGCTTTGTCTGGTAAGAATCTATCATGAATATATTTTTCTGACATTATAACTGTTTGCTTAATAACATCAGATGAAATTTTTACTTTATGGTATTCCTCATAATATTTTTTTATTCCTTCCAAAATTCCAATAGAATCTTCTATATTTGGTTCTTCTACTAATACTTGTTGAAAACGTCTTTCTAATGCTGTATCTTTTTCAATATATTTTCTGTATTCTTTAAGAGTAGTTGTTCCAATTAACTGTATTTCTCCATTTGAAAGGGAAGGTTTTAAAATATTTGCGGCATTCATAGAATGTTCGCCATCTCCAGCACCAATTATATTATGAATTTCATCTATAACTAAAATAATGTTACCATATTCTTTACATTCATCAATAATTCCTTTCATTCTTGACTCAAATTGTCCTCTAAATTGTGTTCCAGCAATTACTGCTGTCATATCTAATAAATAAACTTCTTTGTTTAAAAGCTTAGCTGGAACATTTTGGTTTGCAATTTTAATTGCTAAGCCTTGGGCAATTGCAGTTTTACCAACCCCTGGTTCACCAATTAAACATGGATTATTTTTTGAACGTCTATTTAAAATTTGTATAATTCTTTGTATTTCTTTATCTCTGCCAATTACAATATCTAATTCGTTGTTTTTGGCTTTTTGAGTTAAGTTAGTGCCATAAGTATCTAAATATTTTTTCTTTTTTGATTGTTTGTTGTTTTTCTTTTTTTCTACTTTTACTTTTTTTCTGCCAGTGTTATCAGAAGAAGTTTCACTTCCGATTAGATCCAAACATATTTGAAAATATTGAACCAAGTGGAATAGCGGCTCCTGCAATTTTTGGAGCATCTTCATCATCACTATCTTCGTCTTGAGTATTAAATGTAATTGCACCATCTATATTTTCAATATCTTCTAAATTTATATTTTCTGCTAAATCTTTAAAAACTGTTTCTAATTGTTTTGACATATCATTTAAATTAATTTTATCTTTATTTAGTAAATCACTTTGTTTTGATAATACATCTAATGGATTAATTCCTTTTTTCTTAGCACAGTCATAGCATAATCCTTCCATGGTTTCTTTGCCATTTTCTACTTTATTATAAAAAAGTATAGCTGCATTTTTTTTGCATTCTGAACATAACATACTTTTCATTCCTCATTTCTTAAAATATCAATATATATAATAACTCAAAATTAAGTAATAGTCAATAAATTTAATAAATAACTATTGAAAAAGAATAGGGCAAATGCTATAATAAATATAGTACGAAAGAAAGAGGTAATAAAATGAATGTAACTTTGCCAGATAATAAATTAGATAAAAAATCTAAAATTGTATATGCATCAATAATTGCCATATGTATAATATCGATAATTATTGTAATATATATACAATTTTTTGATGGAAAAACGGTTACAACTGTTGGTTATTTAAAGGGAAAAAGTGAAATTGACTACGAAAATTTAAAAGCAGAATTTAACAATATATATACAAATTCACTAAAAAATTATAATGATAAATATGATAAATTAAAGTCTGACACAAGTAAAGAACTAGTATATACAGGTTACACAAAAGACGTAACTGAAAATAATAGTTATAATATAAATGTACAAATACCATATATAAACATAAAAAATTCAACTATAGATGGTTATAATGAAGAAATAAAAAATTTATTTGAAAAAAAGGCAGAAGATATATTAAAAACTAAAAATAAAAACACAATTTATACAGTAGAATACAATGCATGTGTAGAAGATGGAGTATTATCAATAATAATAAATGCAAATTTAAAAGAAGGTTCAAGTGCACAAAGGGTAATAATAAAAACATATAACTATGACTTAGATACAAATCAGGAAATTAACTTATCGCAATTATTAAAGGGTGAAAGTGTAGATACATCTTATGCACAAAGTAAAATAAATGAAGAAATAGAAGTTGAGCAAAAAAAAGCAGAAGATTTAAAAGCATTAGGTCATAGCATATTTAGTAGAGATAAAAATGATGATATGTACAAAATAGAAAATGTAGAAGATTTTTATTTCCAAGATGGTGCAATATATGTAATATTTGCTTATGGAAATGACAAATATACAAGTGAAGTTGATGTTGCAATTATATAATAAATAAAAAAGCTAGTAGATTTTATCTACTAGCTTTTGAAAATAAAAGGGGATGTTTTCTTTTTCTAATCAGTTTCTTTCCTGACTATGGTTATATAATACTAATAAATTTTGTCCATTGTGTGAACTAAAAGTGAAAACTTTAAGGTTGTTCTCCAAGAGTAAGTGTTAATTCTTCTGTTTTATTATTTCTGTTAACTTTTATTTTTAATTCATCTCCAATTTTATGAGAATTTTTAATTTCATTTAATTCATTCATTGAAGTGATTTTTTTACCATCTGCTTCAACTATTACATCTCCAACCTTAACTCCTGCTTTTTCAGCGGCTGAAAAGTCTTCAATTGATTTTACATATACACCAACAACTAAGTTGTATACTTTGGCTGTTTTTTCATCTAAATCAACACCAGAAATACCTATATAAGGTCTTTTTACTTTACTGTATTGAATTAATTGTGAAGTTATGTCTGTTGTAGAATTTATTGGTATTGCAAATCCCATACCTTCAATTCCTGTACCAGAAAGTTTTAATGTATTTATTCCTATAACTTTACCTTCACCATTAACTAAAGCTCCACCGCTATTACCAGAATTTATTGCAGCGTCTGTTTGAATTAATGTGAATTTTTTACCATCTGAATCTGTAACTTCTCTGTTTACAGCACTTACAACACCACATGTTATACTACTTTGCATTCCTAAAGGATTTCCAACGGCCATTGCAAATTCACCAACCTTTATTGAGTCAGAATCTGCAAATTCTGCTTTTGAAAGACCAGTTTTTTCTATTTTTATAACAGCTAAGTCTGTTTGTTCATCTTTTCCAACTATTTTTGCTTCATATTCTGTATCATCATTATATAATGTTACAGTTACTTTGTTTGCATCAGATACTTGGTAATAAGATTCAGAAGATGATGTTGCAACAATGTGATTGTTTGTTAAAATGTAACCATCATCACTAATTATTATTCCAGAACCAGATGCTGATGCTTCAGACTTTGCAGTTCCCATACCATATATAGAAAAATTAGAACTTACTGTGTATTCTACTTTAATTCCAACAATTGATGGTAATATTTTATTTGCAGCATAAACTGCAGTGTCAGAATAATTTGATAATTTTACTTGAGAAACAGTACCATCTGATGATGTGGAATTACTAGGAGCTACACTAAAATTAGAACTATTTGTTCCTATTAATTTATATTTTACATCTGGTATTCCAAAACAAACACCAACTACTGCAGCACATCCTAATACACCACTTATAAATGGTAATACTACAGTTTTACCAAAACCAGATTTATGTTTTGGATTAGATGTTGTTTTATAATTTTCAGGATTTTGTACTGCTTTAAAATTTGAATTTTTGTTTTCATTATTTTTTTCTTCCATATTAAAACCTCCAAAAAAATTTATATTTTTATTATAATATCATAAATCATAAATAAGATACAGCACAATTGTGAAAATTGTGTGAAATATTTATTATTTTTTTGTTACAAATTATTTTTAAAAAATTTATTGAAAATAATTAAATGAAACTATATAATGTATATAAATTAAAAAGAAAAGGAAGAGAAAAAATGAAAGTAAAAAACAATAAAGGAATAACATTAATTGCACTAACAATTACAATAATTATATTATTAATTTTAGCATCAATAACAATATATAGTGGGAAAGAAAGTATAAAAAAAGCTCAGTTGGAAAGCTTAAAAACTAATATGCTTTTAATTAAAGCAAAAGCAAAAGAATATGTAGAACAAGCAAGTTTTAAAAATGGAGTAAATAAAAGTGAAATTTCAGAAGAGGCCAAAAATGAGCTAAAAGGTGAAGAAGCAAATGCAAGTGATTATTCAAAGCAAAATATTATAATAAATGGAGGAGAAATTTTATATAAACTTACTTCAGATAATCTAAAAGAAATGGGATTAAAAGATGTTAAATTAGGAAGTAATGAAGAATATTTAGTAAAATATAATATAAAAGATGTGACTGTAGAAGTGTATAATACAAGTGGTTATGAAAATAATGGAACTACAGTTTATTCATTGTCTGAATTAGAAAAAATATAAAAATAAAATCAAAAGAAGGAATAAAAATGAAAGAAAAAGAACTAGAAAGATTAACAAAATTAAAAGAAATTGAAAAAGACTTACACAAAAAAGGATTTAAATATATATGTGGTATAGATGAAGCAGGAAGAGGACCTTTAGCAGGTCCTGTTGTTGTTGCTGGAGCAATAATGCCAGAAGATTCAATGATAGAAGGGGTAAATGATTCAAAAAAAGTATCAGAGAAAAAAAGAGAAATACTATATGATAAAATAATAGAAGAAGCAATAAGCTATAGTGTTGCAATAATAGATGAAAAGATAATTGATGAAATAAACATATTAAATGCAACAAAAAAGGGGCTAACCCAAGTAGTAGGTGGGCAAAAAGTAAAACCTGACATAATAATAGTAGATGCATTAAATAATATAGACACATTAGGAATACCATATACACCAATAATAAAAGGTGATGCTTTAGCATATTCAATTTCTTGTGCTTCAATAATTGCTAAAGTAACAAGGGACAGAATAATGAGGCAAATGGACGAAATATACCCTGAATATGGATTTGCAGGACATAAAGGATATGGAACAGCAAAACATATTGCAGCTATTAAAGAATATGGACTATGTAAGATACATAGAAGAAGCTTTACAAAAAACTTTGTTAAATAGGAGAAAAGTAATGAATATATTGGATATAATTTCAAACAAAAGAGATAAAAAAGAGTTAACAAAAGAGGAAATAGAATATTTTGTAAAAGGTTATACAAGTGGTGAAATTGCAGACTACCAAGCTGCAAGTTTAATTATGGCAATATACCTAAATGGAATGACAAAACAAGAAACAACTAATTTAAGCTTTGCAATGGCACATTCTGGTGAAATATTAAACTTAAGCAGTCTAGGAAAAATAATAGTAGATAAACATTCAACAGGAGGAGTTGGGGACAAGGTATCTATTATTTTGTTACCACTTGTAGCATCACTTGGAATTCCTGTTGCAAAAATGTCGGGAAGAGGACTTGGATTTACCGGAGGAACAGTAGATAAGTTAGAGTCAATACCAGGTTATAAGACACAAATAGACATTAAAACTTTTATAAAAAATGTAAAAGACATAGGAATAAGTATGATAGCACAAACATTAAATTTAGCACCAGCAGATAAAAAATTATATGCTTTAAGAGATGTTACATCTTGTGTAGAAAGCATACCATTAATAGCATCAAGCATAATGAGTAAAAAAATTGCAAGTGGTGCAGATAAAATAGTGCTAGATGTTACATGTGGCGAGGGAGCATTTATGAAAACAAAAGAAGATGCAAAAAAACTAGCCAAAGAGATGATAGAAATAGGAAAACTTGCAGGAAAAGAAACAAGATGTGTTATAACAAAAATGGATGAGCCATTAGGGTATAGTGTAGGAAATACTCTAGAGGTAATAGAAGCAATAAATTGTTTAAAGGCAAATATGCCAGAAGATGTAAAACAAGTAGTATTGGAACTTGGAAATCAAATGATGATACTTTCAAAAATGGGAACAGATGAAGAAAAGAATAAACAAAGATTACTAGAAAATATAGAAAATGGAAAGGCATACAATAAATTTTTAGAACTTGTAAAAAATCAAGGCGGAGATATTAGCTATATAGAAGATATAAATAAATTCCCAAAAGCAAAATACCAAAAGAAAGTTATAGCAAATAAGATGGGCTATGTAAATAGTATAAATGCTTTAGAAATAGGAAAACTTGCTTGCTATTTAGGAGCGGGAAGAATTGAAAAAGAAGATAATATAGATCATGAAGTTGGAATAGTACTTAATAAAAAAGTAGGAAATAAAGTAGAAAAAGATGATGTATTAGCATATATTTATGCAAATGATAAAGAAAAATTAGAAAATGCACAAGAAAAATTAATTGATATAATAAAGATAAATGATTTTATTCAAGAAAAAACAAAAATTGTAGAAGAGGTATTGATTTAGAATTAAAGCTATAATTATAACTAAAAAATTAAAGCAATTAGCAAATTTTTCTTAATAATTATTTGTAAAAAAATATTGAAAAATGTAGTTTATATGCTATAATTATATAAGATAACAAACGAAAGGATGAATTTTAATGAAAAAAGAAAAAAAACAAAATCAAGTAAAAAAACATAAAAATATGGACAAAGGAACAGTATTTGTTAGAATAATGGCAGCAATACTTGCAATACTTATGGTAGGGGGAACATCAATATCATTTATATATGCACTAATAAACGGATAAAAAGGAGAAAAATATGAATAATGTAGGAATGTCGTTTGAAACATTTTATAATGAAAACATTTTAGAATATTTCAAAACATTGCAAGAATCACCATTTAAACTAATAAGTTTATTAATAGATATAGGAATAGTTTTATTTTTGCTTTATTATGCAGTAAAAGCAGTAAAAGGATCTAGGGCATGGCATTTATTAAAAGGAATTGCACTATTTATATTAATAACAATTTTAAGTGGAGTATTAAATTTAAAAATACTAAATTCAATCTTATCTGGAATAATGAATTGGGGTGTTATAGCAATAATTGTAATATTCCAACCAGAGCTAAGACGTGCATTAGAACAACTTGGAACAAACAAGTTTACCAAATTTTTTGGAATAGAAAAAGATGTTGCAACAAAAACAAAAGAAGATATATATAAAATTGTTATAGCAGCATCAGAACTTTCTAAAACAAAAACCGGAGCATTAATAGTAATAGAAAGAGATATAGAAATAAAAGATATTATATCAACAGGTGTTCCAATGGAAGCAGAGGTTTCTCCACAATTATTGGTAAATATATTTGTGCCAAAAACTCCACTTCATGATGGGGCAGTTATAATAAGCAATAATAAAATTGCAGCAGCAGCATGTGTTTTACCACTTGCAGATGATAAAGATATAGCTCAAGAGCTTGGAACACGTCATAGAGCAGCTATTGGGATTTCAAAAGAATCAGACAGTATTGTTGTTGTAGTTTCAGAAGAAACAGGAAAAATTTCTGTTGCAAAAGATGGAACACTAATTGCAGATGTAAGAGAAGATGTATTAAAGAAAATATTAATTAGTAATGTAGTAACAAAAAGATTTACAACAGAAAAAAAGGAAAGAAAACATAGAATAATTAAACAAAAGGAAAACAAAGAAAAACAACAAGAAAATAAAAATGAGGACAAATAAAATATGCCATAGTATACATTAAATGTGTATACTATGGTATAATTGTTTAAATAAAAAGATGGTGAAATTATGAGAAATATAAAATTAACAATAGAATATGATGGGAAAGAATTTAATGGTTGGCAAAAACAACCTAATAAGTTAAATATTCAAGGAAATATAGAACGTGCAATAGAAACAATAACAGGAGAAAAGGTTGACTTAAATGCTTCTGGGAGAACTGATGCAGGTGTACACGCAATAGCTCAAGTTGCAAATTTTAAAACCAATTCTACACTACCTATAGAAAAATGGCCTTTGGCATTAAATGCAAATTTAAAAAAATCAATAAGAATAAAAGATGCAAAAGAAGTAGATTTAAGGTTCCATAGTAGATTAACATGTAAGAAAAAAACATATAGGTATGTAATAAATAATTCTAAATATGGAACTGCAATATATAGAAATTTGGAAACACATATTCCGTATAAATTAGATGTAATTAAAATGCAAAATGCTGCAAAATATTTTGAAGGAGAACATGACTTTAAAGCATTTAAAGCAAGTGGAACAAGTAGTAAAAGTAGTGTTAGGACAATATATAGTGCAAAAGTAATTGATGCTGGAAATGAAAAAATATACATAGAACTAACCGGAAATGGATTCTTATATAACATGGTAAGAATAATTTCTGGAACATTGGTTGATGTGGGATGTGGAAAAATTAAGCCTGAAGAAATAAAAAATATAATAGAATCAAAAAACAGAAACTTAGCAGGTAAAACATTACCACCACAAGGATTATATTTAGTAAATGTAGAGTATGAAAATTAAAGAACCAAATTTATAGGGTTTGCATAAAATATAGTAAAAAAGAAAGGAAAGGATTGCCTATGAATAATTTACTTATATTTTTTGCTATACCTGTAGCTGTAATTATATTTTCAATAGTATTACAAAAACTTTTAAAATGTCCAATATTAGTAGCAAGCACAATTTTTGCAATTTTATTGCTTATAGCATTTACTAATTTTACTACTACCTTTTTAGTGGCAGTAATAATCTATACAATTTTATCTTTTATAGTTGCATATTTAACTATGATAATTCAAAAAATACTTAGAAATTTGCAAAATCATAATATGTGTGGATGCTGTCAAAGAAATTTAGATAATATGGTTAATAATACAAATAATCAAGATGTATTAACAATAAATGCTAATATTGAAACATTAGGAAGCAATTCAAATAATGACTTAAATAACGGATGTGGTTGTGATAATGATAATAATGTAATAACAGCAAGTGCAAATGTTATTCCAAATAGTAGTAATAATGGTAGAACAGGTAGCTTTAATGGTTGCTATAGAAGAAGATAAAAATAATTAGGTTTGTCAAGTATAGATGAACCTATTTTTTATTCTTGAAAAAAATAAAAATATATGTTATTATATATAAACAAAATAAAAGGAGAATGTATATGTTAGAGGTAATAGAAGAGACACTATTAGATAGTATAAAATTAATACCATTTTTGTTTATTGCATATTTAATAATGGAATATATAGAACATAAAACTAGCCAAAAATCTAGAGAAACCATAAAAAAATCTGGAAAATTTGGACCATTAATAGGAAGCTTTTTAGGAATATTTCCACAATGTGGTTTTTCAGTAGTTGCAACTAATTTTTATGCTGGACGAGTTATAACACTTGGAACACTAATTTCAGTATATTTAACAACATCTGATGAAATGATTCCAATAATGATTTCAGAAGCTGTACCATTATTGACAATACTAAAAATCTTATTTGTAAAATTAGTAATTGGAATTGTAGCAGGATTTGTAATTAATTTTGTATTAAGATTAATTAATAAAAACAAAAAGATAGAAGAAGAAAATATTGTTGACTTGTGTGAACATGATCATTGCCATTGTGAAAAGGGAATACTAAAATCTTCTATTCATCATACATTAAGTATTTTTGTATTTATATTAATAGTTACATTTATAATAAATACTGCAATTTATTTTATAGGGGAAGAAAATATATCAAATATATTATTGAATAAACCAATATTTGGGCCAATTGTATCTAGCCTAATTGGACTAATTCCAAACTGTGCTTCTTCTGTAATTATAACAAATATGTATTTAAAAAATGTTATAAATGTTGGTACTATGATAGCTGGACTTTTAGTAAATGCAGGGGTAGGACTTGTTGTGTTGTTTAAGACTAATAAAAAAATAAAAGAAAATATTGCAATAATCTGCTTGCTTTATATAGTAGGAGTTATTTCTGGAATTGTATTAGAATTTTTGAAATTTACAGTATAAAAAATATCCTCACTTCATTTTAGAAGTGAGGATATTTTTTATTTTTTATCATTATTTGGATTTCCTTTTTTTAGGTTTACAATTATTGCATCTTCATTATCAAATAAGTATGATGAATCAGAAGTATCTGTTTGAACAGGGTCAAATTCATTTCTATCATCTTTAAAATCCACATGTCTAAAATCAAATTTTTTATTTTGTGTTTCGTCTTCTGAAACACTGTTGTCTGAGTTAGAATATTTATTAAAATCGTATTTTTTAATATTTTGTGGTTCTTTATATTTTGAAGATAAATATTTAAATCTTCCAACACCAGCCATTGGCTTTCCATTATCACCTTTTAGTTTATATGCAAAGAAATTTTTGCCTAATGTTTGTAATTTTCCAGGGGATGCATTAGGAACAAATTTCCAAGTTACACTACCATGTTTTGAATCATATTTCATGGTATTAAAATCAATACTATCGCTCATCTTCCATTCTCTGTGCTCTCCAAGTTCTTTTGACCACCATTCTAGTTCATCTATATCTGCATTTCCTGTAAATATTTTATTAGAACAGTTAGAAAGAATTGTTTGTCTATAATGTTCTTTGACATTAGGAGTATCTAATTGTGATAGATTTTGTGCGGTAATTATAGTTCCTACTTTATATTTTCTATACATTGTAAATAATGCTTCTGTAGACTTTCCAAGAAAATCAGGGAATTCATCAATATATAAAAAGTTTGCAACTCTATTATTTTCATTGCCAGGTCTTCTTAATACTGCATTTTGCATTGCAAGTAAGAAGAATAAACCAAATGCTTTATGTGTTGTCATACCTAAATCTCCACGTCTTGTACATACAAAAGTAAGATCTCCATTAGATAGCATTTCATCAAAATTAATATTTTCGTGTCTATTACATAAAATTGTTTTTACTCCAGGAAGACGTAACAAACTGTCTAATTGTGTAACTGCAGAATAAATATATTTTTCTGTTTCATCTCTACCAGAACCAGTTTTGTAGAAATTTTTTCTAAAATAAGCAAGTTGAATACTGTATTTTTTAGCTAATTCTTCATTATGTGCAAGTATTTCACACATTTTTTCAACTAAGTCAAAATTTGTAAACATTTTTAGCATATCTTCAAGGTTTGGTAATAAACCATCATTCATTCTTGGGTACATTTCTTTTAATATAATTGCCATATTTTCAATTGCTTGCAAAGCAACATCTTCTCTGTATGCTTCTTCAATTTCACTATGTTGCGTTGCATACATTCCTTTTATTACAGATGAAATTGTAATTGCAATTTTTGTTGGGTCATCATAAACAAATGGATTTAATCCTATAGAATCAATATTTTCTGGATCTATTAAATTGTATTTAAATCCAAAATTTTTACTTACTTCTACCATATGCTCTATAATTTCACTGTCAGGAGATAGTACTGTAACTCCAACATTTCTGTATATTATAGAATCAGAAGAATCTAATATCATTTTTTTCATAAAAGCTTTAAAAACAGTATCTTTTCCGTATGCAGGTGAAATCATATTTAAACTAAAGTTTTTGTTTAAGTAGTCATTACTATATGGTTTATTTAGGACTGCAATTCTAGTTTTTAATGCAGTAAATCCAAGTTCTTTAGAAGTTTCTCTAAAAAAGTATTTTTTTTCTATATCTCTTGCAATCATTGGTTCTAGTACAGCAGATGTTTTTCCAGTACCAGATCCACCACAAACAAACATTGGTTGAAATCTTGAAACTTCAGGCATTTTTACATTTTTTCCATTTTCATCATCTGTACATAAGTACATTTCTAAACTATATGGTCCATAGTCTTTTTTGTTTTCAGAAAGTCTAATTCCACCATAATCCCATATTGAACGAGTATGTTGAGATGAATCATTAACAGAAAAGTATAAAAATTTAAACATTGGAAATACAGTCATTAATGGTAAGTATAATGATAAACTTATAAATGCAGGTTTTACCAATTCAGAAAAGTCTGTAATTAAATCAACATAATTTGTTGTTCCTATTAAGAAAAGCCATGCTCCCATGTTAAGCCATTGGGTAAACATTGATAAAACTATTATGTAAAAGGCTATTGAATAAACATAAAATAGTGTAACCTTTTGTTTTTTTGAAGTTGCAAATTCTGATGAGCCAGAAAATAAAAATGCAAATAGAGGACATGCCATTGCAAAAGTATATGCAAATGGTCCCCAATAAGAATAAGAAACTCCAGTAAAAATCATAAATAATAGTTCTACTAATCTATCTACTACAAGATATATTGTTACTAATGTTAAAATATATGTTGCAAATGTGTTTCGGCTTGTATTTAATTTCTTTAAAAATTTATCTATTAATTTCATAAAAGTTGTCCTTTCGAAAAATAATTATACATATATATTATCTTATAAAATGGGCAAAAAAACAAGTATTTTAGGCAAAAAAACTAACAAAATTTTGGAATATTTAAAAAAATTTTACATATAATAGAAAAAATAGGTGGGAGGTAAAAATGCAAGAGGAATTTTTAAAAGAAAATAAAATTATAGAAAAAACAGAAATAGAAAAGGAAGAGGAATTGATAATTAGTATATTGAAAACAAAAAGAGAGCTAAATGTAGCAAGACAAAATTTTGAATATGCACAAGGTGATTTAATTGATTATTACTCATATCAAATAAAAGCAAATCAATCAAAATTAGATTATTTAATAAAATTAGCAAAGAAAAAAGGAATTATTGTTGATATAATTTCAGATGCAAAATTTAGAATAGAACAAGAAAATAAAGCTGTTTAATGGAATATTTGTCCATATTTAAACATAAAAATTGTAATAAATAATTAATTAAATATATAAAATTTATTATTTTACAAAATTTGTGTTTAAGGAGCGTTTTATGGATTATAATATTTTAACATATTTGGCATGTATTTGTTTTTTATTCTTATTTGGAAGAATATTTATAGTTCCTATAAAAAAAGTTTTAAAATTGGTTGTTAATTCTATTTTAGGTGGGGCAATCATTTATATTATAAATCTAATAGGGAATAGTTTTAATTTTCATATTGGACTTAATTTTTTTACAAGCATTTTAATTGGAATACTAGGAATTCCAGGTGCAGTAGTACTTGTAATATTAAAACTTTTAATAGGATAGACATTGGGACGGGGATTTTGTCTTAAGGTTTGCAGCATGTTATCACCAACTTAAGGTTAAACGGCAATAAATGGTCTATAGCTAGGGATAGATGGCAATAATATATTAATTTTTGTACCTTGGTGTCGCAACCAACAAAATTAAAAAAATATGTAGGTTGCTCCAATTCGCACTCGTGCAAGCACTCGTTTGATCGCTTACGCGGTACTTCAAATTAATATATTATTACCATCCACCCCCCTTAAGCCATTGACCATTTATTGCCGTTTAACCTTAAGTTGGTGATAGCAGGCTGCAAACCTTAAGACAAAATCCCCGTCCCAATGTCTATTCTACAGTTACAGATTTTGCAAGGTTTCTTGGTTTATCTACATCAAGACCTTTTTCTTTTGCAATATAATATGCAAATAGTTGAAGTGGCACAACAGAAAGTATAGGGGAGATAAAGGTATTTGTTTTAGGTATGCAAATAACCTCATCAAACATTTTTTTATCAATATCTTGATTTGTAATTACTAATGTTTTAGCGCCACGAGTAATTACTTCTTGTATATTACTTATACTTTTTTCTACTAAGTTTGGATCTGTTAATATGCTAATTACAGTAATTCCATTTTCAATTAAGGCGATAGGCCCATGTTTTAATTCTCCTGATGCATAACTTTCAGAATGAATGTAAGAGATTTCTTTTAATTTTAAAGATCCTTCCTTGGCAACTGTTTCATCAATACCTCTACCTAAGAAGAAGATATCTTTTTCTTGATATACTTTTTTAGCAAATTCTTTTATATTTGCTGATAATTTTAGTGTTTGTTCAATTTTTGCTGGTAATTCTAATATATCTTTTTTAAATGATTCTATAACAGAGTTATCAACATTTTCTAATACTTCTGCAAAGTATAGTGCAAGTATATTTAATAAAATTACTTGTGAAGTATATGCTTTTGTAGATGCTACTGCGATTTCTGGACCAGCATGTGTATAAATTGAATAATCTGCTTCTCGTGTAATAGAACTTCCTATAACATTTGATACAGCAATTGTTTTTGCTCCTTTTTCTTTAGAAAGTTTTAATGCTGCAATTGTGTCTGCTGTTTCTCCTGATTGTGATATAAAAATGCAAAGTGTATTTTTATCTACAAGAGGATCTCTGTATCTAAATTCTGAAGCTATATCTACTTGGGTAGAAATTTTGCATAATTTTTCTAATATATTTTTTCCTGCAAGTCCTGCATGCATTGCTGTTCCACATGCTACTATATATATTTTATTTATGCTTGATAAATATTTTTTGGTGAATTTTAATTCATCAAATTCTATTTTTGAATTTTCTGGTAATCTTGAACCAATAGTTTCTCGAATTGCTGTTGGTTGTTCATAAATTTCTTTTAGCATAAAATCTTCAAAACCATCTTTTTCTGCTGCAGAAGCATTCCATTCTATTGTTTTTATTTCTTTTTTAAATTCTTTTAAATTTTTATCAAAGAATTTAACATCATTTTTTGATAGTAAAACAAATTCTAAATCGTTTAAAAGATAGAAGTTACGTGTAAAAGAAAGTATTGCAGGAATGTCTGATGAAATATAGTTTTCATCTTGGCATGTTCCAATAACCAATGGGCTATCTTTTCTAACTACAATCATATTTTCTGGGTAATATTTAGAAATTACTTCAATTGCAAAGCTTCCTTTTAAATCTAAACATGTATTTTTTACAGCTCTTAAAAGTTTTTGCTCATCATTATTTGTATCTTTTGAATAATAATAATGAATTAAATTAGGTATAACTTCTGTGTCTGTGTCAGAATAGAATTTATAATTTTTATCATTTAAAAATTTTCTAAGTTCATTATAGTTTTCAATTATTCCATTATGAACAACACTAAATGATTTAGAATTGTCCATATGTGGATGAGAATTTTCTTTAGATGGTTTTCCATGTGTAGCCCATCTTGTATGAGCAATACCAATAGTACCTTCTAATTTATCAATTCCATTTATTTCATTTAAATTTTTGACTCTTCCTTTATCTTTCATAACAGATAAACCTTCTTTTTCTATTGTTGAAATACCAGCAGAGTCATAACCTCTGTATTCCAATCTTAAAAGTCCATTAATTAAAATAGGTGTTGCTTTTTTATTACCTATATAACCTACAATTCCACACATATTAAATCCTCCTTAATGCCAAAACGTGCGATAAATTTGGCAAATGTTATATTTTGGGAATTGAAAGCATGTAAATAAAAGCTATATACTAATTTTTGTTGCAATATTACTATTGTTTTTTAATTAGTACTATGGTTTAGCCAAAACCACTAGAGCATCCGCCGAATATTTCGATAACTCTAGACCTCGTCAACACTATTTTTATAAGTGTCCAGGCGCTTAATAAATAAAACTCCTTTCCTTTATTTTTTTATTTACCTTTCTTTCAATTTATGGTATTATATTACATTAAATTAGATAAGGTGTCAACAGATAGATAAAATAAAAGCAAAGATCAAAATTAAATTTGATCTTTGCTAAGTTAAATCTGAAATCAGATTTCGTTATGAGCAAGTTTTAAGTCATCAACAATGGTGGCTAAAAACTCATGGACGCATGGGCGCTTTGAAGGCCACATTGATATAAAATTTGGATTTTGAATTTCTTTTGCCTTCTTGATTGCATTGTATATTGCTCGTTCAATACTATTTGGAGTGCAAGAATATTTTTCTCCCAAAAATTTGTAAAGATCTGACATACTTCTTAAAAATTTTTTGTCATTGTAGCAAAGAAGTATTGCAGCACGGCAGTATTCATACCCAATAAGATTGCACGGAATGCCTAAACTCCGAATAAGGTTAGATACTTCTTTTTTTACGTCCATTTGACTTGTCATAAAGATTCCTCCTTTATAATTACTGGTTTACAGTATTAATATATAAAGTATAGCATATTTACATAACACTGTCAAATTTTATATAAATTAAAATATAATTAGGAATTTTAAAATTTTAAAGTTTATGATATAATATTTTTGGGTGATAAAATGTTTAATATAGAAGAAGAATTAAAAAAGCTTCCAACAAAGCCACGGGGTATATGTAATGAGAGATAAAGACGACAATATAATATATGTTGGAAAAGCAGTTTCTTTAAAAAGAAGGGTAACGTCATATTTTAGAAAAACAAATAAAACAGAACGTATAAAAAAAATGGTAAGTTTAATTGATCACTTCGAATATATAGTTGTAGATAATGAAGCAGAGGCATTAATATTAGAATGTAATTTAATAAAAAAGAACAGGCCTAAATTTAATGTTTTATTAAAAGATGACAAAACATATCCTTATATAAAAATTGATATTAAATCAGATTACCCTAATGTTTTAATTACAAGAAGAATTGTAAATGATGGTTCAAAATATTTTGGACCATACGCTAACCCAGGTGCTGCAAAAGAAATGGTAAATTTTATAAAACAAAAGTACAAAATACGTCAATGTAAAAATTTTAAATCCACTACAAGAGCATGTCTAAACTATCATATAAAAAGATGCTTAGCACCATGTATTGGGCTTATTTCTAAAGAGGAATACAAAAAACAAATAGATGAAATAATAGATTTATTAGATGGAAAAATAGACAAAATTATTAAAGATTTAAATAAACAAATGGAAGAAGCTTCTAAAAATATGGAATACGAAAAGGCTGCTCAAATAAGAGATAGAATACAGGCAATTATTAGAGTGTCTGAAAAACAAAAAGTTTCTAATATATCTGAAAATGACATAGATGTTATAGGAATTGCAAAATCTGATTTAGAAGTTTGTGTGGAAATTTTCTTTGTTAGAGGAAGCAAAATGGTTGGAAGAGAACACTATTTTTATAACAATCTAGATGATATGGAAGACGAAGAAATTTTGTCAGGTTTTATAAAACAATATTATTTAGATAATCCAAACATACCACATAAAATAATGATTAGGGAAGAATTAGAGGAAAAACAGGCAATTGAGCAATACTTATCAACAAAATCTGGAAGAAAAGTGGAATTAAAAAGTCCTAAAAAAGGTGAAAAGCTTAGATTTGTTGAAATGGCAGAAAATAATGCTAAAGTTACACTTGAAAACAAACAAAAAGATAAAAGTGAAATATTAATGGAATTAAAAGAAGTTTTAAAAATGGACAAGCTTCCAAGAAAAATTGAGACATATGATATTTCAAATTTATCAGGAGAATTTATTGTCGCAGGAATGTGTGTAATGCAAGATGGAGTAATTAAGAAAAATTTATCAAGAAGATTTAAAATAAAAACTGTTTTGGGGCAAGATGATCCAAAATGTATGGAAGAGGTAATAACTAGAAGGCTAAAACATTCAATAGAAAATCCTAATGGTGTTTTTGGAAAATTACCTGATGCTATTTTTGCAGATGGAGGAATAACACAAATAAGGGCCACACAAAATGCTATAAAAAAATATAATTTAGACATTCCTGTATTTGGAATGGTAAAAAACGATAAACACCAAACAAGAGCTTTAATGGATGAAAACAGAAATGAACTTAAAATTTCTCAAAACATAAAGAATTTGATTACAAAATTTCAAGATACAGTTCATGATACAGCAATCCAGTATCATAGAAAGTTAAGAGATAAAGAAATTACAAAATCAGAGCTAGATAACATAAATGGAATTGGGAATGTTAAAAAGCAAGCATTATTAAAAAAATTTGGAAGTGTAGAGAAAATAAAAAAGGCAAATGTACAAGAAATTATGGAAGTTGATGGCATCAATGAAAGCTTGGCAAAAAAAATTTTAGAAAATTTATAAAATCCTGCATAAATCATTATATATGGGAATATACATATATAATGATGGGGGGATTTTTATATGGAATATGCAAAAGATGGTGTTTTTAATATTAGATACAATACAGAATTAAATAGGTTAGAGATTAGAAAAAAAAACAGGTCAATTTGGGAGAAAATACAAAAACACAAGATTATAAGTTTTACAATTATAGCTCTTATAATGTTTTCTTGTTTAAATTTTTTCCTAATATATAATTTTATGAAGGTATTGCAAAATATTTAGAGGGACAAGTTTTATATACAAAACTATTGGAAAATTTAATAAAATATGATAAAATATTACTATTCTAAAAACAAGGAGGATAGTAGTATTTTTTGTACTGCTAAAAAATTATGAAAATAGCAAATGAATGGAAAGATTACAAAATATTAGATATGGCAGATGGTCAAAAATTAGAAAAATGGGGAGAGGTAGTCTTATCTAGACCAGATCCACAAATAATATGGAAAGACAAAAGCTACCCAAAAAAATGGAATGAAATAAATGCAACATATCATAGAAGTAAAACAGGTGGAGGCTCATGGGAGTTTAATAAAAAAATGCCAAGTAGTTGGCAAATAAAATATAAAGATTTAACATTTAATATAAAACCAATGGGATTTAAACATACAGGATTATTTCCGGAACAAGCTGTTAATTGGGATTGGATGATAAACAAAATTAAAACATCAAAAAGACCAATAAAGGTTTTAAATTTATTTGCATATACAGGAGGGGCTACAGTTGCATGTTTATCTGCGGGAGCTTCAGTTTGTCATGTAGATAGTTCTAAAGGTATGACAACTTGGGCAAAAGAAAATGTTGTTTCTTCTGGGTTAGAAAATAAACCAGTAAGATTTATAATAGATGATGTTGTTAAATTTGTTAACAGAGAAATTAGAAGACAAAATAAATATGATGCAATAATTATGGATCCTCCATCATATGGAAGAGGAGCAAAAGGAGAAGTTTGGCAATTTGAAAACAATATATATGATTTAGTTGAATTATGTAAAAATGTATTGTCAGATGATCCATTATTTTTCTTAATAAATTCATATACAACTGGAATATCTAGCAAGGTTTTGGAAGATATATTAAGTTTAACTGTTGCAAAAAAATATAAAGGAAAATTAGAGTCAGGAGAAATTGGATTAAAAATGGAAGATTCAAATTTAGTTTTACCTTGTGGAATATATGGAAGATGGGAAAAATAAAATGGAAAAATTAAAAGTAATTTATGAAGATAATCATATAATTGTTGTAGAAAAAACTCCAAACATTGCATCACAGGCAGATAAAACAGGAGATATTGATATGCTTACAATGGTAAAACAATACATAAAAGAAAAATACAATAAACCTGGAAATGTGTATGTAGGATTAGTACACAGGTTAGATAGACCTGTTGGAGGAATAATGGTATTTGCAAAAACTTCCAAGGCAGCATCAAGACTTAGTGAAGAAGTAAGAAACAAGACATTTGAAAAGCATTATTTAGCTGTAGTTGATGGAAAGATTGAAAGTAAAGTAGGTGTTTTGGAAGATTACTTATATAAAGATGAAAGAAATAATATAAGTAAAGTAGTTAATAAAGAAAAGAAAAATGCAAAACTTGCTAAATTAGATTATGAAGTTTTAGTTTATGATGAAATAAAAAATTTAAGCTTATTAAAGGTAAATTTGCATACAGGAAGGCACCATCAAATACGAGTGCAGCTTAGCCATTTTGGACATAGTATATTTGGAGACCAAAAATATGGAACAAGAGGGAAAGGAAAGCAAATAGCTCTTTGGGCATATGAACTAAAAATTGTCCATCCAACAACAAAGAAAGAATTAAAATTTACATGTTACCCAGAAAGTATTGGTACATGGTCAATATTAAAAAAACTATAAAGTAAAATAAAGATACTTTATAGTTTTTTTATATGAAACAAAATAATATTTATACAAAATTAAAAAAGATGTTTTTTATAAAATGAATAAACACTTTCATAAACAAAAAATACAAAATTGGAATATTGATGATAAAATCAAGTCAATAAAAAAGGTGGTGAGGAAATGATAGACAAAATCTGCATGTTTCTAACCAACAAAATAAGAAAAGAAATGCCTGAGATAGATGATGAAAGAGCAGAGGTAATAAATTATGGACTTCAAAATATTATAGGAGAAATTCCAAAAATTTTTATTACTTTAGGAATAGCATATTTATTAGGAATTTTTAAATTAACTTTAATAACTTTTTTAGTAATTATGCCATATAGATCATTTTCAGGGGGCTTTCATTTAAAAACACATTTAGGTTGCATTATATGCACAACGATATTTTACTGTGGAATAGCATTTGCAAGCAAATATATAGTTTTAGAACAAACAATAAAATACATATTAATATTTTTAGTATGGGTATTTGGAATGTTTATGGTAAAACTTTATGCACCTGCTGATACAGAAAATGTTCCAATCCTTAGAAAAAAAGATAGAAGAAAAAAACAAATTTTATCTTATATAGCCTTAAGTGTAGGACTTATAGTTGCATCGTTTGTACCAAGTAATGAATTAGCAAATATTTTAATATTTGGAAACTTAGTGCAAACACTCTTTATAACAAAGTTTGTTTATAAAATTACAAACAACAAATATGGTTATGAAGTGTATGGTCGTACTTAATTGATAATAGAAGATAGAGATATCTTATATTATAAAATTAATTAAGGGGGAATGTTTTATGTTAAAATTTTTAGCAAAAGCAGCAGAAAAATACGCAAAGGTAACTAACACAGCATGTGCAATTGTTTGGGTAATCCATCAACCTAAAATGCCAGCAAGTCTTATAAAAAAAGACTAAACTTAACTAATTTGTCATTAAATTTTCTAGTATTTATTTACTAGAAAACACTTAAATAATATAATTTAACAATTCAAACACAAAAAATACAGCATATTAGCTGTATTTTTTGTTTATATATTATATATTTCAAATTGCTGAGTAAAATATTTATCGTTTTTAGTTGTATATAAATTTAAATTATTATTTCTTTTTAATATTTTTCTTATTTCCCATAGTCCAAGTCCTGTGTGATTTTCTTTACCAGTAACACCTTTATCAAAAATTTTATTGATGTCAACATTTTTGTCCGAATATGTATTTTCTATAATTAATAATTGTCTTTTATTTTTATCATCTTCTCTAAAAATTACATTTACAATTTTTTCTTCACAAGTACTTGCTGCATCAATACTATTATCTAATAATATTCCAAGTGTTTTTGTAAAGTCATAAATTTTCATATTTATTGTATTTAAATCCATAAGTACACTAATATTTAATTTTACATCTTGTTTTTCTGCCTTATGATATTTATTTGTAAGTAAACTATATATACCAGGATTGTTTATAATTTCTGGGTTTAATATGTATAAATTATTTACTTTTTCACATTCATTTTCAAGTTGTTTGTAATAATTTTTTAGACCTTCCATATCATTTGTTTGTATATAACCACCAAGTGTCGCAACAGTATTATCAAAATCATGTTTAAAACATCTGACACTATCATGAATTATTTGTAATGTTTTATTATATTCTTCTGCATTAGCTAATTGCTTTCTGGTTGATGTTAATTTAGTTATTCTTGTTAACGTATAAATACTTATTCCATAATATGCTAATAAACATATAAAATTTAATACTGAAATTATTACAGGTAATTCATTAGTATAAAAAGCAGCTATAAATAGTTGAATACACAAAACAAATATTGCTAATATCAATGTGAATATTAAAGTTAATTTTGTTTTTTTGTCAAATTCATCTAAAATATTTAAATATATATTTTTATTTTTTATTAATAATAATACAAGAGTGGCAGAACAATATATTATAAAAAGACATTCTAATCTATATATTGGAACTGTTTCAGTTAAATTATAATCAATATGATTTAATTTAATAAATGGATTTAGTATTAATGTACTAATTAATGCAAATATAATAATTGGAAGAAATACTGCCAAAAGTGTTCTTAAAATACTTTGTTTAAATACAAAATATATAATAATAAATAGAATTATAAAATTTACAATATTGTTAATTGGAGAAGGAAGAAGATTGTTAGTTATTGCTCCTTCTAAAACTGAAAGTATAATATATATAATTTTCTGTCTTTTACTTGCCTTAATATTTAGAATATATATAAATAAGTACATTACGATAATAGTTTCAAATATTGAACATATAATCAATATAATATTTACCAACCCTTCATTCGGTGTACTCAGTGCCGTCCATATATTATTAAAAATCTCCATATTTGTTCACAGCCTCCAATAAATCTTTTTTATACTTTGGTCCAATATCACAAGAAAAATCATTATCAAAGAAAATTTTATTTTCCACAGGTTCAATATTACTAATGTTATCAATATTAGCAATAAAAGACTTATGACATCTAACAAAATTTCCAGGTAATGAATCTTGAATTTTATTAAAAGAACTATAAATTTCATAATCTTTATTTGTAGTATGAAAAATAAGTTTCATACCATCTCTTTTAATAAATTTAATTTCAGATTGATCAACAATAGTATTTTTATTATCTATTTTTAAATATTTTTTAGGTTTACTATAAATATCATCATATAATCTCATTATAGTTTCCTCTAATCTTTCATAAGTAATAGGTTTTGCCAAGTAGTCAAAAGTTTTAAATTTATATGCAACCATTGCATATTCTAAATGTGCAGTAGTAAAAATAATATAAATATTTTTATTTTTTTGTCTTACTGCCTCGGCAATTTCTAGACCAGTTTTACTTGATCTTAAATTTATATCTAAAAACAATACATCAGTTTTATTACAATAAATATAATCTAAAACTTTGTCAACATTATTAGAAGCCAAAGCAACTTTAGCATCTAATTCCTTTTTAGTAAATATAGATTCTAGCATTTTAGACATTTTATCTAAAATATTTAAGTTATCATCACAAATTGCAAAATTTAACATAAATTAATCCTTTCTTTAATACATAAATGCATTAACATAAACTATTTCCTAATTTTTCCAGTCACTATAATAATATAATTCAAAATAAGAGCAATGTCAAGCAAAATTTTGACAAAATTTTACAATAAATAGTACTATAAGTATTACTTTGACAAATAAAAAGAAGAGTAGGTATTACTTAGGGCTATCTATAATATAAAAAAATTAAAGTTCCAATAAATGTAAAAAAGAAATTTAAAATTAATTAAATTTCTTTTTATAATTCCATCTCATTTTTATTATTTTTTTCATTTGATTGAAAAGTTTCATTATGATATACACAATGATTTAATAAACTATTAAATAAGGTATTAATAAATAGTGTTTTATTTTTTATATTTTGAGCATCTGGAATATTATCTAAATATTCTGTTATGCATGAATCAAAAGACTTTTTGAAACATATTTCAAAATCAGAGCTGTAAAAAAGCTTTTTTTTCAAAGGATCTTTTTTTAGGTTAGCTTCTTTTTTCAGTTTTTCAACTTCTGATAAAAGCTTTTTTGTACTAATTTTTTTCATATTGTCAAGAGATGCACCAGCCATAAGAAATGGACTGCATGGATTATTTATATCTACAAAACTATTTACTTCATTTAAAATATTATCTAATTCTTCCTTAGTTATTGCATTTTCTTGAGGTATTAATGCTAAAAAGTTTCCACCACCTTGACTTAATAAATAAGTGTTATTTATAGAATTTGAAAATGGGTAGTTATTATAATCTCTTATTTTCGAAAAAGCATTTATAAGATTTTTAGATGTCAGTTTTAACCTTTGGTCTGTGTGTTTATGACTATATGCAGTATTTGATAATTTTATACCAGAAGATGTAAAATATACTCCTTGAATAGGTTTATTTAATACAGAAATTTTATCTGCTAAATATAATCTAAAATATGGTTCGGAAAGTAAGTTAGAACTTGCATCTCTTATTAATTCGTTTAATAGTGTTCTCATAGTAATAAGTAAATCTTGTAATGCTTCATCACTTAAAGAATCTATATTAACATTTTCATCTTTAACTAATTTATGAATAAGAAGTGCAACCTTAGGATTTGTCACAATTTGTTTGCTATATTCACTTAAATTTTCATTTTCATAATTATTACCAACATCTAAATTTGGATTATCTATATTTTTATTTATTAAATCATTAAGCGCATTAAGCATAGCAGTTGCAGTGTTTCTTAGTTCAGAAGGCTTAAAATCAAAAGATTCAGAAGCACGAATATTTTTTAAGAAGTTGTATGTTGCAGAATCTATTGAAGTGTTTAAGTGTTCCCAAGATGATAGTTCAGAATCTGACATTTTTTCTTTTTTTATATTAAATGGTAGAAAGTTTTCATTATTTATATTTGAATTTAATGCTCTATTTTTTTGCTTTGAAACATTTTTTTCGGCAATATTATATAACTCATGAATTGAACCTAAATTTGAACTTGCACTTGCAAGAGTAATTGTTAGGCCATATATGGAATTAGCATTTTTTTGCAACGCATTATGTATTTGTTGTATATAAAATTTGCTTTCTTTGTCATCTTTATTTGGGAGTATTATAGAAAATTCATCTCCTCCTAAACGTGAGATAATTGCATCATCAGGCAATGCAGATTTTATAATATCCATTGCGTTTGATAAAGCTTTGTTTCCCATATTAAAACCATAATTTTGATTTATTGATTGTAATTTATCAAAATCACCAAATATATAAGAATATGAATTATGAGTTTCTGGACACATTTTTTCAATTATTTCTTTATAATATTCTCTAGAATTAATTTCATCAAAATCTGGGCAGCAGAATTTTCTTAACTTATTTATTGATGTTTCTAGTTTATATAATAATTCGTTTCTAGTTTGCATAACTTTCCTCCACAACAACATAATACCATACTTAACATAATTTTTCAATTAAATATAGAAAATAAGTGTTACAAGATATTTAACACATATTAAAATTAATTTAACATATAAATGTATTATAAATTAAAAAAGTTGGAGGTAAAAATGAAAAATATAAAAACAAAAATAAGAATTGCTGGATTATCAGTAATAGTTATACTTATTTTTTCATTAAGTGTTGTAAATATAAATACTGTAGCAACAAATTCTGAAATGTTAAGCAATAAAAAAATTGGATGGGGAATAAAAAGAAATGATAATCATGAGCAACCAGATTTGGGAAAAACAAACCAAACTTTATTAGAGAAAAATAAAGGAATATGTCTTGGAAGCAATGAAAAGAAAAATATTTATTTAACATTTGATGAGGGGTATGAAGCAGGATATACACCTAAAATTTTAGATGTGTTAAAACAAAATAATGTAAAAGCTACTTTTTTTATAACAGCACATTACTTAAATACACAAAGCGATTTAGTTAAACAAATGATAGACGAAGGACACATTGTGGGAAATCATACTGTTAATCATAAAAGCATGCCAAGTTTAACCCAAGAGCAAATAAATAGTGAAGTTATGGATTTGCATAAAGCAATATATTCTAAATTTGAATATGAAATGAAATATTTAAGACCACCAATGGGAGAGTATAGTCAAAAAACATTAGCAGTAACTAATTCATTGGGGTATACAACAGTAATGTGGTCTTTTGCATATGAAGACTGGAACGAAAAATCACAACCTGATGAAGAAAAATCTAAACAAAAAATTTTAAACAATGTTCATAATGGAGAAATTATGTTATTACATGGAAACTCTAAAACAAATACAAATATATTAGATAGCATAATTAAACAAATAAAACAAATGGGCTATGAATTTAAAAGTTTGGATGAATTTGAGTAAAAGAAAGGTTTTAAAAATATGAAAAAACAAAGAAAAAACAGAATGGATAAAATGTTAGAAATTCCAAAAGAAGTATATTCTAATATTCCAAAGCTTAGTGTAACTGGTTTTGAAGAAATGGTAATAGAAAATTATAAAGGAATATTAGAATATGAAGAATTTTTTGTAAGAATAAGTACACATATAGGAATTATAAATATAAATGGCTACAATTTAAATTTAGAAACAATGACAAATGATGACATAAAAGTTACTGGGAAAATTGAAAGTATAGAAATCGAAAGATTAGTAGAATAAAGGAGTGTAAAATGCTAATAAAAGTAATTTTAAGTTATATTTTAGGATATGTAAAAATAGCAGTAGAGGGCTATTATTTGGAAAGATTTATTAATATTTGTAATAGTAAAAAAATTACAATATGGAATTTAAAAAAAGATAAAAATGTTAAATTATATTTAAATGTTAGAATTCAAGATTTTAAAACAATAACTAAAATTGCTAAAAAAACAGGGTGTAAAGTAAAAATAAGTAAAAAGTGTGGTTTACCATTTTTTATGAATAGATACAAAAAAAGAAAAATATTTGCATTTTTTTTAGGTATAATTATAGTACTTACTATAGTTAGTTCTAACTTCATATGGAACGTAGAAATTAGAGAAGAAGATGGAAAAAATATAGAAAATTTAGAGCAGGATTTAGAAGAAAATGGACTAAAGGTTGGAGAATTAAAATCAAAAGTAGACACAAAAGGAATAATAAATAAAATACGATTAAAAAGAGCAGACATAGCATGGATGGGAATAGAGCTAAAAGGAACAAACGCAATAGTAAAAGTAATAAAGGCAGATGAAAAACCAGAAATTATAAATGAAGAAGATTATTGTAATATAGTTTCTAATAAAGTTGGAGTAATAACAAAAATAAATGCTCAAAATGGAACTGCAAATGTAAAAGTAGGAGACACTGTAAATGTTGGAACAACTTTAATTAATCGGGTGGATGGAAGGAAAATACACAGGAATTAGGTATGTACATGCAAAAGGAAAAATAGAGGCAAAAGTATGGTATACCAAAAACCAAAAAGTGTACTTTAAACAAATAAAAAAAGAAGAAACAGGAGAGCAAGAAAATAAGTATGGAATAAAAATAAATAATTTTGAAATAAATTTTAATAAAAAGCTTTCAAAATTTAAAATTTATGATACAATAAACGCAGAAAAAAAGTTTAAAATATTTTCAGATTTTTATTTACCAATTTCAATTACAAAAACAACGTATAAAGAGCAAAAAAATGTAGAAAAGACGTATCAAGTAGAAGAGGCAAAAGAGCAAGGAATAAAAGAATTGGAAGAAAGTATAGAAAAAGAAATTGAAAATAAACAAAACATTTTAAACAAAAATGTAAATGTCTATCAAAATGAGGACAGTATAGATGTTTATGTTACATATGAAGTACTTGAAAATATAGGCACTAAGGAAAAAATTGTATTTTAGGAAGGATGATGCAAATGGAAGAAAGAAGCCTTAGAATAACAGGAGCAGATAGAAATTTTTTTAATAAAATATCAACAACATTAACAAAATTATTAATACCTACAAAAATAGGAATTAATGGAATGTTAATTTCAATGAAAAGAAATAACTTATTAAAAGCATTTGAAAACTACACAAAAGAAGATAAATCAAATTATGATGAAGAAGAATTAGAAAAAAAATATGAAACAACATATACTGCTTATTTAGAATCATTAGATAAGTATGTAATGGATTCAATATATAAAAAAGTAAAAAATAATACAGCAAGTGAGTTTGAAAAAAATGCATTATCTAAATATTATGAAGTAACAAGTTTAAAAGAAAGTGAATATATGGAATACAAATATAGAAAACAAAAATATTTACTAGAATTAGACTATGAAGGAATTGTAACAGGTGGAAAAGAAAAGTTAATTGAACGTTATAAAAAATTTTATATAAACAAAATGGATTCTATATATAAATCTATACTAAAAAATTATTCTATAAAACTTGCAGATTCTACAAATGTGTATGATGCGACAAAAGAATGGATATATACAAAAATATTTTACACATTAGAAGAATATATACAAAATATATTGGCATTAAAATTAAAAAATAAAACAGAAGAAAAATTTGAAGAAATAAAAGAAGATTATGAAAAATATGAAAAATACACAGTAGGTAAACTAGATACAAAAGATAATATAGAAAAAAATACAATATTATTAGGAATAAGTAGAAGACTATTTACACATAGTTTACCACTAGTTGTTGCAGAACAATGTTATGAAAAATTATTAAAAGACGCAAGATCACTAGTACAAGATACAAAAATTGCAACCAAAAGAGAAAAAGCATATAACATGTTAATAAATTTAATAGAAGATTACAATATAAAATTGCTATCTAGTAAAGTATATTGGGAAAATGCAAACAAAAGAGAAGAATATAAAAAATTCTATGAAAAATATAAAACAATTAGTAATTTAAAAGAAACAGACTTTGAAAAATACATTAAACAAAAAGAAATATTATTTATAAAAAAAGATTTAAAAAGCCTTAGCGGTGAAAAAATAGATTACTCAAAACTTGAAAAATATTATAAAAGAAAACTAGTCGATTATGGAGCAATAAGAGAAATAAAGAATTCTTATAAATCTGAAGGAAAATACATAAAAGTTGAAGGGAAGCATTGTACATGTATGAAATAACATATTTAGATATAGAAGAAAATCCAGAATATGAACAAATAATAAAAGATGTTATAAAAGAATGTTATAAAGAAGAACACTTAGAAAATTCAAAATTAACAGTTCAAATAACACTAACAAACCCAGAAAACATAAGAAAATATAACAAAGAATATAGAAAACTTGACAAAGAAACAGATGTACTTTCATTTCCTATGTTTGAAAGGGACGAGTTAGCAAAAAAAATTAAAAATCAAGATTTTAAATATGAAGATATTTTAGGAGATATGGTTATTTCTATTGAAAGAGTTAAAGAGCAAGCAATAGAATATGGACACAGTTTTAAAAGAGAATTAAGCTACATGGTAGTACATAGTTTTTATCATTTGATGGGGTATGACCATATAGAAGAAAAAGATAAATTAGAAATGAGACCCAAAGAAGAAAAAATATTAGAAATACTTGATATAAAAAGGAGTTAAGTATGAGAAAAAAGAAAAAAAGTGGGACAAGAGTTTTAATTACTTTTTTAATAATTTTAATTATTGTGTCAGGAGCATATTTGGCATGGAAAATAGTTAATGATAAAAAAGAAGCGGGAGTAGAAAGCTTTAATGAAGAAGCACAAGAACAAGGACAAGTTGTAGAAGAAAACAAGGTTAAAATTTATTCCGGAAAAGATAGGCCAATTGCAGTTATGATTGATAATCATAACTTAGCATGGCCACAAGCGGGACTAAATGATGCATATATGGTTTATGAAATAGTAGTAGAGGGTGGAGAAACAAGGTTAATGGCTTTATTTAAAGGAAAAGATATAGAAAAAATTGGACCAGTTAGAAGCTCAAGACATTATTTCTTAGACTATGCTATGGAAAATGATGCAATATATGTTCATTTTGGTTGGAGCCCACAAGCGCAAAGTGACATTTCTAAATATAAAATTAACAATATAAATGGAATATCAGAAGATGGAACAACATTTTGGAGAGTTAAAGATAAGTCAGCACCACATAATGCTGTAACAAGCACAAAAAAAATAATGGAAAGTGCTAAATCAAAAAAATATAGAACAACAAGTACAAGTAGTAGTGTATTAAATTATGTAACAGATGAAATATTATTAGAAGATGGAATAGAGGCAAATGAAGTTACAATACCACATTCACAACTTCAAACTGTAAAATATGAGTATGATAGTGAGCAAAAAGTATATGAAAGATATGCAAGAAATAAAGAACAAAAAGATTGGACAACAGGTAATATGGTAACTACAAAAAATATTATAATTACATTTTGTGATAATTATGAACTAACAGATTCAGAAAATAAAGGAAGACAAGGATTAAAAAATACAGGAACATTTGATGGCTATTATATAACAAATGGTAAAGCTATAAAGATAAAATGTATAAAAGAATCAAGAAATGAAAAAACTAAATATGAAGATTTGGAAGGAAATGAAATAAAAGTAAATGACGGAAATACTTTTGTAAACATTTGCCCTAAAAATGCTGATGTTACAATTGAATAGGAGGAAAAAATGAACGTTTATGATACAGCAAATAGATTGGCCAGTGAAATAAAATCATCAGAGGAATATGTGAATTATAAAATGGCTAAACAAGCAATTTCTTTAAAACAAGAATTAAAAAATGAAATAGAAGAGTTTGAAAAATTAAGATATCAAACTCAAATACATGTAATGCAAACTGGAAAAAATGACGAAGAAATGCTAAAAAAAATGCAACAAATGTATGCTAAATTAATAGAACAGCAAGAAGCAAAAAAATATTTTGATGCAGAAAACAAGTTTAATATATTAATTGCAGATGTAAATAAAATAATAGGAGAAAGCGTAAAAGATTTGCTACAATAAAAAAGTTTGAATTGTTAAATTTAAAAAATAAATTTAACAGGAGTGATTTTTATGGAATATTTAATCTTAGCAATAGTTATTATAGTATTGGTATTAATGTTAAAGTTTATTTTTAAATTTAACATTAAAGAAATAAAAGAAATAGGAGTTAATAAGAAACTAGATGAATTAACTAAAAAATTTCCTGAAAACACTGAAATTTGTAAATGGTATTTAAAAAAATTAAATAATACTACAACAAAAATACAAGAAAATTTAGAAAGCAAAAATTCAATGTATATTGCAATTACAGACAAAATTATAATTGCAAATATAAAAGAAAGTTATACAAGAATACAAACAATTGCACATGAATGTTTACATTCTGTACAAGATAAAAAATTACTATATTTTAATTTTATTTATACAAATATATATTTAATATATTTTATAACAATAACGATACTTGCATTATTTAAAATACTACCATATAAAATGATGTTTTTAACATTATTGGTATTTATTCGGATTAGTATATTTTTTAGTTAGAGCATATTTAGAAAATGATGCAATGATAAAAGCAAAATATTTAGCCAAAGAATATATGGAAGAACAGAAAATATTAGAACAAAATGAAATACAAGAAATTGTAAATGAATTTGAAAAATTAAATAATGTTGGTATAAAAAGTACAAATTATTCGCTATTTTTAGGCATTTGCATAAAAATTATAATTTTTTTATGTATATGTTTTATAATATAGTTGCAATTTTAAAATTTTTATGTTAAAATAATCAAGTAAAAAAGGAAACCGTGGGGAGGAAAACAAATGGCAGTAGTAAGAACAATATTAACAGTATTATTTTTTGTAATAGGAGCAATAATAGTAATATTAGCATTTATGCAAACAAAAGAAGATGAGGGATTATCTTCTACAATAACAGGTTCATCAACAAACAATTTTTATGAGAAAAATAAAGCACGTACAAAAGAAGGAAAACAAAAAAGATGGACAAAAATATTATCAATTGTATTTGCAATAATAACAATAGTACTAGGAATATTATATATGGCATAAATTAAAAGGGCGGTTTTTATAAACGTCCTTTTTTTAACTAAAAATTAAGGAGAAATTATGAAAAAAAATAATTATTTAGAAGGAATATATAGAAGAAATGCTAAAGGGTTTGGATTTGTAAAGGTAGAGAATATGGAAGATGAAATATATATATCAAAAGACAAATCTAAAAATGCATTAAATGAAGACAAGGTATTAATAGAAATAATAGAAGAAAAAAGCGAAAATAAAAAGGCAGAAGGAAGAATTGTAGAAATACTAGGAAGGCAGAAAGATACAATAGTTGGAATTTTTCAAAAAAGTAAAAACTTTGGCTTTGTTGTGCCAGACAATAAAAATTTTGGTACAGACATATTTATTTCAAAAAAAGATTGTGGAAAAGCAAGAAATAACCACAAGGTTTTAGTAAAAATAACTAAATACCCAAAAAAAGGTAAAAATGCAGAAGGAAAAATAATTGAAATACTTGGAGGAGTTAATGAAGCAGGAGTTGATATGCTTTCTTTAATAAAAGAATATGATCTTCCATATGTTTTTCCAAAAGCAGTTGTAAATGAGGCTAAAAGTAAGGGAAATAAAATAAATGAAAAAGATATAAAAAATAGAAAAGACTTAAGAAATGATATAGTTTTTACAATAGATGGTCAAGATGCTAAAGACTTAGATGATGCAGTAAGTGTAAAAAAACTAGAAAATGGAAATTATAAATTAGATGTTCATATTGCAGATGTTAGTTATTATGTAAGAGAGAATAGTTTACTAGATAAAGAAGCACAAATAAGAGGGACAAGTATATATATGCTAGGAAGAGTTATACCAATGCTTCCAAGAGAACTTTCTAATGGTATTTGTAGTTTAAATGAAGGCGAAGATAGATATACGCTTTCTTGCACAATGGAAATTAATAGCAAAGGAAACGTGGTTTCATCTGATGTTTATAAAGCAGTAATAAATGTTACAAAAAGAATGAATTATCATGATGTTCAAGCAATTTTGGATAATTCTAATAAAGAAATAACAAAAAAATATAAAGATTATATTAGCAATTTTAAACTAATGGAAGAATTAGCAAAAATATTAAAAAATAAAAGAGCAGAGCAAGGCTACTTAAATTTAGACATTCCAGAAAGTAAAATAGATTTAGATATAAATGGAAGAGTAACTAATATTTCTAAGTATGAAACAAGTTTTGCAAATGAAATAATAGAACAATTTATGTTAAAAGCAAATGAAACAATTGCAGAAAAATTTTTCTGGCTTGATGCACCATTTATATATAGGGTACATGAAGAACCAGATATAGATAAAGTAAAAGAATTAAATAAATTTTTATATAATTTTGGTTTAAAAGTAAAAATAGTAAATGAAAAAGTTTACCCAACAGAATTTGCAAAAATATTAGAAGAAGTAAAGCAAAAAGATGAAGAAAAAGTTGTTTCTAATTTAATATTAAGAACATTAAAAGTTGCAAGATATGAATCAGAAAATCAAGGACATTTTGGAATAGCAAGCAAATATTATTGCCACTTTACATCACCAATTAGAAGATATCCAGACTTATTTATACACAGAATAATTTCAAATTATTTAGAAAATAAATATAATGTAAGTGATGAATTTAAAAATGAATATAAGGCAAAAGCTGAGCAAAGAGCAACAAGTTCTTCAGATAGAGAAAAAATAGCAACAAAAGTTGAAAGAGAAAGTGAAGATATAAAAAAGGCTGAATACATGGAAAATAAAGTTGGTGAAGAATATGAAGGAATTGTTTCATCAATTACTCAATTTGGAATGTTTGTAGAATTAGACAATACAGTAGAAGGCTTAATTAGATTTGAACATTTAGGAAATGAATATTTTATATATGATGAAAATAGAAAAATCTTAATAGGAGAAAAATCTAAAAAAACATATAAAATAGGAGATAAGGTAAAAATAAGAGTAATAAGTGCAAGTAAATTATTAAGGCAAATTGATTTTGAAATTATAGAAAAATAAGATATTAATAAAAAACTGGGATTGTAAGAAAATCCCAGTTTTTTTATCTTGTTAAAACCATAATGTTAGCAAAAAGCACAACTAAAGAGGAAAAAATTATAACACAAATTCCACCACTTTTATTATTTTCATTATTTATTTCATATATAGCATAAAAAATAGATTTAACTAAAATAATTATACTTATTATAAAAAAGATTATATTAAAAATAATATGAAACATAAAAAACACCTTCCAAATAATTATTTTAAGTTTCTGTAATTAACAGACTTGATTGTATAGAAGTATTTACATCAACATCAAAAAAAGAGTTTTTAAAATTTTCATGCCAATTGTAATTAGAAAAATCTTTAGTTGTCAAAAAATTAGATAATGCATATTTTCCAAGTCCACTAATATCTGACTTAAAATCTTTAGCAGTTTTATATAAATAATCAGAAAAAACAGACTCTATATAACTATTACAAGATTTAGAAATTGCATTTAAAGTATTTTCATTTAAATAGTTAGAATTACTAGTTAAAGAGTGTATTCTTCCAGAATAATCTGCTTTAATTTTAATGTATGGGGAACCATTTACAATTTTTACACTAACATCAATATCTTTATTTGGGGTTATATAAATATCAATATTTTCATTAGAGTTTTCAGGTGATGGAACTGTTACATAAAACCCTTTAACTTCATTTTTTATATTTAAAAATGCAAGACATTCTGAAGCATTTAGCTCACCAATTAATTTATCAGATTTAAATACAGCAAGCCCAATATTTTCGGTGGCACGTTTACCAGAAACTGTAGATTCATTTGATTTTTGGCTAGAATCTTTTTTAGAATTTATAGAAGATGTGTTATCAGAATGTTCTGTATTTAACCCACCAAGTATAGCTGTTGGTTCACAAAGCTCACATTCTAAGGCATTAAAAAAATCGCCAATTGTAGTATCTGCAGTATAACCTGTATAATCACTAGAACTTGGAAAAACCTCATAGTATTTAGTTATTAAATTTTCAAATATAGGTTTAGAATTTGCTATATAATATTGAGCACTACATTTGCTAACAATTATATTGGCAGATGGCCTAATTTGGGTATCATTAATTAATGAATATATTTGGCTAGCTATTCCATTATTTGCAATTTCTTCAGAAAATACAATTACTTTACAATGTGATAAATTAAGTTTTTTTCCAATATAAGTGTTCATTAAATTTATAGCATTATTTAAAGAAGAAGCTTCTACAGTATTTATTATTGTTGGGGTTTGTTCAGTTTTTCCAGATTCAGAAACACTTGAAACTTTTGCAAATTGAAAGCTTATATGATAATTATTATTGGTAGATGTATCAAAACCAATAGCTACAACATAATCTAGATTTGCAATATTAAGAAAACTATATGAAGAAGAAAAGGCAATTAATAATAAAATTATTACAATAACAGATAAAATTCTTATAATTATATTTTTCATTTTGAATTACCTACTTTCAATTTTTTTCTTTCTTTTAAATTCGCAATAATTAGAATTGATAAACCTAAAATAAATACTATTCCTATTACAAAACTGCCATAAAAATTACTTGCAATTAGTTCACATATTGCCATATTGTTTGGAAGTAAGGAAACACCTAAAATTAATAATACAAATATATTTGCAATAGGTTTTATATCTTTTATATTAGTTAATTTTTTAAAAATTCCAATAGAAATAGTAGTACAAGTACCTAGATAACTTGCAAATGCTAAAATCCAAATAAGTAAAGATAAGGATTCAAGCCTTTGAAAAAATGTTCCAAAATCAATATGTCTTGCTGCAAAATATAAAGGCATAATTTCATTTGCAGAAACAAGAGATGTAAATATAAAAAGAATAATTGAAACACATAAAATTAAATAAATACCTATTACACATACAGAAATAATAGAAATTTGCTTTAGTTTTTTAGGGTCTTTTAGCAATGGTGGTAAAAAGTATATATACGCAATTCCTCCAAAAGCACTTAAGTTAGTAAGTCCTAAAACAAATGTTGAAAAGAATCCATTGCCTAAAATGGGAAACATTCTTTGTGGTACAAAGTTTTCTAAATTAAATACAAATAAGGCAACAATACTAACTAGTGTAAGTGGAATTATAATTAGATTTGTTTTGTATACAGAACTTGGACCAAGTCTTATACTTATACACACTGCAATTACAAACAGCAAAATTATAAATAAAATATCTGTAAGAGGGAAGTATAGAATTTTTAATCCTTCACAAAAGTTTCTTAATAATAAACTAGAGCTTGTAATAAAGTGAAAAATAAATACAGCCCCAACAATATTTTTAAAAACTTTACCACCTAAATTTTCAGATATATCAACAATATCTAACCCAGGAAATTTTTTTAATAAAAAGTAAATAAGGTAGGCCAAAGCCATTGCAATAATAGTTAAATAAATTAAATTCAAAATTGTAGATGAATTAGTATTAAAAATTAAAATTCTTGGAAGTGATAAAATTGTATGAGCAACAACAATTGTTAAAATACTCATTATTGCTTCTACAGTTCCAATTTTATTATTTCCCATTTTTATCACCTCCAAAAGAGTCATACTTCCATTTCATAGAAATTTTTTCTTCTCTTTTCATTTTTTGTGGTGCAACATAACTTGGACGATATTCTCTTTTCCAAACAGGAGGTAGGAAATAACCATTTCCTTTTAAATTGCTTAAAGGAGCCAAAGGAGCGGTAAAAGATACTCCAAAAGATTTCAAACTACATAAAATAGAAATATATACAAATATACCAATGCCAATTCCTAAAAAGCCTGCCATATAGCCTAAAAGTATAAATACAAATCTAAAATAACGTAAATGGAATCCAAAAGAGAAGTCTGGAATAGTAAATGATGCAATACCAGTTATGGCTACAATAATAATTAATATAGGGCTAACAATGCTTGCACTAACTGCAGCTTGCCCAAGAACCAAAGCACCAACTATACCAATTGTAGGACCAATAGGAGAAGGAACTCTAAGTCCTGCTTCACGTATTAATTCAAAAGATATTTCCATTATTAAAATTTCTACAATTACTGGAAAAGGAACATTTTCACGAGAGGCTAAAATAGAAAATAATAATTCTGTTGGAAGAATTTCTTGGTGAAAGCTTGTTATTGCAATATAAATTCCAGGTAGCAATAAAGTAAGAAAAGCTCCTAAAAACCTGATTCCTCTTAAAAAATTAGAAAAATTTACTTTTAAATTTGTATCTTCAGGTGAGGTCATAAAATCAATTAATGTTGCAGGTAAAATAAGTGCATATGGTGTTCCATTAACAATAACAATAATTCTTCCTTGAAGCATATATTTTGCACACTTATCTGGCCTTTCTGTGGACATTGTTTCTGGTATTCCAAATTCATTAGAATCTGAAATTAGTTGTTCTAATTGGCCAGCAGAAAGCAAAGAATCAATTGCAAGATTGTTAAGCCTATATTTAACTTCGGCAACTAAATCTAAATTGGTTATATTTTGCAAATAGCATACAGCACATTTTGTTTTAGTAACCTTACCAACTTCTACATTTTCAATTATTAAATTTTCATTATTAACAATTCTTCTAAGTAAAGATGTATTTGTTCTTAAATTTTCTACAAATGCTTCTTGAGATCCTTTTATAACAATTTCGTTATTTGGGGAATCTATACTTCTTTGCTGAAAACCTTTTATATCAATATCAAATGCAATGTTTATAGTATCTACAAACAATCCACAATTTCCTGCATTAATATCAGAAAATAATTTTTCGAAATCTTCAACTTTTTTTACAGTATTTTGAGGAATAAGACAATTAAATAAATACTCAACCATATCAAATTTTTTTACTTTTCTAACAGTTATATTATTTGTAACAGCTTCTGCTATAACTTTTGATTGGTCTCCATTATACAAGTTGTTTTTGTTTCTCATCATTAAAGGTTTTATAACAAAGTTATTCATAAGTTCAGAGTCAACCATTCCATCAATATAAAGTAAAAATGCCTTATATTGTTTATTTCTTGAATTTATTGTGAATTCTCTAATTAGAATATCACTATTAATTAAAGTGTTATATTTGGATTTTACGTATTCTAGGTTAACATCTAAACTTGGAAATATATTTGTTTTTTTGTTGTTATCATTATTTAAATCATTTTGAGATATGTTGTCTTTTTCTAAAATATCAAAATTATATTCAGTAGGTGGCATATAAGTAAAAAAATCTTTAAAATTCATAATTAATCTCCTAAATTTTTCTTGTTATGTGTTAAGTTAAATTTTTGTTAAAATTTAAAGCTATAATTATATATTCTGTGAAGGGCAAGTGGGGACCGTTTTAGAAAATGTATGAGGTAACGAATTACATTTTCTTATAATGGGGAGCCCTGGGAAGAATATATAATTATAAGCGTAAATAATAAATGTAAATTATAACAAATTTTTTAGTTAGTATTGGTAAATTTTCAAAAAAATATACTAGTTTTTAGTTTAAAAAAATGTTATAATAAAACAGTAAAGGAGCAAAATTTATGAAAGATAAATTTACAATGTTAATTATGACATTTATAGTTATTGCTATATTTGGTGTAATTGGAATGTTTGGAGTAATAATTTATAATGAAATAAATGAAACAGATAAAAGTAATGCTTTAAGTGAGGTTGCAGAATTTAAAACAAGTAGTATAAACACAAATGATACAGTAGAAAAAAACATTGAAACACCTAAAATTATAGAAAAAAATCCATTAGACGAACTTTCAAAAAATAACATAGAAAATTCCGAAAATGATGTAAACTATGATAATATAGTTGTTAATAAATACTTTTACAATCAATTAGAAAGTTATTCAAAAACAATATATAAAGCATTTGAAAGTAATAAAGAAAATATGAAAGAAGGAACATACAAAATAAATTTAGGAACATCTTTTTCAAATATTTTATCTAAACAAAATGGCCAAGAAGAACTTGGAAAATACTATCAATCTGCAATTGAAGCATATACATATGATAATCCAGATGTGTTTTATTTAAGCCCAAATAAAATGTATTTAAATATAGAAACAACAACAAAAGGGCAAAACAAAACTTATAATGTATATATAAATAATGGAGAAGAAGCAAATTATTTAAATGAAGAATTTTCAAATAAACAAGATATAAATTTAGCACTTGAAAAAATTGAAGCAATTAGAAAGCAAATAATACATAATAAAACAGGAAATGATTATGAAGATATAAAAATGGTACATGATTATTTAGTAGAAAATATAGAATATGATACATCATTGCAAGAAAAAAATATTTATAATATATATGGAGCACTAATTAATGGAAAATGTGTATGTGAAGGGTATGCAAGGGCGTTTAAGTATTTACTAGATGGGCTAGGAATAGAGTCTACAATGGTAATTGGAAAAGGTATAAATTCAAGCGGTCAGTCTGAAAATCATGCATGGAATTATGTGAAATTAGAAAATAATTGGTATGCAGTTGATTGCACATGGGATGATCCAGTAATTATAGGTGGAGGCTATATAGGCAATAGTTCAAAATATAGATATTTCCTAAAAGGAAAAGAAGATATGGAAAAAGATCATACAACACTTGGCAATTTTACACAAGGTGGAAAAGAATTTAAATACCAAACATTAAATAACAAATCATATAAAAAATAATAAAGGAGGAATTATAATGAACCAAAAAAGAAGTGATTATATTTCATGGGATGAATATTTTATGTCTATAGCAAAACTTTCAGCAATGAGAAGTAAAGACCCTTCAACACAAGTAGGAGCTTGTATTGTAAGTAATGATAATAGAATTTTGTCAATAGGTTATAATGGAGCACCAAATGGGTATAGTGATGAAAATTTTCCATGGGGAAGAGAGGGGAATAATTTAGAAACAAAATACCCATATGTATGTCATGCAGAATTAAATGCAATATTAAATTATAGAGGAAGCAAAAAGGATTTAGAAGATGCCAAAATATATGTTGACTTATTTCCATGTAATGAATGCGCAAAAATTATTATACAATCTGGAATAAAAGAAGTAATTTATTTGTGTGACAAATATGCAAATTCAGAAAATAATATAGCATCAAGAAAATTATTTGACGAATGTGGTGTGAAATACAGTAAGATAAATTTAAAAGAAGAAAAGGAAATAAAAATAGAATTAAAATAACTAAAAAAAGCTAGTAATTAAGGTTACTAGCTTTTTAAGTTTAATGTCATAATAATTGCATTATCAGTGTTATTATAGTATTTTTTTCTTATTCCTAATTCTTCAAATTTGAATTTTTTATATAATAAAATGGCGTTTTTATTTTTTTCGTTAACTTCCAACGTTATTGTTAGAAGATTTTGTTTTTTTGCTTCTAAAATTAAATGTTTTAAAAGCATAGTTCCAATTCCTTTATTTCTATAGTCTTTTTTCACAACAATATTTGTTATATCTGCTTCATCTAAAATTTTTAATATTCCTGCAAATCCTAATATATTATTATTTTTGTCTTTGGCAACAAAATATATGGAATTTGGATTTTGGAGCTCATTTTTTAAAATGTTGTAATTCCAAAAGTCATCAAAATCTTTTTCCAGATTAGAGCAAATGGATTCTAGGTCATTTAAATTCATATTATTAATTTGTATTTCCATTTTGTTTTTCCTCCAATTGTCTTTGGGCTTGTGGCTTTTTTAGGTATAAGGGAAGAAGCGGAAGTGTGCTATTATTTTCTAGTTTGTAAAGCCCTGCTAAAGCTAAAGAATATGAATTTATGTCATTTATAGAATCAGCTGCAAATTTTATATTTTTAATATTTGAAGCAATTTTTTCTTTGTATGACATTATGCCATCTCCAATAAATGTTATTTGTTCAGTATATTTTTTTAGAGTATCTAACATATTTGAAATAGTAGTTGCAGTTGGTTCTATTAATTCTTTATAATTGCCACTTTCTAATTTATATAAAGCATAGTAGCAGTTTTCGTTTTTAGCATCAATTATACTGCAAATTAAACCTTGGGTATTTATATTGTAGGCAAGTGCTTCTAAAGAGGTAACACCAGTATATTTTAGGCTTAAACTATCTACAAATGCCATTGCAGTTGCAACACCTATACGAATTCCTGTAAAAGAGCCAGGACCTATGTCACAAACAATGTTATCAATATCAGATAATTTAAAATTTGCCTTTTCTAATACTTCTTTAATTAATGGCATTAAACTTTCAGAGTGTGTTAAGCCATTGTTTAAATCTATTTTATTAATTAACGTCTTATTTTCCAATATACATACGCCACAAATTTTGCTAGATGTGTCTATTGCTAATGTTTTCAATTTTAATCCTCCTTAAAATAATTATCAAATTTATTTCCATAGATTTCTATATTTAATATTCTTATATTTTCATTTTTATTGTCTTTTTCAAAAGAGATTTTGATATATTCTTTTGGAAGAATATCTTTAATTATTTCTCCCCATTCTATAATAGAAATACCTTTTTCAAAATATTCGTCTCCTCCAATTGCTAAAAATTCGTCTGTGTCTTCTAGTCTGTATACATCAAAATGGAATATGGGGCATGGACTTGCATTATATTCATTAACTATAGTAAATGTTGGGCTTGATATCTCGTTTTCTAGATTAAAGTATGATAAAATTCCTTCGGTGAATTTTGTTTTTCCAGATCCAAGTTCTCCTGTAAGTATTATGATGTCTCCTTGTTTTAATTTACTAGCAAGCTTTTTGGCAAAACTTTTTGTTTCTTTTTCACTTTTAGTTATAAATTTATATTGCATTAACCTTCCTCTTTTCTTTGTTTGGTTTTTACTATTATAATATAAAGAGCTTGTTTATTCAATAGTTAGAAAATTTTTTGAATTTAAAATGTTTAATTATAACAGTTTTTTTAAAATTTTGAAAATTTGTTATAAACAATTAAATATATATTTAATTGTGAGTTATAAAGAAAATTTCCTAAAAATTCATAAAAAATTAGCCAAAACCATTGACAAATACAAAAAAACATAATAAAATAATAACTGTTACAAGAAGAAACAAAAAGTTTCTCACCTTAACTTAAGGAAAAGGTTAAACATATTAAAATTAGTAGCAACTATTTTTATGTTTAATTGACTTGTAACAAAAGTCAATTTTTTTTATTGTAAAAAAACAATAAAAAAATAAATTTGGAGGTGTTTTTTATAAAACAGGAATTACCAATTAATGAACAAATAAGAGCAAAAGAAGTACAATTAATAGGAGAAAATGGAGAAAAACTAGGAGTACTTAGTTTAAATGATGCTTTAGACAAAGCAGAAGAAAAAAAATTAGATTTAGTGCTTGTTGCACCAAATGGAAATCCACCAGTTTGTAAAATAATGAACTATGGAAAATACAAATTTGAGCAAGCAAAAAAGGAAAAAGAAGCAAAGAAAAAGCAAAAAGTATTAGAAGTAAAAGAAATTAGAGTTACTCCAAACATTGAAGAACATGACTTTGGATTTAAATCTAAAAATGCAAGAAAATTTTTAGAAGATGGAAACAAAGTTAAAATAACAGTAAGATTTAGAGGAAGAGAAGTTAATAATTCAAAAGCAGGAGAACTTGTATTAAATAAATTTATAGAAAACTTAAGCGATGTTTCACAAGTTGAAAAAGCACCAAAGTTAGAAGGTAGAAACATGTTTACAATACTTGCTAAAAAATCAGATAAATAATCTGACAAATATAAAACAATCAATAATGAAAGGAGCGATGGCACATGCCAAAATTAAAAACAAACAAAGCAGCTAAAAAAAGATATTCTTTAACAGCTACAGGAAAAGTAAAAAGAACAAAATCTAATAGAAGACATTTACTAGCAAATAAAACAAGAAGACAAAAGAAATCAGGAAAAGTTCAAGACGCATATGCAGATAAAACATGCGAAAATACAATTAAAAAATTATTACCATATGGTAACTAAAAGAAAGAATAGAAAAAATAAGGAAGGTGAAAATAAATGGCAAGAGTAAAAACAGCAAGAACAACAAGAGCAAGACATAAAAAAATATTAAAAAGAGCAAAAGGATATTATGGGGCAAAACATTACAGATTTAGAAATGCTAACCAAGCAGTAATGAAATCTTTAAGATATGCTTATGTTGGAAGAAAAGATAAAAAAAGTAACTTTAGAAAATTATGGATAACAAGAATTAATGCAGCAGCTAGAATGAATGGTTTAACATATAGCAAATTAATAGCTGGTCTAAAAAAAGCTAATGTTACAATAAATAGAAAAATGCTTGCAGAAATCGCTGTAACAGACGAAAAAGCATTTAAAGAAATTGCTGAAATAGCAAAAAAAGCATAGATATAAAAAATGATATAATCAAGCAAGATTATATCATTTTTTGTTTATAAAATACAATTACTGTTTTTTCATTTTTGGTTTTGAAATAAGAGAAGCTAAATAGCCGGAAGAAAACAGCAGCAGCAATACCGCCAGCAGAAGCCTTTACTCCTCCAGTAAATGCTCCAATAATACCATTTTGCTGAACACCTTCAATGGCACCTTTTGCTAAGTTGTATCCAAAACCGGTAAGTGGTACAGTTGCACCAGAACCAGCAAAATCAACTAAATATTTATAAATACCAAGTCCACCTAAAATGCACCCTGTGGTTACAAATGCAACTAAAATTTTAGCTGGAGTTAGTTTGGTTTTATCAATTAAAATTTGACCTATAACACAAATAATACCGTCCAATAACAAAACATTTTATAAGTGCTGTTGGCTCAAAAACATTTGCCCAGTTTATGTTCATATTAAATCACCTTTCTTCTAAAATATAAAAGCTAAATTTCAATGCTTATTGCATGTGCTATTCCAGGAATTGATTCTCCTTGTTGTGAACTTGTGGAGTTCATTAATGCACCTGTTGCAATTAATAAAACTTTTTTTAGCTTTTTTGCCTTTAATTGTTTGAAAAAATAACCAGAAAATACACTGCCACAACAACCACAGCCACTTCCGCCACTATGAGTATCTTGTTTTTCTTTGTCAAATATTAAAACACCACAATCATTATAATTTGGTTTTATATTGTAACCTCTGGCTTTGGCAATATCTATTGCAATTTCTTTACCAACATGTCCTAAATCACCACTAATTATTGAATCATAATAGTTGGGACTTCTACCAGTATCTAAAAAATGAGTTATTAATGTTTCACAAAATGCTGGAGCCATTGCAGCTCCCATATTATTGGCATCTTTTATTCCCATGTCTATAATTTTTCCTGGTGTTATATGGGTTATATAAGGTCCCATTCCAGATTGAGTAATAATTGCAGCACCACTTCCAGTTACAGTCCATTGTGCTGTAGGTGTTCTTTGGTTTCCAAGTTCTAGTGGAAATCTAAATTGTTTTTCTGCACTACAAAAGTGACTAGAAGTAGCACATAAAACGTTTTTAGCAAAGCTTTCAACACAAATAGAACCAATACACATAGATTCAACAAAAGTTGAACAAGCGCCAAATACACCTAAAAAAGGAATATTAGCTTCTCTTAAACCAAAACTTGAAGATATACATTGGTTTAATAAATCACCTGCAATCATTAAATCGATTTGATCTGAAGGAACACCAGATTTTGAAATAACTGTGTTTACAGTTTCTTTAATTATTTTACTTTCAGCTTTTTCCCAAGTTTTTTCTCCCCAAAATTCATCTTCTAAAGTTTGATCAAAATATTCTGCAAGAGGCCCTTGAGCTTCTTTTGGACCAACGATAGAGGCACAATCTAATATTGTAGGGGGATTATCAAATTTTATAGTTTGTTTTCCTAATTTTTGCAAAAAATCATCTCCTTTTATACAAGAGTAATACTTTGAGTATTAAAAATTAAATAAACTAGTCCAACCAAGATTGAAGTAGATATACCAAATACAAGTACAGGGCCTGCAACAGTAAACATCTTTCCACCAACTCCCATAACATAGCCTTCAGACTTATATTCCATAGCCGGAGAAACAATTGAATTTGCAAAACCCGTAATTGGAATAAGCGAACCTGCGCCTGCAAATTTACCTATTTTATTAAAAACATTTAAGCCAGTTAAAAAAGCAGATATTCCAATTAAAATAATAGACACAATTGTTCCAGAAGTTTGCATATCAAACCCTTTTTGCGTACAAATATTTGCAATAATTTGCCCGATTGTACATATTAAACCTCCGGGTCCAAAAAGCATTAAAACAATTTTTAATAATTGGAGAATTTGGAGATTTTTTATCTACATATTCTTGATAAGTTTGTTTTGTTTTTGTAGGATCCATTTTTTCACCATCCTTTTTAATAAAGTATAAAAATAACAAAAAAGTAAATATTAAATTAATAAAAAATTAATATGAAAACTAAATATAAATTAATTTAATATTAAATTAGCGGAAAACTGAAATAAATTTAATTATTTGTAGAATTTTTTCTATTCAAATCTAAAATAAAACCTAAATCTAAATCTACAAAATACTCTGAAATTTTATTTCCATCAATTTTTGCTCTTTGTTCTAATATCTTCACAGAAGATAAATAATCAATAGTTTTAGAAGCTTCAGAAATAGCCTTAACAATAGCATCTTTCCAAGAAACTTCAGAATTTCCAGTAATAATTAAGTGCTTTTCTATATCCATTTTTTAACCTCCAATATGAAATTTAAAAATATTTTTTACTAAAATATGAAATTTTATACAATTTGTGTAGAAATTAATTAAAAAAAAGTATATACTAAGAAAAAATAGAGACAAGGGGACGGGGTTTTTGTCTTAAGGTTTTTGGGAGTTATTTCAAAAAAATTAGGATGATTAAAAAAGCTCCCAAAACCCTAAGACAAAAACCCCGTCCCCTTGTCTCGTCCCTTTGTCTAGTTTGTTAAAAAAGGAGAAGATATGATAGATATTGCAAGAAATATAGCTTTAGAAGTTTTATATAAAATGGATGAAAGTGGAGCTTATTCTAATATTGCTTTAGATGATATGCTAAAAAATAATAGAAAGGCACTTTCTGATAGGGATGTTTCATTAATTTCACAAATTGTTTATGGAGTTACAACATGGAAGCTTACTTTAGATGAAATTATAAAGAAATATTCTTCTATTAAATTAAAAAAGATTTCTATTTGGATTATTAATATTTTAAGAATGGGAATTTATCAAATTATTTTTTTAGATAAAATTCCTAAATCTGCTGCTGTTAACGAATGCGTTAATTTGGCAAAAAGATATGGACATAAGGCAAGTTCTGGATTTGTTAATGCTATTTTAAGAAAGGTAAGTCCGGATGATTATTTACAGTTATTTGATGTTAAGTTACCAAAAGCAGAAATGATTTCAAAAACACAAAGTATGCCTTTATGGATTATAGAGGAGCTTTTAGAAAATAATACAATAGAAGAAGTAGAAGAGATTTGTAAAAATTTAAATTTAACTCCATGTGTTTCTATAAGAGTAAATAATGTAAAGACTACAAAAAAAGAATTGGAAGAAATTTTTAATAAAAATTCAATTCAGTATGAAGAAGGGGAATTAGACGATTTTTTAATTTTGAATAAGGCAAAAAATATTGAAAATATTGAAGGATTTAAAGAAGGACTATTTACAGTGCAAGATGAATCAGCAGGACTTACATGTTTAGTCTTAAATCCTAAAGAAGGACAAATGGTTTTAGATGCATGTAGTGCTCCTGGAGGAAAAACAACATATATGGCAGAAATTATGAAAAACACCGGAAATATAATTGCATGGGATGTATATGAACATAGAATAAATTTAATAAATGAAAATGCAAATAGATTAGGATTAAAAAATATTAATACAAGTATAAATGATGCGAGTATATATAATGAAAATTATAAAGAAAAATTTGATAAAATTTTGTTAGATGTACCATGCTTAGGAATTGGAGTAATAAGAAGAAAGCCAGATATAAAATGGCAAAGAAAGCAAGAAGATGTTTATGAAATTTCTAAATTACAATATAAAATATTAGAAACATGTTCAAAATATTTAAAACCTGGAGGTGAGTTGGTATATTCTACATGTAGTATATTAAAAAAGGAAAATGAAGATGTTATTTTAAAATTTTTGGAAAACAATAAAGATTTTGAAATAAAAAAATTAGATAGTAATAAATGGAATGAGTATATAAAAGAAGAAAAATATTTTTCAATAAAGCCAGATAAAAAACATGATGGATTTTTTATTTGTAAACTACATAAAAACAACATTTAAATATTATTACAGAAGTGTTACATTTAGATTACATTTAGATTAAATATATTGACTTTTAAGTATATAGAGGTAAAATATATACGTAAAAAAAAGCTACAAAAAATAGCAAAAAAAGACAAAAAATAAATAAAATTCAAGTATGAAAATTAACAAATATAGAAAAAATATATATAAAATAAAAAAGGAGAAAAGTAATGCCTAGTTGCCTTGGAATGTATGTGCAAGATAATTTAATTAAATATGCAAAAGTTTCAAAAGACCATGACAAAATAAAAGTAGATTCTTTCGGTGTTAAATTTTATGAAAATATAAATGAAGCAATTAAACAAGTGGTTGAGGAAACTTATAGCTATAAGACACCAATTAGTATAAATTTGGAACAAGAAATATACAATTATTTTGATATGTTTGCTTTATTGAATAAAACAGATTTACAAAAAGCAATAAAAACAGAATTTGATGCATTTTGCCAAGATAAAGGCTACAACCCAAATGCTTTTGAAAAAAGATCAGCGGTTGTTCCAAATATAGATGATAAACAAAAATTAAAGGTAATTCATGTTAGCGAAAATAAAATAGAATTTAGCAAAATGTTACAACTATTTTCAGGCTATAAGCTAGCTGCTGTTTCTCCAATATCAATGACAATATCTAATTTAAAAGAATTTGAACCAAAACAAAATTATTTAATTGTAAATATTGAAGACCAAACAACAGTTACAACAATAATAGATCAACAAATATATAATATAGAAACAATCCCACAGGGAAGCAAAGAATTTTTAGAAAAATTAAATATGATAGAAAATTCTTATTCTAAAGCATATGAAACTTGTAAGAATACTACAATATATACTTCAGAAGGAAGAGAATTACAAGATATAGAAAATAGTCATTTGGAAGAAATAATGCCAACATTATATTCTATAGTAAGCCAAATACAAAAAATAATTAATACAAACACAGCAAAAATTGAAAAAGTATATATAACTGGTACAGCAGCATTAATAAACAATATAGATTTATATTTTCAAGAATATTTAGAAGATACGAAATGTGAAATTTTAAAGCCAGCATTTATTACAAATACTAAAGATATAAGTATAAAAGATTATATCGAGGTGAATTCTGCAATTTCACTTGCATTGTTAGGACTTGGACAAGGCTTAACTTCAATGAACTTTAAAGGTGCAACATTTGCAGATAAATTACCAGATTGGCTAAAAATAGATGTTGGGGGATCAAATAAGACAAAGGAAAAAGACAAAAATAAACAAAAAGGATTATTTACATTTGATTTAGGACAAAAGTTAGACACAGTAGAAAGAAATTTACTAAGATCAGCAGGGGGCTTATTTATTTTGCTTGCAGTATATTCTGGTTTTTCATGTGTACTAAATAATCAGCTAAACAGTAAACAAGAAGAAGCAGCAGCAAGAACATCACAAATAAACTCACAAATTGCACTTGCAAAATCAGATGATTCAAAAATCAAGAACAAAACAAGTGAATATACTACTATGATTAAAAATTTGCAAGATATAAATGATAAAATAAATAATGCACTAAAAACAAAAAATGCAATACCCAACTTATTAAATCAAATAATGTTTATAATACCAGAAAATGTTCAAATAACATCAATACAAAATACAACAGACAAACATATAGAAATAAATGCACAATCAAATAAATATGAACAATTAGGGTATTTAAAAGCAAAAATCAAAGCTGATAATATTTTGACAAATGTAATTTCTACAGCAGGACAAAAAGAAAATAATGTAGTTACAGTAAAAATAGAAGGAGACTTGCCATGAAAAAATTATTAATATCAATACTTATAATTTTGCTATTAGTATTATGCGGCTTTGCAGTAACTAAAGGTTATAATATTGGAAATTTTACGGTTTTAGGAGTAGAGGCTATAAAAGAAAAAAATGAACAATTAGATGAATCTATAGGACAAGCAACAAAACTTGCAAGTACAGATTACCCAAAAGCTATATCAGATACAGAAACAGACCTAAAAAAATTAACAGAAGAAAAGAAAAACTATGAAGATATGGTTACAATTAGTACTGGGGACGAAGTAAAACAAGCAACACAATTTCAAAAATATGAAATCGAATCTTTATGGGTAAAAATTGGAAATCATGCAAAAAGTGAAGGTGTTGTTATGAAAATGGATTTGCTAAGAGGCACAGGAGATGATAACTACAATTTAAACTTTACTGTAAATGGATCATATATTGGAATTACAAATTTTATATCTAATATAGAAAATGATTCACAATTAGGTTTTAAAATAGAAAATTTTTCAATGGTACCAAGTAGTAGTACAACAGATTTACAAGCAACATTTACATGTAAAGATATAACAATAAAAGGAATATCAAATAGTTCAAGTACTATAAACCAATCAACTAATAATCAAACCAATAATACTACAACAAACACAAACAATACAACAAGTTCAAATTCAACAAATACTGCAAATAGTACAAACAATAGTACAAACACAAATACAGCTAACAATACAAACACAACAAATACTTTAAGATAATAAAAAAGGAGTATAGGTTAATGGCTAAAAATATTATTAAAGAAATAATTATTATGCTACTTTTATGTTTAGCAATAATTTTAATATTAGGAGTTATACTATATGAATATGTACCATCAAATAAAATCTTGCCAGAAGAAGTTTCATATGTTACTCCACAAAATATAAAAGAAGAATTAAATAGCTCTAATAGTGTTGAGGAAGATAAAGTTATTTTGACATATGAAATAGATGAATCAGACTTAACAAATTATCAAAGAATAAAAGACTATAAACCAGGAAAAGTAAATCCGTTTTCCACATATGAGGAAAAAACAGAGGAAAACCAAAGTCAAAACGGGCAAAATACAACAAATAATAATTCTGGTTCAACAAATAGTGATAATAGTTCTTCAACTGGAGGAAATACACAAAATTCTGTACAAAATTCAAACACAAGCTCAGAAGGTACTTATTTTCCAGACAAAGGAACAAAATAATTTAGGTTTTTAACATTATATTTATAAAATGCACTTATAAATATATGAAAAATAAATTTTAAAAATTCAAAAGAAAAGGAGGAAATTTTTATGTTCAAAGAACAAAAAGGTGTTACACTAATTGCATTAGTTATCACAATCATCGTATTATTAATTTTAGCAGGGGTATCAATTGCAATGCTAACAGGTGACAATGGTATATTAACAAAAGCATCAAGCTCAAATGAAACAAATTCTATAGCACAAATTAAAGAAGACGTTTCTTTAGCTGTATCTGAAATAATGGCTAATAAAGCAGATCCAACATATAATGGTAATGAATCTACTTTAAGTATAAAAAATATTGCAACAATAGCTGCAAGAAATGATGCATCATTAACAATTACAACCGATAGTCTTGCTGAAACAGAAATAACAGATTCTTCTGCATCATTTGATGTTACAGTTAACAAAATAACTTATACAGTAACTTATACACCAAAAACAGCAAGTACTGCTTCAAAAATTGATGTAGTAAAAAAATCATAATTAGTAAAAAAGCAAAAGCCATACGCACACTAAGTGTGTATGGCTTAACTTATAAAAAGGAGAAACATGGAAACAATAATATATATAATAATATTTTTAATAGGAGCAATGTTTGGAAGTTTTTTTACACTTGCCGTATATAGAATTCCAAGAAGAGAAGACATAACACACACAAGATCATACTGTCCTAAATGTAATCACAAATTAGGATTTTTTGACATGTTTCCAATTTTAAGCTATATAATTTTAGGTGGTAAATGTAGATATTGTAAAGAAAAGATAAGACCTAGGTATTTAATATTAGAAATACTATCTGGGTTAATTTTTGTATCTATATTTTACTTAATGAAAATTGATATATATAACATAAAAATAGAACAGGTAGCAGAATATTGCTTTATGGTACTATATTTATCATTTTTGTTTATAATTGCAGGAATAGATAAAGAACAAAGAAAAATAGAAAAACCAGTACTTACATATGGAATAATTATATCAATTATATATATAGCATATCTATGCATAGTAGAAAAAGCTAATATATATAGATATGTTATATATCTTGTTTTTTACGTATTAATATTAATTTTAGATACAATATCACTAAAAAAATATGCAAAAAGCAAATATATAAATGGAATATTATTAATGATAATTGTAATTGCAATTTTTACAGGAGAATATGTAACAATAAATACAATAGCATTTACATCACTTACAGTTGCAATATATATATTGTTAAATAAATTAAAACAAAGAAGAAATAAAAGCTTAAAAACAGACAAACAAATTTGGAAAGATTTAAAAATAGGATTTTACTTAAGTATTACAAATGTATTAACAATACTATATGTATTATTATATAACAATTTTATAGTATAGAAAGGGAAAAAAATGAATGTAAAAAGTCAAAAAGGTTTTACAGGAATAGACATAACAATTGCAATAATTGTAATTACATTATTTGTATCAATAATATCAGTTGTTTTTTACAACATCACTATATCATCTAAAAAGGTAGAAAGAAAAACAGAAGCAACATATATAGCACAAGATGTTATAGAAAAGATAAAAGCATTAGACTATGATGAGGCAATAGAAACCCAAGGAGAAGATGCAGTTGATATTGGTTCATATAAAAATAATAATAAATTAATTATAGACAATAAAGAATATGACTCAGCTTATACTATAGAAATAAAAGTAAAAAAATATGTTCCAAATTCTAATGGACAAGAAAACAATGATTCAAACGATTTAGTAAAAATAGTAAATGTAAATGTTTTATATAAAATAGGAAAAGAAGTAGAAAACGTGGAGTTAACAACGACAATAGTTAGAAATAGGTAGAAAGGACGTTTTAATATGAGGTCAGAAAAAGGTGTAACATTAACATCATTAATTATATATGTGATTGCGATGTTAATAGCTATTACAATCATTTCAATAATGACAGGGTATTTTTATAAAAATATAGACGTATCAACAGAAAAATATTCTTATTTAGGGGAATACACAAGATTTAATAGTTATTTTTCTGAAGAAGTTAACAAAGAAGGCAATAAAATCTTAGAAGTAGTAAGCTTTACAAATGCAAATGAACAAGACAAGAACAAACAAAGATATGTTGCATTTTCTAGTAAAAATCAATACACATATATTCCAGAAAATAAAGCAATTTATCAAAATAATGTAAAAATTGCAAGTGGAGTTGACAATTGTGAATTTACAGAAAAAATAGAAAATGGAAAAGAAGCAATTGAAGTAAAATTAAAAATTGGCGATTTAGAAAAAAAAGTTACCTATATTTTAAAAAAATAGTAAATAAAGGTAATTTATAAAAGTTTAACAAAAATATCTAGAAATATTGTATAATAATATAGAGCACGTAAGAAAAAAGGAGGAAACAAAATGGATGTAAGAAGAAGACAACCAATGGGGGTTGAATTAGTAAAAAGAGGAATTGTAAATGAAGAAGCAATAGAAGAGGCTTTAACATACCAAAGAGAACATCCAAACCAAAAAATTGGAGATATATTATATATATTAGGATTAGCAGAGCCTAAAACATTAATAGAGGCAATAGGTGAAATATTGGGAACAAAAGGTATATTATTAAATTCTGAAAGCATAAAAATAAATTTAACAGATTATATTTCATTAGATATTGCTCAAAAAAATAAAGCAGTACCATTTGAGGTTTCTTCAGGAAAAATTAAAGTTTGCTTTGCAAATACAGTTAATAATAGAGCAATGGAAACAATAAGAATGTTATTTTTAAATAAAGGGCTTGTTATGGAAAGTTATGTTACATTTGAAAATGACATAGAAAAATACTTGCGTTCATTGGAAGGTGAGGCAGGTAAGGCCGGAATAGAGGTTGCAGACCAAGGAGGAACAATTACATCACTTGTTGATAGCATAATAAAAACTGGAATGGTAAAAAGAGCAAGTGATATACACATAGAACCATTAGAAAATGAAGTAAGAGTAAGATACAGAATAGATGGTGAACTTGTAACAGCAGCTACAATAGATAAAGAAAAACAAACACAAATAATAGGAAGATTAAAAGCAATATCTAATATGCATCAAGAAAAACAAGAATCACAAGATGGAAGAATTTTATTATATGATGATTATAATATTCGTGTTTCTTCACAACCAAATGTATATGGTGAAAAATTTGTTTTAAGGTTATTAAAGAAAAATGCAGATATTAAACAAATATTTGATTTAGGATTTCCAGGAGATGAAAAAACATTAAACAAAAGTGTAAATAAAAGAAATAGTATAACAATAATAGCAGCACCAACAGGTGAAGGAAAAACAACTACACTATATAGTATAATAGACTATTTAAATAGACCAGAAATAAACATAACAACAATAGAAGATCCAGTAGAAATACGTATACCAGGACTTAACCAAATAGAAATAGACAAAAAATCAACATTTTCAAGTGCATTAAGAACAGTTTTAAGACAAGACCCAGATGTAATACTTGTAGGAGAAATAAGAGATAGAGAAACAGCAGAAATAGCAATACAAGCAGGACAAACAGGACACTATGTTTTATCAACAATACATACAATAGACAGTATAGAAGTAATAAATAGACTAAGAAAAATAGGAGTATCAGATTATGACATAGCCAGTACATTAGCAACATCAATATCACAAAGACTTGTTAGGAGATTATGTCATGAATGTAGAAGAGAAAGAGAATTTACAGAAGAAGAAAAACAAATAATAACAAATATTTCTAATAAATATGGTATGAATGTTGATTTAAGCAATATAAAAACATATGATGCAATTGGATGTAAACACTGCAATAATACAGGCTATTATGACAGAATAGGTGTATTTGAAGTATTGGATTTAGATGATGAAATAAAAGAATTAATAGTAAAAGGTGCTTCTAGTATAGAAATAAGAAATAAAGCATTAGAAAAAAATTATAGACCACTTGCAGTAGATGGAATTAAAAAAGTGTTAATGGGAATAACAACACTTGAAGAATTAAACAATAAGTTATTAATATTCTAAACAAATGAGGAGGAAAAAATATGGACATGAATAAAATATTAGATATAGCATATGAAAAAGATGCGTCTGATATACATTTAATATGTAATAATAAACCAATACTAAGAATTGCAAGAACATTAGTGCCAATAGAGGAAATGGATGTATTAACACCAGATGATATGAATGAAATGTATGATTACTTAGTAATGGGAAATGTAGAAAAAGATGAAGTATTTAATACAACAAGAAAACTAGATACATCATATGAGTATAAGGGTGTTCGTCTAAGGGTAAATATATCACTTTCAGATGATGTGCCTTTATGTACATTAAGAATTATAAAAAATGAATTACCATCATATGAATCACTTGGAGTTCCAGATGTTGTAAGAAGGATGACATATCAACCACAAGGGGTAATGTTAGTTACAGGAAAAACAAACTCAGGAAAAACAACAACACTAAATGCTTTAATAAATGATATAAATGAGAATCAAAATAGAAAAATATTAACACTAGAAAACCCAGTAGAATATAAGCATCATTCTAAAAAATCTTTAATAGTTCAAAAAGAAGTAGGAAAAGGACAAGATGTTTTAACATTTAGCCAAGGAGTTAAAAACTCACTAAGAGAAGACTGTGATATACTAGTAATAGGGGAGATTAGAGACAAAGAAACAATGGAAGCTGCTATAGAAATGGCAGAATCTGGACACTTGGTAATAGGAACACTACATACAAAATCTTGTGCGGAAACAATAGACAGAATGATAAACTTCTATGAAGTAAGAGACCAAGCACAAATAAAATACTTATTATCTTCATTATTAAAACTTGTTGTTTCACAAAGATTGTTAAAAGGAACTAATGGAAAACTAGTATTGGTTCCAGAGGTTATGGTTGTTGATAATATAGTTTCTGGAGTAATTAGAAAGGACAAGTTAAGCGTTTCAGAAATAGAAGATGCAATACAAAGTAACCAAGAAAAGGGAAGTATAGGATTAATAAATTCACTTGCCAAACTATTTGTTGAAGATAAAATTACTTTAGCACAGGCTAAAGAACAAATAGAAGAAAAAAATATAGAAACATTAAATAGGACAATTATGCAATTAAAAATAAAAAGAGACATGCATTAAAAGGAGGTAAAAGATGCCTACATATATGTATAAAGCAGCTACTAAAAGCGGTTTAGTTGTCAGAAATAAGGTTGAAGCATCAAGTAAGCAAAGTTTAATAAAGGCTTTAAAGGGAAATAATTTGCTACCAATAGATGTTGAACAATTAACATATAGAACAAATAAAAAGAAAACTAAAAAGAAAAATATTACAGATATACAAGAAATAATGAAAAATGTTAATACAACCCAATTAGGACAGCCAAAGCAAAAAACGCTTTCTACAAAAGAAAGAATAAATTTATATTTAAAAAAATCTGAAAAAATAACACAAAGGGATTTAGTAATATTTACTCAAAATTTTTATTTGTTAAAAAAGGCAGATTTTAATAATATACATGCTTTAAGAACAATAATAGAAGGAACTGAAAACATATCTTTTAGGGGAGTTTTAGAAGATATTCTAGCAGGAGTTGAAGCTCGGAGAAACAATGTACACAACAATGGAATATTATTCAAATATATTTCCATATATATATACAAATATGATAAAAGTTGGAGAACTTTCAGGTTCACTTACAAATTCTTTGAAACAAGCTGTAGAATACTTAGATGATACAGAAGCATTAAATAAAAAAATAAGAAGTATTTTAATTCCAAATATTGTTCAATTTGTACTATTGCTAGCACTTCTTATTATAGGATCATTAGTTGCTATACCAACAATTCAGGGAATATTTGATGAACTTGGAACAAAAGATTCATTACCAGCAATTACAATATGGTTTTCTAATTTTATAAAAGGTGCAATGCAGGCATGGTATATTCCACTTGGAATAATTGCGGCAATAGTTGGGGCAATTTTGGCATATATAAATACTCCAAAGGGAAAATATAATTTTCATTATTTTAAATACAAAATGCCAATATTTGGTGGGCTTATATTTGCACTTGATTTTTCAAGGTTAATGAAAGCAATGTTATTAAATCTAAAAAATGGAATGAGAATACAAGAAGCATTAGAAGTAAGTAAAAATGTTGTACAAAATTATGTTATGCTGTCTATAATAGAAACATCTATAAATAATATACTTGTTGGTTCATCATGGATAGAGCCATTTGAAAATTCTGGACTTGCGTCACCTATGACGATAGAAATGTTAAAAATAGGAATGCAGACAGACTTACCAGAAATGATGGAAAAACTTGTAGAGTATATGGAAATAGATATTGATAATATATTAACAAAAATTACAAAAGCACTTCCTCAAATTATGTATTTAATTGTTGGAATAGTTTTAATATTTGTTGTTATAGTAGTGCTTGTACCATGTATTCAAGTTTATATGGGAAATTTCTTATTCTCTGCATATGGAGTATAAAAATAAATATAAAACAAGTAAACAAAATATTTTACAAAAGACATCAATTATATTTTTTAATTGATGTCTTTAAAAATAAGGTAAAAAGTATAGAAATTTTAAAATAATATATTATTATAAATTCTTAAATTAATTATATATTCTTTCCAGGGCTCCCCATTATAAGAAAATGTAAATCGTACCTCATACATTTTCTAAAACTGTCCCCACTTGCCCTTCACAGAATATATAATTAATAAAAAAATAAAGCGACAAATTATCATTTAAATAAAAAAATGAATGTGAGAGGAGAAAATTTTATAATGAAAGTTGGAATAGATTTAGGAGGAAGCCATATAGCAATAGGCGTCGTAGATGAAAATGGAAGAATAATAGAAAAGCAAGAAAGACGAATATTAGATAAAGAAAAACAAGAAATAAAAACATTTATAGAAGAATATATAATAAAAAATATAAAGGAAATGTCAAAAAAATATAAAATTACAAATATAGGAATAGCAATTCCAGGTACAGTAAACAAAACATCTGTTATAAAATCAGTTAATTTAAATTTAGAAAATTATAATATAGTTGAAGCATTAAAGAAAAAAATAAACATACCAATAAAAATAAAAAATGATGCAAAATGTGCAGCACTTGCAGAAAATAAATATGGAAGTCTAAAAGATTATAAAAGGTCAATATTTATAGGGCTAGGAACAGGAATAGGTGGAGCAGTAATAGTAGATGATAAATTACTAGATACAGGAGACTTACCAGGTTGTGAAATAGGACATATGATAATACAAAAAGATGGGCTAGAGTGTAAATGCGGAAAAAAAGGATGCTTTGAAAAATATGCTTCTATGAAGGCATTTAAAACAAATTTAAGAAAAGAATTAAATTTAGATGAAAAAACAAGAGGAGAAGAATTATTAAATATATTAAGAAACAACAACGGAAATAACAAAAATTATAAAAAAATAGAAAAAGTTATAAATGATTACATAGAATATTTAAGTATAGGAATATCTAATTTAATTAATATTTTTGAGCCAGAAGCAATAGTAATTGGAGGAAGTTTTGTATACTTTGAAGATGTATTATTAAATAGATTGTATAAAAAGATAATTGAAGGTAATTTATTATTTAATAAAAGAGATAGTCTTATAATAAAGCTTGCAGTATTAGGAAATGATGCTGGAATAATTGGAGCAAGTCTTTTATAAAGAAAAAAATTGCCACCGGTTCCGGGTTTAAATGGCACAAAATTGCCACTGGTTCCGGGTTTGGATGGCAATATATTATTTTTTCGTACCTTGGTGTCGCAACCAATTTTATAAAAATTATATGTTGGTTGCTCCAATTCGCACTCGTGCTATAAGCACTCGTTTGGTC